>Ga0268359_11975_pt1 | contig 78561 bp, 80 predicted proteins | sample BioMet11_FD_194416 | JGI IMG/M metagenome (GOLD analysis project Ga0268359, IMG submission 194416) | Sewage microbial communities from Oakland, California, United States - Biofuel 11 (PacBio Assembly) | ecosystem: Engineered > Wastewater > Sewage > Unclassified | place: USA: California | collected...
CGCCCGGCACGATATCGTAGTGTATGACCGCAGGAGTATTGTCACCCGTGTTTTTCCTGCTGAAAGGCCCGTCGACTATCGATTTCCTCAGGTACCCTTCGGTGTATCCCCGGCGGACGCCTTCATTGATGGCCTCCGTCAGATCTCCGCCCGTGATGTGCAGGTCCTGACCGACTGCCGCAAATATCACGGCAGTTCCGGTGTCCTGACACAGAGGGATCATCCCCTTTTCCGCTATATCGGCATTAGTGAGGATGCACTCCAGGGCCTCGCAGCCCTGGGGGGATTATTTCAGCATTCAGTGCATCCTCGAGTGTGCTTTTTATATTTTCCGACATGATACAGTTTGTCTTTATGCACATGTCTTTGATCGTTTCCGTTATTTCTTTTGCGTCCAGTGTTTTCATTGATCGATCGCTCCCCGATATTGCTTTATATAATATGTTTATTTAGCATCTCTCTCTACACCTTCGGTAACTGCCGAAGTCAGCGAGAGTCCCTTTGTTTCAGGCGCCCATGCCCAGCAGACCAGTGCACCGATAAACAGTACAGCGTCCAGGATCAGAAGCGAGAAACGCATTCCTATGCCGCTCATCATTATTGGAAGCATGAATGTCGCTGCCGCAGATCCTACACGGCTCATAGCTACTGCGAATCCTACGCCTGAAGAACGGACTTCTGTAGGAAGAACTTCCGGCGGGAAGACACCAGACAGATTGCTCAGTGCCGATATCGCGACTGTGAATACTACGAATGACGCGATGATCACAGGTGTCAGGGAAACAGGTATTACAGAAACTGCCAGCAGTGCGGCTCCGCAGATCAGGAATCCGCCGATCGAGAATCCTCTTCTCGTGAGTTTCATCGTGCACCAGAGTCCGACAAATCCGCCTACTACCAGGAGTATATTCAGCGCCAGGTCTGTTGTGAAGCTGCCTTGATCCCCAGATTCTGGAGTATTGTCGGCAGGAATGTGTATACTGCGAAATAAGGGATCACGTTGCAGACGAAGAACAGTGCGCCGAACCAGGTCTGCTTGCGGTATTTTTTCGAGAACAGTAATCTGTATCCGACTTCTTTTTCAGGCGGAGCCTCTTCAATTATGACGCCCTTGCCTATATATTTGTCTACGATAGCCCGTGCTTCTTCGAGACGGCCGACTTTAACGAGCCAGCGCGGCGATTCCGGAGTACCGAGTCTGGCAATAAGCATAATGATTGCCGGAACGAATGTGGAAGCCAGTACCCAGTTCCAGGCCGACGGATAGTACTTCTCTATTACAAATCCGATGACTGTCGACAGACAGTACCCGATCGTCCATATCGCGCTCAGGAATCCCAGCAGGTCTCCTCTTTGTTTTCTCGGCGCTATCTCCGACAGCAGGGTAAAGCATACTGTATAGTCGCTGCCGAGGAAGAAACCTATTATTACACGAAGTATGAACAGTGAAGGCGCTCCGCTGACGAACAGCTGAAGCAGCGAGGCAAGCGTTATGATAATAAAGTTCAGAGTGAATATTTCTGACGTCCGTAAATATCAGCGACTTTGCCCATTATCGAGCTGCCGAAGAACAGGCCGATAAGAGCTGAACTGCCGATCAGTCCCTGCCATACAGGCGACATATTTGTCTGCGCGGCCATTACTGTCAGCGCCATTGAAATCGAACCGATAGAATATCCATCAACAAAATGAGCTCCCCATGTAAGGGCTGTCATTTCTTGTGGAAATGGTTCATAGGAACATCATCCATCAGCATAGGCTGAGATGTGTTAACGGTATTGTTATTGCCATCCATTTGATTTCTCCTCGATCATATTGATCTTTTCATTATTTTATCTTTTTTATTTTCAGAATACTATCCATCATTTTTGCCGGATCTGTCATGTTTTTCGGATCCAGCAGTTCCGCCGCGCTCTCCGGATCCAGCAGACCCTTTTCCGTCACGGCTTCCAGGACGGTTTTTCCTTCCTCAGAAGCTTTGCGCGCGATCACCGAACCCTGTTCATAACCGAATACTGCAGATATGATAGCCGCGAGAGCGGTGGATCCCTGTGCATATTCGAGACATTTTTTTTCGTTCACTTCCAGTCCAGCAATACATTTGTCCGCGAACAGCGGAATAGTTTTTGTGAGCAGTCTGCACGATTCAAAGAGACATTTTATGAATACTGCCTCCCAGACGTTCAGATCGAGTTCTCCTTCTTCCGCAGCCATCGTGACCGCGAGATCGTTCCCCGCTGTCAGGAAATACACCTGGATCATCAGTTCAGGAAGAATTGGGTTGATCTTGCCGGGCATTATCGATGATCCCGGCAGTACCGAAGGTATCACCAGCTCTCCTATCCCGGCGCGCGGACCCGATCCGAGCAGTCTCAGATCCTTGGACATTTTTGAAATACCCGCTGCGAGGATCTTGAGTTCTGCCGAAATCTTCACGTACAGATCCGCGTTCTGAAAAGCGTCGAACAGATTTTCGTTCTGTCTGATTTCACAGCCTGTCATATCGGTAAGCTCTTTGTAAAGCTCATCCGTATATCCTGTAACCGTTCCTTCTCCCGTACCGACTGCCGTTCCTCCCAGCGGAAGGACTGTACATTTGTCAGCCAGTTCAGATATATTTTCAGCTTCCCTTTTGAATAATGATGCATATGCCGACATCTCCTGGCCGAAGGTCATCGGCAGCGCATCCTGGATGCATGTTCTTCCGAGTTTGACTACATCCGCCCATTCCCGTGCTTTGCTGTCAGCCGCCTTATATAGCCCGCTGCACGCTTCCGCCGTTTCCGTGAGCATAGTGTGCAGTGCCAGCAGCGTCGCCGCCGGGATAACATCGTTCGTCGACTCTCCCATATTCACATGAGTATTCGGATGAACTTTGTCACAGCCTTTGTGCCCGGTCAGTATTTCGTTCGCTCTGTTCGCTATTACTTCGTTCATGTTCATATGAACTGATACTCCGCCTCCGCCTGTCAGCATGTCTATCGGGAACTGATCGTCGTACTCACCGCGCATTATCTCATCGCAGGCAGTGCTTATCGCGTTTCCCGTTTCTTTTGTAATACCGCCTGTCCTGATATTTGCCGCTGCAGATGCCTTTTTGATCAGTGCGAGATAATAAATGAGAAGATGAGCGTCCTCGGCTATCGAGTGCCCGGTCGCTTCAGACATTGTTGTTCCCCGTACAGCCTGGATGCCGTAATACAGCTCATCATCTATTTCCATCTCTCCCAGATAATCATGTTCTTTGCGTTTCATTCTATTAGTGTCCTTTCAGATTTTTCTTTTCTGCCGGTAATTATTGCGTTATAATCAAGTTATGTTTTTTTCAACTTTACTACGGAGGAACAAATGGCTAAAAAAATGTCAGGTAATACCAGTGATTCGTCAGCAGGTGTTCAGTCAGTCGAACGCGCACTGTCGCTGCTCCAGATAATTTCGAATTCCGAAACTCCTGTTTCCATTTCGGAAATATGCAGCCTTTCAGGTCTTAACAGGACCACTGCATGGCGTCTTCTTCTGACTCTTGAAAGCTGTAATTATGTTGAACGCGACCCTGTTTCGAAAAACTATGAAATAGGCATGGCCTTTACCAACGTCGGTCTTCATCTGGCCGAGCAGTACGCGCCTCTGTTGCGCATCGCATATCCTTCAATGAAGCGTCTCCTCGATCTCGCTCAGGAATCGGTCCTTCTGGCCGTTCCGCGTTTTTTCGGCACGCTTACGATCAGTCAGCTCGATCCTCCGCAATCCGTAAGGTTAAAAGATTATACTAATACTGAATCTTCCCTTATCCATTCATCCACCGGCAAGATCGTTCTGGCGAATCTTCCGGACAATGAGGTCGAAGCGGTCATAAAGTCGTATGTTTGCAACGATCCGGCCGGAGAGCAGTTTGATATCGACGGTCTGAAAGAAGATATCAGGAAAGTCCGCTCAAGAGGCTACGGTATCGTTTATGAAGAATTTGATGAATCAGAGAATGCCATTTCCGTTCCGGTTTATAAGGGAAGAAATCTCTCTGCTATCCTGAATGTCGGCGGTCCCTCGTTCAGATTTACTAAAGATGTTATTAAGAATATTATTCCCAGCATACAGGAGGAAGCAGAGATCATTTCTTCGATGCTCACATTTTAATGTCAGCTTATTATTTGCTTATTTGAATTCGATGATATAGCGTCCCATATTATTCGCATCAGGGTCTCCGAACGCATCGAATGCTTTATTGATGTCTTCCAGCTTGATCTTTTCGATGATCAGGCTGTCCAGATCATATGTTCCGTCAAGATACATCTGCGCAATGATCGGAAAATCATTGAACGGATTGATATCGCCGTAGAAGCTGCCCTTAAGGATCTTGCCAACTCTGTGGAAGCTGCCTGCAGGGATAGTTAATTCTCCGTCTTCCGGATATGCTCCGATAACTACTGTTGTCGAACCTTTCCTGCCGCTCATCCAGGCCATTCTGCCGACCTTGGTGTTTCCTGTGCAGTCGATCGCGAAATCAACGCCGAGTCCTTCTGTAAGTTCCTTAATAGCTGCCGGCACATCGTCGACTTTCAGCGTGTTGATGACATGAGTAGCTCCGTATTGCTTAGCCTGCTCGAGGTTGTCATCTTTGATGTCGCAGGCGATTATGATGCTCGCTCCTGCGATCCTGGCACCCTGGATAGCGTTTGTGCCGACGCCGCCGAGTCCGAATACTGCTACGGATGATCCCGGTGTGACCTTTGCTGCACGAACTGCAGCGCCGAATCCTGTAGCAACTCCGCAGCCTATCATGCAGGCAGGAGTCATAGGCATTTCATCAGGCACCTTGACACAGCTCATCTCAGGCACTACTGTATATTCAGCAAATGTCGAGAGCAGCGACATATGGTAAGCCGGTTTTCCGTCCATGTGCAGACGTGATGTTCCGTCCATCAGCGTGCCGCCGAACATAGGTCCGAAAGCCGACTCGCAGAGATTTGTCTTGCCGGTCCTGCAGAATGCGCACGTTCCGCAGGCAGGATCCCAGCTCAGTACTACTTTGTCGCCTACTTTACAGGTTTTTACATTATCGCCGACCTGTACTACTTCGCCTGCTCCTTCGTGTCCCAGCACCTGAGGCATCGGTGTCGTAGGATCGTTAAGCACGTTGAGATCACTGTGGCATACTGCCGTGGCAAGGATCTTGACCATTACTTCATCAGACTTCGGCGGATCGAGTTCCACTTCTCTAATTTCCAGAGGTTTTCCTACTGCTGTCATTACAGCTGCTTTCATTTTCATCGTGTTGCTTCCTTTCATTTAATTGTTTCAAATCAGATCAATATTTTAATAATTAATATGCATACCAGATAGATTTTCTCTTTGTGTAGAGGTCTATCGAGAGCTTGCCGCATTCCATGCCCCAGCCGCTCTGCTTGTAACCGCCGAACGGGCTTGTGTGTTCATAGCATCCGTACTTGTTGATAAATACCTGTCCTGCCTGCAGCGCATTGGCGACACGCTGTGTTCTTGCCACATCATTTGTCCAGAAACCCGCTCCGAGCCCGTATGTCGAATCATTTGCCATGGCAACTGCTTCTTCCTCTGTATCGAACGGTATGACAGTAAGTACAGGTCCGAAGATTTCCTCACGCGCGATCCTCATGTCGTTGCTGCAGTCTGCAAATATTGTCGGGTCGATGAAGAACCCCTTTGCATTGCTGCCTTCGACATTTCTGGTGCCGCCGCAGACGATCCTTCCGCCTTCCTGCCTGCCGATTTCGATATATTTCATGATGCTGTTGAAATGTTCTTCCGAGACCTGAGCGCCCTGTGTAGTTGCAGGATCGAACGGATCTCCGACTTTCCAGTGATTCTTCGCATAATCAGCCATTCCTTCCAGTACTCTGTCGTAGCTGCCGCGCTGTACGAAAAGTCTTGTCGGCTCCGAGCACTTCTCACCCTTGCCGTAGAACATGGCTACGAATGATCTTTCTATCGCCCAGTTCATATCCGGCGCATCATCGAAGATGATGTTCGCGGATTTGCCGCCGAGTTCCAGACTGAGTCTCTTCAGGTTCGAATCAGCTGAATCGTGTACGAGTTTCCGGCCGACCGATGTGCTGCCTGTAAATGCCGCTTTATCCACATCAGGATGTCTTGTGATGTAAGATCCTATGCTGCCTCTTCCGGTGATAATGTTGAAAACACCTTCAGGGAGGAGCCCCGATTTATCGATCAGCTCACAGACATAGAGCATCGAGAACGGTGTGAAGCTGGATGACTTGAAAACGATCGTGTTGCGCATAGCCAGAGCCGGCGCGAGTTTATATCCTGCCATGTCCATAGGATAATTCCAGGGAATGATCTGTCCGCATACACCCATCGGTTCACGGACTGTGTAGGAGAAGAAGTCTCCCATTACCGGGTTTACATCTCCGTAGAACTTATCAGTCCATCCTGCATAATAGTCGAAGAAATCGGCTACATTTACCGTATCCTCGCAGCTCTCCGGGAACGTTTTGCCGTTGTCCATGGTCTCGAGCGTCGCGATCTCATCAGTATGCTCTCTTATGACAGCTGAGATCTTGTGCATGATGACGGCCCTCTCTTTGTGAGTTATCGTCTTGCTCCACGGTCCATCGTCGAAAGCTTTTCTTGCGGCTGCCACAGCAGCATTGACGTCCTCTTCAGTACATGTTTCAAACTGTCCGATGACCTCATTTGTTGCCGGGTTTACAGACTCCATTACCGGGCCGTGTCCGCTTACGAACTCTCCGTTGATGTACGGCTTCTTGGTCTCTCTGAGCCACTCCTTCGCCCAGTCGATTCTAGGAATATTATTTGCCATTTGTGTGTTCTCCTTTCCAAATGTTTATTACTTTTGTATATCTCGCAATGCCCTGACGACATTGTTCAAGCCTTCTTTTTTTATCCTGTCGGATAACGCTTTGTAACCGTATTTTTCTTTGAAGTCTACGATCAGCGGTATGCTGCTGTTTGCATATTCCCCGCATTTTTCTTTATTGGCAGTAATGCCGTCGACGCATTTTGTCCCGAATATGCGGATCATCTTCGTGAGCCGCCTGATGTTGTCCATCAGCAGGAAGCCCATCATTTCCTCCCACAGATTCAGATGGATCTCACCTTTCCCCAGAGCGCTCTGGATGATACTGTCGTTCCCCGCGATCAGCATAGTACACTGCATCATCGTTTCCGGGATCACCGGATTGACCTTGCCGGGAAAGAATGAGGATCCCGCCTGTACCGGCGGTACATTTATTTCTCCGAGTCCCGTCTCCGGTCCTGAGGACAGAAGTCTGATATCTTCTGCCAGCTTGCCGAGTATTTCCGCTGCCATCCTTACTTCCGCCGACAGCCGTGCAAGATCTGCCGGATACTGAGCAGCGCCGTAAGGATCGTCGCACCATCTGAAGCCCCTGCCTGTTGCACCCGTCAGCTCCTGCAGTATGTATTTTCTGTATTCGTCGCCTGCGCCGGTCCCCGAACCTATTACTGTCCAGCCTATGTTTACAAGACGCATTTCTTCAACTGCTTTCGTCAGCGATTTATATCCTGCCGTGACAGCAGATGATGTTCCTGCGAACAATTTCGACAGCGGCACTCTCATTCCGTCCTGCCAGCAGGTCCTTGCTATCGTCTGTATATCTCTGAACTCCGCAGCTTTGATATCCAGCGACTCCTTCATATTCCAGAGCTGATAAAGCAGTCCGTCGCCCAGTTCCCACAGAGTCATTCTCAATGCCGTATGACATAAATCAGATGTCGACTGCGACATGTTTACATGATTGACAGCTTCGATGCCGTCTCCGGCCAGAGAAGCAATGACTTCGTTCAGATTCATGTTTATGCCGATCCCGCCGCCGCCGTGATAAGCATCTACAGGAAATTGTTCGGTGTATCCTCCGGAAATAAGAATGTCACAGGCATTTTCAATGGCTTGCGCCTGATCTTCTGCCAGTCCGCCGGCTTTCAGGTTGGCTGCGGCGCAGGCCTTTTTCACCCTTGCCGCATTCGTTATATACTCGGGATACTCGCTCAGCCGTATGCCGGAAAACGACATGTTCCTGATCGTCAGTTCAGTTTGTTCTCCGTATAACTTTTCCATTTCGACCTCTTCCTGATTTTATCTATTGTTCGTAATGTGAACGTATTATGCGTATTACGAACCTTAATTCGGCGGAATTATCTCACTATTCGAGTGAAATGTCAAGAGTAATTTTTTGAAAAATCTGATACGCGAAAAAAACACAATCGAGTAGGGGCTAACGAGTAGCCCCTCTCACACCACTAAGCATGCCGTTCGGCACTCGGCGGTTCAATTCAAATAATAATCTAAACAACTGACAAGTCCTCGTTTTGCGAGGATTTGTTTACTAATAAGATGCAGTCCTGTGGTCTTTGCGACTGCCTGGTAGTGGTCTGCAAATCCTACAGATTGTCTGGCCATCCATTCGGGTGCCCCAAGTTTGCGCAGTCCCCACATCCTTTTCCGACTTGTTTTCCACTGTTTCCATATGACAATTCTCATTCTTGTACGCAGATGTTCGTCTATCTTTGTCATATTCCTTTTCATCTTTCCGATTCTAAAGTAGTTGATCCAGCCTCGGATCACCCAGTTTAGTCTTTGGATTCTGATGTCCATGCTGACTGACCAGGAGCGCTTTGTCAACTGCTTAAGTTTTCTTTTGAATTTATCAAGAGAATCCTTATGCGGTCTGCATTCCCACTTATCCCCCATCTTGACAAATCCGAATCCGAGGGTACTTAAGGTTCGTGGGTTTCGTGACATTTGTTTTGGTCATGTTTACCTTTAATCCTAATTTTCTTTCTATCCATTTCGTTACCGTGTGCATTACTCTGTTTGCAGCGGCACTGCTTCCTGCTGCTATTACGCAGTCGTCTGCATATCTCACGAAATGCAGTCCTCTTGATTCAAGTTCCTTGTCCAGTTCATTGAGCATTATGTTGCTCAGTATAGGTGATAAGTTTCCGCCTTGTGGCGTTCCCAGTACAGTGTCTTCATATTTGCCTTCCACCATAACTCCTGCTTTTAGATATTTAGCTATAAGAGATTCTGTGTCCGGGTCGTTTATGATTTTGTGTACCAGTGTCATCAGCTTGTCATGATTTACATTGTCAAAGAACTTCTCCAAATCGATGTCCACTATGTATGTGTAGCCGTCGTTGAGGTATTCAAGCATTTTAATAACCGCCTGCTGTGCTCTTCTTCCCGGCCTGAATCCATAGCTGTATTCGCTGAAGTGCGGCTCTGCTATAGGTGTTATCACCTGCACTACCGCCTGTTCAATGATTCTGTCCATCACAGTTGGAATCCCAAGTTTTCGCACTCCCCCATCCGGCTTTGGTATTTCTACCCTTAGTACCGGCTGAGGTCTGTACTTTCTCTTTTGGATTTTCTCTCTGATACTTTTCCAGTTCTGTTTGATGTAGTCATAAACTTCGTCTACACTTACATCATCGATTCCGCTTGCTCCTTTATTGGCTTTCACCTTTTGTAGGCAAGGTTCATGTTTTCTCTGGATAGTATCTGTTCCAGTAGTTTAGACATTTGTCTCTTTTCCTTTCTTTGCTTCCCTGCATATCAGTCCTATCTCCTTTGAAGGCTTTCGCTCGGTTACGTCTTTGCTGCTTTGCTTTCTCGTCGGACCTATGCATTTACAGTTACAAGTCAAATCGACTTCTCGAATTGTTCAGCCCTTCGCTCCATTTCCATTACAGAAACTTCCTCACTACTATGGCTTCTGCTGACTTCTCATAGTTCGTTGTTACTACAGATTTCTCCGTCTATGAGACCCTCACGGGATAAGTCATCAGTCTTTCCTCGTTTACCTTCCTGTTTTACCTGTACGGGTTACGATTGCCTTTTGGACTTAACGACTTTCGGCTCGCTTGTCCGCCGTACAAGCCTTAGTAACAGGTTTCTGTCCGTAAGGCCGCGATTTCGCTATCGCTTCTTCTCGCCCGCACCTCACGGTACGAACCTTGCGAGTCGCTATGGGGTTCGTCGGCAACTACGCCCCTTGTGGACTTTCACCACAGACTGACGGCATGCCCGTCGTACCGAAAAAACTGCCCGGAGCCCTGATTTCGGGGAGTCCGGGCAGTTAATCACTGCCGCTATTTTCTGGGGATTTATTATTCTTACTGATTAGAACACATATTTTTCAAGTCTTTCAAATGCTTCCACAACTCTTGAATGAGGCAGCGCCAGGTTCATCCTGATAGCATAAGCTCCGTGGAACTGGCGTCCGTCCTGCCACATGACTCCGACCTCTATGCCGGCACGCTGAAGTTCGTCGATAGTTTTGCCGTTTTTCCTGCACCATTTTTCACAGTCCAGGAAGAGCATATATGTGCCCTGCGGTTTGGACACCTCCACGCCGTCGAAATGCGCGTTGATGAAATCGCACGCATATTCCACATTATTGCCGAGTACCTGCACGAGTTCGTCCACCCATTCATAACCTTCCGGCCTGTATGCGCCGACCAGAGCATGCATTGAGAGCACGTTCATCTCGTTGTAGAACGTCAGCGCTCCCTGTCTGCTGATGCGGTCCCGCAGATAGTCATTGTAAATAATATGATAGCTTCCGATGAGCCCGGCGAGGTTGAAGGTTTTTGACGGCGCGTAGAAAGCGACTGTTCTGTTCCTCGCGTCTTCTGACACTGACTGAGTCGGGATGTGTTTATTGCCGAACAGTATGAGATCTGACCATATTTCATCCGCGACAACGAAAACGTCGTTGGCCTTGTACACTTCCATGGCCTTTTCTATTTCCCATCTTTCCCATACTCTGCCGGTCGGATTGTGTGGAGAGCAGAAAATAGCCGTATGGATATTATACTCTTTGATTTTTCTGTCCATGTCATCGAAGTCCATGCGCCAGATGCCGTCTTCGTCCTTCTTCAGCGGACTCAGCACCAGATTATATCCGTTCATCCCCACATCGGTCGTAAATCCTACATATGTAGGCGAATGCACGAGGACATTGTCGCCTGCCGAACATAGCACGCCAAGCGCGCTGACCACTCCGCCGATCACGCCGTTCTCATATCCGATATGTCTGCGCTCCAGGCCTTTGACGCCGTTTCTCGTCTCATGCCATCTGATTATTTCGTCGTAGTATTCATCGCTCGGCGCGAAATAACCGAACGCCGGATGCTGCGCCCTCTTTATTATTTCATCAGTAATAGTATGGACTGTCGGGAAATTCATATCCGCTACCCACATAGGGATCCTGTCGAATTCCGGTTTCGTGACGCCTTTCGGCGCTATTCCGAAGATGTCTGTTTCTACGTCGACCGCTATTGAATCCCTGCCGCGCCTGTCCAGTATGCTTGTAAAATCATATTTCATGATCTGCCTCCATATATAATTAACTGCATTAATAATTAAGTAACTTAATTATATCAGTGCAATCAATTTTGTCAATAGATTTTATTACCATTTCCGGCTGTTTTTTCTGCTCTCAGTTACATCCTCTCTGAAAGAATCGTTGATCTTTTCCTGCATCTCGATGAATATTTCGATATCCTCATCTTTAAATGCTTTCAGACCTTCCATCGTCCTCATGAGGCATGCGTCCTCGAACTTCTTATGGTCGCGGTAGATCCCGCGGCCTTTTTCTGTGAGCTCCAGAAAAAATTCACGGGCGTTCTGCTCGTTCCTGACCTGGACGATACAATCTTTCTTTTTCAGCTTTCTTATATTCTGCGAGCAGAAACTCGGAGTCTTGCGGATCAGTTCCGATAGTCCTTTTGCTGTAATGCCCGGATGTTCACCGACGACATGTATTATCTGCGATTCCGACTGATATAGATATTCACCGCTGCCGTAATTATGCGGAAGCGAATCATACTCCGACATAAGGTCATATGACTCGTCGATTTTTTCGATCAATTTTTCAAACAGTTCGCTGCGTGTTCCGTTCATTCTTTCACCTCTGATATTTAAGTTAATTATCAATGGTATTAATCATATCAGAATGCGTACATCGGCGCAACAGAAAACATATACGCCGCGCCGCATCGCCTATTGGCAATATAAGCTGAGTCCCACTAATATGCAGCTTTCTATGTACGGCATCTTTTTTTCTTCCAGGTAGGCTTTGAGCTCATCGCTCTCGGCTCCCGGCTGTATAACAATACATTTGAAGTCTTTTTTGCATTCTTTCATCAGTTCCAGCCCGCGTACCGGATTGATGCAGAGATCGATCACATCGATGTCCGCCTCGATATCATTGAAGGAATCCAGTTCCTTCCCGATTCCGTAAGCCGTATACCCGTTTTCGGTAAGCCCGTCTTTGATTTTGCACGCATATTTTTCCTTGTCCAGAGTATTGCCGGCCACGGCAAACACCTTCTGTTCCGTTACTTCTTTGAGATCCATTCCTGTCTCCTTTCATCATACAGATAATTGATTATACCATTTGTGATATAATCAAAACATACTGGAGGTATACAATGGACGATAAAAATATCTGCCGCAGCTGCATCGACTGCGCGGCAAAAAGCTGTGACGGGAAAAGTGACCGTCATCCCGATTTCTGCATTTCGCAGGGTGTCGACCCTGACTTTCGGGAAGAGATCAAATGCAGATACACTGACGACCCGGAAAACTCGCGCATTATGAAAGCTTCGGCCGAAGTAGAAAACGATTATTACTGCAGACTCACCCGCGTTGAAGAAACGATCGAATGGGCCAAAAAACTCGGCGCGGAAAAAATAGGCATCGCCACCTGCGTCGGTCTTCTCTCCGAGAGCCGGATGCTCGCGAAGATACTGCGCTCGCACGGTTTCGAGGTCTGCGGCGTTTCCTGCAAAGTCGGGGAAATACCGAAGACGGATATCGGTATCGATGAACGCTGCCTGGCAGTCGGAACGAATATCTGCGATCCGATAATGCAGGCTGAACTGCTGGAGGCGGAGCACACGGACATAAATATCGTCATGGGTCTCTGCGTCGGTCACGACAGTCTGTTTTACAAATACTCGCATACGATAACAACGACTCTGGTCGTGAAGGACCGTGTTCTCGGCAATAATCCGGCCGCGGCTCTCTACACCGCCGAGTCATATTACAAGGCAAAACTGTTCAAATAGCAGCGCTCGGGGCGTTTCCACAGCATGAATTCTTTACAGTAAGTATATTGTCTGACTTTTTTATTTCGTGTTTTCCGGACATTATTTTATGATAAAGTATTCTTGTTGTATTATTAGTATTTTTTATTATATTGTATTAAGAGGAGAAAAACATGAAAAGCATTGCAAAAATGTGGAACCGGCTGACTCTGATCGAACAGATCGTCATCGGTCTCATCATCGGCATCATCCTGGGACTTACCGTGCCTCAGGCTGCCGGCATTTCGATCTGCGGAACTATGTTCGTAACAGCTCTGAAATCCGTGGCGCCGATACTCGTTCTTTTCCTGATCATGAGTGCGATCTGCCATCATGAACAGGGTCAGAAAACAAATATGAAAAACATCATCGCGCTGTACCTGATCGGTACATTTGCCGCGGGCTGCATCGCAGTAGTCATGAGCTATATATTCAAGCTCACGCTGGTGCTCGGCGACAAGGCGACGGACATCAACCCTCCGTCGGGTCTGACTGCAGTAATGCAGCAGCTGCTTACCAATCTCGTTGCGAACCCGGTGGATGCTCTGATGAATGCGAACTATCTCGGCATACTCGTCTGGGCGATACTGCTCGGCGTAGCATTAAGATTTTCGCATGAAACGACAAAAAATATTATCGGAGATATATCCGATGCTGTATCCACGATCGTCAAGTGGGTCATCAAATTCGCTCCGCTCGGAGTTATGGGCCTCGTATTCGCCGCCATCTCAACAAACGGCATCGGGGTGCTTGCAAAATACGGACAGCTCATCATCCTGCTTGTAAGCGCGATGGCCATCGACGCTCTTGTAATGAACCCGATCATCGTGTTCTCTCAGCTGCGTCAGAACCCGTACCCGCTGATTCTCAGATGTCTCAAGGACAGCGGCATCACGGCGTTCTTCACGAGAAGTTCGGCAGCCAACATTCCTGTCAACATGAGACTCTGCGAAACACTTGGTCTGGACAAAAATACATATGCGATCTCAATACCTCTCGGAGCAACGATCAACATGGGCGGAGCATCCATTACCATTTCGGTGCTGACGCTGGCAACATGCCACACTCTCGGTATTTCCGTCAGCCTGCCAATGGCAATAATACTCTGCGTCCTGGCAGCTCTGAGCGCATGCGGAGCTTCCGGTGTTCCGGGCGGCTCGCTCCTGCTGATACCGCTGGCCTGCTCGCTGTTCGGAATTTCGCCTGACATCTCGGCTCAGGTCATAGGAGTCGGATTCATCGTCGCGGTCATACAGGACTCATGCGAAACAATGATCAACTCTTCAACCGACGTTCTCTTCACGGCGACAGCCGACTTCAAGAAGCAGAAGAAGGAAGGCAAGAAAATCAAAGTTTCGATTTTTGACAAACAGGAAGAAGAAAAAACAGCATAACTGCATAAGTTCCGGTGACGGCACCGGAACTTATGTCAGATGATAAAAGGCTGCCGCATCAAGGGATCGATCATCCCATGATGCGCAGCCTTTTTTTAGCAGATCCTTTTTCGCCCGGCCAGTAATGCTGCTCAGCAGACATGCCGGCCAGGCCGTGTACCGTCCCTCAAATGGGCGAATAGTGTAAACTAACTCTAATTTTAACACAACTTAATTTGTGTTAAAAATATGAACACAAAACGAAAATGTAAGTTTTTTTCCCCGCACTCAAATGATATCTTAAACAATGCCAGGGGGGAAAATTTAATTATGAAAGAAAGTACAAGAAGAAGGATCAAAACAATCAAAAAAGTTTCTGTCATCATCGGAGCGCTGGTCATTCCGCTGATGTACAGCTATTTCTATCTGGGCGCATTCTGGGACCCGTATTCGAAACTGGACTCAGTGCCTGTCGCCATCGTGAACGAGGACGCGGGTGCAGTAATAAACGGGACCGAAAGGAATGCCGGCCGGGAGCTCTGTGACAAGCTCAAAGATGACGGAAGCCTCGATTTCAGTTTCGTCAGCGCAAAGAAAGCAGATGCCGGAGTATCGGGAAATAAATATTATGCGTCTATCACCATCCCGAAGGATTTCTCGCAAGACATCGCTTCGGCGGCGACAACGGACAAGACGACGGCTCAGCTCGTCTACCATGTAAACGAAAAAAGAAATTACATCGCTTCGCAGATCCTGAACAATGCCAAAGCGAAAATACAAAAGGAACTTACAGGCGAACTCGATCAGCAGATTGTTCTGACACTTGCCAACAAGGTCAAAACTGTACCGGACGAACTCAGTACGCTGTCCGCAGGACTGCATCAGATGGACAGCGGCGCCTCACAGCTTCAGAACGGCAGCGGACAACTAGTTGCCGGGACTGACAAACTGAATGCCGGCGGCAAAACACTTGCTTCAGGCACTTCATCCGCTCTCAGCGGCAGCGATTCACTGGCTCTCGGAACCACTAAACTTGCAGCGGGTGCCAAAACGCTGGCGGCAGGCAGCAGCAGTCTGGCCTCAGGGGCAAAAGACCTGGATGACGGGCTGGCCAGACTTCTCGCAGGTGTAAATGCCATGGAATCAAAAATGCCGGCGCTCGCGTCGCAGACGTCTCAGCTAAATCAGGGCGCTCAGACTCTTTCAGCCGGAGTGTCAAAATATGTCACGAGCACCAATAATACAATCGACAGTATCGACACCAATATTACCAATGCCTCCGCACTGATGAATACCAAATCGACCGATGCCGAGAAGCTTGCGGTCGCGCAGGCGACGCTCAAAGGGATACAGGACGGACTTAAGGCAACAGATCCGCAGACCGGCAAAACTCTCCGCGAATCAGGAGCATCTCTGACCGCCGGTGCACAGACCGTCGCCTCAGGCACAAGCCAGCTCGCGGCCGGTACGGCGGCGGGCAGTGAACTCAGGACCGGCCTCGATGCCATTCAGCAGGGCGCATCCGATGCCAAGACCGGAAGCGCGAAAATCAAATCAGGAGCTGATTCCGTTTCAGCGGGAGCATCTTCTGTGAGCGATGCATCTGCGCAGGTTGCCGCGGGAGCATCGACTCTCAACGACGGGCTGCGTACTCTCGACGGAGGCGCGGCGCAGCTCAGCATGGGGCTCTCAAAATTGGCGAAAAGCCAGAAAACAATGGACAGCGGTATTACTGAACTGGCGTCCGGGATCAGCACAGGCCACAAAATCCGTCGACTCAGGCCTGAAGTCGGCAAAAAACACAGGTCAGTGCTCTTGACGGGCTCAGCGACTATGCCAAAGAACCGGTGAAAGTCAAGACTGACACAGTTTACAGCGTGCCGAATTACGGAACTGCATTCGCGCCGTACTTCATGTCGCTGTCACTGTGGGTAGGCGGACTGATAATATTCTTCGGGATATATTACGATGTGGATAAAAGATATAAATACCTCTGCCGCGATTCCGAGAATAAAGTAATACGTACCTTCTCATATCTGGTGCTGGCTCTGGCGCAGGCATTGCTGCTCGCATTCCTCGTGAAGGCTGCGCTCGGACTCAGCGTAGACAACTTCGGCGCATATATCGCGGCCTGCTGCTTCGTTTCAGTTGTATTCATCGCGATCATTCAGTTCTTCATCGTCGAACTCGGAGATCTCGGAAAGTTCCTTTCACTGCTGCTTGCTGATACTTCAGCTCACTTCCTGCGGGAGGAACATTCCCGATGGAAACGGTACCGTCATTCTTCCGTCATCTGTATCCGTTCATGCCGATGACCTACTCGGTCGGTCTTTTCAAAGAAACTATCAGCGGCAATGTCGGCACGAGCATGAAGATGAATATCATCGTACTCGGCATGTACCTGGCAGCGGCGCTCATCGCTACGATCCTCATGATCGTTATGAAAAAAGGCGCCCGCGAGCTCCGCAAAAGCAGGAAAATCGCTGCCCGGGCTCAGCGTCCGGAACTCGGTGTCTGAAGACTGAAGGCCGTCTGCTGATCCGCCGGATACAAATAATATGATAAACCCGCCTGCAGCAGCAGCAGCCGAATCCCCTTTGGCGCTGCTGCGGGCGCTTTTTATTTCTGCAGTAAATGATCCGCAGAATTTACACAAAAATAAAAGCACATCCATCGGGGTGAGAGGATTTGTGACACCGATCAATGCGCTTTTTCATATATTACAAAATCAATGTAATATATTCTATTTATATTTTAGCCTGTTTCATAATTTTGACAGTACCCGTTTCGGTAATATTTCGGGTGTCCCGCCATTGCCCTTATTTCAGCATGAATCGATCGAGTTCCTTTCTGTTCGAAACATCAAGTTTCTGATAAATCAACTTCATTATTTCTTTGACAGTATTCACGGAAAGATGCATCCGTTCTGCGATCTCCTTGTTCTTCCAGCCTTTGGCAGCGAGCATTGCCACACTGAATTCCATAGCAGTCAGATCACTCGTTACGCTGTCCCCGGCATTCGGATTGTGAATGCTGCGCCAGCCGTCCGAAAACCGGTAAACGATTTCAACGATTCGCTGATACTCTTCCGGTTCTTCTTTCTTGAGACACGATTCAACCAGACCCTGAAGCAGTCCGTGGTGCTCTGCAAAAGGCTGCAGGAACCCATCCGCCTTGGCCTTTCCCCACACTTTTCTAAAATAGTATTCCCCCCGCTCGGGCCGTTTCAGGCGCATCGTATCCATAGCGATCATGAGACCGAGATAAATGGCATCTACCTGATATCCGCGCGCGCAGGCCATATGGAACGCCGTACCCGCAACTCCCATCGAAAGTTCATATTCCTCCTGCAGATAATATATATGTGCCTGCAGATAGCAGCAGAACAGGACCATTCCCTGGGGAAGTTCGTTTATGGTTTCCCGCAGACTGTCTATATCGTCGATCGGCAATGTGCAGTAATACTTTCCCGACTGCTATGATAAATGTACGCATTGCCCGTTCAGCGGATGTCTGGCAGCAGGGTTTTCCGGCAGCTCGCCGCACAGATAGAAATCACGTCTGGCTGTCCTTATCTCGCGGACAGCAATTGCCGAAAAAGCATGAAGCAGGAGCCCCGACATCCTGACAGTCATATCGCTGCTTTCCGTAAGCTGCGCGGAAATACGGAGACTCTCCGCAGCATTTCCGCGAAAATATTCGTATTCTGCCTGCGCTGTCAGTTTCATCTCATCATCATCCAGAGATGCAATGTACTCGAGAGCATGCCCCGGCTCAAATATGCCGGAGATAAGCGGCATGGGGATCCGCGCCGGTTTTTCAGGCGCAGTGACGTGCCCTCCGGCCTGCCGCTTTTCAGCGATAACGGCATCAGCCGGCACCATCCACCGGTCGCCGAACCTGACCGCCCCTTCGATAAGACCTCCGCTGCAGCACTGCTGTACGCGCCTGACAGTTACCCCCAGCTTTTTCGCAGCCTCCCGCGTAGAAATATAATCCATTGCTGTACCTCCGTTGTCATTACACCATCCATCTCCGGATATATTATACTTCGTCATGGCGAAACCGCCAACTGTTTTCAGCAGATATTTCACCGGCGGCACTCCCGGCCTCCGCGGATCCGCGCAGCTGAACTGCAGACCCGGAAAAAAACGTCAGAAAACGAAAGAACTCCCAGGGTGGGGAGTTCTTTCAGGGTATTAGGGTTCTAGGGTATAGAAAAGCATATTTCTATGCTATCTATCGGTTCAATAGTCTTAATCATACCATGAAAACGCCGCAAAAGATAGCTGTTTTTGGATATTGACAACATTCGCTGATTATCATATAATTAATTAACTAAATATTCTGATTCAAAATATTTTTTATAAATTATATTTAAAAATATGCCGCTCATATTAAGGCTGTTCCTAATATCTCCGCCTCGATAAAGCCGGACAACATATATAATAATACGGAACTGATTGATTTCACACAAATTTACAATTGTGCCAATAACCACAGAAAACGGACTGCCGGAGGACAGTCCGTTTTCTTTTAGCTATGTTTCTGATGTCTGTATTGGTATTAGATTAAGAGGATCAAACATACAACGACATCATGATTTGAGTCTCATATTCCGCAGGATCTCCTGCCGGCTTCATTAAAGAGTTTTGAAGATATCGCCGAGTCTCTTGCATCCGATCTCGATGCGCTCTGGTTCTATGCCTCCGTAACTCACTCTCATGCAGTTCTTGCCCATTCCCGGTGCGCCCGCGAAGAATCCTTCGCCGGCTACATAAGCCACTTTGTGCTCGATGCAGAGCGGAAGAGCTTCCGTCGTGTTGATCCTTTCAGGCAGTTCTACCCATGTGAACAGACCGCCTTCAGGGATCGTGTGCTTCGTGCCTTCAGGGAAGTACTCATCTATACATCTCATCATAGTCGCGCATCTCTCTCTGTAGATCGATGTGATCATTTCATGATGAGCAGGATAATAACCCCTCTTGAAAAATTCGGCACAGAGAACTTCCGAGATCATGCCCGTGTGCGAGTTCGTCGCGATCTTAGCCGCCTTGAGGCGTTTCATGATCTCAACATCTGCAACGCAGTATCCGAGCCTGCTGCCAGGCGAGAAAATCTTCGAGAAACTGTTCGCCAGCACTGTGTGTCCGGTCTTGTCGAAAGACTTGATCGGAGGCAGGTCAACGCCGTTGAATCTTATATCTCTGTAAGGGTCGTCTTCCAGGATCAGCACGCTGTACTTGTCGCCCAGCGCCGCCAGGCGCTCTCTGCGCTCAGTCGTGAGCGTAATGCCCGTAGGATTCTGGAATGTCGGGATGCAGTAAACCATCTTAGGGTGGTACTGCTTGATTTTCTCCTCGCAGTCGTCGATATCGAGTCCGTCACCGTCCATCTTCACCGGCACGCACTTCGCCTGGAACATCTCAAGATTTCGACGCAGTGCACGAATGTCGGCGTTTCGACCAGGATGATGTCGCCCGGGTCGATGAATACCTGGCAGAGCAGATTCATGCTTTCGAGTCCGCCCGCAGTAATGAGTACATTCTCCACGGCTGTCCTGACGCCCTTAGGCGCAAGGAGTTCGCTCACGATGGTTTCGCGGAGATCTGCCGCGCCCATCGGGCTGCCGTACTGCAGCGCTTCGATGCCTCTTTTATCTTTGGTGAAAACCTCTTCAGCGATCTCTCCTGACCTGATCTACAGGAAGAGCCTCCTTTGCAGGCGCACCGCCGCCGAACGAAATGCATTCTGGATCATTCATCGAACTGAATAATGTATCGACAATATCAGCCAGTCTTCTGCATATAGCTCATTCTCTTTGAAAAATCAAATTCCTTCATTAATTGCCCCCTGTCTATTTAACGACAAGATTCCATCCGTATCTGTCAGGTACTCTGCCCCACTGGATAGCGGTCAGATCGTCATACAGCTTCTGTGTGATTTCTCCAATGGTTCCGCCGTTTATCACATAACGCTGATCATCATAAGCAAGTTCTCCGATCGGGCAGACAACCGCTGCGGTTCCCACCATCCACGCTTCTTCAAGCGCTCCGGACTGAGCTGCTTCAATGAGCTCTTCGACCGTGATCAGTCTTTCGACAGCATTCATGCCCCCAGTCTTTTACGATCTCGAGTGATGATTTTCTTGTGATGCCCGGAAGCACCGATCCGTTGAGCTGAGGTGTTACAAACGTCGCCGTTGATCTTGAACATTACATTCATTCCGCCTGCTTCTTCAACATATTTACGCCTCTACACCGTCGATCCACAGCACCTGCGAAAAAACCGTTCTTCTCGGCTTTTTCTCCGGCGCGCATAGCTCCGGCATAGTTGCCTCCGCACTTGGCATATCCTGTTCCGCCGCGTACGGCACGAACATCATCTTTCTCGATAAGGATAGGCACCGGCTTGAGTCCGTCAGGGAAATAATTCCCGACAGGACAGGCGATGATGCAGAAATGCGCTTCATGTATCGGATGGAGCGACAGGCAAGGATCAGTCGCATATAATGAACGGCCTCAGGTACAGCGATGTGCCGGATCCGCCGGGACCCAGTCAGCTTCGAACTCAACATACTGCCTCATGAAATCGACCATCATATCAACATCCATCTGAGGAAGAGCCATTCTTTCCGCCGAATTCTTGATCCGCTTTGCATTCTCATCAGGACGGAACATCTGAACCTTTCCTTCAGGAGTACGATAAGCTTTCAGCCCTTCAAAAACTTCTGTTGCATACTGTATGATCGTAGCGCACGGCTCGATTTCCAGCGGTCCGTAAGGAATGATGCGCGGATCATACCAGCCTTTATCAGTTGTTATAATCCATCATAAACATATGATCGCTGAAATACGTTCCGAACGGAACTGTTGCCATATCCGGCTTTGCCTTCGGCGAAGTCGTCCTAACTATTTTTACATCCATAATTATTAATACCTCCTATATGCTGTATTAAAGTGTGTCAGCACCCGCCGAGCAGAGGATTCACATCTCCTTCAGGCGGCACAAGACATAAGAATTCCCAGTCGGAATCTTCCGAAGCATTCCAGAAAATATGCATCATATCTCCCGGAACGAATGCCCAGGACCCTCTCTCCAGCAAAGCCTCTTCATCGCCGATCTTGAAAACACCTTTGCCTCCAAGACAAACCACTACATGCGGCCACGCATGCTTATGCAGCGCTGATTTCGAGCCCGGGTGCAGCTTGAAGCATCTCACGACATAATCATCGCAGAACCTTCCGTTCGGGCCGAACACGACCCTCTTTTCGGAATTCGGTATAAAGTTATTTTTTTCGTCGAGCGGCAAATCCGAGATTTTACCGTAATACTCTGACATTCTAATGCTCCTTCCTTATTGCTTTCATCATGGCTCGAATGAATAGCCGGCATTATAGCCGTCCAGCATCGTGTCATAAATTCTTCCGCCTTTACGTGCATCGCCTATCGCATATACATTATCGCAGACTGCTTCAAATCCTTCTACAAATCCCTTCTTCGGGGAAACCCCGAGAGCGAGAACGACATAGTCGACAGGTACCGAAACATCCGATGAATCCTTCAGATTCTTCAGCTCGATCCCTTCCTCAGTAATGCTCATGAGTCTATGGCTCGTAAGTATCGTCGGTGAGTATGCATTTATACGTTCCAGGAGTTCATTCAATATTACCGCGAATATCCCCGGGCCCGCTGAATCGAGCATCTCGACCATTGTGAGTTCGCATCCTGCTTCCGCAAGTATCTCCGATGTCTCGAGTCCCGTCATTCCGGTCCCGATGACAGCGACACGTCCCTGAGGTTTCACTTCGCCGCGTACTACGGATTCCGCCGATACCACTTTCGGACTGTCGATGCCCGGCATGTTAGGTACGATCGGGTCAGCACCGCTGGCAACGAAAATTCCCACAGGCGACAATTCTTTCACCATCTCAGGTGTAGCCTCTGTATTCAGTCTGACATCCACGCCGGCAACTTCCAGCTGCCTTGTAAGTGCATTGATCAGATCCTGAATAAGATTCTTATGCGGCGGTTTGTCGGCCAGATTAAGTGTTCCTCCGAGTACATCGCCCTTTTCAAGCAGCGTAACTTTGAATCCGCGTTCAGCAAGAACAAGCGCAGCCTGCATTCCGCCCGGACCGCCTCCGACGACTGCCACAGGTCTTCCTGCGCCGTCCTTCTTAGGCTCTCCCAGTATATACTCTCTGCCCATGCGCGGATTGACTGCGCAGGCAAGCGAATTTCTGTGGACGAGAAGTCTTTCACGGCAGACCATGCAGCCTATGCAGGTCCTGATCTCGTCTTCTCTTCCTTCTCTGGCTTTCCTGACAAACATCGGATCAGCGAACTGGGATCTTCCGAGTCCCACGAAATCGCAGACACCTTCCTCAAGAAGCTGCTCTGCAAATGCAGGATTCTTGATCGTATTCGTCGCTATAACAGGAATACTCAGCTGTTCTTTGAAAGCCTTCGCAACATGTTTTTTCCATCCCGGCGTATAAGAGTACGAGTCGCAGTTGGCATTGCCGTTGAGCCCGCTGCCGTTACTGATATTTATTACGTCGATCCCCTTGCCTTCAAGATGCCTGCCGATCGCAAGACCGTCGTCGAGCTTGAGTGTATCAGGGATATCATGCGTGAATTCATCTCCGCATATACGGACTGAAATCGGGTAATTAGGTCCGAGCACAGCACGGATACCATCGATGATCTCATCGATGAAGCGCATCCTGTTTTCGAGGCTGCCGCCGTATTCATCAGTACGTTTGTTATAATACGGACTGAAGAACTGACCGATGAGGTACGAATGTGCTCCGTGGAGCTCTATTCCGTCATATCCCGCCTTCTTGGCGCGGACAGCTGCATCTATGAATTTCTGCTGTACGCGTTCAATATCTTCTTTAGTCATCGGCCGCGGGACTGCTCCTCCCGGAGCGGCCGGAATATTGCTCGGAGCAATTGATGTCCTGCCGCTGAGAACAGGGTTCGACGTTGCACCGCCGTGATGAAGCTGGGCGAAAATCAGCGCGCCGTGTCTGTGCACTGCTTCTGTCAGCTGCTCTGCCGCAGCGATGTGACGGTCTTCCGCCAGACTGTACATATAGTTTGTCGGTACGCTGTCTACATTGTCAACACCCGTGTATTCATTGATGATAAGACCTGCTCCGCCCTTTGCGCGTTCCTCGTAATATCTGATCATGCGCATCGAGGCAGTACCGTCATGATTGGCAAAGTCGGTACCCATCGGGACCTGTACCGCTCTGTTCTTTACCTGCAGGCGGCCGATCCTTCCCTTCTCAAAAAGTTTAGTGAACTTAGTTTCCATTTCGGGTCTCCTTTGCTTCCGTTATTTCTTTTCTCTGTTGTGGAAATAATGTCCTTCGTTAGGTTCAGGACTGATTGCGCTGACCCAGCGGTTCGTATAATTGAAGAAGCCTGCTACGAAAGCTGCTTCCAGTATTTCATGATCGTTGAAGCCCGCTTTTCTGAGGCCTTCGATCTGCTCAGGTCCGATCTCTCTCGGATAAGCAGTTACAAAATATGCATAGTCGCAAAGCGCTCTCTGCTTTTCCGTCATATCTGCAGCGCGGTAATTGTAGGTGATCTTGTCTACCCAGGCCGGGTCTCCCGTGAATCCGCGGAGATTGTCGCCGTGTGTTGTCAGGCAGTATGTGCATCCGTTTGTGGAGGATACTACGAGGCCGATCATTTCCTTGTCCGCTGCGCTGAGGAATGTCTTCTCAGGATTGTAGAGCGAATCTTTGAAATTAAGGAACCCGATATATTCAGAAGCATTGAGAGGGAGCACCTTGAAAAGATTGTTGATAAATCCCCAGTTGTCCATCATCATGGTTACATTGTCATCAAAGACTTTATATTCCTCATCCGTCATTTCATTTCTATTAGGTTTCTGCAGGCGGGATAACTGCTCATCAAATTGTAAACTCATTTTGTTCTCCTTTCATGTCACAGGTCACATATGATCTGTGCATTATGTAAGATATACTGAATATTTAGATTTTGCACTTGCAGATTAAATATAGCACGCCAGAATAAACGTGTCTTAAAAAAACACATAACTAAAAAAAACGTGATTTTTGTTTGCAAATCGGAGCAAAAATTGCAGAATATGCCTCAGCGGAGCACGTACATTTCCACCATTCCGTTTATGTCCTGTCTGATTTCATCTTTGGCTGTCCTGGAAAGTCCGTGATTCAGAGCATGCATGAGCGCATCGTGACACCTTGACCTGCGTATGAGCTCTTCCGCAGATCCCGCGGGACCGATGAGATACTGTACAAAACAGCGGTTTCTCAGACAGCGCACTCTGATGCATGAATGCATTTCTATCAGATATGGATTTCCTGAGGCATTGACGATCTCAGCATGGAATTTGCTGTCTATCTGAGCCGCTTTCATAGGATCCTCTCCCTCAAGCAGTGATTTTTTATAATTTTTCCCCAGATACTGAATGACTTCCAGCTGCTTCTGAGAAGCATTTTTGGCAGCATAGAACGCAGCGTCTCCCTCTATGCTCATTCTGGCATAGCAGATATCCAGACAATCCTTGAGGTTGGCCTCGGCAACAAAAGGAGTTTTATGACCTTCCTTGACAAGAAGGCCTTCATTTATAAGACGGTCCAGAGCGTTTTTCACAGGAGTACGCGATATACCCAGTTCTGTCGCTATCTGGCTCTCCTTGATTTTTTCGTTAGGCAGAAGTCTGATATTGATGATTTCTTCTTTTAAATATTCATATATGAGATCGCTCATCGGAGCGAACGGCAAATCGTGTTCCCATTTTGCCAAATCTTTTTTATTCATTAGATCATACTCCATTATCAATAATACCCGGTAATAATTATCCCTTGTGATTTTGTGTCCATTTTATCAAAACGGCATACATTTTACAATTGTCCGTCTGCATAATATATTTTTTCCTACATTATTATAGAGCTGCAGAATCGGTTGATTCCACAGTGCTTTCTGTATTGATTGAACAGAATCGAATACTTCGTTGAAAAAATTTCCCCATAGGCATAGTCTTTTCAGTTATTTTTATATATAATGCTTTTAACAGGCTTTACCGAAAAGAATGGAGAAAGAATAAAATGGCTTCTTTGCTTAATTATGAGATCATAGCGGATGTATCCGAATCCGGCAGCATCAGCAAGACCGCATCACGGCTCAACATAACGCCGTCTGCCATCAGCCATGCGATCAACAAATCAGAGTCTGAAATGGGCAATAAAATATTCATCAGGAAGAGAAGCGGAATGGAAACCACAGAATTCGGGGATGAGATACTGCCTTACATTAATCAGATCCTTGAAACCAATCGCAGGCTCGATCATGAAATAGATCTCTATACCAACAAAGCCAAAGGTGAAATACGCATCGGCGCATTCAACAGCGTATGCTGCGCGTGGATGCCGGATATCGCGAGGCTTGTCAGAAACGCCTATCCCGATGTCAAAATAACCGTTATCGAAAACGGCTACGATCCCCTCGAGCAATTGATTTCCGACGATTTCCTCGATCTGGCATTTGTCTCTCTGCCGGCGCGCAAAGGCATTATCACGATACCCCTTTATCGTGACCGTCTTCTCTGTATCACGCCGCGCGATTTCACGCCGAAAAACTCAAATATATTACTATTGATGAATTGTCCAAACTCGGTATTATCACTCCCGGCACCGGTTCGGATTTTGATGCGGCGATTTTCCTGAAAAGCAACCATCTTATGCAGAAAAACAATCACGACATCATATCAGATACTTCGATAGTTGCGCTTGTCGAAGGAGGCATCGGCGTCAGCATAATGCCCGAACTGGTCATCGAAAATATCGCCGGCGATGTCAATATCTATCCGGTCGAGAGCGCTCCGACCAGACTGATCGGACTGGCTGTCAGCAACCCTGAATTTTCAACCTCTACAACCGGGAAAATCAAGAACATCATCGTCGACTACGTGCTGGAGAAATACCCTGACGAAATTCCATATTTCCAGAAGGATATCCCGACCACAATCGCAGGGATCTGAGCCGTCCGCTGCGGCAATTATCTGATTAGTCTGAAATTATTTTCAACCCCATGCTCAATTTAATTCGCTTTTGTAGTGTATTAAATTTCGTACAATGAAACAATAGAGCTTTATCCTTATTGTCATGTAACAAAGAAAGGCGGGTCTAAAATGACGAAAAAGAAAACCATAACAGATCTTGTAAACATGAAGGAAAACGGTGAAAAAGCAGCGTGGGCTGTTGTATATGACGCCTGTTTCGCATCATATGCAGAGCAGGCCGGGATCGATATGCTGCTGTGCGGAGACTCTGTAGGAATGATAGTATACGGATACGAAGGCACGGTACCTGTGACAATGGACATCAGTATCGCCCACACTCAGGCGGTCCGCAGAGGCGCGCCAAATACGTACCTCATAGGCGACATGCCGTTCGGTTCATACCATGAAAGTGCTCAGGATGCCGTACATAATGCTGTCCGCTTCTACAAAGAAGCTGATGTTGACTGCATTAAACTGGAAGGCGGTGTAAGAGTAGCAGATAAGATCAGAGCTATTTCCGATGCCGGCATGGTCGTAATGGGACACATCGGTCTGACGCCGCAGAGTTCTGCATCGATGGGCGGATTCAAGGCACAGGGCAAAACGACAGAAACAGCCCGGGCGATCATCGAAGATGCTTTCGCAGTTTATGAAGCGGGCGTCAAGACATTACTGCTCGAAGGCGTTCCTGAAGAAGTCTGCGCTTATGTGCATGAACGCATGCCTATTCCTGTATACGGCATCGGCGCCGGCATCCAGTGCGACGGTCAGGTGATACTCGCGGCAGATGCTCTCGGAATGTATCAGAACTTCACGCCGAAATTCGCGAAGAAGTATGCGGACATTGCCGGTGAAGCTGTACGCGGGATCGGCGATTATGTCAGCGAAGTCAAATCCGAAACGTTCCCTGCCCCTGAGAACAAATACAAATATACGGGCGACAAGGATGATCTTCAGAAATTGTTCGACGAAATGAACGCGCGCAGCATTTAGGGAAGTCAGAGTGCAAAACAAAGAATTCTTTTTTATTTTGCATAACTTTTGCGCCACTTGTCGCGCAGATTGAGATTTTCGGTTTTATTTATGACACAATTTTTGCTCGGCGTTATAATTGCTGTGTCATAATATTTATACATACAGAATATTCTGATTTTGCATTATTCAATTCTTAAACCAGTTATTGTTTATCGGAAAGGAGATAATTATGGGCGAAGAACAATTAGGGCTGAAGCGGGCCTTAAAAACAGGAGACCTTGCCGTATACGGCATGTGTTTCATGATTCCTGTTGCACCGTTCGCATGGTACGGCACTCTCGTTGAGGGCGCTATGGGAATGGTTGCACTTGGATACGCAATCGCACTTGTAGCAATGTTATTTACAGGATTCTCGTACGCTTCTATGGCGAACAGATATCCTATGGGCGGTTCTGTTTACAGATATGTACAGCAGACAACCACACCGTCGCTCGGCTTCCTCGCAGGATGGGGCATGCTTCTCAGCTACTTCTTCCTGCCAGCGGTTTGTTACTGTGTAGGCGCTACATTCGTAGCCGCACTCACACCGAGCATTCCTGCCTGGGTATGGTACGTGATCTTCACAGTCGTTACAGGCGTCATCGCGCTGGCCGGCATCGAGGGATCATCGACAACATCATGGATACTCTTCGGTATCCAGGTCGCTGCCATCATCCTGTTTATCGTTATCGTATTTGTACAGATCAGCAGAGGTAATCTCAGCATCAACTTCAACGGATTCAAGAACCCGTATGAACCGTTCAATCTGCACGGAGTTCTCGGTGCTACACAGGTAGTTGTACTGAGTTACGTCGGATTCGACGCTATCAGTACACTGGCAGACGAAACAGTCAAGCCTGAAAAGATGATCGGAAAAGCTGTACTGCTGTCCATCATACTCATGGGCATACTGTTCTCAGTCATGGCATGGCTGTGCGCTGTATGTGTGCCTGATTACAGAACACTCACAATGGACGAGAGTGCTGTACTGCAGATATTCCAGGCTATCGGCGGAAGCAAGCTTGAAATCTTCGAATGTGCAGTAATAGTCGTTGCATTCGGCCTCGCATGCGGCCTCGAATGCCTGATCGCATCCACACGTGTTATCTACTCAATGGCTTCAGACGGAATATTCCCGAAGCCTCTGGCGAAAGTCAGCAAGAAGCAGGTACCGCATGTTGCTATCATCTTCATGATGATCGTCAGCATCATCCAGTGCGTACTGCTCGGACTGAACATCATCGCCCAGATCACTTCATTCGGCTCACTTATCGGATTCCTGGCAGTCAACCTGGCAGTTATCTGGAAGCTGTTCATCAAAGCAGAAGACAAGAGTTTTGCAAGCTTCATCAAGTTCTGCGTATCGCCGTTCCTCGGCTTCGCAGTCTGCCTGTTCATCTTCGTAAACTCCAGCCCGTTCTGCCTGAAGTTCGGACTTGGATGGATGATCGTCGGATTCATCTGGCTCCTCTACATCACAAAGGGATTCAAGAAGCCTTGCCCGACACTCGACGTTTAAAGCTACATTTGAGACAGACATCTATCTCGAATTGCACTATAATAGTAATATAGTTATCACTAACCAGAAAAGGAGATGTAATTATGAGCACATTATGGCAAACACTTGAAGAGCTGAAGGGACATACCTGGGTTGAACTGTCACATGAACTTTATCAGGACAGCCCTGCCTGGAGCGGATTCCCTGACGGCGCTATCGAGCTCAATAAGACATGTATCGACTGGGGCGAGTGCGAAGGCATGGAGTTCAAGATCTACACGCAGAAGTTCGTAGGCCAGTTTGGTACACATATCGATGCACCGGCTCATTTCATCAGAGACGGCCGTCCAGCAGGAGACTTCGGAGTAAAAGATCTCTGCCTGCCTCTCGTTGTCATTGACGTCAGCGACAAGGTAAAGGAAAACATCGACTATGAACTGCAGATGTCGGACATCGAAGACTTTGAAGCAAAATACGGGAAGATCCCTGCAGGCTGCTTCGTAGCCATGAGAACCGACTGGTGCAAGAGATGGCCTGACGGCGACAAGATGACCATGGCAGATGAAACAGGTCAGGAACATTATCCGGGCTGGACAATGGATACACTGAAATTCCTCATCGAGGAAAGAGGCGTAGCTGCAGTAGGTCACGAACCATTTGATACCGACGCAGCAGTAGGCAGCGCGGCAGCAGGAGACATCCAGTGCGAAAGATACGTTCTTGCACAGGATAAATTCCAGATCGAAGTAATGGATAACCTCGATCAGGTACCTCCGACAGGCGCAATCATCTTCGTTGCTTTCCCGAGAATCATGGAAGCAAACGGAATGCCTGCAAGAGTATGGGCTATCCTGCCTGACTAAACCAGTATCCGCCGCAGCCGGCAATACCTGCAAATTGGCCGGCAGCTAAAACGGAACCAGAAATCGAAAAATCTGATAGAATAAGTAATATATGCGCCTCTGCACAACATCCCGCAGTGGCGCATATATTTTTTTGCGCCTGCACATCCTGCCTGTCCTGCACGTTCTGCTCTCCCTGCAGCGCAAAATAATCATTCCCGTTTCTGCCGCCTGTGCTATAATGTCTGCATGAAGAGTTCAAATGACATGAAAAAAACGCCTTTGCTTTTGTCGCCCTCATGGGTGTAGTCAGTCTGTTCTCAGACATGACACATGAAGGCGCTTCCAGCATAATAGGCGCATACCTCAGCCTGGCCGGCGCATCGGCCGCAGCCATCGGCTTCATCTCCGGACTCGGCGAATGCATCGGATATTCGCTGCGCCTGCTGACCGGATACCTCACTGACCGGTCGAAGCATTACTGGGAAATCACCATCGCAGGATACATAATCGACTGCGCGGCAATAGTCGCGCTCGCACTCGTGCCGAAAAACGGCTGGATCTGGGCCTGCATGCTCATAGTGATCCAGCGCATGGGGAAAGCGATTAAAAGCCGGCGAAGGACACGCTGATATCGTTCGCGGCATCGCAGACCGGCACCGGCAAAAGTTTTGCCATCCAGGAATTTCTCGATCAGATCGGAGCCTTCCTCGGCCCGGTAATATTATTTTTCGTTCTGTACATCAAAAAAGGCGGCGATCTTTATTCATCGTACGTGCTTTGTTTCGCTATACTCGGGATACCGGCCATGATCACGATCGCCTTGCTGTTCACAGCCAGGCGGCATTACCCGGAACCGGAAAATTTCGAACCTCCGGCCGATGAGTCCGCACCCGCATTCCGCATTAACCGCTCGTTCATACTTTATATTGTGGCAATCAGCTTTTTCGCTGCAGGCTTCGTCGACTTTTCGCTGATTACGATGCACACCATCAAGACTGCGCTGATCCCGGCCGACACCGTCTCGCTGATATATGCGGGCGCTATGGCCGTCGACGCCTTCGCCGCGCTGTTTTTCGGCTGGCTCTACGACAAGTACGGCATCCGGGTGCTGATGCTTTCCGCACTCATGTCCGCACCTGCAGCCTTTTTTATTTTTTACCTCTCCGCCAGATGGGCTCTGTTCCTGGGCGTGGCTCTCTGGGGCGTCAGCATGGGCGCGCAGGAATCCATTCTGAAAGCCGCCGTAACAGAGATCGTTCCCAAGCAGAACCGCTCGTCCGGCTTCGGCATTTTCCAGACAGCGTTCGGGATATGCTGGTTCCTCGGAAGCTGGCTCCTCGGAATACTCTATGATTTCTCACCGCTCGGTCTCGTGATTTTTTCTGCAGTAATGCAGCTGATCGCCGTGCCGATCTTCTGGCTGTCGTACAAAGGCGGCGGCTTCAGGAAAGCGTAACAACGGCGCCGGCCAATGGCCGATGGCAATGACGGCGCTCAGCTCAGAGCAAGAAAAAAGCGGGGAGAAAAGCTCCCCGCATATTTCTTATTCTATTACATAGTACCAATATAGTATCCTTAATGCCAGTACTTGCAGTCTTATTACTTACAGTATATCCACTTCCTTTTGTATATACTACCGTATACTTTCCGCTTGAGTCATTCATCGTCAGCGATGTAACTTTCCCATTCGTATCCGTGATTGCTGTAACAGCTGCTGGAGTTGATAATTCAGCAAGATCAAGTATTGCTTCCGAGAATGCAACTTTTGTTCCTGACGTATTCTCAACCTCTGCAGTTAACGCAAGTGTTGTTCCCGCCTTATAATTCTCAGAACAAATTGTCTGTGCCGCCATTACGCATGATCTCGCTTCTACAACTGCGGTCTTCTTATTGGCCTTATCGATGTATCCTACCATCGACGGGATCAGTATCGCGGCAAGTATTGCCAGGATAACTAATACTACGATAATTTCTACAAGGGTGAATCCCTTTTTGCTCAGTGGCTTTTTGCCCATCTGCAGCTCGTTGATTGTTCTTGTCATCTTTTCCATAAATAATACCTCCTACTACCCAGCAGCACCCCGGCTGCAAATACGTCTGTGATTAATTATTGTACACTTAATTCGTCATGTATTCTTTGATTGTCCTAAGTATATCGAATATGCGCACAAAATGCAAGCATTTTTTTGTATTTTACTTTATTTATTTTTATTTTAATAGATTTATAGTTCAATGAAATGCTGCAATTCTGAATGCCGCAGACATATAACCCTTGCAATCACTTATATGCAGCTCTTCGCAGGCACGAACAGCTGTCCTTTATACTGCCAAAAAACAAAACATTACGGCAGCCCGCACCATACTATTGTCTAAAATAGACTCGTTTTTATGTCCTTATGGGTATTTTCCCGGCCTTCATAAAAATATATAATATATGCAGGGAAAGAATTCTCACAGGGTATTTATTATATTTTATTTCAGGGTAAAGCAAAGGACCTGCTGTTCAGCAGGCCCTTTGCTTTGTATTATTCACGATTTGCGCGAATGCCTATTTTACCGCGTCACCCGCGTTCCCCCGGCCAAATGTGACGGCGTAATATCCGCAGTTGCCCATCTTTGACGTCAATTTGGCGTAGTATGTCTGACCGACAGTCGTTTTGAATGTCGTACTGTTTTCGCTGCTGCAGTATTTCTCGATACTGCCGATTGATTTTATAGTCTTCTATTTGCATCCAGCAATGCTATGGATCCGTTGTATGTGCTGATCCCGAAGCAGGTGTAATCGTACTTGGCCGTGAATTTATAAAGAGCGGTGTTTTTCACCTGCGCGGCGCAGAAATACGCCTTGCCGTATTCGGCATTGGTGCTTTTGATGTATTTTACGAAGCGTGCGCTCCGCAGATTGCCCTTGCTCGAACCTTTTACTTTGTATTTGCCTTTGCCGACTTTGAACGCGTAGTACGTTCTGCCGCTCGCAGAATCACGTGTACCTTTATTACTGCATTTGTAATTCCAGGTGCCGCCGCTCCGCTTATAGAGCTTCACTGTCCTCAGTGAAGGATACGACGAAACACATATCACGCCGGATCCGCCCGCACTGACCTTCTGCGAACACGCCATCGGCGAAGCCGCGTTTGCCGGCACAGCCGTAAATGTTGCAGCTATGCAGACGGACATTGCCGCTGCCATTATTATTTTCAAATATCTTTTCATAATATCTCCTCTCTGCAAATATTATAGCACTTCAGCAGTGAATTTGTCAGAATTTCAGCGTTGCGTCGCCATACGGCATACTGCGTTTGAAGTATTTATATATTGCGGAACCCTTAACGACATATATTTCCGTTCCTTCCAGCCCTTCTTCCGTCTCCATGATCCCCCAGCCGATCTTCGTGAGCGATGCCGGAAAACTTATTTTATTGATATAACTGTCCATAAAGGCCGCGGTGCCGATCTGCTCCACGCCCTCGCGGATCTCGATCACGTCAGCGTTGGTGAACGCGAACGCGCGGCCGTCGATCTTCTTTACACTGCCGGGAATAATTACTTCCTGGAGATTTTTCCCGTGCTCATGCCCTTCACTGAGATCCCCCGAAAAAGCATCCGGCGCGATCTCTCTGACATTATCCGGGACCGTAACGCTTTCCGCCGTCCCTATATATGCATACAGCACGCCACCGAAAGTACAGAAGCCTTCGCTGTCCGCATAAGTGCTGTAAATCGATTCTTCACACGTCGGATCCGCAGCATCGGTCACCGCCCGCACTTTCTGCGAAGGTCTGCCGTAAACCGTCCGGCCGCCCGACCGCCGGTACGCTTTCACATAATATGAATACTGCGTGTCCGCTTTCAGGCTCGCATCATCAAACCGTGTGCTTTTCCCGGAAGTCAGCTTTTTGACTCTCTTGTACCCGTCCGCCGATGCACGGTATACTATGTAGCCGCCTGCGTGTGCAGCTTTCTGCCATGTCACGGCAATGTATGTGTCAGACTGTGCGGAAGCAGTAATGCCTCTGACTTTGCCGGGTCTCGACATTGCGTACGCATCGCTTCCCGGTAATGCAGTCATGCACATGACGATCGCCATCACCGCCGCCAGCAGTGCCGGCAGCACGAAACGCGCCGGAGCCCCCACATCTTTTTTTATCATTCCGCCTGTTTTCATATACCGGCCTCTCTTCCTGCCGAACGGCCTCCCGCCTTCTTTTTTCCTGCTTTTATTATATAGCAGCAGCGTGCATCAGTATATGATTATATTTTCAGCAGTGGTATAATATACTCAAATCTTATACAAAAACACCTGGAAGGATCTTAAATAAATGTTTGTTATGAAAAGAAAAAATATTGTTCAGAAGGTGCTCGCCTGCGCGGTGACACTGGCCGTCGCAGTAATGTTCATGCCGTGTACGGTGTCGGCGGCTGCAGTCGCGCAGCCGGGCAATGCCGCGTTGAAGGCGGACATTACTGCCCCTGCATCGGTCAGCATCAGACCGAGCGGCGCGCGGGGCTTCATCATCAAATGGAGCAGCGTCAGACATGCGGACGGTTATATACTGCAGGTCAAGCTCGGCGGCAAGTGGTACAATAAATATAAATTCCCGGCAGACGTTTACGGCGCGAAGATCGAAGGCACCTGCCACATGAAACGCATATTTACCGCATCCAGGCTTTCAGGGGAAACGTGAAGAAATCGAGCTTCTGGGTCTCGGCGCGCACATCGCTGTCGCACAGAAAAAACGTCAGCACGGTCACGATCAGCAAAACGTCTCTCACAATGACAGCCGGTCAGTCGGAAAAGCTGAGTGCATCGCTCACGCCGTCCTCCAATATCGTTTCCACGTATAAACGCTGGAAAAGTTCGAACAGAAAAGTCGCGGCAGTCAGCAGCAATGGAACTGTTACTGCGAAAGCGGCCGGCACAGCAAAGATCTGGTGCATAGCGCACAATGGGAAAAAAATCAGAAAAGTGCAAAGTCACTGTGACCGAACCGGCCCCTTGATCTTAACATTTATAAACACATATCGGAGAGGGAACAAGGAACGTTGCGAAAGGAGCGCTTATTATGAAATACGCATATATCCATGGCATTATTCTGGACGGTTCCGAAGATATGGAACCGCAGACGAATAAGATCATTTTTACCGACGGGGAAAAAATCAAAAAAATCACAGACGAAAATGAAAATCTTGAAGGCTATGAGCTTGTGGATCTGGCCGGCCATTATATCATGCCGGGACTGATCAACATGCACGCTCATCTTCCCGCTTCCGGCAAACCGCAAAAGAAGCAGACCGACACCGCCAAACTTGTACGTATCCTTACCAGTAATAAACTCACGTACGCGGTCCTCCGGCTGATTTGCGAAGATTCCGCGAAACAGCAGCTGCTCGGCGGGTGCACAACTGTCCGCACGGTAGGCGGCGTGCAGCATGTCGACTCGCAAATACGCGACAGGATCGCTGCCGGCAAAATCGTCGGGCCGAGACTTCTGTCCGCCGATATGGCAGTATCCGTGCCCGGCGGCCACATGGCAGGCTCTCTGGCATACGAAGCCCGCGACCCTGATGAGGCAGCGCTTTTCGTAAAGGATCTGGCTGATCACGGAGTCCGATTTTATCAAGCTCATGATCACCGGCGGCGTGCTCGACGCGAAGAAAAAAGGCGAACCGGGCGAAATGAAAATGACGCCGGCAGAAATAGAAGCGGCCTGCACGGCCGCGCACGAACGCGGTCTCTATGTCGCCGCGCATGTCGAAAGTCCTGCAGGCGTCAGAGCTGCTCTGGCCGGCGGCGTCGACAGCATCGAACACGGCGCCGAACCTGATGAGGAAATAATCGACCTCTTCAAAGAGAAGAACGCCTTCCTTATCACCACCCTGTCTCCGGCGCTTCCTTACGCTCTCTGCGACAGGGAAATCACTCATGTCAACGACCTTGAGTTCTACAACGGCGGAGTCGTTTTCCGGGGCATCATCGACTGCTCTAAGCAATGCCTCGCGAACGGTATCCCGGTAGGCCTCGGCACAGATGCGGGATGCCCGTTCACACCGCAATACAATATGTGGCGTGAACTCGTCTGCTTCTGCCATTTCGTAGGCGTCACAAATAAATTCGCACTTTACACCGCAACAAAACGCAACGCAGAGCTTGCGGGGATAGGAGATATTACCGGCACGATAGAAGCAGAGAAGGCGGCTGATATGATCGTTACTGCGAAAAATCCGCTCGAAAATCTCCACGCTCTCCGTGATCTTGAATTGGTGACAGCGCGCGGAAAAATCATCGAGCACCCCGTGCCGAAGCGCATGAAGCTCGTGGAAGATCAGCTTGATTCTCTGGATAAATAACGTCTGACGGCGCATTGGACATCCGGCCATTTTGTCAGTGCATTTTTTGACCTATAGGCTGATTTATTGCCGCATGTGAAGCAGTATGATATTACTGAGGTGATATCTATGAGAAGTATGAGAAAAAGAAGATGCAGCATTGTGCCGGCGGTCATTTTATGTGCAATGATCGCAATGGCATTTATGCCTGTTTCAGCATCGGCGTATTCGCGTACGCCGGCTAAGGTCCAGGGCGTGACTGCGATGAATATCACATCGACGACTGCCAGAGTCAAATGGAAGAAAGCAAAATACGCCCGCAAGTATAAGGTCTACTATTATATAGGCAAGGATGGCAGCGGGTGGGAGTCTCAGGAAACCAGGATCGTCAGCGGGACTTCCTGCACCCTGTACGGGCTCGATATTTACACCCCTTATGTCGTCCGCGTGAGAGCATTCAACGGAACGAAGAAAGGCAAATATTCCACTGCCAGGCAATTTCAGACACTGTCCGACTCTATCACGGAACAGCCTAAAGACGTAACCGTCAAAGAAGGCGGAACCGCGGCCTTCAGCATTACTGCCCGGCCGGAATCAACGTATCAGTGGTTCTTTAACGGGATCGCGATCGCCGGGGCAACGGGTGCATCATATTCGATAGCTTCGGTCACTCCGTCAGACCGCGGAGATTATTCCTGCGTCGTGCACAATGATACTTACGGCCTCCAGGTTTCGCAAGATGCTGTCCTGACCGTTATCAGCCCGGCTGCAGCGCCGGTGATCACAACTCAGCCTTACAGCAACAAAACGTCGCTCGTGTACAACAGCGCAAGCTTTTCAGTCACTGCGACAGACGGCATAAATTACAGCTGGCAGTACAGCCTGTCCGGCACCGGCGCGTGGACTGATCTCACAGCGGCAGCCGCTCCGGGCAGTCAGTGTGCAGGCGTGACGTCCGCCAAACTCACAGTGCCGTGCAAAGACAGCATATTTCCTTACGGGACTAAGTTCAGATGCATCGTCTCCAATTCCAGAGGCTCGACAATATCGAATGCGGCGTGGATCAAATATGGTATCGCGCTTGGCCTGACCAACGCCTCCGCCACATCGGGAAGCAATTATGTATTCAGCTTCAGTGTCAGCGGCGGCAAATATCCATTTACGTATTCATGGCAGCGCAAGCCTGCCGGCGGCACATACAGCGGAACGGTCACTCCGCTCAACATTATCGGACCGACTTCGGCTCCTTCGGGTTCCTGGACAGGCCAGGCCGTGTTCAGTGCCGCCAGTCCAGCGTACAACGGTTATACGTATAAACTCACCATAACCGACAGCGACGGCAATTCCCAGACAGATGAAGCAACGCTGACAGTAAAATAAAACTCCCCGAAAATACTTCTAATAGCAAGAAAAAACTCCCCGGGCGGGGAGTTTTTTCTTGTTATTAGGGTTTTAGGGTTATAGGGTTATAGAAAAGCATATTGCTATGCTATCTACCAAATTCAGGCGCCGGCTGCAATCAGCCGCGCTTTTTCCTGAGCCATACAGGAACTGTGATCCCTGTAAGTCCAAGCACCGCCAGAAGTGTCCAGAGGCCGATATTGAAATCATCGCCTGTCTGAGACGAACCAGGCGTCGGTGTCGTCGGTGTAGTCGGCGTTGTCGGAGTCTCAGGGTTCGTCGGTGTTTTTGGAGTTTTATGTCCCGCCGGCGAATAAACATTCGTAATTACTGCCGTTCCCGACGGATTTTCCGCCGAAAGCGTCACCGCCGTACCGTTGCCCGTCACATCGTAGCCGACATATTTCCCGGCCGCTGACGGTTCAGTTATCAGCTTCGTGCCATCGGCGTTTGTCTCCGCCGCATAGTATTTGCCCGTCGCCAGACCTGTGAATGTCGCCGTTCCCGGCACACCGTCCTTGACTGCGACCGACTGCGTCTGACCGACGATCTTGGTGCATTTCTCATCGCTGAACAATGTGATATAGAACGTACCGCTGACTTTTACGGCCTGGCCGCTCTGATTCAAAGTCTTTTTAGTTACCGTTATCGTTCCCGCCGTGGTGTCGGCGTCGGCGGTGTAACGGATTCTGTATTTGTGATCGTTACCGACTGATCTGTTCCGTCTTTTTCAGGAGTGATCCCTCCGACAGACGCCGTCCAGCCCGAAACACTTTCTTCGCTTATGCTGACTTTGCCTTTCATAACTTCCGGAAGGTTTTGAATGTTCCCTTCCAGTCGTTTTTCGCAGACAATTTCAGAGTATCAATGACTTTGCCGCCATATATGAGATCAACCGTCACGGAAGCAGGCTTAGCCTTATTCCCTGACCAGGTTTTGCTTACATTAAGATTCCAGACTTTATCCTTTTCTCCAACCGTCAGACTTGCATTGGTTGCGATGCCTCCTCCGAAAGATGCGCTGTTGTCGGTGATTTTCAGTGACGCTTGCATCTTCTGCCATCTTCTCTGCGTCTTTCGTTGTAACAGCCTTCAGCAGATACGGAGTTGTGCTTTCATTCGGAGCCACTTCATTTCCCGGATCGAGCGCGTTATATCTCGCGCCCGCCGGCGAATAATTCCCGACATTGTTTACTGTCGTGCTCATCACCGGCACTCCGTCGTTGTAGTAATGCACTATGCCGCCGCCGAGCATACTGTTTGAAAGTGTCGTATAGCTCGTAGTAGCATCGCTTTTGAACATCGTCCTTTCAGCACTGATATCATCGCCGACTTTATCACTCTTGTTGCCGAAAACAGCTCCGCCGCCCTTGCCGTAAAGATATATACGTCCTGTCGGACATGAGTACAGACCGCCGCCCATAGTCGATGCGGTATTGCTGTAAACAGCCATGTTGGAAAGTTTCAGATTCGGTTTGGCACCGAGTCCTCCGTATATTCCGCCGCCCATGAATCCGGCTTTATTGCCGGAAATCGTTCCGCCGCTGATGCTTGCCGCCAGCGACTGTACATATATTCCGCCGCCGCTGCGCGCTGCGCTGTTGCCGGAAACTGTTCCGCCGGTCATAGTGAATTTCGTTATATAATTTTCAGGTGCCGGAACATATCCGTCAGTATCTTTTGCTGCAGTACTGAAATCGTATACGCATATTCCTCCGCCGCAGGCACGATTTCCTGTCACGCTGTTATCAGATATCACTCCTGCCGAGAAATCGAGCGATGCGTTTCCGAGCACCGTCACAGCTCCCATGGCGCTGGATGATGTGCACTTGCTTGAATTATGCGATATCGTTCCTCCGCTTATAGTCAGCTTCGCTTCTTTATCCGCATCTGTCGCCGTCGAATACGCCAGTATCGCACTGCCCTGTGTGCCTTTATTGCCGGTAATGCTTCCGCCCTTCAGGTTCATCGTCGATCCCTCGTAAAGGATGACGCCTGACGAAGCATTGACAGCTGTTGCTGTATTATTCTGTATAGTCCCGTCAGCCATGTTCAGAGTCCCGCCGTCGCATACACGTATAGTCCCCGAAGATGTGCCTGAGACATTATTTTTCTCTATCGTGCCGCCGTTCATATTCATGACAGCTGTTTTTCCGCATACCAGTATCGCGCCCTGCTCTCGATTTGCTTATGGATGCGCCCTGCACATCGCCGTTTGTCAGTTGTGAAACGTGCCATGATCCGTTACTGCCGGACCGCCGTCCATATGACGGCAGTTGAGTGTAAGTGTTTTGCCTGTTCCGCCGTCCAGCGTAAGGCCTGCGCCTTCTGCAATATCAAACAGGCTGCCCTTGAAGTCCTGTCCCGGCAGTATCTGGAAGTCGCCGCTCGTTTTCAGCGTCACACTTTTTCCCGAAACCGTCACAGGTGTACTGAGTTTAACATTCTTTTGATCGTAACGGTACCGCCGTCTTTCGCCGTGTCGATTGCCTTCTGAAGCGTCATGCCGCCGTCTTCTATTGTGTCGTCAGTATTACCGGCCGAAGCTTCCTGTATATTACTGTTGCATTGCCGAACGCGCCGTCCCCGACCGAAACGTAATCTTTCGACGAATCGATCGTAATTACTGTATCACTGGTTTTAAGGGCCGCGCTGTTCTGAAATGCCGAACCGCTTATGTTTTCTATACCGGAACCAATGCTGACCGTTTTCAGTTATCGGCATTCTGGAACACTTCGTCATTCAATGTCTTGAGCCCGTTTCCGATAACGATATTTTCTATATTACTGTTGTTGTCATTGTAATTTCCGAATGCGCCTTCTCCTATTTCAGTCACGCTGTCCGGGATCGTCAGTGTCTTGCCGAGCGGGCAGTTCCAGAACGCATAGCTGCCGATCGTGGCAAGCGAATCCGGCAGGTCTCCTATGTCGGTCAGAAGATAATCGTGACAAAACGCTTCCCCGCCTATTGACGTCAGGCTGTCGCATAATTTCACCGCTGCAAGTCCGGTTTTTGTTGTACCGTCGTTTGCATAACATTGATAGAAAGCATAATCATCTATCGTTTCCGCCGCGGAAAGATCCACCGATGCCAGCGCCCTGCATCGCTGAAATGCGCCTTCTCCTATTTTCACCGCATCACTGGTAAACGGAGCTGAAACCAGAGCTGAGCAGTCCTGGAATGCATATGATCCGATTTCTGTGATCGGTGATTTGCATGTTACTTTCTTCAGTGCAGTACATCCGCCGAATGCCGATCCTTCGATCGTCGTCATCGATTTCGGCAGTGTAACAGATTTAAGAGATGTGCAGCCGCTGAAATCTCCTATGCCTTCAAATGTCATACCCTCCGGAATATCGAAACTCGTCAGTCCTGTCGCGCCGCGGAAAGTATATGAAGACTTTATATCTCTAAGCGATGATGGAATATTGATTTCCGTCAATGCCGAATCACCAATCACCATGGAATTCATTTTTATCGCCGTAACGCCTTCTTCAAAGGTCAGTCTTTTCAGACCGGTGTCATACTGCAGAGCCATCGCCGCCGTCTGGACTGTCGACGGTACAGTGAATTCAGTCAATCCCGTCCAGCTGTTGAAGTACCCCGATATGGTTTTAACTGTGTTCGGAAATACGATCTTTTTTATATTCTTGTTATTGCCGGTCTGGCATACAGCGGTAACTGTGTAGACCTTGCCGTCCGCATCCGTAACAGTTGATGGTATTGTAAGTACGTTGTTTGAATCTCCTGTCACAGTCGAAGCTACTTCTCTCTCAGTCGCTTCCGTGCCGTTCAGATTATAAGTCACCCCGTCTTTAACAAGCTGGCTCGTCGACGAAGTTGTCATTCTTCTGACAGTTTTCCTTTTTGATGCGCTCTTTGACGTGCTCTCTGATGCACTCACGCTGTTCGATGCAGTATCCGCAGTTTTTTTCCGCGGAACCCGACGCAGACGTACCGGAAGAAGAGGTATCTGCCGCCTCTGTTGCCGAAGCCGATTCTGCTGTCACATCTGTACTGTCTTCAGCGTATGCCAGTCCCGGCATATATAAAATCACCATCCCCAGCGCCAGCGCCACCGCTGCCAGACGCCTGATCGTCATTCTTTTCTTCCCGGAAAGTCTTCTGTTCATGATCATTCCTCTCACCACACAACATTAGCCGGCAATATATTGTGCCACAAAAAATACTGCCTCAGACGAAGGCAGCTGGCAATCTAAAATATCATTTCATCTCTAATTCAGACCCTTTAGTTTTGCGTCACTGAATTGCTTCAGCTTTGCTTTTATCAACGTATTTATGATTATAGACTCAATTACAACTATGGTCAACAGTATTTGAGTGAATTATCATATATTTTTTGTCATGTTTTTCCGCAGGCCAAGTCTTTTTTATCCTGTCGGCCGCATGGATCGTTCTGCGGTTTCAACTGTCCCGCGTGTGGTAATAATAATATTCAGAAGGAGAATAATTATGAAAAAGATCGATATAAAGAAGAAAATGCCGGTTGTATTTGCAGGACACGGATCGCCTATGAACGCTGTAGGTGACAACAGGGCGCGCCGCGGATGGCACGAAATCGGCGAAGCTCTCGGAAAACCGCAGGTCATTATTGCTGTGTCATCGCACTGGGCGACGCAGGGACTTTTTGTGAGAAAAAGCGCGCTCAATCCGCAGATCAATGACATGTACGGATTCCCGCCGGAACTGTACGATGTACATTACGAGCCGCCGGGCTCTGTGGCATATGCTGACCGCACGCTCGATCTTCTCAGAGGCAAAGCGGAAGTCAGTAATGACTGGGGCATCGACCACGGCATCTGGTCTGTTCTGTCGAATATTTATCCGGACGCTGATGTACCGGTAGTAATGGTCAGTACTAATACCGCAGCCGGCGCGCAGGAACAGTATGAAATCGGGAAACTGCTTGCACCTCTCAGGAATGAAGGCGCGCTGATTTTTGCCAGCGGCAATGTTGTGCACAATCTCGGTCTTGTCGACTGGAGCATGAACGACGGATATGAATGGGCCGATACTTTCGACAAAACCATAAGTGATGCCATATCCGGCGGCGACTTCTTCATTCCTGTCGAATATGACAAGATCCACGGCGCAGCCAGAGCGGTAACGACTGCAGAGCATTACTTCCCGCTCCTCACAGCACTCGGCGCAGCATCGGAAAACGACAGTGTCACGGTCTGGAACGAATACCGTGAACTTGGCTCGATGTCGATGACATCTTATCTGTTCGAATAGCGAAGCAGGCCCGCATCGGCCTGCACTTGCATTACTGCACCTGAAATGTTATCATCTAACTCACGGGAATGATGTTCTCCCGCGGCTTCGGCCGGAACCGCGAAATGCTGATGACTTCTGCCACACAGAATTTATCAGTTTTTTTATTGGCATGACAGCGCTGATATTTCCGGCATACGTCATGACCGGACAGAATTTAAAGGAGTCAATGAACCAATGGATCTGATAACAAATTGCCTTTTTGTCGGCGCGGGCGGCATGCTCGGCGCGATCGCCAGATATCTGATCGGCCTGATCCCGCTGCGCCCCGAAAACGGTTTTCCGCTTACAACGATGATGATCAATGCGATCGGCGCCTTCTGCATAGGGCTGATCGCAGTCAGCGCCAGTGCACACGCAGGAGCGGTCGACACGCGCCTCCTCGTATTCCTGAAGGTGGGAATATGCGGCGGCTTCACGACTTTTTCGACATTTTCACTGGAACTGTTCGATCTTATTGATGCAGGTTCCCTGGCCATGGCCGCGCTCTATGCGGCCGGCAGTGTCCTGATATGCGTCGGTGCGGTAGGTGCTGCGCAGTTATTGCTAAGGTAGAGATAAGGAGAAATCAAAATGAGAAATTTGCTTGTGCCTGTCGATGGAAGCGACAGAAGTATTGAAGCCATTGAGACGATCAGAGAGCTCTATTCACCTGAACGCGTAAACATCACGCTCATCCTGGTGCGTGAAGATATCGACAGCAACAGTTCGGCTGTCCTCAAAAAAATGGAGCGCGACACTATGCCCGTGCTCGACAGGATCGAGGCGCTCATGCCCGAATATAATGTAAATAAAGTTGTGCGCTTCGGCATTGCGGGCAACGAGATCATCAAATACGCCAGAGAAAGCGATACGGAAATGATCGTTATTACCAAACGGACCCACACCGCCGCATCAATGTTTCTGGGATCAGTTGCCATTTATCTCGTCAAATATTCGCATCTGCCGGTAATAGTGCTGCCGGAACGAAAAGGATAACAGCGGCGCATGGTGCTGCAGCGATTGGGCCAACGCTCGATCGAAGAATTCACCTATGCACCGGAGTTGAGGTCCTTCAACCGTTGTAATGTTTCTACCTGTATTCCATCACCGCCTATTGCAAATTCTATCCACAAGGATTATTATCCAATAGCAGGGACGGCCGGATATGATCAATAATCACATCCGGCCGTTCCTTTTATTTGTTATTATCTATCATGACCCCTTTTGATTTTAAAGCACGCCGTCTTCGCCGAGCTTTTCGACTTCTTCAGCCGAATAGCCGAGCAGCCTTCCCAGTACGTCTTCGTTGTCTGCTCCCAGCAGCGGCGCCGGTCTGAATTCGTCTATCTTGTGATTCGTCAGCTTGATCTGGTTGCCGGTGATCTTCATATGTCCGGCAGTCGGATGATCGACTTCGACGAACATCTCTCTGTCTCCCGCTATCTGCGGATCTGCAGCTACCTGGTCTATCGTGTTGATAGGGCCTGCCGGGCATCCCGCCTCCAGCAGCGCATCCACAGCTTCCTTCACCGTCACGTCTTTCAGCCAGTCTTCGATGATCGGCTTCAGCTCCGCATGGTGCATGACTCTGTCATTGTTGTGTACGAACCTCTCGTCCGTCCTGAGAGCCTCAAGTCCCATGACACCGCACATCAGTCCGAACAGCTTGTCGTTCCCTGCTCCGATGACCATGCTGCCGTCTTTCGCGTGGAACGAATCGTACGGATAGAGCGATTCATATCTGTTGCCTATCCTCTCCGGCACCCTGCCGGTGCAGAGATAGATTATGTTGATTATCTCCAGCGATGATACCATCGAGTCCACAAGCGCGACATCGACTTTCTCGCCTTCCCCGGTCTTCGCCTTGTTGTAGAGCGCAGCCAGGATGCCTGTGCAGCAGCTTATGCCGCCCATGACGTCTCCTATCGCTGTACCCGTCCTCGTAGGCTCTCCGCCCGGCCAGCCGGTCGTGCTCATGAGCCCGCTCATCGCCTGCCCTATGATGTCGTAGCCCGCGCGTTTGCTGTACGGGCCCGTGTGTCCGAAGCCAGAGACCGATCCGTAGATGATCCCCGGGTTTATCTTCTTCAGTTCGTCATATCCGAGGCCGAGCTTCTCCATGACTCCCGGCCTGTAATTCTCTACTACTATGTCGCTCTGCTTCACGAGTCCGCGGAATATTTCCTTGCCCTTTTCCGACTTCAGATTCAGCGTAAGACTCTGCTTGTTCCTGTTCAGATTCATGAAGTATGCGCTCTCGCCGTTTACGAGCGGCATGTTCGTGCGCGAATCGTCTCCGCGGCCCGGAAGTTCTATCTTTATCACTTCAGCTCCCATGTCGGCCAGCATCATACAGCAGTACGGTCCTGCCAGCACGCGGGAAAGATCGAGCACTCTTACGCCGTCAAGCAATCCTCTGCTCATTGGCTTCTCCTTCCGTTTATCCCCAGATCTCTTTGTCCGAAGGCATGCTGCTGTTCGGCTTCACATAAGCGATCCTGCTCTTGTTGAACAGATAGTTCCAGTTGAGGTTCTCGCTGATCGAGTTGTTCCCCCAGCTGCCGCAGCCGAGCGTCGTCGTTCCGCGCAGTCCGTTGAAGAAGCTGCCGCCGTTGTTCGTCGAGCATACCTGGTTGATGAGGAATCTGGATGCATGCAGCTGCATAGCTGCCGCCTCTATATGTTCTTCATTGTTCGAATGGATCGATACGCTGTGTCCTTCGCCCATGACGTCAAGGTTCGCTTCCGCGATGTCGATGGCCTTCTGCCAGGTGTCATACAGATAAAGTGTCTGTACAGGCGCCATCTTCTCTTTCGAGAGATAATCGTCTGCTCCGTATGTGTCCGCTTTGACGAGCAGCATCTTGGTCGTTTCCTTCACTTTGATCCCTGCTGCGTTCGCAACTTCGATCGCGCTTCTGCCCACGAGGTCCTTGTTCATGACTCCGCCCGGGAACAGCGCGTCGCGTACGGCCTTTACTTCCGCTGCGTCCTTTACGAAATATGTATCGTTCTTCTCATATATCGCTGCAGCTTCGTCGAGCTTGCCTTCAGGCATGATCGCTGTCTGCTCGCCTGAGCAGATGATGCCGTTGTCGAAGCATCTTCCTTCGATGATCATCGGGATGACCTTTTCAAGATCCACATCGTCGTCGATTATCGTCTGTACATTGCCCGGGCCTACGCCGAATGCCGGCTTGCCGGATGCATATGCCGCCTTGACCATTCCCGCTCCGCCTGTGCTGATGCATACGTCGCATTCCTTCATTACGAGGCCCGAAAGCTCCATCGTAGGCTCGGCGATGCACTGGATCAGGTTCTCAGGAGCACCGATCTTAGCCAGCGCTTCGTTGATCAGCACTACTGTCTCTGTGCTGCACTTCTTCGAACGTGGATGCGGGCAGATGATGACTGCGTTTCTTCCCTTGGCCGCGAACATCGCGTTGCACATAGGTGTGACGATCGGGTTCGTTGTCGGCGTGATGCAGCCGATGACTCCCATCGGCTTGGCAACTACTACGAGTCCTTCTTCCGGGATCCTCTCGATGATGCCGACGCTCTTGCCGCCCTTGCAGTCTTCCCAGATGACTCTGGCCTTGCCCATGTTCTTCTTTACTTTGTCTTCATAGACTCCCATGCCTGTCTCGTCGACAGCCATCCTGGCCAGCTTTTCAGCGTTGTCGAATACAGTTTTAGCAATAGTCCTGACGACCTCGTCTACCTGTTCCTGATTGTATTTCTCAAATTCCTTCTGTGCTTCTTAGCTTTCTGCATCATGGAATCCATGATTTCCTGATCTGTCATTTTATGTTCTCCTTCCTTTGTATCCTGTATTATTTATCTATATCCTGGCGACGCCCGATCTCTTTGCGGCCTCGGCGACTGCCTTCGCAACTGCCGGACCCACTCTCGGGTCGAATGCTTTCGGTATTATGTAATCAGCATCAAGTTCGTCTTCGCTGATGAGTCCGGCCAGCGCTTCCGCCGCCGCCAGCTTCATCTCGTCGTTTATCTCGCTCGCTCTTACGTCGAACGTCCCTCTGAATATGCCCGGGAATGCGAGCACGTTGTTGATCTGGTTCGGGAAGTCCGAACGTCCCGTCGATATCACCGCAGCTCCCGCTTCCTTGGCGTCATCCGGGAATATCTCCGGTGTCGGGTTCGCGCAGGCGAAGATGATCGGATCTTTGGCCATACTCTTTACCATATCTTTGGTCACAGCTCCCGGTGCCGAAACGCCTATGAATACGTCTGCGCCCTTCATGCTGTCCTCAAGTGTTCCCCTGACCATCCTCGGATTCGTGACCTCGGCCATCTCTTCCTTGATCGGGTTCATTCCTTTTTCTCTGCCCTTGTATATGAGTCCCGTGCGGTCGCAGAGGATGATGTCCTTCACGCCTGCCGAGAGCAGGATCTTCGCTATCGCGATCGCCGCCGCTCCCGCGCCGTTCATCGCGATCCTGATATCCTTCATGTCTTTTCCCACGACTTTGAGAGCGTTCTTCAGGCCCGCCAGTGTGATGACTGCAGTCCCGTGCTGGTCATCATGGAAGATAGGGATATCGCATTTTTCCTTCAGCTTCTTTTCGATCTCGAAGCATCTCGGCGCGGAGATGTCCTCGAGGTTCACTCCGCCGAAGCTGCCGGAGATCATGTAGACCGTGTTCACGATCTCGTCCACGTCATTGCTCTTTATGCAGAGCGGGAAGGCATCGACGTCGCCGAACGACTTGAACAGCACGCACTTTCCTTCCATTACCGGCATTCCCGCCTCAGGACCGATGTTGCCGAGTCCGAGCACCGCGGAACCGTCTGTAACTACCAGGCACATGTTCCATCTTCTTGTGAGCTCGTAACTCTTCGATATATCTTTCTGTATCTCCAGGCACGGCTGTGCCACGCCCGGTGTATATGCAAGCGACAGATCGTCTTCGTTTTCGACAGGCACCGTCGCCGTGACTTCTATTTTGCCCTTCCACTCCTCATGGAGCCTCAGGGATTCTTTCGCATAATCCATATATATTACCTTTCCTTCTATTTCGCCTCTGTCGGCAGGACCGATCCTCCGTGAGGCATCACCAGTACCTTCGCATCATCTCCCCGGCATGCCAGCGCTGCCTCGAATGCTTCCTGCACTGTGCTGAACGGTTTGAAAAACATGCTTTCCGCGAAAGCCGGATCGAGCTCGCTCACGAGATAGATCTCCGCGTTCTGCATGACCATCGCGATCGCCGCCGCCTTATGCCCGCCGAGCACGAAGTCTTCTCTGATCCTTGTTATCATTGATTCCGGACTGGCCGATTTCGTCATCCATTCCTCGAACACTTTGTTCCCGAGGCCTTCCCTGCACGAGCCGATAAGGATGATCGTGCCGCCCTTTTTAACTGCATGCCTCGAATTATCCAGCGCCTTCTGCAGCTGATAGAGGTTGAGGTCCTTCGGCGCTCCGCCCTGCGAGACGATGACGATATCCGCACGCTCCGGGATCGTTACGCGATAGAGTCCGTCGAGGAACCTGCATCCCTCTCTGTGAGCCTTCGTTACGTCTCCCGCAGCAGCCTTTATGATATTCTTGTCCTCGTCCAGGACCACGTTGAGGATGAAATCCACTCCCGTGATGCCCGCGGCTTCCTCGATATCCTCCCTGACAGGATTCCCCTCCAGCCGGCCGGCATATGAAGTGTCCTCGACCATGAATCTGTGATTCATCTGTATCGCTTCTGGAGTTGACGCTCCCGGCATGATCGCTTTCGCTCCGCCGGAATATCCCGCGAAGTAATGATATTCGATGTTCCCGAGACAGATCCTTCTGTCCGCTTCCGCGACTGTCCGCGTGATGTCGACAGGCGTGCCTCTTTTTGTTGTCCCGAGACTCACGCAGTCGTCCGGATCACTGTCCGTACATTTTATCTCCCTGTACGCGCGCTCTCCCGCCAGATGTTTTTTCTCTTCTTCTGTATGTTTCCTGTGGCTTCCCAGTGCGAACACAAGAGTTATGTCATCTGCCGGTATTCCGACTGAATAAAGTTCATCCAGCACTGCCGGCATGATGGACCATGTCGGACAGGGGCGCGTGATGTCACTTGTTATTACAGCTATTTTCTCGCCCGGCTTCACGATATCTCTGAGCCTCGGCGAGCCGATTGGTTCACGCAATGCTCTTTTGACTTCATCCTCTCCGGTCAGATCTGTACTGACCGGATTCGCTTTTAATGTCCCTGCATAGTTTGCGCAAGGCACATCGACTGTCTGAGTTCCGTTTCCGAATCCGAGTTCGATACGCATGACGCGCCTCCCTTTCTGCCCAATGCTTTCTTCTTTAAAAATTGATCGCGCTTCCATCTGCAGCTGCATGCATCGCTTCCATTATCGTTTCAGATATCGTTGGATGTGGATGCACAGTATGTGCTATTTCTCCTGCCGTAGCCTCCAGCTTCATCGCCGCTGCCATTTCTGCTATCATATCTGTTGCATGTATGCAATACAAATGCGCTCCCAGGATCTCTCCGTACTTAAGATCCGTGATCACTTTTACGATTCCTCTTTCCTCTCCTGACGCCTTTGCTTTTCCATTTGCCATAAGAGGGAATTTCCCTACTGAAACTTCGCCATATTTTTCTCTTGCCTGCTCCTCGGTCATTCCTATACTTGCTATTTCAGGTTCAATATATATTGCGCTCGGTATTATTCCATAATCCATAGATGAATCAATACCGCATATATTTTCAACTGCAACTATCCCTTCTGCTGATGCAGTGTGCGCAAGCATTGATTTTCCGTTGACATCTCCAATGGCATATATACTATCGATCGATGTGCGCATATGCTCATCAGTAATTATGGCCCCGCGTTCTGTTTTGATCCCTAATTTTTTTGTATCGATACCATCGAGTCTCGGGCCTCTTCCTACTGACATAAGAACTATTTTCGTATTTATTTTATGCTCTGTGCCGTCTTCTTCATAAACAACTGCTTCGTCTGTGATTTCTGTTACTTTGGCACTTGTATGTATTTCTATTCCCATCGTCTCAAGCTGCTTTGTGACCATATCCGTTATTTCTTTGTCCACCATATTGAGTATTCTGTCAAGGAATTCCACTATAGTCACCTTTGTACCGGCAGAAGCAAGAAAAATATGCGAATTCCACACCTATTACCCCGCCGCCGACAATGACCATCTGTTCCGGAATATTATCTATATCCAGCATTTCTTTGCTAGTTATCACTTTCATCCCCGGATCAATATTTACAGGCAGGCTTTTACTTTCCGAACCTGTCGCCAGAATGATATTCTCGGCAGTAATGGTATTTCCATTTACAGTTACGGAATGATCACCCGTCAGTGTACCTTCTCCTTCAATTACAGTAACGCCGTTTTTCTTCATCAGCATACCGACTCCGTTCACAAGCTGATCAACTATACTGTTTTTCCTCTTCTGCACCGTATCCATGTCGAGACCTGCCCGATTGATTTCAACATTTTCAACGCCGAATTCGCCGCATTTTTTCACGTTATTAAGCGAAGCTGCACTCATCAGCAATGTTTTTGTCGGGATGCATCCGACATTGAGACAAGTGCCTCCAAGTCTATTCTTTTCTATAAGTACAGTCTTCTTTCCCATTTGGGCAGCTTTTATCGCTGCCTCATATCCTCCGGGGCCGCCGCCTATGACTGCAATGTCATAATCAGATGACAAGGTTTGATTTGATGTCTGCACCTGTGCATTATCTGTTTTTTTCATTGCTTTTTCAGGAGTTTTTCCAAGCTGAGCCTGCGCCTCTGCCACCGCATCATCGGCATTTTCACCTTTGTCGCCTATGACTGCGATAGGTAATGTAACAGCGAGCGTCTCTCCTTCTTCTATAAAATGCTTTATCACAACTCCGTCTCTTGTAGCTTCGATATCCATATTAGTCTTATCTGTTTCCACAGAGAAAAAAGGCTCTCCTTTTTGTATAGCATCTCCTTCGGACTTATACCATCTAATGAGTTTACCCTCACTCATATTGAATCCTAATTTTGGCATTATTACTATTTCAGCCATTTAATATCCTCCTTCAATGTATCAAATAACCAGACTCAGAGGTTTTTTCGAGAAGATTTTTTATCTCCATCATAAACTGAGCGGCCATAAGACCGTCTATCACTCTGTGATCTACAGAAACGGTCATATTTATGAGCGGTCTTATCTCTACTGACTTTTCTCCATCTTCATGCTCTACTACGACCGCACGATCTTTTGTCGCACTTACTGATAATATAGCCGATTCCGGCGGATTTATAATTGCTGTAAAATTAATGATCCCGAACATGCCAAGATTTGAAAGTGTGAATGTTCCTCCAGAATATTCATCCGGCGCAAGTTTCCCTTCTCTTGCCTTTTCAAATAAAGGAGAATATGCTTCTGCAAGTTCTATCAGACTGAGTTTCTGTGCGTCTTTGACATTAGGAACTATCAATCCTGAATTTGACGCTACTGCTATCCCGAGATTTATACTTTTATATTTAACTATTTTTTCTCCGACCAGCGAAGAATTCATGTCCGGATATTTCTCAAGCGCCAATATTGTCGCCCGTGCAATATAATCTGTGACCGATGTCTTTTTTTCCTGCACAGCATTTATCTGCTTCCTTAATTTGAGCAGTTCAGACATATCTATTTCCTGGGTGAAGTAAAGATGTGGCGCTGTGAATTTACTTTCTGCCATATGCTCGCCTATGACTCTGCGCACTCCATCGTATGCTGCTTCTTCAAGTATTGCCTTTCCGTCAGGTGAATACTGTTCCGCTGCACCGGATCTGTTCTCATCGTTTCGCATTACATTGCAGACATCTTTCTTCATGATCTTTCCATTTGCTCCGCTGCCGGCCAATCCCGAAATATTTATTCCTTCGGCTTCTGATATAGCCCGCGCTACAGGAGTGATCCTATCTTTATGCATCGACGCATATTCAACAATATCCTTTTCACATATGCCTCCTCCGAATCCTGTGCCTGCGATATCCGATTCCTGTATATTTATTCCTCGTTCTTCGGCTGCTTTTTTTGCTCTCGGCGAGATAAATATCATTCCGTTTCTTTCAGACGTGGATCCAGGCATAGACTGCTGCTGTGAAGAACCACCAATTCCATCATTACTGTCTGCAACAGATTTTTTATTACTACTATTTGCAGCAGCCTGTACCTTTGTCCCTCTTAATTTTTCTTCTGCTTGAACCAGAAGATCAGATATATCTTCGTTTTCTCCTCCAACTATTGCTATAGGAAGCGTTACCGACAATGTATCACCTTCATCAATAAATAATTTGCGCACTGTTCCATCATCAGTAGCTGCTATATCCATATTTGTTTTATCGGTTTCGACGGAAAACAGATTTTCACCCTTAACGACATTATCTCCTTCCCGCTTATACCATTTCACTAATTTGCCTTCATTCATATTGAATCCAAGTTTAGGCATTATAATGATTTCTGCCATGTTTTCCCCTCCTATTTAAAATATGTCTTGACTTTCTCATACACCTTGTCCGCAGAAGGGATGATCGGAAATTCAAGCGCCGGACTGAACGGAAGAGAAACATTAGGATTGCATACTCTGCCACACGGCGCATCAAGGTAATAGAATATATCTTCCGCTACTGCTGCAGCTACTTCGGCACCTATCCCGCACCTCTCATATCCTTCATCTGCCACTATCAGTTTTCCTGTTTTTTTAACTGATTCTATTATCGTCTGTCTGTCCAGAGGCACTACGCTTCTTAAATCTATGATCTCACACTCTATTCCTTCTGAGGCGAGTTTTTCCGCCGCCTTTTCACTTTTCATGACCATCGAAGAAGTAGCTGCTATCGTTATATCGGTTCCCGCTCTTGCTATTCTTGCCTTGCCCAATTCAATAGGTTCAACTATATCATCCACCTGGAACTTCTTGTTGTATTCCATTTTCTGTTCAAAAAACATTACTGGATCATCATCCCTTATCGATGACTTGAGCAGTCCTTTTATCTCCTGTGCTGTCGACGGCAGCACCACTTTGACACCGGGTATATGCGCAGCTATGGCCTGCAGCGACTGCGAATGCTGTGCCGCCGAAGATCTGCCTGCACCTATTGGACACCTGATCGTGATAGGTACTTTGACCTGTCCTCCGGACATATATCTTATCTTTGCCATCTGATTGAACAGCTGATCTCCTGCCACCAGCATGAAATCGGAAAACATTATCTCTATTATCGGTCTTAATCCTGTAAGCGCCATGCCTACACCCATACCAACCAGGCCCTGTTCCGAAATAGGTGAGTCTTTGACTCTCATATCTCCATATTTTTCCAGCAGCCCTTCGGACGCTTTAAAGTTGCCGCCGATAAATCCAACATCTTCTCCAAGCATGACTATATTCTCGTCACGCGCCATTTCTTCATCTATTGCTTCACTTACTGCTTTTGCATACGTTATTTCTTTCATGTCACACACCCCACTAAATCAATTCATCCGAGATAAATACATCTTTGTACGCTTCAGAAATATCCGGATATGGGCTTTCTTTCGCGAATTTCACTGATGCCATCACAGCTTTTTCAACTTCTGCATCGATAGCATTGATTTCTTTTGTACTGAACATGTTCTTACTTATCATCGCCGTAGAAAGTGCTTTTATAGGATCCTTCTTCATCCAGTCTTCCTTCTCCGTCTCACTTTTTCTCTTCCTGTACACAGCCGGATCTCCCACATGATGCCCCTGCCATCTATAGGTTTTACATTCAATGATAGTAGGCCCTTTTCCTTTACGTGCTCTTGCCACAGCTTTTTTCGCCGTTTCGTATACAGCAGTCACATCATTGCCGTCGATTGAAAATCCCGGGATCCCGTAAGCTTTCGCTCTTACCGAAAGATCGGGTGTATTTGTCACATCTCTGATATCCACTGAGATCCCGTAAAGATTATTCTCTATCACGTAGATGCAGGGAAGATCCCAAGCCGCCGCCATATTTATGCTTTCATGAAAAGTACCTTCATTTGTAGATGAATCTCCCATAAAGGAAACAGCGACCTGATCTGTTTTTTTATACTTGGCCATATATGCCGCTCCTGTAGCAATAGGTATTCCTCCGCCTACTATCCCGTTTGCCCCGAGGATCCCTTTATCCATTGCCATAATATGCATGGATCCCCCTTTGCCTTTGGAATAACCCGTTTCTTTTCCAAGTATCTCTGCCATCATCCTGTTGAGATCTGCTCCTCTTGCTATAAGATGCCCATGACCTCTATGTGTACTGCCAATATAGTCGTTTCCCTTAAGTGCAGCACAGACACCTGTTGCAACAGCCTCTTCGCCGATGTAAAGATGTGCCAGGCCCGGCATAAGGCCCTGTTTGTAAAGCTCGAAGACCTCTTCATCAAATCTCCTGATGGTAGTCATCGTTTTATAATATTCTGCAATTTGCTTTTTCGTATATCCTTTTAACTCCATACGACGTTCCTTCTTTCTTTATAATGGTAATTTAGTTAAATTTTTACTTTATAGAAAATGCAATCATCGGACGGACGTTTAGTCCGTTCAAATCAAGCATATATTGTCTTTTTTATATCTGTTTCAGGACGCTTTTGCAGATTTTTTAAATTTGTCAAAGATGATCTCCAGACCTCCCTTGAATTCTGCCATTGTAGCCTCATTATACAAGTTGCTGTTGACTCTTCCGGATTTCCCGATTAATCTATCCATAAAATCATTAATATCATTAAGTTCAAGTCCTACACTTTCATTAAGGAATTTTTCGTTCCAAATATAACTTTCTATCTCAAAATTTTGCAGGACATCATTTTCAGAATATCCGAACTCCATTACCGGATCGTCCATCAGATTATTCAATCTTTCATCATCGGGCTCGATCATTTTCTTGCCAGGACCAGGTATTTGAATGCCATGAAGTAAAAGTGCAGCACTGTACTCATTCAGTAATTCCGGTGTGATCGTTTCTTCACCTGTCAAGATCCCGCAATCTGCTATATATAATCTATTCTCGTCGGAATACAAGATCACCTGTATCGGCAGCTTTTCCTCATGCTCTCTGATCTTTTCGTCAAACTCGGCCAATCCACCGCGGTATATGAATATATGCTTCTGAACGACCCGATACATATTGTCTTCCGGATGCGCTACTTTCATCAGATATTTTTTCTGTGCGTAACATCCTGACAGCGTTCTTATGATTTTTAAAAAACGCATAAATATTATTTTTTGATCATATAATTCTCTTCTGTATCTCATCGCCGGTATAAAACCTTTTACGGCAGAAAACGGTTAATGCTGCAGCCGAGCATATCAACAGTCCTATTATTGTTCCCGTACTCATACAGTACCTCCCGACACCTGATATGCATCATTAGCGAATTTCATTGCCTCAACTTCCTTGGAGCCGAGCCAGCTGTATTCACTCCAGTTTCTATTTATTTCTATACCTATCACTGCTCCGTATTTTTCCAGTTTCGGTTTATGTAAAAAGGCTGTATTGTCCATTTTGGCAGCATCTTTTATTATTCCATGCTTATCTACTGCAAGAAATATATTGATTTTGCCTGAAAAATAAGTACCTCTGTTTTTCCCAACAACGACTTTTCTTCCCTTTTTTTCAAAAGCTTTGCACTGTTTTTTAAAGAGATACGTCTGATAGGTCATGAAACATCCGCTCAAGACCCAGAGCACTCCTGCAAGAATAATACAATACGACATATCACTGCCTCTTTCTCCGACCGAAACGGGAGGGTCCTTGCCCTCCCTTTTCGGCCGGCTTTTCAACTGCTTTTTCTTATTCGATCTGATTATTTTTCAGATGCTTTTTTATCTCTTTTTTTCTTTTGAAGTAGCCTATAAAGCCGATCACTGCAAATGCCATTCCAAATGCAAACATAATAGCCGACCAGGCCGTCTGTGATAATACCATGGTGTTCCTCCTTAATCATCATACTTTTCAAAAAGCTCTTTATACTTTTTGCCATAAGCCTTGCGTACAAAATATGCTACTACCTGCGCAACTATTACTGAAGTAAATGCTGTCGCCAATACTTTACATGCAAATTCAACAAACATATTATCCTCCTTACGCTATATCCTCTAGTTCTTCGGCCCTTGACATCTTATACTCAGGTGAACTGAGATATTCATCTGTTCTAAAATATGCTGTTTCTCCCTTGCATACAATATTGCCCACAGTGAGCAGCACTAATGATACTCCCAGTGTGATGTACGCAGGATGCAGATTTGGAAGTCCGAGCCAGCTATGCAGCGGTGTGAAGCACCACAAACAATTGATCAGCCACGTTATCAGCAGTGCCGTAAGTGACCACTTTTTGTTTATCTTCCAGTATAATCCGTATGCCAGCAGGAAGAATGAAGGAATATTCCATGCAAACAACCAATTCAATCCATTGATGACTCCCGGCAGATACTGGGCAACCGCTGTAGCCATAGCAACTACTACGACAACTGTGATTCGAATGACGTAGTTATACTGTTTCTGCGTTATATCAGGCTTGAAATACGGTTTATAAATATCTTCTACGAATATTGTAGCCGGTGCAAGAGCACATCCCGCAAACGATGATACGACTCCTGCAAATACAGCTGCTACAAGCAGTGACATTACCCAAGGCGGAAGATTTGCAAGCATATATCTCCACGCATATATCTTTGCCGGATATTGTGCCATAAATCCCATTTCCATGCGCGCCTTCGCTGTCAAACCTATCGTGACGATAAAGATTCCAACAAGACAGTTTATCGGTCCGCAGAACCAGACGGCTTTTTTTACTACTTTGACATTTTTGGCCGCCATGGCAGGCTGCAAAAGCAGCTGCCCTGATGAATGACAAAATAGTGGAGCTATTATCGATGGAATCGCATATTCCAGGAATGTCGTTTTCGTTCCGAAGAAATGAAGCATCGTAGGATCAGTATTTTCATAATAAGTTCTTATCGTATCAAAATTCTGTCCAGGAAGTTTTATTGCAATGTAGAACGTAGCCAGCGCCAGCCCTATATACAGCACAAATAAGTTGATAAAATTAAGTATTGCCGTTTGCTTCATTCCTGAGAACAGAGTATAAGCAAGCCCTAATATTCCGCCAATAATTATTCCCCATTTGATGTCAAAGCCAGTGAGTGTGTTTACCAGTATGGCCATGCCCTGTGTTTCGATGGAAATGATACCCCATGTAAACATCGAATTGACAGCACCTATACATATTTTCATTTCATCTCCGTATATCCTTCCCATTATTTCGGATATCGAAGTTGCTCTTAGCTTTCTGACCCAGATGGTAGTTGTCACACATCCGAGTGAGAGAATGAAAACATGTCCGATAACGAACCAGACCTGTACCCATCCATACGTGTATGACGATTCAAGAGCGCCTATGGTATGCCCTGTACCGAGCATTACCAGCACCAGCGTCGGAACCATGAGCGCCAGCCCGAATGTCCTGCCCGCCAGCGTAAATCCTTCAACATCATTATTATTGCCCTTTTTCGCTAAATAGATACCTACACCGAAAATAGTGATCAGCTCATATGCAAGAAAAGGGATCAAAATTTGATAAGCCATTATAATATCTCCTTTTACATCCTCATTACCTTACCACCGGAAATCAATACATTCTCACCGGTGAGAAATCCGATCCGGTCGTCGCATAAGATCGCACACAATTCTCCGATCTCCTCCGTTGTGCCTGCTCTGCGCATAGGCACTGTTCTAAACAGCTCTTTGCGGTATTCATCCGGCGTTTTTCCTTCGAGCTTTCCGCGATCGACACAGACAGATTTGAAAATGTCCGTATCAACATAACTTGGATTCACTGAATTGACATTGATATTATATTCCGCAAGTTCCATCGCAAATTCATGTGTAAGCATATCAACGCCTGCTTTGGTTATACAATAAACACCATTCCCGTATTCCGCATCTTTAGAAGCAGCAGATGCTATGAACACCATTTTCCCATAGTTATGCCTTATCATCTCATTCGCTATCGCCTGCCCTACAAGAAAGCTTCCTTTAAGATTTACATTTACTACTCTGTTCCAGTCTTCTTCACTAAGGTCTTCCAGTTTTGATGCAACTATTATGCCTGCACAGTTTACAAGCATCTCGATCGATCCGAACGCTTCCACCGCTTTATCCACAGCCTTTTGAACAGAATCTTTATCTGCTACATTAACTTTTACAGCACACGCATCTGTACCGTTTCCGCGCAGTTCTGCTGCGACCTTTTCTGCGCCTTCTACGTTGAAATCAGCTACCGCTACATTTGCACCGTATCCGGCAAATATTTTACACACGCTTTTACCGATACCGCTTGCTCCACCCGTCACAAAGACGGTTTTTCCATCGTATTTCATTGCTTCACTAACGCGGTCCGGGGTCACAAGATCCCGTACCGCGCAACTCCTTTCTGTTTAAGCGTTATGAATGCTTGCTTCACCTTATAGCCTCTTCTACTTTTTTGTAACACATGTCTATAACCGTCTCCGGCTCCATCATATAAAATGTAGGATTGAATAATTCAATTGATGCCTCAATATCAAATCCCTGTTCCTTCAGCAGCTTTATGAACCTCCTGTACGGAAGTCCTCCTGCTCCCGGAAGTACTCTGTCACTGTGATTGACCTTGTACTGGTCCAGAGGCAGAACAGGCGCATCGTCTATATGGAATATGAATATTTTTTCGCCATCGATTTCTTTTATAGACTCTATATCCTGGAGTCCATTGTAAAGATAATCGTTGAACACATCCAAAGTGAGCCCAATATTCTTTCTATCGGCTTTCTGCACAATTTTCCATGCATGTCTTATACTGCGCACCGTACAATCGGCAAATCCTATCGGTTCAAATGCAAGTCTCATTCCATATGGGTCTCCCAATTCAGCCAATTCTGTCAGCACGCATACAGCCTCTTTATCGATTTCTTCCTTTGTGTATTGTTTATTTATTCCTTTTTTTACTGTTGGTACCATAACAATATTATGGACATCAAGTATCTTGCCGTATTCACAGACTCTGACGAATTTTTCTTTAAGCTTTTCATATTCATCATTAAAAGAATATCTTCAAATGAATCAATTGCAAAAGGTTTTATCCTGCGTCCCTCAAACAATTTGACCATTTCCTCTGATGAATGTGTCTCAAGATATTTCTCAATCTGAACTATCCACAGTTCGATGTATTCAAAACCCGCTTTTTCTGCAAGAACTATATCCTTTTCAAGATCCGAATTCTGTAAAGTTGTCGCTTCGTTATAACAAGCTTTCATTAGATTTCTCCCGCTTCTTCCGTACAATAATTAAAAGGTCATGATAACTTTGACAGCCTGATTTTTAGGGTCCTTAGCAAATTCAAACGCTTTTGCTGTATCTTTAAAATCAAAGGTATGTGTGTTTATCGGGCTGAGATCTATATTCATCTGACTAATGAACCTGATACATCTGTCCCATACTCCCGGTGATCCGTTGCTGCCCATCGCATGGATCCCTTTAGCCTGGAATTTACCGAGTTCTACCGGAATATCCTTCTGGAAGTTGATGCCTATAAATACTACGCGGCCTCCATTTCTTACGACATCAAGAGTCTGTGTCATCGCTCGTGAATTGCCGGAGCATTCCACAACGAGATCAGCACCGAGTCCGCCGGACACTTTATTAACTTCTTCTTCGATGTTTTGACTAGTAGGATCAAGTGCAAGATCCGCACCCATCTTTTTGCATATTTCTCTCTTGAATTCGATAGGCTCAACCACAATCGTAAATGCACCCATAGCGTGACTTGTCGCAACAGCGCTTGCACCCACAGATCCTCCGCCGTATATTACACAGACATCAGATCCTTCAACACCGCCGGATTCACGAATACCCTTATATGCAATGCTGAACGGTTCTACCATAGCAGCTGTTTTGTTATCCATATCATCAGGGACAATATGCAGCCAGTCTCCATTCGCTTTGAAATATTCCTGATCGGATCCATCTTGAGTGAATCCAAAATGATTAGCATCCGGACAGAAGCCTGCGATCTCCTGACATATCGGACATACGCCGCATCCGATATTACATTCTCCTACGACTCTGTCGCCGACCTTGACATTTTTCACATTATCTCCTGTCTTTACTACTTCTCCGCAGAACTCATGTCCCGGAATTATCGGAAAATGGAGCGGAAGGATATAATCGCCCTCAATAAGATCGTAATCCGAATGGCATATACCGCTTGCCAGTGTTTTCATAAGCACTTCTTCAGGCCCTATTTCAGGTATGTCGACATCTTTCATAACACTTGTTTGGTTCTTCAATAACAAATGCTTTCATTTTTTTTCCTCCTGTCTGTAATATGTTTATGTTTTGCCGGGCGGCTTATATATGCACCGCCCGGCTATAGATTGTTCGGTTTAATATTTCCAGGTTGATAAACCGGCTGTTCGCAAGGGAAACTTTGTGATAACTCTGCATCCGTCTTTTGTGACGACTACCTGTTCTTCTATCCTGGCTGCATCTCCGTCCTCTCCATAATATGTCTCAACAGCGAAATGCATATTTTCTTCAATGATCTCAGGATATTCAATCGAACACTGGTGTCCGATGATCGGCTTTGCCCCAATGTGCAATACCTACGCCATGTCCAAGCTCAAGCGCCATAGTCTCATACTCATTTTTTGCACCAAGTTCTTTGTATGTCGGCCAGCATTCACATATATCTTTTGTGGATGCACCCGGTTTGATGAGCTTGATAGCATCATAGAGCCAGTCATACGTTTTCTTATATATTCTTTTCTGCTTATCTGTCGGATAACCACAGCAGAATGTTCTGTAGTAACATGTCTTATATCCATTGAAATCATTTACTACATCAAGGAATACATGTCACCCGGGCGGATCATCCTGTCGGAGAAATCATGCGGATGAGGATAAGCTCTGTCGCCGCTGATAACATTTACATTGTGAACATTTTCAGCTCCCATTTCGATGAGTCTTCCACGCATTACTGCACATACTTCATTCTCTTTGACTCCCGGCTTGATAGCTTCCATCACATCATAGTATGCACCGTCTACCATAGCCGCCGAAATCTCGAGAAGCTGTATCTCTTCATGCGTCTTGATTTTCTGCGCTTCCTGCATCGTTGCCTGTCCGTCAGCCACCTGAAGCCCGAATTTCTGCATCGCCTGAGAAAGTCCAACTGTATAAATATCTACTCCTATAGGTGCATCCTGAAGGTTCCAGTCCTTTAAAACGTCATAGATCTCTCCTATAACTTTTCGTTTGATTTGAGAAGCGGCGTCATCGATCCTCTCATATCATTCTTTGACGGGCGAATATCTTTTATCCATGGGCACAGTGCCTTTTTTGTTCCGATCGCGCTTCCTATCTCGAATAAAATCGGATCATGATCCTTCGCCAGTAAAGTATAACGATTTAATTTATTGTCCGTCCATTCTCCCAATCTAGTGCTCGTCACATATCTCACATTGTCAGGATCAAACAAGAGGAGCGCCCCTAGTCCGTCCTTTTCCATCTGTGCTCTCGACTTTGCAAGCCTGTCTTTCCTCAGCTTATCATAATCGATACGCAGTTCGTGGTCTACAGCCATTGTTCCTAATGTCATTTTTTTATCCTCCTTATTAAGAATTAGAGAAAGTGCTTACTTAATATGTATTGCATAATCTGATTATGTTTATTAAAACGTTTAACCTTGTTGCTAAAAAAAATTGCAATGAGTTATCATCAGTATCTGCACAATTCTGTATTAGTCAAAGATGCTTTGACACGACTATTTATGCCTCTTTCTCTTCAATAATTGATTATCTTGATAATAGTCTCCTTGATTTCATTTGTCAACAGCTTAATGAAAACGTTTTTATTAAAATAATTGTTAAAAAACAGCAAATCCTTGATTTTGCTAGTTAAAATGTTTTAACTAGGTTTTAAAAAAAATCATAATGATATCATTATTACACATCGTATCGACATCGACATGTGCTGACAATGTATTATTTCCTTGGAGGCGCAGTAGATGCACGCACTATTATGTCCGGCTGTATCGTTAGCCTGTATGAATTATCCTGCGTCCCATCTATTATTCCCTGCAATATTTCAAATGTCTTTCTTCCCATCGCCTGCTGCGGAGTATTTATCGTAGTCAGAGCAGGTGTAAGTATCCCGGAGATCCATATATTATTATATCCTGTAACAGAAAAATCCTCAGGCACTGAATAGCCCGATTTTTTCAAAGCGTTCATTGCTCCGATAGCAACCATATCGTTTCCTGCACATATCGCAGTCGGCATATCATCATCGTTACACGCTCTTAATATATCCATGCAGCATGCTTCTCCTGTCTCCACATCGAAATTGGTTTCACGTATATATTTCGAGTTGTACTCAATGTCATTTTTCAGCAGCGCCTTTCTATATCCCTCCATACGCTTCAACGCAGTGTCTGCATACAACGGTCCTGATAAATAGGCGATCTTTTTATGTCCCAGACCTGCCAGATAATCAACGATCATAGACATGCCCGCTATATCATCAGTTCTTACGTACGGAGCCTTTGATAAGGATGAAACACGATTCATCATTACATACTTCATATCTGTATTATCCAATATCCCGATGATTTCATCCCCATAGTAAATGGATCCGAGAATAATGCCGTCAACACATTGGGACTGAACAAAATCGATTATGTTCCTTTCCTTTTTCATATCGTCTCCGGTATCAAACAGCAGCACAGCATATCCCGCTTTGTCTGCAGCATTCTGTATTCCTTTTACCACTTCCGTATAAAAAGGATTCATTATATCTGTTATTACTACACCTATAACGTAGGTCTTCTGTGTTCTCAATCCCCGGGCACGCAGGTTCGGTACATAATTCATATCGTTGACAGCATCTATAACTGACTGTCTTGTTTCTGATTTTATATTTAATGTTGGATCCTTATTGATCACTCTCGATACAATAGCAATAGAAACACCTGCGCGCTCCGCTACATCTTTCATCGTGACCCTGTTTATCGTGCTGTTTTTCTTCATTTTTTCTCTCTGCCATATGCTTGAAGCATACATCTCCTGTAACTGCAAATTTCATTAACAGTATATCACTCGAGCGGTATAGATATCAAGATTTAATTAAAAGGTTTTAATTTCCTCTCAGCCTGAACAGTGTTCCTGGACGTACGCAATAATGATACCTGGCAGCAGCATTCGCTATAATACTATAATAGAATATATCAACGGCCTGCAGTCCGGTCACCTGACTGTACTTAAAAAGACGCCTCAATATAGAAAAAACACAACAAAGAGTCCAGATAAAAGAGCCGCGGAGTTTTCTTAGCGGAGTTTTCATGAAGGAGGATCCGGAGTCACGTTCATGAGGTGGTGTGAAAAAACAGTTTAAGGGAATTTGCACCACGTTTTACAGGACTGCAGCGATTGAACAAATGCCCAACTGAAAAATTCACCTATGCCGGAGCAGCGAATGCTCTCAACCGTTGAAAAAAGTTGTGCACTTTTCGACTTTTTGAAAAGCTGCACCACATTCTGCTCATTTCTATATCTCCCGTCCGAGCGCCCGCAGCATTTCTTTATCCTGCTCTATGTTGTTGCCGGAGGTCGTGAGCATGTCGCCTGTGATCGTGGCGTTCGCACCCGAGCGGAATGCGCTGACACCGGAATCCTTCATAGTATTGCGGCCGGCAGCAAGACGTATATATGCCGCCGGGCAGATGAATCTGAACATGGCGATCGTCCGCAGCACTTCGTCTTCAGTCAGCGGCTCCAGCGCCTCCAGCGGAGTCCCCTTGATCGGGATCAGCACGTTCAGCGGGATAGATTCAACTTTTTCTTCCGCGAGCGTGAGAGCCATATCGATACGGTCGGCAAAGGTTTCACCCATGCCGATGATCCCGCCCGAGCAGACGGAAAGGCCGGCTTCGTGCGCCAGTCTGATGCCGCTGATCTTATCATCGAATGCATGAGTCGTACAGATATTCGGGAAATTCCGTCTGGAAGTTTCGATGTTTTCATGATACATGGAAACCCCGCTCGCCTTCAGCTTCTCGAACGACTCTTTCGGAAGCAGTCCGTGCGATGCGCACAGCCCGATGCTGAACCGTTCGTGCATTTCGCGGTAGGCCTCGCAGGCTTTCTCGAGATCTTCCCCTTCGATAGTTCTCCCTGCAGTAACGATCGAGTAGCGGTGAACGCCTTTTTTCTCGTGGTACGCACAGTCGGCGACGATAGCTTCCGGATCCATGAATCCGTGATTTTCGACACCGGTATTGTGGCGGCAGCTCTGCGCGCAGAATTTGCAGTCCTCGCTGCATCCGCCGCTGCGTCCATTGATTATCGCGCAGAGATCCACGTGGTTCCCGCACAGCTTTTCGCGGATCATATCCGCAGCAGCGCATAACTCTTCAAGCGGCGCAGTTCCGAAAAAATCCGTTTCGTCGCCGCGCGTTATTCTGCGTCCTTCTATTATTTCCTCAGCAAGTTTTTGAATATCGGTTTCCATTTCTTCTTCCGTTTCTTTTATTACTTCATCATATTAATGATACTTCACAGACCCAAAGAGACTTCCCTCTTCCGCTGCTTCAGCGCCGCATCACCGCGCTCTAAACAAGCCCCGCCTTTTTGAGGTGCCTGCGGATCGTTCCGCCGATCGCTGCGGCAATGATCATTTTCACGACATCTCCAGGTATGTAAAGAAGCACGCCCGCGACGAGAGCCGCCTTGAAAGACATTCCGGCAACATAAGCCAGCCAGGCCGTACCGAATGCATATGTAACCAGAGTGCCGAGGATCATGCCGACGAAATACATCGGGATCTTCCCCTCATATTTTTCAATAAACCACCCTGCGATCACCGCCATGAGAATAAATCCGATGAGATATCCTCCTGTCGGACCGACAAGCTTACCCGGACCGCCCGTGAACCCGGAAAATACCGGAATACCGACAAGCCCGATAAACAGATATACGATGTAACTTATCGTGCCGCGCTTCCAGCCGAGAAGCATTACCGCAAAATAAATCGCCAGATTCGTGAAAGAAATCGGAACAGGCGACATCGGCAGCGGGATCGACAACGGGCCGAGAATGCATATTACTGCCGTCATCAGCGCCATAGTCGTCAGATTATAAATATTTGATTTTTTGATTGTATTTTCGTTCTGCATATTGTTCTCCCTTTTATTCAGCATAGTACTTATAGTAAAAGAGCTTCCCTTGATTGTCAACTACTATTTTTATATTGGTTAACAATTTCTCTCCGTGCTGCCGCATATGTAAAAAACTTCGGATAACTTAATGAATGAGTAATTTTTTACCTATTTGTTTTGCCGCGCGAAATTATACTCAAGTTGTTAAAGATTTCTGAACGATCTATTATTGAGGGGATGATATTATGGATCATAGTAAAAAACTTATTTCTTTCATTCTGGCGCTGGCAGTAATGCTCGCGATGACGCCGGCACTGGCGTTTACGCCGAATGTGCAGGCAGCAGCGACACCTGTAGACAATGAAAGCGAATTGACATCTGCTGTCGCCGGCGGAGGCGAGGTCAAGTTAAGTAGTGATATTACCTTAGCAAATACACTCGAGGTCAACAGCGGGACCGTCACATTGGATCTGAACGGGCACACTCTTTCTGAGACCGCCGCAGTAATAACCGTGACCGGCGGCCATCTGACTATCAAAGACTCTTCCGCGGGAATGACCGGAATGATCACCAACAACAGCAATTCCGCGGTCAAGGTCTACGGCGACATGACGCCCGGACATACGAGTGCTGTTGATTCGTCAGTCAGATTTGTCAGCGGCAATATCGACGCGCAGGAATGCGGCATAGCTGTTTTCGGCCAAGGCGCAGCGCTTTATGTCGACGGCGGTAATATTTCGGGACGTGACAACAGTGCTGTCGGAGGCAACGGCACTAAAAACGCCTCCGCCGACAAAGGCGGCTACTATGTCGAGATCAACGGCGGCACGCTCACCGGCAATACAACTTCCACCGGCTACAGGAACTGCGGTCTTTACCATCCGAATGCCGGCACTGTAATAGTAAACGGCGGCACCATCAAGGGCAGCAACGGCGCGGGAATAGTCGTGCGCGGAGGCTCTCTCACTGTCAACGGAGGAACGGTCGAAGGACACGGAACCGGCACAACTGCCGGCGGAACACGGTATATGATGGGCGACGCTACAGCTACATACTGCGGCGGCATTGAGATCGGATACCGCACCGGCAATTACAGCGGCAACGGCGACGGCACTGATTACCCGGGAGGGATCGACGCGATAGCTGTTAACGGCGGCACTATTTCCAGTGACCATGACCTCGCAATACATGTTGACGGCACAGCGGCCGGCAGCGCGCACAGTCAGGGCCAGCACTATTTCTGTCACAGGCGGCGCTTTCTCGACTGACCCGTCCGCATACGTACATTCGGGTTACCATGTCACGGGCACTGCACCATATAATGTAAGCGCAGTCCCTGCTCCTGCACCTGCTTCGGGCACGAGCACTTCCACCACCACCGACGGAACAACTGCATCCGTTTCCACCACGGCAAACGGCAAAGCGGCAGTCGAAGGGAACACGGCAAATGTGACTGTGCCATCGGATGACGCGGCGAAGATGATCAGTGATACTGCCGCAGCCGAAGCAGCGGCCGGGGCAGCGGGAAAAAGCGTTGAAAGCAGCATTACCATTACTGCACCTTCCTCGACAGCGTCCGCGAACGATATCAAAGTCACACTGCCGGCAGCCACGGTCGGCAAGATCGCAGCAGACACCAATGCGAAGGTAACCATTGAAACCGCCGCAGGTCAGGTAACGCTCGATCAGAAAACGCTCGACACGGTGGCGAAATCCAGCACTTCGGGCGACGTAACGCTCGAAATCATCAAGCTTGATGCTTCAGCGCTCAGCACGGACCTCAGAGACGAAATCGGCGGTGACGCTGCAGTATATGAAATAACACTCACGAACAGCAGCGGCAAGATAACACAGCTCGGCGGAACAGCGGAACTGCTGCTGGAAATCGCCGACGGCAATACGACTCCGGCCTGCGTGTACAAAGACGACAGCGGCAGCTACGTACTGATGCCGAGCGAAGTCGTCACACTAAACGGCAAGAGATACCTGAAAGTAAAAACGACGCATTTCTCATGCTACGCTGTAGTAACAGCGGCAGCGGGCCGGAAAAGCGGTCTCAGATACACAGGCGAAAAAGCTGGCGGCATCGACCGTGAAAGGCCTCAGGGCATCGGCGGTCAAAGGTGCAGCAGTGCTGAAATGGACTAAGGTCAGCGGTCTGAAGTACAAGGTTTACAAATATGCGGGTGGCAAGTACAAATGCGTCAAAATCCTCAGCGCAAACACTTACAGAGACAAGACGGTCAAGGCCGGCAAACTCTGCAGATACAAAGTCAGAGGATACAAAAAAATCAGCGGCAAAACCGTTTACACCAAATACGCATCTGTAAAAATACGCGCAAAATAACATCACACATCAATACATATGAATCAATGCCGGCGGCGATAATGCGGCCGGCATTTCTTTACGCCGATAACATCGTCCCGGCAGATGATGAGATACGACTGCAGATATGGCGGAAAACCGTAAAATCACAAATAAGGTCCGATTTCTCCTGAATTGGTACCTTATTTGAGAATTGTCGCATTTTCAATTCAAAAGCCTTAATTTATTTCTCATTTTCAATACATTCCGCGGCCTTGTCATTGTTTCCGCTTTAAATGCATTTTCGCGCCCAAGTCTTTTTTCTGTCTTGAGTGCATTAGCTGCAGGCGGCAGATCAAGACTGCCGAAAAATTATGCATATGCCATCATAACAAAGAAGTGTTATCATAAAGGAAGCAGGCAAAAAGCCGTCATCATAAACTTCAAAATCAAAAGGGGAAAAGCATGAAAGATAAATCGAAATGCACGGATGAGGAATTGAAAAGGCAGATATATGAGAAGGCGCGCGATCTTGGTGCAGAGCTGGTAAACTGCTGCTCTGTGGAAAAATGGCAGAAAATCCCGCCAGCAGAAGCCGGAGTTTTACCCGCAGAACATCTGGCCGTGGTCGGAAAAAGTAATAGTGCTGGGGATCCCGCTGTTCGCCCCGATGATCGACACTACGCCGTCGATCGTGTACCAGGAATTGTACACCACGAGCAATAAACTGCTGGACGAGATGGCCTACCGCCTGTCGAGCTACATTGTTACACAGCTGGGATACAAAGCCATATTCTTCCCGCGCGACTGCTATTACGGCATCGACGATCTCGTCGCCAATCCAAGCGCGGCATTTTCGCATGTACTCGCGGCATATTACGCGGGAATGGGCACTATCGGTGACAGCCACAACCTCATCACGCCGGAGTTCGGGCCGCGCGTGCGCATGGTCTCTATCATTACCGACGCGCCGATCGCAGCTGACCCGATGATCGAAAAGGATCTCTGCATCCATTGCGGACAGTGCCTGAAGCACTGCCCGTCGAACTGTTTCAGAGACAGCGGCGATCCTGTTTACGATATGGATAAAGTCGCCTGCACGAAACATCACGTCACGCTGAAGAACGAGCACCACTGGCCGTGCGGGATATGCATCGACGTGTGCCCGGTCGGAAAAGACCTGAAAATGTATGCGGGACAGGAACGCATTACTGCAGACGGCACCGCGCACTGCCGCAGCTTCGGCTCCTCGCCGTCGAAGCGTTAACGCGAAACTCTGTTGTAAACCACGCGCACGATTGCAGCAATAAGACAGGCCGCTCCGAATATTACTGCCACCCACACGCACGACATCCACAGCGGCTGGTCGTAGACGCGCAGGAACGGGTACGGACCGACAATACTCCTCGTAATGTTGAGCGTCAGTATTACTGCGGCATAAATTGCTGTCGGAACGAGCGCCGCGCCGATGTGCTTCTTTTTGAGCGCCGGGCCTTTTTCGAAAAATACGAATGAGACGAACATCAGCACCGGGCACAGGAAGTGGTGATAGAGCATCGAACTTCCAAACAGGAAAAACAGGTAACCCCGCACGCTGCCCGTCATCGGGCCGAGGATTAGGACCACGACTACGAACGTCAGAGTCGTACAGCACAACGCAATGTATTTGAAAATGCGCACCCATTCCGGGGCCGCGCCGTGCCCGCTGATCGCCCTGACCGCGAAAACTGCCGTGACGGCACAGGCCGCGAGCGCGAGCAGATTGCTGTCTTCAGTATAGAAGCGGACAAACGACTGACCGTTCTTGCCCAGGCTGAGGGCAAACCCGATGATCTCCAGAACCACGACCGCAAGATTCAAAGTAAGTGTTTTTTTCATAAAAGCCTCCTGCCATCGTATTATATCACAGCTGTCCATGCCATGAAAAAAGGACCGGAGAACTTCTTCCCCGGCTCCTTATAAGGTCTGCGGCAAATTTTTATATTGTGTTGTCCGATTTAGCCGACAGTATGATCATTTCGGCGATCGTCTTGTACATCACTTCGGGATCTATCGGTTTCGCGATATGCCCGTTCATTCCCGCCTCAAAGCATTTCTCGACATCGTCGTTGAACGCATCAGCTGTCATCGCAATGATCGGAACAGTTCCCGCATCGCTCCGGCAGAGCGAACGGATCTTCCGCGCCGCCTCATAGCCGTCCATTACCGGCATGCGTATATCCATGATGACTACATCGTAGAAGCCTTCTCTTGCCTGCAGGAATGCGTCTAATCCGAGCTGGCCGTCTTCTGCCACGTTAACGATCATGCCCGCATCTTCAAGCAGTGTCCTGCCGATTTCGATGTTGAGCGGATGGTCTTCGCAGAGCAGTACATGTTTCCCTGCCAGGATGCTCTTATAATCTGCCGGCGCTTTCCGTACCTGCTCATCCACAAGTTCATCGGCGGAAATGCTGTCGAACTTCGCTTCAATGAAAAAGACTGTTCCTTTGCCGGCTTCGCTCTTTACGGCTATCGTTCCGCCCATTGTATCAAGGAGCTGCCTGACTATCGCCAGCCCCAGTCCGGTGCCGCGCTGTTTCGAAGTATCATCGCGGTTTTCCTGCGTAAACGGCTCAAAAAGAGTTTTCTGGAATTCTTCACTCATGCCGATACCGTTGTCGCGGACCTCGGCGTTCATCACTATTTTTCCGTCGCTGTCCAGATGCTCTCTCAGGTAATATGTGATCGTACCCCCTTCAGGAGTATATTTGACCGCGTTGGAAAACAGATTGAAAAATATCTGATTGATCCTCAGTTTATCCATGAGCGGAATGTAATCTTTAAGAGGTTTCGCATCAAGTACAAATTTCTGGTTCTCTTCTTCGCAAAGCGGAATGATCACCGAACTCAGATATTCATAGAAATGCTCTGGCCTGTACGGCTCCGGATGAAGTTCCACCCTGCCGCTTTCTGCCTTCGACATATCGAGTACATCATTAATGAGGCCGAGCAGGAACTTGGAGGAACTGTCGATGTTCGCAAGGTTCTGCATGACTTCTTCCGGAAGATCCATTTTCTTCGTAAGATATGTCATCCCGATGATGCCGTTCAGCGGTGTGCGCATATCATGGCTCATCCGCGACAGGAACTGTGATTTCGCCTTATTCGCTCTATTGGCAGAGGCAAGCGCTTCAGACATCTTCATCAACTGCTCCTGCTCGTGCTCATATGCTGCAGTGATATCCGTCTGAGTCACCATGATTTCCGTCCTGTCCTCGTCAAGATAACAGTAATCGAGCTGCTTGCGGAAAATCTTTCCGTCCTCACGATGCATATATGAAAAACTGTATGCCGGACTGACCGCAAGTTCACGCTGTATGTTGGCTATCGCGCTGTTGCTCCTGAAAAGTTCCGCATCGTTTTCCGTTACGTAATGAGCAATATCATAGTCAATACAAACACTGTAATCTGTTTTCCGGCGTACAGGCAGTCCCGTTATCCTCAGATTCACAGTACGGAATTCGAAAGTATCAGCTGCGGGATCTATTAAGCCGATGTAATCAAATTTGTTATTGATGACAAGCTGGACGGTCTTTTCATCTTTTTTCCGTTCTGTATCGTTCACGGTATACGTTATCGCTTCGATATCCTGTGTTGCAGGATTCTGCAGGAGCATAAAAAATGCCGTTACCCAGAACTTGCCGCCCTGCGATGTTCCGGTCGGATACCCGGTCTCGAACGAATCTTTCCCGCTGCGGAATTCCCGGAGGAGATTTTCTCTGTTGTAATACGCTTCGTATTCACTGCGGATGTGTTCGTCCGCTATATATTTTGCCACCTCCGCGAAAAATCCGTCTGCCGTTCCCGATTTCTGAAGAGCCAGCACAAAAGGATATTTGCTCTGCCCTCCGCCGCACAAATTCTTTGTAAGGTTGAGTCGGAAATAGCCAAGTGCATTCGGATTCGCATGGACGATTTTCTCCAGTGATCGTTTATACCGCAGCTCTTCTTTTTTGTGGACTGTGACATCCTGCGCAAGACCATATGCCGTTTCAGGTCTGCCTTCCGCATCGAATACTGTATAATGACTTATCCTGATGCAGACAGGCTCCCTGCTTTCTGTGCCGCCGAACCATATATCCGCTGTAACATTCTGACTGCCGGAGAAGATTTCATCATACATGTGAATGAGCTCTTCCCTGTCTTCGCCGGTCATGGTTCTGTCCTGGATACAGGCCGGAATGTTATCGACTACCGGTCCTGCGGTGCCGAACAGCCTCCTGCAGAAATCTATCGCATTCTGATCATCGATTTTGCGCGTCTCCTCTTAATATCGTATTCCCAGACGAAAAGGTGAGCCCCCTGTATCGCCAGATCATATATATCCTTTCTGTACCTGAGCTCCTGCTCCGTGTCTTTCAGGCTGTTTACATCCGTATAACTGAAATACGCCAGTTCGCTGCCGTCCGGCTGCCTTACCAGACGTCCGTCCAGATGCAGCCATACATATCTGCCCGTACTGGAATTAAATCTTCTGTATGTAAAATCCGTCTTCTTGTACAGATCGAGACGGGTTATCGAATTATACCTCAGCCCTGCGATGTCGTCGGGATGTACAGTCGATGTGAATTCGTCGAATGATTTACCGATCAGATCATCCGGAGATATACCTATAAGATCAGCGAACGAAGGATTGGCCGCTATGCACCGCACAACACCATTGTCTTTCCTGTATGCACCGACTCCCGAAGGAATATTGTTGATGATCTGTTCCAGTTCTGTCTTCCGTTCGCTGATTTTTTCCTTTTTCGGCCACGGCATTAGTTATGTCAGTATCAATGACATAGAACCACGCATTGCCGTTTTCGTCCACGACATAATGCCCCTCATCGTGCACCCAGATGAAACTGCCGTCCTTTTTCTCTATCCTGTATTCGCATGTATCATAATCGCCGTCTTTTTCGATCTGACTGTCGATTTCTTCAAGCACGCGTTCACGGTCCTGTTCATAAACCATATATGAAAAGCGGTTCTCGATTTTTCCACGAACTCGGTGCGGGTATATCCCAGCATGTCGAGCATATTCTGGCTGATGTACAGGAATTCCTCATCTTCATTACCGGAATAAATGAATATCCGCCCGGAGTGTTGGTCACGAATGTATCGGACATGTCGATAAAAGACGCGAGAAGCACATCGCCGCCCCGGTACGTGCCTATCCATTTGAGATCAATGTGCGTCCACATATATCCTTTTGTTTTATGATATATCCGGCAGGTGTATTTAAGCTGATCATGCGATTCTATGATGTGCGCAAGCTTTTCATGGAGCAGCTCATAGTCCTTCGCTCATGATCGCCGTCTCCGCATCCTCGCCGTACCGATCCAGATATTCCTGCTCAGTGAGCCCGGAAAATGCCGGCACATCGTCAGTGTACAGGAAGGGCTTTATTACACGATCTTTAAAAATGTACATCACAACAGTGCCGGGTACATAATCAAAAATTTCTCGCAGCAGCGCTTGTCTGAATATTCCATATTCTGCCTCCTGTAAACACACACTATATTTTATTATACCACGATATCAGACTTTTTTATGCTCTGATATCTAATATACTTTTACCGTCTTCGGCATTCCGCCTTTCTGAAAAGTTTCGTATATGCTTTGACCTTGCTGTTCGGGACGTTGATAACGGCTTTTCCGTTTATTCCCTTGAACGCATTTGAACCGACTGTCCGGATGCCCGTGCTCGAGATCCTGACCGTTCTGAGATTCCTGTCACCGCAGAATGCCTTTGCGCCGATCGATGTGATCGTATACGGAAGAGCCGCTTTCCTGACCGACTCATTGCCTGCGAACGCACCTGCCGCCACCGATGACACGTAGTACGAATAATCGCCGCTGTCGAACTCATCCTGCACATTCACAGATGAAGCAGACTGACCCGGCGCAAAACCCGTTACTGCAGTCTTGCCGCCGTAAAAAAAGCCCTTCGACTTTGTTCGTCGTGACTTTATACGTGTATTTACCGTTCGTGAGGACCGTTCCGGCTGTTTCAGCTTCAGGCGCAAGCTTCACATATTTTGCCCTGACGGTATCCGTGCCGTCTGTATATACTATCGTGCCGTCTCTGACCGCCGCCGCTGTGTCGTACGAACCGGCATCTTTCCCGGCGGCTTTCGCCGTTATGCCGCTGCCGAGCGTTATGCTGTTCTTTGCAGCCGCCGCAGTGCCTCCTGCGCATGCTGCGTATGTAATGCCGCCCGTGACCGAGATATCACGACCGCATAATGCCGCGTTCTGACTGTTTATTTTGTTTGTCCCGGCCGTTACATACAATTTCCCGCCGCTGACTGATATATTTCCATCCGATTCTATCCCATAATCATACGCATCCGCTTTGCCGCTCTTCGCAGCTGAGCTGACATCTCCCGACAGGATCGAAACCTCGCCGCCGCTGATCGAGACATCTCCTGCCGCATATGTTCCTCTGGAAACCTGAGCTGCGGTACCGGACATCAGATTGAGCGATCCGCCGTTCATCATCATTTTCCCCGAGACGCAAAGAGCATCACTGTATGCGGCTGTATCCGCCATAGCCAGCAGAACGGCATCATCCGAGATCGACAGCGATCCGCCGATCCAGCCGCCGTATGAATGATCCGCCGCTTCAGCGCCGTTTCCGCTGATCGCAGCCCGGCCGCTCAGAGTGCAGTCACCAAAGACAACAATGCCGTCTGAATCCGCATTGCCGGCCGTACTTTTCTGCAGCATGCTTTTGCCCTTCAGATTTCCATCGTTCATAACGATATCTCCCTTTATGCAGATGCCGCAGGTATACGACGACTTCGTGCCGGACGACGACTTCGAGTCGACGGCAGTAATACTGCCTGTTCCGGTGAACATAACGTCTCCGTCCGCAACGATCGCGCTCGTAACATTATTATGCCCTGTGTTGGTTATTTTATTTTTGCCGTTCATTCTGACGACCGCTCCTGCAGGCAGACTGACCGTATAAGAAGTCCGGCCGTACGAAAGCGTATAACCGCTCAATGTAAGCGTTCCTGAATTGTTCGTGCTGCTGACCGCCTTTGTATTGTCATAACCTGAATTGGCCTGCCACTTCCATCTGCCGGAAGCGCCCGACTTTGATGCCTGCGACGCGTCGAATACAGTTCCGCCGATCCGGACCTTGTCCGCACCCGCAGTGACCCATGCCGAAGCAGCCGGTGCAGTATTCAGCGCATCCGGCCCTGTCGCTGCTTCTGCATGACCGGCAAACGCCGCCGCAGGTGTAAATACTGCGGCGCAAGTGACCGACAAAAGGACAGCCATAGTTTTTTTCATCATTATATCCATCTTCTTTCTCATCCCCAACAACAAAATTTATTATACACCTCTGCCTGATTATATCAACGCCGGGGGAGATGCTCCGGGCGGCACAAAGCATAGCGCAGAGTAATTCTTTATGCTAAAATAGTAAAATAAGTATTGTTAAAGAGAGGCTCGAGATGGATCGTTTAAAACAATATCTAAATATATTAGTTTTGTCCTGCTTATTTTTTCTTGTGCTGCTTTCCCCCGTATGCGTCGTTCATGCGGCATCAGGCGGGTCTGCAGGTGCAGACGGCAGTAATAAAGTGATCCGCGTCGGTCTGGCGCCGTATCCGGGATATGCATATAAAGATTCGAACGGAATTTACCGCGGCATCGATGTCGAATACACCGAAAACATTGCCCAGAAGATCGGCTGCAGAGTCAAAATCGTTCTGGTCGATCCCGATACCAACATCAGCGAATTGATGCAAAGCGGAAAAGTCGACTGCCTCGGCGATATTTCATATTCCGCGTCACGCGCACAGACATTCCTGTTCAGTGATTACGAGCAGGGGTCGTCGAGCAGCAGCATAGTCACACGCAAAAACGACAACAGATATTCATACGGAGATGTCTCTCAGATATCCAATATGAGAATAGGTCTGAATACAAACCAGAACTATAGAGCTGCGGAACTCTTCCGGGAATGGTGCACGCGTCATGATGTATACCCCCGCAAAGAAGTTGCTTTTTCCAGTTACAAACAAATGCAGAAGGCGCTTGACGCCGGCAAAATTGACGGTCAGGTGATCGGTGCGGAATTTCTCAGGGGATACACCACGATCCTGAAATTCTCACCGACCCGGTATTATTACTGCTTCAGAAAAAACGACACCGCCCTGAAAACGAAATTCGATACAGCGATGAGTCAGATCATCATTCAGGACCCAAATTATATTTCCCAACTCAGACATAAATATCTCAGTCAGTCGAACGAGACATATGAAGGACTTACGAAATACGAAAAAACATATATCAAAAACCACGGCGCAATAAACGTCGCCGTTCTGCACAACGACCAGCCGTACTATTACACTGATCTCCACGGGAAATCCAAAGGTATCATTCCGGATTATTACGCCAGGATCGCCTCAGCCACAGGGCTGCATTTCAAGTTCACAGCATACGATGCGCATACGGATGCCGTCAACGCTGTCCTGAAGGGCCAGGCGGATATAATCGGCATGTACAGCGACGGACTGATTTCGGCGCATGCCGAAGGACTGGCTGTTACGCGCGATTACAGTGAAGTCACCGCTGTCATGATAACGAAATCAGGCACTGCAATAAAAGATATCAAAACTATCGCGGTCAAATCAAGAAGCCTTGATGCTATCAAAAACAGCAGCAATACCATAGTGCAGCATGCCAAACTCAAAGGATATACGAACGCGGACGCAGGATTCGAAGCGCTCAAGAAAAAAGAAGCAGATGCCGTCATCACCGGCAGTCCTTCTTCAACGTGGCTGATCAATCAGACCACACCCGCCGCATATAATACCATGCCGCTGCAATCGCTTACCCTGGATCTCTGCGGCGCGGCAAGATACAACGATAAAATCCTGCTTTCAATAATGGATAAGGGCATAAATAAAACCGAATACAGTTTTGAAGGAATTGTTAATAAAGATACTATGCCGGCAAGCGGACTTCGCACTTTCATCGGAAGGATCCCGTCTATCTGGATAGTGGCCTTTGCCGCAGTAATGATACTCCTTGTGCTCGGGCTCATTTTTGCGCTGATATCGCTGAGACGCCGTCAGAAAGAGAAAGCCGTGATGGAGGCGAAAAAAGCGGAAACCGACCGTCGGGAAATAGAGATAGCGGCTATAGAAAAGAATGCCGAGGAAAAAAATCAGTTTTTCTCGAATATCAGTCATGATATGAGGACTCCGCTGAATGCGATCATCGGTTTCTCTGAACTGGCTGAAAAGGAAGATCTTTCTCCGCAGGCACTGGATTATATCGGGAAAATCAAATCTTCAGGCAGCCTCTTAAGGGACCTGATCAATGATACTCTGACTTTGTCCAAGGCCAACAGCGGAAAGCTTGAACTGCATCTTGAACCTGTATTTACGGAAGAAATCGGCAGTACTATTACCATGCCCGTAAGATCTATCGCCGAAGAGAAAAACATTTCCCTGATAATGGACAAATCCGGCTACAGGCCGCGTACTATACTGACAGACCGGCTGAATCTGCAGAAGATCTTCCTCAACATACTTAACAATGCGGTCAGATTCACCCCGGAAGGCGGTACGATATGGGTAACAGTAAAAGATGAACCTGCAGGATCCGCAGATCCTGATACGATTTTCACGGTCAGAGATACCGGGATAGGCATGACAGAAGAATATCTGCTGCATATCTATGAGCCGTTTTCACAGGAAACCAGACACGGATATGAATCGCTCGGCACAGGCCTCGGACTTTCGATCGTTAAAAAACTGGTCGATGCCATGGGCGGCACGATAGATGTGCAGAGCAAAATAAACGAAGGCACTATGTTCACTCTGACATTCCATTTTGAAGAGACCGGTCTTGAGCCGGGCGAAGAAATTCTGCAGTATGAAGATAATGAACTGTATGATTTCACCGGCATGACAATACTGCTGTGCGAAGACAACATACTCAATCAGGAAGTGGCGAAAACTCTTCTTGAAGACCGCGATATCACAGTCGAGATAGCCTGCAGCGGAAAAGAAGGCCTCGAAAAATTCAGAGCTTCCGACCCGTGGTATTATTCTGCAGTACTCATGGATATACGCATGCCGGAAATGAACGGGCTCGAAGCATCAAGAGCAATCAGATCCCTTGAACGCGAAGATGCCTCCGCAGTTCCGATCATCGCCATGACAGCTGACGCTTTTGAAGATGATATACAAAAATGTTTCGCTGCAGGAATGAACGGACACATCGCGAAGCCGATAGAACCTGCGAAAATGTTCAGTGCAATATCCCGTGCCCTCCTGCATATGCCTCAGTGACTCCAGAACGCGGCGTACTAATCTTTTCTGTAATAACTCAGTGTTTCCTTCAGCTTTTTGTTTTCTTCCGAAAGCTTGCTGTATTTTCTGTACACCCATATGTCAAATGCGGCCCCGAAGGCAATGCCCAGCATGAACGCTCCGGCAGCGTCAAAATGCAGAAATCTGCTGCATAGTTCCGCCAGTCCGCCCGGGATGACAAGAATCGCCACAAAAGCTATTATTACCCATTCAATAAAAGGTTTTACATTTTCCATTATTTCACCTCGTGTCAATATTCTGATTATATACTTTGTCATTATATCATCTTATGCACATGAACGAAAGAATAAAGAAAAGATGCTCAGCCCTTATTGAGACAGCGTTCGCAGAATGCATAAGAAGTATGGATTTTACTGTATTAAAGTGGTAGAATACAATGTAGATTTTAACAACATGCTGTCATAAAAGTATACGAGGCCACCGCACAAAGAGATGATGATCTCATTTGCCGTGGTTTTTTTGATGTGACAGCAGGGCAAATTATGACATTCATTAAGGGGTGACAAAATGGAAACACAGAAAAACGAAACAGATTCCAGGGGAAGATCGTTTCGCAGGGAGATCGGCGTATTCGGCGGCATAAGCATCATCGCAGGCATCATGATCGGATCAGGCATCTTCTATCTCGGCTCGTACGTCCTTCAGAGGACACATTACAACATGGGGCTCGCACTCATCTGCTGGGTGGTCGGAGGCATCGTCAGCATTCTCGGAGGCATCTGCTTTGCCGAGCT
>Ga0268359_12610_pt1 | contig 78050 bp, 75 predicted proteins | sample BioMet11_FD_194416 | JGI IMG/M metagenome (GOLD analysis project Ga0268359, IMG submission 194416) | Sewage microbial communities from Oakland, California, United States - Biofuel 11 (PacBio Assembly) | ecosystem: Engineered > Wastewater > Sewage > Unclassified | place: USA: California | collected...
CCAAGTTTTGTGGTGGAAAATGGTATACTCCTGTCGAAATAGCAGGGAAGGCAACTGTTCGGGCACCGATACGAAGAGCCTCTGCAAGGCTGTTTTTATATGCTTCAGCAAGAATACTTTCTTCATTATTATTTCCGCCGCGCCATATCGGTCCTACTGTGTGTATTACGAATTTTGCCTTCAGTTTGTACCCCTTAGTAGTTTTGGCCTGACCAGGACGGCATCCGTTTAAAGTTATACATTCGGTTAAAAGTTCAGGACCGGCAGCACGGTGTATCGCTCCGTCCACGCCTCCTCCTCCGAGCAGAGAAGTATTTGCTGCGTTGACAATTGCGTCAGCGTCCTCTTTGTTATATCTCCATGTTTTACGATTATGCGGGAAAAAACGCTGTTGTCCATCATTTGCCCCTCCTTTAAGGTTTTTTGTTTTTTATAATTATAAGGTCTAAGAAAGGTAAAACAAATATACTGCGTCTGGTGTATGGCATAGGAGGTTTTAATGCATAAAATATAAATTTATTATACTTATGCAGCAATTTATAAAAAATAAGCATAAAAAAACACTTGCATCAAAGCTTAAATAGTGATATAAATTGCGCAACGCAAAAGTTATATACTGATGGGAGTGATTCGAATGGCCGAAATAAAAGAATATCCTACAATGAGGGAAATATATGGTTCTTTGGTTTTTGACCGTAAGGCGATGAAGGAACGCCTGCCGAGGGATGCATATGACAACCTGATAGGTGCAATGGAGGGCCGTCAGAAGCTGGATTCAAGCATTGCCGACACGGTGGCGCTTGCAATGAAGGACTGGGCCGTCAGCAAAGGGGCAAGCCACTGGGCTCACTGGTTCCATCCGCTTACTGAACTTACTGCGGAAAAACACACGGGATTTGTAACTGCGGATGAAAACGGTTTCCCGCTTGAGACGTTCCGCGGCGAGGATCTTATCCAGAGCGAGCCGGATGCTTCTTCATTCCCGTCGGGGGGAACGCGCAGTACGTTTGAGGCTCGTGGCTACAGCGCCTGGGATCCTACCAGCCCTGCATTTATAATTAAAAGCCCGAAAGGCGGCACGCTTTGCATACCTTCGGTATTTCTTGCATATGACGGTTCCCCTCTGGACCTCAAGACATATTTGCTGCGCTCGATGCAGGCACTTGAGAGCCGTTCACTTAAAATGCTTAAGCTTTTCGGCAACCGCGGTGTACGTTATGTACGTGCCACCGTAGGAGGCGAACAGGAGTTTTTTCCTGCTGGACAGGCCACGTGCACAGAAAAGACCTGATATCCGTTTCTGCGGACGGACACTTGTCGGTTCTCCGCCGCCGCGTGACCAGAAAATGGAGGATCATTATTTTGGCACCATCCCTACAAGGGTGCTTGCATATATGGAAGATGTACAGCGTGACCTTGCAAGGCTCGGAGTAAACCTTGCAACGCGTCACAATGAAGTTGCACGCTGCCAGTTTGAGTTTGCTCCGAATTTTGCGGAGGCCAACCTTGCGTGCGACCAGAATCAACTTATTATGGAAACTATGCGTAAAATGGCGCCACAGCATGATCTGAGGCTCCTGTTCCATGAAAAGCCGTTCATGGATATGAACGGCAGCGGAAAACATATAAATTTTTCGCTTCAGGACAGCGAGGGGCGTAATCTTCTCAAGCCATCCACTAATCATAGAAAAAATATTATTTTTCTATCGTTCCTTTCGTCTTTCGTGCTCGGTGTATCTGAATATTCAGGCCTCCTAAGGGCCTCTGTATCAACGCCCGGAAATATGTACCGCCTTGGCGGGCATGAAGCTCCGCCCAGTATAATAAGCGTTTATCTCGGTGAATCCGTTGACAGGGTATTGACGGCTATAGAAGAAGGTTTCTGTGAAGAAAATATGCCTGCAAAGAATACGATGGACCTGGGGATTTCCAAACTGCCTGAAATAGTCCCGTTTGACAGCGACCGCAACAGGACCAGCCCCATAGCGTTCACAGGGAATAAGTTCGAGTTCCGTGCCCCCGGTGCTTCCCAGGCAATGGCGGTTCCAGTTACGGCATTATTTTCCGTATGGGCGGCAGGCATGGAAAAATTCCTTGATATATTCGAGAAACATGTGAACAGCGGGGAAGATCCGCTGGATGCGGCAATATATACAATTCGCGAGGTCTCGAAGATCAGCAGGAAGATACGCTTTGAGGGCGATTCCTATACAAAAGAATGGCAGGAGGAGGCCGAACGCAGAGGCATAGTCAATGCCAAGACGATGCCCGAGGGGATAGATCTCTTCATAGAGCCGAAAACACTTGATATGCTTGAATCACTTGGCATATTCAAGAAAAAAGAGATGGAAGCTTTTTATGTCATAAGGATGGAATCCTTTGTTAAGAGCGTCGAAATTGAGATGGCCGTAATGCGTGACATGGTATGGGAGGGTTTATTGCCCGCAATCTCGAAACAGATAATTCTTGAAAATGAATCTTATTCCGCTATAAAAGATATTGACTCTTCAGGACTTGAAATGTGGAACAGGCATATTGAAAAACTTGGTAAAGCCAAAGTCGAACTAATGGAAAAAAACACAGAAGCTTGTTGAGATGAAAGAAAAATTAGCGGGACTTGGTCTGAGGGAACATGCTGACAAGCTGGTGTCTGATGCAGTGCCTCTTATGAGCGAGATAAGAAAAACAGCGGACGGGGCTGAAGTTTACATATCGTCTGAAAATATTGCTTATCCTAAATACAGATCACTGCTTTCTCTTTCGGCATAAATTAATAACGGGCCGGACCTTACTCAAATTTTAAATCAATGTAAATCGGGCCGCTGCAGAGTGTGCAATTAAGCAGCGGCCTTCTTTATATCTCCTCATTTACATAATTTCTTCAGAACAGATATCGCTGCATTCGTGGCATTTTATCTATTGTGTTCATCAAATTTCAGGACATTTTCTGAAAGAAGGGCCGGGAGCTGTTCCTCGCTGATCCCGGACTGCATGAATAATTTTTCATATCTCCGGAAATCAAGTATAGGCCAGTCCGATCCGTAAAAGATTTTATCTCCGGCTCCTATTGCAAAAACGGCTTTGATTATTTCTTCTCCATACAGCCAAGGCATTGCCGCCGTATCGTAATATGCGTTCGACAGGGCAAGTTTCATTTCCGGCATCGCCTCAAAAGCCCATAATCCGCCGCCGAAATGTGCGAATATCACCTTTGTTTCAGGGTGGTTTAAACAGAAGGCCGCTGCTTTATCGGCCCCGGTTGTTCCTTTTCCGGGATATTGGTGCCCTGCCTGTTCAGCAGTGTGGAACATTATAAAAAGGTCTCTTTCGGAGCAGGAACCTGCTATCCGCCATGTCTGGCATATATCTGAAATATCCAGGTTCTGACCGTCTGGAAATAGTTCCCCTATTCCTATTGCCCCTGCTTCGGCGCATCGTGCAATTTCTTCTTCAGCGCCGGCCCTTGAAGGTGAGACTACTGCCAGAGGCAGGATTTTTCCTGGAAAACGCCGGGCCGAATCAAGCACATAATCATTGACCATCCTGCATAATCCCTGATCATTAAATGCGAAACTTGTTGCAAACGCCGATTCTATATTATTTTCCTCCATATTTTCTACAAGCTTTTCTGCCGTTCCCCATTTATGTACCTTCGAATGCACAAGAATGTCAAACCATGGTTCGCGTTTTGCTATTTTTTCGAAATTATTTTCTACCTCGGGAGGATATATATGTACGTGGGAATCAATGATCTTCATTGATAAAGCTCCTTTTTAAATGTATTCTGCGCCTTAATATATGCTTAATACATTATAATAGTTCCTTCATTTATATTATCAGTAAAAATAGGAAAATCTGCGGCGTTGTATAATAAAGCTCTCCGTAATTATAACGTTTGCATTTGACACAAGGCTGTCATAATGTTATATGATGGCGGACTGGAGGCATATAAAGTTAAATGTTAAAAAAAGATTACGATCATCTTAGAATTAACGCTAAAAGGCTTGAAGAATCAATAAGGTCAATGGGTATGGTGGGATTTAACCCTGAGACCGGCGGCCGTACGCGTCTTGCTCTTACTGACGAAGACAGGGCGGGCAGGGACCTTCTTTGTGGGTGGATGAAGAGTGAGGGCCTAGGGTTACGGATAGATGGCATGGGCAATATCTTCGGAATCAGGGCCGGCGCCGATGCTGATTCCTTGCCTGTCATGATAGGATCTCACATCGACACAGTGAGGGAAGCCGGGATGTTTGACGGAGTCTATGGCGTACTGGGCGGTCTCGAGGTTATTCGTACTTTGAACGATGCAGGCATAAAAACTTCCCGTCCGCTTGTAGTCGCGGCTTTTACAAATGAAGAAGGAGCCCGCTTCCAGCTTGATATGATGGGCAGTATTTTTTATACAAAAACACTTCCGCCGGAAACCCTTTATTCTGTTTCTGATGACAATGGGCTTACTGTAGGTGATGAAATCAGACGCATCGGCTATTACGGCAGTGAAACAGTTGCCGCAGGCAATTATTTCGAGCTTCACATAGAGCAGGGACCGAAGCTTGACTCATGCGGAGCAAATATAGGGGCAGTAGAAGGTATACAGGGGCTTGCATGGTGGCGCGGCGAATATCAGGGAGAATCGAACCATGCCGGATCGACTCCGATGGATATGCGGAGGGATGCGCTTCTTGGTGCTGCGGATCTGGCACTGCAGGCGGAAGCCCTTGCCTTAAGGACGGGCGGCGGAAGCGTTGCCACCATGGGGCGTATAAGGCCTGAACCGGATGTTATCAATATAGTGCCTGGAAAATGTTCCTTTACTCTTGATTTCAGGCATTACGATCCTCTGGTCTTTGAGCAGGGGAAAGCGGACATGGAAAATTTGATGGGGGCCTGCGCAAAAAAACGCGGGCTTGGCTATAAATATGAAAAGCTTGCAGATGTTCCACCCATTGTTTTTGACAGTAATATGGTTGCCATTGTAGAAAGAAATGCAGCCGAGCTCGGCTTTTCTGTAAGGCGTATGTACAGCGGTGCTGCGCATGATGCACAGTTTTTGTGCCGGCTGTGCCCTTCTGCTATGATATTTGTCCCGTCATTGAAAGGAAGGAGCCACTGCCCTGAAGAGTGGACAGATTTCAAAGATGCGGAGAACGGATGTAATGTTCTTATGCGTTCTGTTCTTGAGCTGTTATAATCGACAGACTATAAATATATGCATCATGATTTGGCAATAATTTTTTGGAAGGAGCGTTATAAATGAATAATATAATGGAGCAGACTCTGAAATCTTTGGACCCTGAGATCTATAAACTGACTGATGCGGAACTCAACAGGCAGCGTGTGCATATCGAACTTATAGCATCTGAAAATTTTGTGCCGCGTGCGTTGCTTGAGATCCAGGGCTCAATCTTGACAAACAAATATGCGGAGGGATATCCGCATAAAAAATATTACGGAGGCTGCCAGTATGTGGAGCAGATAGAAGAGATAGCGATCAGACGGGCATGCAGTCTTTTTGGTTCCGACCATGCAAATGTGCAGCCCCATGCCGGTGCAAGTGCAAATCAGGCGGTGTTTTTTGCAACATTGAACCCTGGAGACACTGTTCTTTCAATGAAGCTGGATCACGGCGGACATCTCTCACACGGACATCCGGTAAATTTCTCGGGACGTTTTTATAATATAGTTGGTTATGGGGTAAACCGTGAAACAGAAACCATTGATTATGATGAAGTGGAACGCCTTGCAAAGGAAAGCAGTCCAAAGCTAATAATAGCAGGAGCCAGCGCATATCCGCGCTTTATAGATTTTGCCCGTTTCCGCAGTATAGCCGACGAAGTTGGAGCTATCCTGCTCGTTGATATGGCACATATTGCCGGACTTGTTGCAGCAGGTGTGCATCCAAGCCCTGTGCCGTATTCCGATTTTGTCAGCTCGACTTCGCACAAAACACTCCGCGGCACACGCGGCGCGTTTGTCCTCTGTAAAGAAAAATATGCGCAGGTACTTGATAAAACAGTTTTTCCCGGTATACAGGGGGGTCCGTTGGTGCAGTCTATAGCAGGGAAGGCTGTTACTTTCATGATTGCTGGCGGAGAAGAGTTCAAACAGTATGCCTCACAGGTCGTGAGCAATGCGTCAGTACTTGCGAAAGCTCTTGCAGACAGGGGCCTGAGACTGGTTTCCGGAGGAACGGACAACCATCTTATGATGGTGGATCTCCGTTCGCGCAAGGTAACAGGCAAACAAGCGGAAACTTTGCTTGGCGAAGTGGGCATAACATGCAACAAAAATATGATCCCGTTCGACCCTGAGAAACCCATGGTCACAAGCGGCATCCGTATAGGAACGGCTGCAGTGACCACACGCGGAATGAAGGAAAAGGAAATGGAAATCATTGCTGATGCAATGGACAGAGTCCTTTCTAATCCTGATAACGACATTATAAAGAAGGAAGTTAAAACAAAAATGGCTGCACTGACGGCGGATTTCCCGCTTTATCCGGATCTTGTAAGGCCTTGGGCTAATTAATGGCCGTAAAAATATATGCGTTAGATTTTGATAATGAAGAATGGGCGGACTGGCTCGCCAAAGAGCTTGATCAGCCGAAATTCCGCGCGGACCAAATATGTCAGTGGCTATGGCAGAAACGGACTTTTGATGCGGAAGAAATGACAAATTTATCAAAAACACTGCGCGATTCCCTGTCCGAAATGGTTGACTTTCGATTCGCCGATGCTTATCAGGGAGCAGCGTTCAAAGATGGATGGTACAAGAAAATATCTTTGGCGGCTGCGTGACGGCAACAGCGTCGAATCTGTCCTGCTTAAGCAGGATGACAGGCTGACCGCCTGCATATCAACACAGGTTGGCTGCCCTTTGCAATGTACGTTCTGTGCCACCGGGCTTTCCGGTTACGTAAGAAACCTTACCTCCGGCGAAATTGCCGGACAGTTCCTTGCGATGGAGAAAAATCTTGGCCGGGAAATAAATAATTTAGTCTATATGGGAATGGGCGAGCCCTTCCTGAATACGGAAGAAGTTCTGAAATCTGTGCGTATGCTGAATAACCCGAAGATGAGGAATCTTGGCATACGCCACATTACGATTTCAACATCAGGAATAATCCCTGGAATAGAATCCCTTGCTGACTCAGGACTTGGCGTAAGGCTGGCGATATCGCTGCATGCTGCCGATGATGAACTGAGAAGCGCACTTATGCCTGTAAACCAGACATACCCTGTTGCGGAGCTCCGTGCAGCCATGCAGGAATACCAGAAAATAACAGGCAACAGGATAACTGTTGAATATGCGCTGTTCGGAGGCGTGAACGACAGTGTTGACAGAGCGCGGGAGCTGGTGCGCTATCTTAAGGGCATACATGTTTTCATCAATCTCATCCCATTCAATGCCGTTGACGGCCGTTACGAAAAACCGAGGTCTGAGGATGTTATGAGATTCAGGATGGTGTTGGAAACAGCTGGTTTGAAACAGAGATACGTCATGAACAGGGCGCTGATATAGATGCAGCCTGCGGACAGCTGAAAAGAAAAAATACATCAGGTGAACCGTGTGATTTGGAACAGAAGAAGCCGGCAGATAAAGAAAAAGGCGGTATTAAAGGTCCGGTTTCAGGACCATCCGGATCAGGCAGCAGCCGCAGGCGCTTTTTATCTGCTGATGCACGTCCTGCTAAAAAAACCGTTTCCGGTATTGAATCAAGAAAAACAACGGGAGGATTTGTTGAAGAACGCACAGTAAGAAATTCTGTGGGGACGGGAAGACCTGGAAAAGCCGGCAAGCGGCTGCAGGGCTCAGGGCAGACAAAAGAAAAACAGGAAATTCTTGGCGTCAGGAAGAAAGAAATACGGGCCAGCATAAGAAAAGCTGGATCTCTGATAAAAAAAATCAGGGTGCGGACAGAGAAGATATCTGGAAAGATTCGCCTGTTAAAAAGAATAATACATCGGATAAATATCACGCTAAAAGTAAATTTGCAGAAAAAAGACATGACGGTCATGCAGAGGTCACAGTAGATAGCCGCGGAGGCCGGGATGTAAAATACAAACCTCCGATTAAAGGAAAATTTTCGAAATACGAAAAAGCAGGAAACGGCAAAAATTCAGGCAATACGGAAGAACACGCTCTTGGCGGTAAAAGTTTCAGTACGGACAAAGGTAAAAGGCATGAGGCCGGCGGCAGTCCCCGTTCGTCCAGGACACAAAATAAAAAAGTATTAAAGGCAGGGCAAAACAACCTGTTCAAAGAAAGAAGACTTATAAAAACACTGGAAAATGATATTGTAATACAAATAAAAGCAGCTGCTGCATATATAAATGCAGCAGCTGCAGATATTAGGCCGCTGATATAATATTGGAAGGAGGAGATAAAATGAGACTGCTATTTTTGCTTTTGCTGGGGACACTGTTTTTTGGTTTTGCCTTTCCGGCAGCAATATTCATGATAGGACTCTTTGCCGCGATTCTTGTAATAATCATGGTAATTGGAATATTAAGGGGCGGGGCATTCAAGGTCTACACAGTAGGAAACGGAGGGTTTAGTAGGGAGTATCGCAAAAACAGCCCGCCGGACGACCCTGAGGTCATAGGTGCTGAAGACAGTGAAAATAAGGAATACAATCAATATTCCGAGCAGCAGGCGACATCTTCCGATGATGATCAGGAAGGTGAAGTAATAGAATTGCCTGCAACGGCTCTGAGAAAAGAAGAAGAAAAGGAAAAATAAAATCTCGGCACTTGTCTGCCGGAAGACTGAATTTTTTCAAAATCGGATTTATGGTTCTGTTTAAGTCTGCAAGCTGCTTATTTGCTTACTTCTGGTATTTCCCATTTGTGCATAATTTTTTATGGAAATATTCTGCGGTATCGTTTAGCTGTTTCTTTTCCCCATGTAATCAGTATCTGTGCCTTATAAAATTTCAGTTCTCCTGTTTTTAATGATTTTTACCTGCTGTGCCGGTCATTTTTTGAGAAAAGCATCAACTGTGACGAAAGTATATCCTTCCGCCTTCAGTATGGATAGCAGCTGCGGCAAAAAATCTATAGTTTCCTGAAGCCCGTCATGAAGGAGGATTATCCCTCCGGGTGAAATTTTAGACAGCAGCCTGGATCTGAGTAATTGTCCGCCTAGGCTGGCATAGTCGCCCGGATCATCTGTCCATAGGACCATGGTGTATCCAAGTTTATCCGCAACTTCAGATACAAACGGGTTGTAATCACCCCCCGGAGGCCGGAAAAACATAGTCTTGCGGCCGGTTATGTGTTTAATTACCAATTCGCATGCTTTAAGCTCTATGCCTATATATTCCCTTGGGATCTTTGTCAGGTTTACGTGATGATATGTATGGTTGGCAATTAAATGCCCGCCCTTTGCTTCCTCCAATATCAAATCCGGATTTGCCTCTGCCATCATACCGACGACAAAGAATGTAGCTTTTGCACCATGTTCTTTTAAAATTTCAAGTATACGCGGTGTTGTAAGCGGATGAGGCCCATCGTCGAAAGTAATTGCGATCATTTTTTTGAGGGATCGCCTCTTTTCATGGGTTTGAATTTGAACCAGTGCAGCAGGTCAAGCACGCTCTGGCGTTCTATGTCTGCCGGGCTTCTGTATGCGCGTTCTTTTGCTGCCCGCCACCATATATCTTTTTCTGCTCCTTCATAGGCGCCTGAAATTGCTAAAGCCAACCTGGCCGGACTGAAATGTATCGTAGTTTTGCCGGAGGGCATATTTTCATGATCAGCTGCGAGAGCGCAGGCGGGGGCTTGCATGAGCAATATAAAAACATTTATATACGCGATAAAAATTAAGCATATACGGCTGCGAATCAATTTAACTTTTCCTCCTGCCGATGTTGAATATGAAAAATTTCCGTATCCGGTAAGCGCAAGTAATCATACAATATCTTTTTATATTTATGTTAGGAAATATGCTGAATCTGCTTTAAAAAGACCTGCCTGCCTCCTGACTTTATCAAAGACGCAGCAAGAAAAAAGCGATAAGAGGGCTTAAAATGACACAGAATAATGCCGCTTTTTCCGATAAGGCAAATGGAATCTATTTCGGTTTTTATAAATTAAAATGCAATCCGGCTGAATCAATGCCGGATTGCATATGCTGAAAAAGTCGGGCTGTCTTAAAATCGCATGCGCGTGCAGGCCGCTTGTTTTTTGCGGATCATATCCCGCAAAGAATAGTATCCTCTCTGCCAGGACCGACTCCGATAAGAACGACAGGCGTCTGGGTGCGTTCCTCTATGAAATGGACGTAATCCTGTGCTTCTTTAGGCAGATCTTCAAAATTACGGCATTTGCTGATATCCTGTTTCCACCCTGGAAGTGTTTCAAAAACAGGACGTGCTTTTGCTAAATCAGCACAGCTGCTGGGGAAAAGATGCTCAGTCCTGCCGTCGATATCGTATGCCGTGCAGATATCTATTTTGTCAAAACAAGAAAGGACGTCAAGTTTTGTAAGTGCTATGCCGTTTATGCCGTTTATTTTTACAGCGTAGTTTACTGCGACGAGGTCATTCCATCCGCAGCGTCTCGGGCGGCCTGTTGTCGCACCGAATTCCCCTCCTTTGTTGCGCAGCATGTCGCCAAGAGGTCCATTATCCTCTGTTGGGAAAGGTCCTTCCCCGACTCTTGTGCAGTATGCCTTTGTAACGCCTATCACCCTGTCGATGCGGTTGGGGCTTATGCCGCTCCCAGTGCAGGCTCCGCCTGAACACGGGCTTGAGCTTGTAACAAACGGATATGTACCGTGATCGACGTCAAGAAGGGTGCCCTGTGCTCCCTCGAAAAGTATATTTCTGCCTGATTGGAGAGCATCGTCTATCTCTGCGAAGGAATTGCCGAGCATACTTTTTATACGCTTGCCCCATTCAATAGCCTTGTCATATATTTCATCAAAATTAAGCGGTTCCGAATTGTATATTTTAGTAAGAAGCTCATTTTTGAGTTTGACATTCAGAGTCAGTTTTTCTCTGAGTGTATCAGGGTTTACAAGATCCTCGGCCCTTATGCCGACCCGTTCGAATTTGTCTGAGTAGCACGGACCGATGCCGCGTCCGGTCGTCCCTATTTTTTGCCCTTCCGAGCGTGAGGCCTCGGCTAGTTTATCTATAAGCTTGTGATAGGGCATAACGATATGGGCCCCGTTGCTTATTATGAGTTTTGCAAGCTTTTTCCCCTTTTTCCCGAGTTCGTCAAGTTCATTAAAAAGTGTTTCAGGGTCAAGAACTACACCGTTTCCTATCACACATGTCTTTTCCGGGTAAAGGATACCTGAGGGCAGCAGGTGGAATACATATTTTTCATTTTCCACAACCACGGTGTGCCCAGCATTTGCACCTCCCTGATAGCGAACGACTACCCCTGATTTTGCAGCAAGGACATCTATAACTCTGCCTTTGCCTTCATCTCCCCATTGGGCACCTAAAATTACATCTGTGCGACCTCTCATGCTTAAACCCCTCTTTGGCAGATACATGACCGTTGCTGAAGCCATATATCTTTACATTTATTTTTAATGCCGAAGTATTGTACTCCCCATTATATATCTTTTCAATGGTTTTATCCTTTGTAAAAGGGATAAACTGTTAAGTATCAATTTTACGGCCTTTCGCCATTTCCGCTTAGGCATATCATATAAAACTGATTCTAACAGACATCCTGTTTAATTTTACCATCTTGTTGCCCTGCAGGGGTGAAAAATTTTGTTTCAGCATAGCCTGCCCCGGCTATGAGTTTTAGCTTAGCTTCACGCCGCAGTGCTTTTATTGCTCTTTCTCTTGCCAGTGCTTCCTCTTTTGTCCCGTAAGATTCTTTATATACAAGCTCAACAGGGTTTCTGCCGCTCGTATATTTTGCCCCCGTTCCGCTGTTATGCGAGGCTATACGCTTCTTCAGATCATTTGTCCATCCTGTGTAGAGGGTCCCGTCGGAACAGCGCAGGATATAAACAAACGCTGTCATAGTGAATAACTTCCGGGAGGCAGTTCCTCATCCTGTATTATGATCATGTTCATTCCAAGCCACTGCAGCAATGCTTTAAAAAATTCTTCAGGACTGCTGTACCCTGTTTCCGTTAAATTTTTCAATATTTCTGTAAAGCCTGAAATTTTGGAGATACTTTCAAGTATACCGTAGGCGCCTGAGGCTTTTGCAAGAAATCCGCCCCATGCGTTAAGCACTGGAAGAAACGAATCCATGCCGGAATATTTTTCATCACCAGTGAAATCGCACGCTTCAGCAGATACTGAAAATAAAGCTATCAGAACAGCAGTAAAAAGCAGCAGCGCCGTTTTTTTAAATTTCATTTTTCTGCCCCCTCTGTAATCAGGCATATCTATGATGATAATGCCGGCGGCGCAGGATGCATGAGCAAAAATACTAAGCCGTATCAGTATCTGACTCCTTAATCAGCATAATGATCACGAAATCTCCATGCTTTATATCAAAAACCGAACCGGTATATAATACACGATTTTTTATTGATGTTCTGCAAAGACTCATAATTTAATACAGATACGAATAAAAAACGACAGATCCCGATAAAGTATATACTTTATCGGGATCTGTCGTTATGTTTTTGCTGTCAAACGGGATGATCTCTGTTCAGGTCACTCCACTGTGACTGACTTGGCCAGATTACGCGGCATATCTATATCGCAGCCTCTCTGTCTTGCTATGTAATATGCAAAAAGCTGGAGCGGGACCACCGCAATAAAAGGGAAAAGCTCCGGCTCTGTATCAGGCGTGAATATTACATTCTTCGTATAATGCCCGATTTCCGTATCACCTTCGGTCGCTATCGCTATTATAGGCGACTTGCGTGCCATGGATTCTTCGATGTTGGATACTGTTTTTTCCCACAGCTCATTTTTGGGAACCAGTGCGACTACCGGGAGTTCTTTATCAAGAAGCGCGATCGGACCGTGTTTCATTTCTCCGGCGGGATAAGCCTCTGCGTGGAGGTAAGATATTTCCTTCAGCTTAAGAGCTCCCTCAAGTGCAGGCGGATATGCCAGTCCGCGGCCTATGAAAAAGAAACCTCTGGCATCGGCGAAATTGCGGGCAACACATTCGATTTCTTTTTCCATCTCAAGCATTCTTGCAAGTTTCGCAGGGATATCCATAAGTGCGCTTATTATGCGCTCTTCGGTTTCTTTTGCCAGCTCGTTCTTCAGCTTTGAAAGATAAAGCCCGAGCAGGGTCAGCACAGTTATCTGGGCCATGAAAGTTTTTGTCGCTGCGACTCCTATTTCCGGCCCGGCCGGTGTTATCAGTGCATCTCCGACCTCTCTGTGTATTGTTGATCCGCGGACATTTGTTACCACTACGCATTTTGCACCCTTGGATTTGGCCAGCCTTGCCGCATGAAGAGTATCGGCGGTTTCACCTGATTGCGAAACAAAGATCGCAAGGGTGTCGGGGCCTATCGGAATATTCCTGTAGCGGTATTCGGATGCGACCTCCGTCCGTATCTCGAAGTTCCCGAGGGTTTCCATGATACGTGCCGCAGTCATAGTTGCATAATGAGAAGTTCCGCAGGCAACGAAGTGTATCTTTTTCCATCCTGCGATCTGTTCAGGAGTCCAGTCAAGCTCTCTGCTCAGGTCTACTGAATTCCCTGCGACACGGCCCAGAAGCGTATGGGCAACGACATCGGGCTGTTCATGTATTTCCTTGAGCATGAAATGCGCGTATTTCCCGCGATTTGTCATAGCTGTGTCCCAATCAAGATGCATAGATGCCTTGGAGTGCTCTTTACCTCCGAAGTCAAAAAATCTGCATCCTTCTTTTGTTATTTGTGCCATCTCGTCATCATCCATAAACCATACATCGCGAGTATATTCAAGAAGAGCAGTCGGATCGGATGCACAGAATCCCTCTTTGCCAGCATGTCCAACCACCAGCGGCGAACCCTTCCGGGCCACCCATATTTCATCGGGTTTATCATAAAACATTATTACAAGTGCAAAAGCTCCGCGTATACGCTTTGTCAGTTTGACCAAAGCATCTTTAGGATCCCCTCTGTATACCCAGCCGAGATACTGGACAGCCGATTCGGTGTCTGTCTCTGTATGGAATTTGATACCTTCGGCTTCAAGCTCTGAGCGTATCTCCCTTGCGTTTTCAATTATCCCGTTGTGGACCAGCACGACCTTATTGTCACTGCTCATATGCGGATGCGCATTGTTTTCCGTGACGCCGCCGTGTGTGGCCCATCTTGTGTGCCCTATTCCGAAATCTCCGGTAAATTTTTCTTTTGCAACTTTTTCTGCAAGCTGCTGTACCCTTCCGGTTGTCCTTAATTCATATATTTTGCTGTCCCTTATGACGGCTATTCCAGCAGAATCGTACCCCCTGTATTCATGTTTTGCCAGGCCTTCAAGGATAACTTTTGTAGTCTCTCTATCTCCTATGTAACCCATGATTCCGCACATATATAATCATCCTTTCAGAACAAATGGTCCAGGTTGGAATAAAATGCAGAGCGATAAGCGCTGCACTGGTATATTTTATAGTATTCTCACGCCTGTGTGGATTATTATGGTATTTTGGGTATTTTGCGCCTTTTAGGTAAATTGGCTAAAACCAGCGGATACTTTTTGATGAAAATGTTATAGAAACTGCGGAAGCCGGACAGATAGCCTCTTTTTCTATCTGCGAAAGCAGAATCCGTGATTTTATTATAATGTCACCAACTTCTACAGATACAAGTACAAAACCCGTACTGCGTTCAAGGACCATCTGTGTAACGGTGCCGCGGAGAATATTTGTGCCTGCAGCATTCTGAAAAGGCTTCCCGTATTTAGTTATGTATATGTCTGAAGGATTTATTATCCCGGCGGTTATATTTTCATTGGAGGCATGAGTGCCGCAGATTTTTTGCCCGTCTGCAGTAAGGCGGACGGCAGAGTCTTTTTCTGAAAGCCATGTCCCCTGTATGATATTTTCTGTTCCATGCCCGATGATACGGCCCCGGTAAAGGCTGATTATGTCGGTCGATACTTCATATAGCCATGTAAGGTCATGTGTGGCAACAACAACGGATGTTCCCCATTCTTTCCATGCTGATATCGCTGCTTCCTTAACAAGCTGTGCGCTTGCCTCATCTACATTGGCTGTAGGTTCATCAAGGAGAAGGACTTTAGGGTGAAGGGCAAGTCTCATTGCAAGAGCAACACGCTGCATCTCTCCTCCTGACAGCTGGTACCACAGCCTTTTTGTAAATTTGTCAGGATCAAGTCCCACGCGCATTAAAGAATCATTGACCCTTTCCTTTATTCCTAGAGTTTCACCTCGCAGCTTAAGCCCGTATGCTATATTTTCATAGATCGAACGTTTGAGCAGATATGAATCCTGGAGCAGGTATGTAACATCGCGGCGTATGCTTACAGGGATAGCCGAACTGTTTCGTCCGCTGAACGCAAGGGAGCCTTCGCAGAATGGTTCCAAAAAGGCGAGTATTTTAAGCAGTGTCGATTTTCCGCTCCCGTTCGGGCCAACAAGTCCAGTTACGCTGCCTTCGTTAATTTGCAGAAAATCTATGTCTATAGTCGGAGATCCTTCTTTTCATACCGGTGTTTAAGGTTCCTTATGTCGTAGAGCATATTGTTTGTCATGACATTACCCTCGTATTTTTAATATCGTTTTAAAGTTCATTGGCAAGGCTGTCAAGAGATGGAAACAGATAGTTTACCTTTTCGCACCCGGTGAATTATCCCGCAACATTCCATATCTTGTTATTGTATCATCACTCCAGGCCGGGCAGGATATCAGCAATATTGTAAAATAACGACGGCAGAGGCATATTTTTCATGTCGGAAGGCAAAGCATATCAGTACTTTTTCAAGCAGATTTTTGTTCATTTGCTGCCGGTCCTTCTGCGCAGGAAGGAAAGAGCTATATTGATAGATAAGGATATTGCAAGAAGAATGATCCCCAACGCTATGCCGAGCGCAAAATCCCCCTTGCCTGTCTCAAGGGTTATCGCTGTAGTTATTGTCCTTGTGTGCCACTTTATATTTCCGCCAAGCATCATGGCCGATCCCACTTCACCTATGATTCTTCCGTAAGCTGTCAGTATGGCGACAAGTATCTGAAAGCGGCCTTCCCACATGCTTGTCATCGCAAGCTTGCTGCCGGATGCTCCCAATGTCTGCAGCGTGAGCCGCAGCCGTTTGTCGAGCCCTTCTATTGCAGTGGCAGTATATGAAATGACGATAGGCAGTCCCAGTATGGTCTGTCCTATTGCCATCCCCTTGATAGTAAAGAGAAGTTCCAGATCACCCAGCGGTCCGCGCCTGGAGATGAATGCATAAACCAGAAGTCCGACTACTACTGTCGGAAGTGAAAGCGAAGTGTCTACTATTGTCCGGATAATATGCTTACCAGGAAAATCAAAATATCCAAGCAAAAAACCTGCCGGCAGTCCAATAGCCAAAATACACAGCATAGAAATGCCCGTTAGTTGAAGTGTTGTAACCACAACATTCATAGTTTCTTCATCCATTGACAATATGAGCCCTATGGCCTGGAAAAAAACCTTCAACTATATAATCCAATACGCCGCGCCGCCTTTACTTTTAGCTGGAATATATCATCCATTCTATTATAAAACTATATAATATAAAAAAGGGCTTCGTTTATTGAAGCCCCTTTTGTACTGTCTGGTATTAATTTAAAATGATTAGTGTCCGGATCTGATTTCAGCGTTCGGGAAGAAAAGCTGTTTACCTTCAACCCTGAAATTTGCTATATCTTTTTGAACTTTTGAAGAAGTTATCCAGTCTATGTATTTAAGTGCAAGATCATATTTTACGTGGCTGTGTTTCATCGGATTTACAGCCATTACGCTGTACATGTTAAGGAGCTTTTTATCACCCTCAACGACGATGACAAGTCCTTGCTTGCCCTTGAGCCCGGCATGGTATTTTACAAAAGTTCCGCGGTCTGTGAGAGCGTATCCCCTGCGTTCATCGGCGATACTTATTGTCTTAAGCATCCCCTGTCCGGTCTGGATATACCAAGGAGCCTTATCGAAATCCTTGACCCCGGCAGCCTTTAAAAGTCTGAGTTCTGCAGAGTGGGTTCCTGATTTATCCGCCCGGCTCACCAGCGGCTGGCCTTTTTTAGCAATGATCGCAAGAGCTTCAGTTATAGGCTTGCCCTTGATTCCGGCAGGATCATTCGCAGGTCCTATTAGTACGAAGTCGTTGTACATGACTTTGCGGCGGTTGACGCCGGCACCTTCTGCCATGAATTTATCTTCTGCTGCCGGGTCGTGTGTCAGGACGATGTCAACATCGCCGTTACGTCCATATTCAAGGGCTTTGCCTGTTCCCACCGCGACCCACTGCACTTCGATCCCTGTGTCTTTAAGAAATATAGGAGCCAGATAGTCAAGAAGTCCGGTGTCCGCAGTGCTTGTCGTTGTTGCCATTCTTAGGACCGGGGCCTTGGCAAAAGCCATGGGGCTGAATGCCAGTACAAATACTGCAAGGATAGCAACGATTAACGAAAGACGCTTTTTGATACGCATAGATAATATTCCTCCCTGTATAAAATGTTTTGCTGCATTTGAAGCCAGGTGAAATTAATGTGCGAAGGAGGAAGACTGTTAAGAAGTTTTTATGATAATAAAGTTACTTCCCCTTTCCGCAACGGGAGACGGGACCGTTTCCAATCCCGCCCTTACGGCTGTCATCCATGGCATGGGCTTAAGGAATAAACAGCTTCAGGGATACATTTTTAAAAATATATCGTGTACACTTTTTAACTGACAGGCTACTAAAAACTACGGGAGCAATTTTTGCAGCGCACTTTTCATTGTACACTATTTTGTTTGTTTGGCTCATTATTTTAAATAAAAAATAACAATAATAATTTTTTTGCAACTATATTGCAAAAAAATAAAAGATGCGAAGCTGTTGGGGTCAGCTTCGCATGAGGAAAGTTGGGATTTTGTGTGTTTATCCCGTAACAAAAAATGGCCGTTCCCTTACTGGAAGACGGCCATAATAATCCATTTCAGCCGTTCTCCTTTCCAAAGGGGAGGCTGTGCCGTTTCCAGTACAACCCTATCGGCCTGGCCGCCATAGATATTATCTTTAGGCGTACAGGCTCGGAGAACCATTAATTGTGTATGTATATTATATTAAACTTAGAAAAAACACAAGCTTCGTATTCCATTAAGCTTTTCTTGTTTTAAAATTAGTTTGTATTATCTTAAAAAACAGATATGCCTGAAATCAATTGCTTTTGCCTTGCTTTTTTTGTGGTGTGCGGTACTGCAGCAGTCATTTTCTTCTGACTGCCGGCTGTACCAAATGGAGGTGAAAGAATATGACGACGCTTCATCTGCCTGAAAATTATCCGGGGCCTACTTTGGAAGAAATCAGGAATTGTCCTATCAGGAGCCGGATAGACAATCTGTCGATACGTGCCGGCTTGAATCCGCCGCCCATAGACGGCAGGGATATGATACTTCATATTCTGATACTCCTTCCTCGATGTTTTCATATCTGCAGAGGGCAATTGCCCGTCTCCGCCCGGCATGGATAGTACACACCGGGGATCTTGTCGATGATATAAAACTTGAAATGAGACCCGGGAATGCTTGATCTGTACCGTAAAAAGGTATCAAGGCTTTTAAAGCTGTTCAATAACGAAAACTGCGGTGTCATCCTGCTTACCGGTAATCATGATCACCTGTCCACGCTGCTTGATCTTACAGCGGAATCTTCAGTTCAGGTCTGGAGCAGGCCTGGACGCTTCTACATAGGAAGCTTCAGCTTCCGTGCGGGGCACTCATTCGAGGATGTTGCTTTCAACGCATGTGAATATAACCTTTTCGGGCATAATATGGATCACCATACCTCAATAGACGATACGGGCCGTTTTTTCTTGAACGGCTTGGAAGAGATGCACCTTATACACATGAAGACCGGAGACGTTACGCCTGTGCCGTATCCCCCTGGAACAAACAATGCGCGCCTCGACCGCAAACGCATATCGTTCTGACATATTTAAACATATCAAAGGAGGAAAACATAATGCTGTCTTTGGTAAGGAGCGGACCTGAAAGTCTGGTATTGCTTGCAAATGAAAAAATAACCGCGATACGCAAACATCTTGATGACTGGGGGTCGCACGTACTTCTGACCCCTGAGCAGGCACTGAGGATATATGGCAATAACAGGCGGCTTATATTTTTTGAGCCTGTTTCACCGCTTCTTACTGAAGAAGAGGGAGAACTTGAAACGTATGTTTCGGAGAATACACTAGACCATATCCTTTGCACAATGATCAACAACAGGCTGATATCAGGAATACAGGAAGTAAGATTACTGCCGGGATATATAACGATGCGGCTGCTGGGCCAACCTTCAGAAAGGCATAGAATCTATACACAGGGACCTTGGCGGCCAGATCATAAACAAGGACCCGATGTTCCGCAAGTGACATACCCAGCACTTCAACCATGATCTACTTTACTGAAAAGGCGCTGAACAAGCCGGTCTCAGACGAAGATCTGTACTCACAGGCACTTCTTGTACATGACCGTTCCAAAGGTGCGCTTATCCAATATCTTACTATAAGGGGGATCGAGTACCTCGGAGATGCACTCGAACGTCCGACTGGAATGATGTCGAAATAAAAATTTATGATGCGAACGGCTTCTTCGACCTTCACCGTCAGCGTTTATGGACAGCTACCCAGGGGCTTCAGATCGGCTTTGTTCTTGAGGAACGATGGGGCAGGGACCAGGCGATGGTGCTTAAGAGCGTACCCATATATATGGTAAAGATATTCACCCCAATGGATGTTAGGGAGATAAAAAAAATTGCGCTCGGTCTTGAATATGATTCACTGGGACAGCGCTTTGCTGATTTTGACGTTTTTTTCAAAGAGAGAAAGGTAAGCGCATATCAGGAACTTGAGGATCACCCCGGAATGACAAGAAATGCGATAGGTATGATATATCGCAATGAAATGATCAAGAACCTTGATACGGACTCGCGCAACAAACTTCTCGAACTTGAGGATGAGATAAACATAAAAAGGACAGAAAAAATCACCAATTAGATTATATATATTCAAAAAATCGATATTTAAATATCCTCAGCTAATATTTCAATTAATGCATAGCTCTCCATCATTATTTTAAAGTAAACATGCCAAAAAAAATTATTATATTAAATTTTTAAGATGCAAATATGGCGGAATTTTCTTGCAAATGCTAAGTGTATCAGTATGGATTAATTTTCTGAAACAATGGAGCAGGAAGATACTCTTAAATATGCTTTGTGGAAGTCTTTTAAAGTGTTTTATTTTCAGATTAAATATTTTCAATGAGTTAATATTTAAAAAATATTTAGTAAACTATATTGCATATTATCGGTAATTATCAAAGTATATTGTCGCAAACAGAAAAAATACGAAATGCCTCTGTGTATTTTTCTAAATATACAGACATTTAATCAATTTTTTGTATAAAAATACAAAAAATTTATTTAAAAATATATTATTGATTATATTGTTTATATGTGGTAAGCTCGCCATGGAATGCCTCTTAATATCTATTCCGTATATATTTTAATGTTTATTAAGTTTTATGAAAGGAGGACGAAGCCGGAGGCAGCTTATTATTAATTCAGTTTTAGTTTATGTTTTACCGGCGTTTATTTTTTGTAACAGGACGGAAATATCAAAAAGAAGGCGAGGTATAACGTATGGCTGAAATCAAAGAGGGTGGAGAACAGTTTTCAAGCCGCTGGGGACTTATCTGTACGGCGCTTGGCATGGCGGTCGGAACAGGAAATATCTGGCGTTTCCCGCGTGAAGTGGCGGGAAACAACGGCGGTGCTTTTATACTTCTATGTTTCTTGGCGTATTTTATATGGGCGGTTCCTCTTATTTGCGCTGAATCAGTTTTCGGTAAAAAAACACGCATGGCCAATGCGGGAGCTTTCAAAGTGCTTTTGGGAGATAGCTGGACATGGATAGGGGCTTTCTGCGGCATGGTCTGTATAATGCTTGGCTCCTACTATGTAGTGGTTCTCGGATGGGTCATGAAGTATATCGCGCTTATATTCAGCGGATTCCTTACAGCTGTTCAAACAAGTGGTGTAGAACTCACAAGCCAGGTCTGGAAGGACTTTGCCATGACGCCTCCTTCATATGAAGCTTGGATGTGGTTCGTGGCTGCCGTGCTTATAGCTGCTGCCATAATATTCCGCGGTGTCCAGAACGGCCTTGAAACAGCAAATAAAATTCATGATACCTGCGATTTTTGTCCTTCTTGCAGTTCTTGTCATCCGTACATTTATGATTCCTGGAGCAATAAACGGTTATGAATACATGTACCATATCGACTTCGGTGATTTCCTCAAAGCAAAGATATGGCTCAATGCCTTCACGCAGGCGGCCTGGTCGTCAGGGGCAGGCTGGGGCATGTTCCACGTATACTTCATATATGCATCAAAAGACGAGGATATTGAGCTCAATGCCTTCACCGTATGTTTCGGCGATATGGTCGCTGCTATGCTTGCTGCAATGGTTGTCATCCCGGCCGTCTTCGCACTTTCTTCCGACCCTATGTCGATTATGAAATCAGGAGCCAACGGGCTTACTTTCGTAAACCTTGTCAATCTGTTCTCACATACGACAGGCGGGTTCATAATGGCTGCAATGTTCTTCATCGCGCTTTTCTCAGCAGCCCTGAGCTCGGTTATTGCGATGGTCGAACTTGGCTGCCGCAACCTTATGGACATGGGCTTCAGCCGTGCAAAGGGAACATTACTCACAGCGGCGTTTTTCCTTATCGTGGGAAGCTATTCCGCACTTGACAACCGTGTTTTTGAGAACCAGGACATGGTGTGGGGCGTAGCACTTCTGGTCGTAGGCCTCCTTTACTGCATAGCAGCAATGAAAATCGGTGTGGAGAAGCTTTGGGTTGAAGATATAAAACCATGTTCGGATATCCATGTAAAATGGATGTGGACATTGATACGTTTCTTCCCTGTTGTTTTCACTATTGTTTTCGGATGGTGGATCTGGGAAGCTGCAAGCTGGTATCCTGGCGAGTGGTTCAAATTCTGGCCAATCACGAAGTACCAGTATACCCCTGGTGTTATGGTCGTAGAGTGGGCCTTGCTGTTCCTGATCCTCTTCCTGCTTAACGGCACTATGTCCAAGAGGCTTGTACACTCAAACAAAGTAGACTAAATCTTTGTGCCGTAAAAATAAAAAAGGGGGATCTGACTATGAAATTATGGGTCGTTAACATGATTGTTTGTATTATACTAGGCTTTGGATCCTTTTTCTGGGCGCTTAAAACAACGGTTGCAGCTGAAGCAAAGAAAAAGGCCAAAAAAGCCTGATAATAAATTGATTCTTTCAGTTTAAATCTACTAAACATAAAAGGGCGGCTGGTTATCTGCCGCCCTTTTATGTTTACAGAATATATAATGCTTGCTTTTACCATGATGGGTGCTATATGATATCGGAAAAGTTGTATTCAATTACAGCAATCGAAGGGCGGAATGGTTTTGCGCATAGTTCTTGTCGGAGCTGGTGAAGTTGGTTATAACGTTGCCAGAAATCTTGCATCTGACGGACATGATATCATTGTTGTTGAAAGCAACGAGGAGCGGGCATTACGTGTCGAAAACGATCTGGATGTAATCGTGATCAGAGGCAACGGGGCCAGGCCCAGCATCCTTGAAAAGGCAGGCGTAAAAAACGGCTGTAATGATATTCCGCTTCTTATAGCCTGTACAAACAAAGACGAAGTCAATATCATGGCGTGCTGGATAGCCAAAAAAATGGGTGTCCCGCACGTTATAGCGCGTGCAGTGGGTCTCGAATTCACTGACAATGACACTTGGGCCAAAGATCTCGGAATAGATATGCTGATATCACCGGAGCGCTCAGTAGCTAAGGAAATAGAGGAATTGCTTGAGGTGCGCGGGGCATTGCATACTGCTGAACTTGCGGGCGGCAAGGCCGGCATATATGTTTTCCGCGTTGCAGATGACTCTCCCATGTGCGGACTTCCTCTTTATGAAGTAAGAAAGAGGAACACAAGCCTCATAACGCTCATCGTATGTATCCAGAGAGATGGAAAAAGCTTCGTGCCCAAGGCAAGGGAAATTTTAAGGCCCGGAGATATATGTTATACGATGTGTTACCGTGACCAGGTGCACGAACTGGAATCCTTGTTCCAGCCGATGCTGACAAGAAAAACTGAAACGCGTGTTCATCATAGGCGCAGGCAAGATAGGTTTTCAGACGGCAAAACGCCTTATTGACAGGATTCCGCGAATAGACATCCGCATAATAGAGCAGGACAAAGCAAAATGCGAGAAGGTTGCACCGGAGCTCCCTGGTGTGCTTGTGATATGCGGCGACGGCGCTGATTCTGAACTTTTGCTTTCGGAAGGGATAGCGTCTTCCGACGGTTTTGTAGCGACGACCGAACAGGATGAAACGAACCTCATGCTTGCGGTTTTAGGCAAGACACTTGGTTCATCAAAGAGCATAGCGGTAGTTAAACGATCTAACTATCTTGGGATGACAAAATACATACCTGTAGATTCGATATTGAACAGAAACCAGACGCTTGCCGAGGTCATAATAAGAAATGTGCGATATCCAGGGTCATCAAGAGTGCTAACCGTGCTTGAAGAAATAAGTGCGGAGGCTCTGGAACTGACTCTTTCCGAGAGATCAGCTGCAGCGGGGAAACAGCTTAAGGACCTTAAACTCCCTGCCGGTGTGGTCATTGGCCTTCTTGAACGCGGCTCGGACCTTCTTATTCCAATGGGGGGAACTGAACTGCGGGGGGGAGATAAAATAGTAGTCTTTGCTTCCACTGGTACAATGCCTTTAGCGATACAGGAGCTTGGAGAGTCACCAAAGTGAATTTCCGCATAGTATCAAAATTTCTGTCCGCTATGTCCCTTCTGATATCTGTGACGATGTTTTTCCCTTTGCTGTGGGCTTTCAAGGACGGCAGCAGTGACATCTGTGCATTCGTGATTTCTATATTGACAGGTCTGATTTTCTCTCTGGTTCTTTTTGCTTTCGGACGTAAAGCTGACTCAAAGGATATGAGAACGCGCGAAGCTTTTGCAGCTGTTGCTCTTGCATGGATTTTTGCCTCGTTCCAGGGTTGTCTGCCATATCTGGCAGGAGGATACATAACTTCATTTACAGATGCCTATTTTGAGACGGTATCAGGTTTCACGACAACAGGAGCTACTATACTTACAAATATAGAAATAAACCCAAGGGGCATACTCATGTGGCGTGCCGAAACACAATGGCTCGGCGGTATGGGCATAGTCGTTCTTACGATTGCGCTGCTGCCGATGCTTGGCATGAGAGTGACGCAGCTTTTCAAAGCGGAGGCTCCAGGCCCGGTCCTTGAAAAAATCAGCCCGCGAATACAGGATATGGCGATAATGCTGTGGAAAGTATACATGGGACTGACTTTTGTAGGTATATTGATTCTGGCCGCAGGCGGGATGAGCATTTATGAGTCAATATGCCACATATTTGCAGCTGTCTCGACAGGCGGGTTTTCACCGCGCAATGCAAATACTGCTGCATACGGTTCAGCCTACATCGATTGGGCTCTTACAATCATAATGTTCCTTTCAGGAGCTAATTTCAGCCTGCATCTGCTTGCTGTAAAAAACAAAACACTAAAGCCATACAAAGACCCGGAATTTTGTTTCTACTCAAAAATAATTTTATTTTCAATATGCGCTGTGTCGATTTACATTTATGCACAGGGGTTCTTTACAAATTTAACCGATGCTGTCCGTTTTGCTGCATTTCATGTTGTAAGCATTATTACGACTACAGGCTTTGTCTCAGCCGATTATTCGCCATGGCCGCCGTTTACCCATCTGCTGCTTTTGCTGCTTATGTTCGTAGGAGGCTGCGCCGGTTCTACAGCAGGGGCGATAAAATGCATACGTGTAAAAGTGGCATGCAATCAGATAATGTCTGAGATCCGGAGGTTCATACACCCGAATGCAGCTGTCTGTGTAAGGGTAGGCGAACAGATAGTAGATAATAAAATGGCATCCTCTGTAACAGCTTTCATCGTTCTTTACTTTATTGTTTTTATACTGTCCGTGATTGCCGTTTCAGCAACAGGTCAGGATATGGTTACGTCTATAGGCGGCGTGGCGGCAACACTTGGAAATGTCGGCCCCGGATTTGGTGCTGTAGGCCCTGTTAATAATTTCGCTTCCCAGCCGCTGTTTGCAAAATGGGTCTATATCTTCTGCATGCTTTGCGGAAGACTGGAACTATACACGCTTCTGGTCCTTTTCTCAAAGGACAGCTGGCGCAGATAATACTTACTCCGATTTAACATATCCTCCTTTGTCCACTTGATATCCACATAGATAATCACACAATATATAGTGTTTGGTGGATAAGATCACGTTGCATATAGTGTTTGACGCACTTACATTCAGCGGTTTTTATGCTATTATATTTTTTAGTGTCAGTTAGCCCTTAACACTGGTGAGGGAGGTTTAATATATTATGATAGTAAAACCATCGTTTAACAAAGCCGCGCAGGAAATATTGAAAGACCGTTACCTGTGGAAGGATGGGCTTGGTAATACATGCGAAACGCCTGAACAAATGCTGCTCCGGGTAGCAAATCATGTTGCATCGGCAGAGAAAACTACTCCGCTTCAGTATGTATGGGCAGATGAATATTATGAAATTATGGCAAAACTACTCTTTCTTCCGAACAGCCCGACCATTATGAATTCAGGGCGCCCAGCTCCGCACGGACAGCTTGCCGCTTGTTTTGTGATAGGGATAGAAGATTCAATGGAGAGCATTTGCGAGGCATTGCGCAAACAGATTCTGATACATAAAAGCGGCGGAGGAACTGGATTCAACTTCTCTGATCTCCGCAGCGCAGGAGCCAAGGTCAACAGTACGAACGGCAGAGCTTCAGGTCCGGTATCCTTCATGGGGCTTTTCGACAAGGCCACCGAGACTGTTCAGCAGGGCGGCATGAGACGCGGTGCGAATATGGGGATACTCAATGTGGATCATCCTGATATACGTGCTTTTATTCACTGTAAGGACAAAGACGGCAGTATAGTTAACTTTAATATTTCTGTAGGGGTATTTGACAGTTTTATGGAAAAAGCTGTATCGGATACGGACAGCGAAGAAGCAGAACTGCTTTATGAAATAGCTGAATCTGCATGGAGGACAGGAGATCCCGGTATAATTTTCATTGATGCGCTCAACAGGGGAAATACGACTCCTAATCTGGGTCCTCTAAGGAGCACGAATCCATGCGGAGAGTCTCCTCTTTATCCTAATGAAGCCTGCAATCTTGGCTCTATTAATCTTGCCAAAATGGTAAACAACGGGGAACTGGACTATAAATTGCTTACAAAAGTTTCAAAAATTGCTACAAGATTCCTTGACAGTGTGATAGATGTAAACCACTATCCTTTGCCTGAAATAGCAGAAGCTGTAAAGCATACGAGAAAGATCGGACTTGGCGTAATGGGATGGGCAGATCTTCTTTTCCAGCTCAGGATTCCGTATGACAGCGATGAAGCCCTCGAACTTGCAGAGGAAGTCATGTCATCGATTAAAAATGCTGCACATGAAACTTCTGTTGAACTTGGAAAAGAGAAAGGGATTCCGAAAGACCTTGAGCACCTCGGACGGCGTAATGCAACGCTGACTTGTATTGCTCCTACTGGTACGATTGCGCTGCTTGCCGATTGCTCTTCCGGGATTGAACCGCTGTTTGCGCTTGAGCATACCCGCGTGCGCACTCAGGTCGACGGGACTAAAGTCGTAATGAAGCAGGTCAATAGATATTATGCTGAGGCATTGAAGGAAGGGCTTCCTGAAAAGATCATAAAGGCTGTTTTTGTGACGTCGCATGATATTTCGCCGAAAGCCCATGTCCGCACCCAGAGCATCTTTCAGAAATATACGGATCTGCGGTCTCTAAAACGATAAACATGAAAAGGACTGTTCCGTTAAAGACGTATTTGATGCTTATGTTCTTGCATGGAAGCATGACTGTAAAGGTATAACTATATACCGCGACGGATCTAAATCAGCACAGGTCCTTTACCGCAAGGAAGACGCCCCGGCTGAAGAACGCGGGTCGGATGAGGAAGCAAAAAAAGAGGAAGGGCCTGCAGGCGAGCTGATGCCGGTTTTTGCGGTGAGTGGAGCCAAACCGTTTAAGCTGATGCTTAAACGTAGGCAGTAACTTTGTGTGATAAAATAAGATATAAAAGGGAAAGTGGCTGCTGTTTATAAACAGCAGCCACTTTCCCTTTTATGTGACCGATTATCGTTCGTCTGCCGGGAAGGATTTTTTTACTGTAAATAATGGTGTCGAAATTTTAAGCTATAGCTGGTGAATTTGAGCATAAGCGGTTTTTGTTTTTCAAATCTTCCTGCAAAGTTTCAATGTGCCTGAATCATAAGACGGGAATAAAATCCCTGAATCGATAAGCGGTGATGCCGTTGCTGCAATGGTACTTCTGGTCAGCACATACTGGGACATTGTCATATTTATGCAATGGCGGGCCGACATGGATGCAAGTATGTCATCAAGGCTTTTGGGCTCCGCACATATCTCAGTTATTTCTTCAGTTAGAGCTTCCAGACATTTTCTGTTTGCACGTATCATTTCTTTTATATCCGAGCTTATTTCACCATGTGAAGGTACGAAAAAATCCGCCTCAAGGTTTTCGAGGCTGTCGAAAGTTGATATTGCAAGCATCGGATCGGCCACAAACGGTATGCCGTATTTGTCCAGTATATGTTCCGATATCACAGAATCTGCCGTAAAAACAACATTATCGGGTGTACGCACTCCGATTTGCCCGTGGGCATGTCCGGGCAGGGCAATGATCTCAAGTCCGTATCCGTCGATATCATCACCGGGTTCAAGCAGTTTTGTAACTGCTGATTTTTCCGCCTGAAGAAATTTATTGCAGATTATTTTAGGGGCTTTGCCAGACCATAAAGTTTCAGGCTCCATTTCTGGAAAATCGATGAAAGGTGCTTCTTTAGGTGAGGCGGCTATGCCGCATCCTGTGCGTTTCTGTATGAAAGCATTGCCTCCCGTGTGGTCTGCATGGAAATGGGTGTTGATTATCCACTTTATATTCCATCCCTTTTCTTCAACAAGACGCAGTATCTTCCGCCCTGCTGAAGAATCGTTGCCGCTGTCGATAAGTACGGCACGGGCCTCCTTCACGTAGATACCTATATTCACAGGTCCCTGTATTGTCCAGGTATCGCCTTTCAACCTGACGATTTCCATGAAATCACCCTTTCGTTTACAAGTATATATTTATATTATACCTTTAAAGCCTGATGCATACCGGTGCAGACGATTGTTTTCATATAAAAAGCGGGACAGCAGGCGTTTTTTGCCTGCTGTCCCGCTTTTTATATGTCAGAGATGCATAATTTTTACTGCTGCTTATGCATTAAACGACGTTTGGCTCTACAATCTTTTCACCGCGTTCAAAGCGGCGGTAATCCATGATTGTCGGATCGATCGGAGGTTTCTCTCCATTAAGCAAAGCTGTCATGATCTGCCCTGCAACAGGTCCGAGCATGAATCCATGCCCGGAGAAACCTGTCGCATGCCAGAATTCTTTTACATCCGTCTCTCCAAGGATTGGAGCTGCGTCGGGTGTCATATCATAATGACCTGCCCATTGGCGTACTACGCGGATATCCTTTGCTCTTGGAAGGAGTTTCAATACGATCTTTGCAATGCTTGCGATAGAATGCACCGTTGATGTATATCCAGTGAGGGGCTCATGCGAGGGGCTTTCACCCGCGATTATTGATCCGTGCGGACGCTGCTGAATGTAATAGTTTCCCGCTGAAGCTCATAAGCATCGGCGGGCACACGCCCGGATCGACAGGTTCGGTTATTATGATTTCATGGCGCTCTGCCCAGTTAGGCAGTTTGATCCCTGCCATCTTAGCGATGTCCTGTGCCCATGATCCGGCGCAGTTGATAACCTGTCCGCACTCGATAGTGCCCCGGTTTGTTTCTACAGCTCTGATTTGCCCGCCTTCGACCTTAAGGCCGGTAACCTCGGTAAATTTGTAGAACTTGGCGCCATAACGCTTGGCGCCTTCCTGGAAGGCGAATGTTGTAAGGAATGGATCTGCATGTCCGTCCCTCTGATAGAAGGTAAATCCGATTGCGTCATCGACTGCAACGCCGGGGCAGATTTCCTGAGCTCTTTTAATATCGGTGAATGCTTCTGTCATTATTCCAAGTGAATGCTGCAGCTCAACGTTTTTCTTGAACTGCTTCCCATTCCTTTTCCTTATATGCTACAAGCAGGTATCCGCCCTGGTTAAGTCCTGTAGGGAGGCCAAGTTCTTCATCAAGCTGTTCGAATGTATCAAGGCATGCGAGAGCCATGCGGCAGTTGAGTTCAAGTCCCCACTGAGCTCTTATGCCTGCTCCGCAGCGGCCTGTTGAGCCTGAACAGACGGTATTTTTTTCGAGGAGGACCACATTTTTCCTGCCTGATTTTGCAAGGTAGTATGCCGTTGCTGTGCCGACAATGCCTCCGCCTATTATTACTATATCAGCAGTTTTCGGAAAATCCATTACCTGTACCTCCTATTCGTCCTCAGCCAGGAGGCCGATTTTAATTGGCTTAACCGGAGGCCGCATGGTCCCGGGAGCGATTTCAGCAATAGGTTTGCCGGTAGCCTTTGAGAGTTCGCGGAGGATGATATCGCGGCAGCCTCTTCCCTGGCATGGTCCCATGCCTACACGGAGTTCACGTTTGAGTTCATCAAAGGTATCGTATCCGCGTGCTATCCATTCACGGATCTCATCGATCTCGATTTCCTCGCAGCGGCAGATCACATTTGCTTTTGCCATGATTAGCACACCACCTTTATGGCGCGGATCTCTCCGGCCAGTTTTTTAGGGATGATCACGCTTATTACTTTGGTCTGGTCCTTAAGCGGTTCGGCTACTGCGAATACTTCGCCGTCGGCAACTACTTCGCCTGTCCTGTTAAGGCATTTTACCTTCTGTCCCTTCTCGGGTACCGGGACCAATTCATACGGAAGCTTGATTATCGCTTCGTCAGCTCCGTATGTAAGGTCTATCACAAAGCACGCAAGTCCGGGGCATTTCGCTATGCACAGACCGCATCCGGTGCATTTGCTGTAGTCTATTTCCGGCGTGTCGTTGATGTCTGCGAACGGTTTCACCGCTCCGGTCGGGCAGCTGGTCGCACACGGGTTGCACGGTATGCGCTGCGGGCATTCTATTACTACATATCCGCCCTTTTTGCCTTCCCACTGGTCCTTAGGCGGCAGTACCGCCCCGGGCCTGTTTTCTACAAGTATCCCGCTGTTGAAAAGCTTCTCTTTGTCATTGCATCCGCAGGCCATCTCTTACGCCTCCCATCCGTCAACAAGTACCTGGCATATGCCGCCGCGGATCTTTTCCCCTACTTCTCCCGCGCGGAGGTGGTCAAGTCTTGTCCAGTATTCAGTCGAATGATCCTTCCCTGACTTTAAGGCCAAGGGATTTCGCTGCGCTGTATCCGGCTATGCGGCCTTCTACCATTGCAGCCGATGCTTCTTCTATTCCGGACGCGTCTCCTGCAACCCAGATGTCAGGGTTGCTCGTGCGCATCGTCTTGTCCCTGAACGGCACATGGCCGCAGAGCTGCGGGCAGTACTGCATCTTTGCCCCTGCCTGCCAGAACAGTTCCGTCGTCGGGGTAAGGCCTACCGCCATGCATATTACGTCGCAGTCGATCCTGCGCGGTTCGCCTATAAGCTGGAATTTGTCGTCAAGTTCCTGGATCACGGCTCCGTCTATCGTCTTTTCACCGGTTGCTTCTATTATCGTGTGTCTGAGCAGTATCGGAATTCCCAGCCTGCGTATCTTCGCTGCGTGGACCCAGTATCCGCCTATTTTAGGCATAGCTTCCACAACGGCCGCGACTTCCACTCCAGCCTGTTTCAGCTGGTAGCTCACTATAAGGCCGATGTTTCCTGCTCCTACCATTACAACTTTCTTGCCCGGCACTACGCCGTATACGTTCATAAGCGTCTGTACCGCTCCTGCTCCGTATACGCCCGGAAGGTCGTTGTTCGGGAACGGAATCAGGCGTTCCTGTGCACCCGTCGCTATTACGGCCTTCTTCGCCTTGATCCTGTAGTACTCGTCTTCGCCCCTCATCGCCGTGTATATGCCGTCTTCAGGATAGTATCCGGTCACCGTGGTGTTCGTCCTGATCTCGACTTTATCCCCGAGTCCCGCTATCTCGTCCAGCAGTATACCCGCTATCTTGTATCCGCGTGTCCCGGCGTATTCGTCCTTGCTGCCGAAAAAACTTGTGCGTCTGCTTGACCAGCTGGCCGCCCGCATGAAGGTCGCTCTCTATAACCGTTACCTTTGCCCCGGCTCCGGCCGCTTCAGCCGCTGCGCATAGACCCGCCGCTCCGCCGCCTACTACCAGGAGGTCTGTCTCTATCGTTTTCTTCATCTTATGCGCCTCCCGCTATTTCGCTTCCAGAGGTACGAGGCCCTTGCCGTGCTGGGTCTCGACTTTCATTCCCGCAGCCAGCGGCGTTACGCACGTCCTCACATTCGGCACTCCGTCGACTACCATGAAGCACGAGCTGCATTTCCCTATCGCACAGAAAAATCCTCTCGGACGCTTCATCTCCGGCGTTATCCGGTAGATGTGCACTCCGTTCGCATGCAGCGCCATCGCTATCGGTTCGCCCTCGTATCCTTTGAGCTCCTTGCCGTCAAAGCTGAATGTTACTTCCTTGCCGTGATGGAACTCCAGTATCGGGTGTTTCTGAATCAGTTCCATACCCTCTCTCCCTCCTTGTGCTTATTCACCGTGCCTTTCAGACACGCGTGAAACGGTCGTGAAAATATGCTGCCTTAAACACTAAAAATGAGAACCTTGAGAACAAACATCAAAAATTTTATTATCGGACAATTTTTGATGCCAAACAGAAATTATTGTCTTTCTATAATGAATTTTGTCAAGAGAAAACATCTATCCTGATAGCCGAAACAAGGATTTATTAAATTGTTTATTAAATTCTTACTTTTTCTGTTGATTTAATATTCAAACCGTCTTTTTTGTCTTGTTTCTGAATGTCTCTGATGTAGGAATAGATAGTATATTTAGTATTGTCCATTTCTTTGGCAAGGGTATCCACTGCTCCTTTTAGAAGAAAGAATCCCTTGTCGTGAAGTTCCTGTATGACAGCTTTCTTTTCAGGTTTTGTAAGATAGCTCAAAGGCCGTCCTATGCGAAGCTTTATCTGTTCAAGTGAATTGTTTACAACTTCTTCAAGATCCTTGGCAAACGATTCACGGATGGGAAGAGGAAATTTGTCAGGGGCTTCGTTTATCTGTGGAGAATTCTCAGGGTATTGCTCTACGTTCTCCATGTCAAGGTGCAGCAGGCTTTCCACAAGTTCCTGGGCCGCAACGGCCTTGCTGATATCGTAGTTGATACATAAGAAACCTATGGTTTTTTTCATTTCATCCCGTATGAATATCGCACTGCATTTGATAAGTTCGCCTCTGTTGTTGCGGGCAAGATAATTATAGATACCGTCCCTGTTCTGGTACTCCTCGGACTGCAGCATGTAAAGGCCGAAATCAGTCATCGGCCCTCCTACCGTACGTCCTGTGACATGGCCGTTTTCACATAGGACAAGGGAATTTTCCGGCATGGACACATCGTGGAGGTTGACTTCATAATCCTTGCCCAGTATCTTTGCCAGGCCTTGTACTACCGGGATCAATATTTTAAGTTTCGGGTTCATCTTTATATGTTTTGACATCTTATCAGGCCTCCTGCAAATAATTATCATAAAGAAACATTTTACATTAAATTTTTATAATTGAAAGACAATAAATCAAAAATTTGATATCGGTAATAAAAATTGATTCTATTGACAATATCTATGCGACTGTTATAATCCTACGATATATTGACAGGGAGGAGGAACTTCTATGATTTTTAATGTATTAAGCACCAGCAACATGATGATGTGCATGTACTCTGAAGGCTCCTCTCCTGATTCGATGGACGCCTGAAGCGTCTGTTTTTAAAATCAGCGAGACCGGGCCTTCAAGGCCCGGCCTTTTTTGTATGCATGCGTTTTTTATGGAGGGAGATCAGTAAATGATAAGGATAAGCGGATTGGGAAAATATTACGGGGATCAAAAAGTTCTCCATGATATTTCGATAAATATTGAACAGGGGGATGTGTTCGGTATAGTCGGACACTCCGGGGCTGGTAAATCTACCCTTCTGAGATGCCTTAACGGCCTTGAGGGTTACACTGAAGGCTCTGTTAATGTAATGGGGCAGGAAGTGAGCAGCCTTTCGCCGGAAAAACTGAAACTGCTGCGGCGGGAGATGGGAATGATATTTCAGAATTTTAACCTCATGAACAGAAAGAATGTATATGAGAATGTCCTTTTCCCGCTGGAGATATGGGGTGTTGCAAAGAAAGATGCATCTTCCAGGGTTGATGAACTCCTTGATCTTGTAGGCCTTACTGAAAAAAGAAACGAAAAGATCCGCAATTTAAGCGGCGGACAGAAGCAGCGTATAGGTATAGCAAGAGCTCTGGCTCTTGGACCTAAAATACTTCTGTGTGACGAAGCCACATCAGCACTCGACCCTAAAACGACGATATCCATACTCGAACTTCTGATGGATATCAACAGAAAGCTTGGGCTGACTGTCGTTGTTGTAACGCACCAGATGGAAGTAGTGAAAATGATATGCAACAAGGTCGCGATCCTTGACGGAGGGAAAGTCGTGGCCTCTGGTGAAACCGACAAGCTTTTCCTTGCTCCCGGAGAGGAGCTTCGTAAGCTTATCAGCGACGATTATGCTGTAATTCCATCCGGAACCAATATCAGGCTCATGTTCCCGCGGGAGATTGCGAATGAAAGTATTATAACAAGTATGGCAAGAGAACTGGATACGGATTTTTCAGTTGTAGGCGGCCGTATTGAGAGATACCGGGATGATGTGATGGGATTTTTGATAATAAATGTTGATGATAAAGACGTTGAAAGAGTCCTTTGCTGGCTTAAAAATAAAGGGATGTTCTGGGAGGTGATGAATGATGGTGAATGAACTTATTTTTGCCCTTTGGGAGACTCTGTATATGGTGGCCCTGTCGACCCTGTTTTCAGGAATTTTTGGTTTTGGCGTGGCCATAGTTATGATACTGACAGGAAGCAATGGCCTGAAACCCAATAAAGCGCTGTATTCAGTGCTTGATTTTGTTGTGAATCTTCTGCGTTCCTTCCCGTTCATTATCCTTATGATAGCGATAATCCCATTTACCCGCCTTATTGCAGGGACATCCATAGGGAGTACCGCTTCCATAGTTCCCCTTACAATAGCAGCTACTCCATTTGTTGCCAGACTGATGGAAGGCAGCCTGCTTGAAGTTGACCCTGGCGTAGTGGAAGCAGCTCGTTCTTTCGGGGCCGGTGACATGCAGATAGTATTCGGTGTCATGGTGAAGGAAGCTATGCCTTCTATAGTGCTCAACTGGGCGGTAGTGGCAATAAACCTTCTCGGATACTCAGCAATGGCAGGAGTAGTAGGAGGAGGCGGGCTCGGGGACCTTGCCATAAAGTACGGATATAACAGGTTCCAGACTGATGTAATGATTTATTCCGTTTTGATACTGATAGCCATAGTGCAGGTTGTACAGTCAATAGGAAACAGGGTTTACGAGCGGCTGAAGTAAACAGGCGATTTTTCGGGGATTATCATATATCGGTTAATTATATAGCGTCATAAATATGCGTTATTTAATACAAGCATAAAAAACTAGGGTGCGACCCTGATGAAAGGAAGGCAATAGCAACAATGAAAAAATTTTTACTTGCAATATTACTAGCGCTGATTATTCCTGCAGCAGTATTTGCTGCCGACAAAACGATCGTTATAGGTGTAACGCCTTTTCCGCATAAGGATATAATGACCGTTGTGAAAGGTGTTCTTGCAAAAGAGGGCTATGACCTCCAGATCAAGGAATTTACTGACTATGTGACGCCTAACACAGCTCTTGCTGAAAAAAGTCTTGATGCTAATTTCTTTCAGCACGTGCCGTATCTTGAAAATATGAACAAGGAGAAAAACCTCGGGTTAATATGGGTTGCAAAAATACATATCGAACCGCTTGGCCTTTATTCAAAAAAAATAAAGAAGCTCAATGAAATAAAAACCGGGGCCCAGATAGCGATCCCGAATGATCCGACAAACTGCGCGCGCGCTCTGAGGCTGCTTGAAAAGAACGGTTTGATCAAGGTCAAAGCCGGGGACCTCGTAACAGCAAAGGATGTCACATACAATCCCAAAAAAATTAAGTTCCACGAACTTGACGCCGCACAGCTTCCGCGCACATTGCAGGATGTCGACGCCTCTGTTATCAACACTAATTTTGCGGTAGAGGCTAAACTGATTCCGGCAAAAGATGCCATTATAATAGAGGGAAAGGATTCTCCGTATGCAAATGTTATAGCGGTCCGTGCCGCGGATAAGAATTCTCCTAAAATAAAGGCACTGGTCAAAGCTGCAAACTCAAAAGAGGTCAGGGCATTTATAGAGCGGGAACTTGTTCCGAAGGGTATAGTTCCTGCATTTTAAAAATTATCTTTGAAATTTAAATAATATATTTGATTTACGGGGACGGGATTATTTCCGTTCCCGTTTTTTTCATGAGTACATGTATAATTATCCGTATAATCTTATAATTTAACGACAAAAGTATTCTGAAACAACAGAACAGAATGTAAATGGACAGTAAAATAAAGATGTTTTATTGATATCCGTCAATAAATGCTTAATTTCTGAATAGCCGCCTTAGCAGTGGAAGCCAGTAAATATCTGACATCAAATACTGATTGGAGTGGAAATGATGAAACTGGAGTATTTCAACGGAAGGATCGATGAAGCCGATTTTTTGAATTTTCTCATGATAGACATTGCGGGGAATCTTCGCAGCGTTGCCTTGCCCCAAGCTTATATAACCGAAAAAATACTTGAGGACGGCATTGGTTTTGATGCCTCAAGCTACGGTTATGCAAAGGTGAGCGATTCTGATATGATCGCCGTTCCTGATATGTCGACAGCCTTTTTTGAAATCCATGGCGCCCATAGGATGCTGCATGTTCTATGTGACGTTATGTCAACCGAAAGAAATGTTTTCGACCAGTATCCGAGAAATGTCATAAGGAATGCAAAAAAATTCCTTATTGAAAAAGGAATCGCGGATACTGCAAAGCTGCTTGTTGAACTGGAATACTATGTATTTGAAAGTGTTGAATATTCTACTGGACCTGACCATTCGGCATATAATGTTATTTCATCCGAGGGATTCGGGGAAGGATATGAAACCGCTCCCCGCATAGGCCGGAATATGGCCTATCACCGCATGCCGCCTGAGGATAAATATATGGATTTCCGCAACGAAACTGTACGCGAAATGGAAAACATAGGTATCCCTGTCAAGTATCACCACCATGAAGTTGGAATATCACAGCTTGAGATAGAGCTTGATTTTATGGATATTGCCGAAGCAGGAGATAAGGTTTCGCTTGCAAAATGGATAATAAAACAGGTTGCTGACGAAAGAGGGCTTTGTGTCACTTTTATGCCCAAGCCTCTTTATAAGATGCCGGGCAGCGGCATGCATATCCATCAGTTTCTGGAAAAAAATGGGAGATCGGTTTTTCCAGGGATAAAACTTTACAATCTTTCGGAAGACGGACTTTATTATACTGCGGGGATGCTCAGCCATAGTCTGACAGGAAGCCTTCTGGCGTTTGCGTGTCCAAGTACAAACAGCTACCGCAGGCTTGTCCGCGGATATGAAGCACCTGTCGGCGCTACTTTTGCAAAAGGTTCGCGCGCGGCAGCTGTGCGTATCCCCGGCTATGTAAAAAAAGAAGAAACCCGAGTAGAATACAGGACAGGTGATGCATCATCTAATATTTACCTTTTTATGGCAGCAATGGTACTTGCAGGAGCTGATGGCATACTGAATAAAACAGACCCTTTGATCCTGGGCTATCAAAGCAAGGAGGAGAAGGAAGGTCTGATGTTCCCATTGAATCTTGACGAAGTCCTTGATGGTCTGGAACGGGACAACAAGTACCTTGCGCCGGCTTTTCCGCAAAGCCTGATAGAATTATGGATAAAGATAAAGCGGGCTGAGGCCGAATATGTTTATAATGCGCCTACGGCGCAGGAATTCGAGCTTTATTTCTGATGGATAAGCCAATCATAAAATCAGAACGAGAGTGCCGATAGTTATAAGGGTGCCGCCTATCACTGCTTTAAGTGTGATGGTTTCATGCAGGACAAGGAAAGCCAATAACATTCCGATGACTACGCTGGATTTATCAACAGGAATGACCATTGAAGCCTTCCCTATCTGCAATGCCTTAAAATAAAACAGCCAGGAAGCCCCGGTTGCAAAGCCCGACAGAATAAGAAAGATCCAGCTTTTTCTGCTTATTTCACCGATTTGACCTTGGATTCCAGATACGAATACTATAAACCACGCCATTATTAGTACGACGATGGTCCTTATGGCTGTTGCGAGGTTTGAGTTGACTCCTTCGATCCCGATCTTTGCGAGTATTGATGTAAGCGCTGCAAAAACGGCAGACAATACAGCAAATAAAGCCCACATATATTTCCCCTCCCTTATATACGGTGACAGCATGTTTTATTCCATTCATGCCGGCTGTGAGAAACATCCGAATAGAAATCGGAGATTAAAGCATTATCAACAGTATATATTTATTGCCTGTAAAAAACACAGAAATTTAAAAATGCAGATTTTATAAAAACAAAAATTAATGCTGCTTATTTGATAACACTTCGGCCTTGAGGCGATAAAAAATACGGAGGCAGCGGTTTATTGTCCGCAGCCTCCGTATTATCAATTAATATAAGAATATCTCTGACGTTTTTTGTCAGACTTATATTTATTTTATTTTTTCCGCTTTTATGGCGCCCATTCCTTCCTTTACAAGAAGAACTGCCAAAACAAGCAGTACAGAGGATATTCCTGCCAGGAAATAGTTTGGCGCAGGGCTGGTCATGGTGGTCTTTATTTCAATTACAAGGCCCATCATGCTTGTAACAAGCATGAACCAAAATGGGATGAGAAGGAACATGGCATTTTTTTTCAGGCCGCGGATAACCCAGACCGCTATGCCAAGCAGTGCAAGAGCGGCAACCAGCTGGTTAGATGCACCGAATACAGGCCATATTACCATCCATGCAGCAACGATTTTTCCCGATGGATCGGTTGTTTTAACATAAACCAGCACCAGGGCAACAACAACGGCTATTACAGTTGCCGGGATTTTACCTATTTTGTTGTTTGAAATTTCCTGTATCTGATATCTTGTAAGTCTTGTAGCCGTATCAAGCGAGGTGAGCAGGAATGTGTTGATTGCAATTGCACCTAGACGCATGCCCAGAACGGGGTCGATACCGACTATCGTGCAGAATTGTCCGAACCCTGCAGCAAAAGTCCCGACAGGTCCGCCTTTCTGTATGCCTCCTGCCACCATAAGAGTACCTAGTGCTATAACGGCGACCATGCCTTCAAGAAGCATTGCGCCATAACCGACAAGCAATGAATCTTTTTCATTGCGTAGCTGTTTGGAAGTCGTTCCGCTTCCGACAAGAGAGTGGAATCCTGAGGCAGCTCCGCATGCAACAATGACAAAAAGCATAGGCCAAAGGTCCATTTTTGTTAAACCGAAAAATTCTATATTATTGGCCAGCATTGGTATTGCGCCGCTATCCATCCTGGATCCCAAAATCATGCCTATTGCACCTATTCCAACTGCAAAATAAAGGAAAAATGATGCAAGATAGTCACGCGGCTGAAGCAGAAGCCATACCGGGAGCACTGATGCCAACAATATATACACAGCAAGGAACGTATTCCACCAGTTAGCCGAGTGGGTGAACATAGCTGCAACGAAAGGCCAGTCTCCGCCTTTCACGGAACATATTGCAATAATTATCAGCATAACCAGTGTAACAGCTTTGAAATTAACATTAAAACGATAAATCAATATACCTGCTATCATCGCAAGGACTATATACATACAGCTGACAAAAGCCACTACAGGGTCTGTGACGAAAGTTGCCGTTGTAAGTACGGTGAAGACAGCTATAACTAATATAAGAGAGAGTACTGTAAAATACAGGAACAGTTTTTTCCCTGTCTCGCCTATCCATTTTTCAATTACTATTCCTACGGATTTGCCATCATGGTGCATTGATGAAACAAGAGCTCCCATATCATGCGGTCCGCCAATAAATACTGAGCCGAACAGGCACCAAAGTATCGTCGGAAGCCAGCCGAACATGGATGCCGCCGTGATGGGACCTACTATAGGTCCTGCACCTGCTATCGATGAAAAATGATGTCCCAGGATAACCGCAGGATGGGCCGGGCAGTAATCTACCCCGTCATTGATCCTTACCGCAGGAGTTATATTATGGTTGTCGAGGTTATAAACGCGGGCCATAAAGTCACCATAAAATTTATAGCCGAGCATCAGGAATATTAATGAAACGATGAAAATTACAGGAAATATCATGATCTTAAAGGACCTCCTATTAAACTTGACGGTTTAATGTCCCAGCCTTGGTTTCTAGCGGCTAGGCCATCTTTGCTGTTTTGAGCGCGGCATTTGAAAGATAAGCTATGTCTTTTATTGATTTCTCCGGTTTTTCTCCAAGAGTATATTTATATATTTCTATAAACCCCCTTAGGCCTAAAAATATCGACGATTTCTTAACAGATGAAGCTCCGTAGGACTGAAGAAAAACGTATCGCTGAACCAAAAGATCGGTTTCAGATTTTACTGTTTTGAGTATTCTTTCAGGATCGTCAGAAAGATATTTCCAAACGATATAATCATCAGCGTAATATCTTGCAACCTCACCTAAAAAACCGTCCTTAACCAAAGTAACTCTGCGGCAAAGACCTTCAGCGGTACCATTTTTCCAGGGTACAAAGCGCCACTCGTTCCAAATGCCTGAAGCAGTTTCTAACCCTGATAAATCAACCAGAATAAGTTTCCTCCCTCTGATATTAAAATTCGCTATATCCTACATTATATGATTTAAAATATCAAATTTTTAAGGATATTGATAGAAATGTGATGTGTGTTGATAACTTTAATTTGTGATATATTTCCACAATATATATTAAATAATTCATCTTATAATATATATATACCTCATATGTACGAAAACTTAGTCACATCAGTAAAAAATATTTTTAAAAAATATCGCACATTATTATAATTAAAACGCCAGAATATTTTATATTTTAAGTGCGGCATGCGACTCAATATCACTTGGAACTCTTGCATTAGCTGAATCCATAATGTATAATGCGCCTTACTTATCTTTAGAGATCCGGCTCGACCTCCGGGTCTCTTTTGATGTGGCCTGAAAATACGCTCTTAATGGGCATTATCACTGAAGCAAATATAGGGAGGCATAATAACATGGCAAAAGAGAAATACGTACGCAGCAAGCCGCATTTGAACATAGGTACGATAGGACATATCGACCATGGTAAGACAACGCTGACAGCTGCAATAACAAAGACGCTGGCAAGACACGGCGGAGCGGATTTCACACCGTTTGACATGATCGACAAGGCCCCGGAAGAAAGAGAACGTGGGATAACGATCAACATAGCGCATGTGGAATACCAGACGGAAACGCGTCATTATGCCCATATCGACTGCCCGGGACACGCCGACTACATCAAGAACATGATCACGGGAGCGGCCCAGATGGACGGAGCGATTCTGGTAGTATCGGCAGCAGACGGCCCGATGCCGCAGACGAGGGAACATGTACTTCTTGCGCGTCAGGTCAACGTGCCTGCGCTGGTCGTATTTATGAACAAATGCGACATGGTCGATGACCCGGAACTTCTGGACCTTGTAGAAATGGAAATCAGGGACCTTCTGAACAAATACGAGTTCCCCGGAGACGATATTCCGATCGTACGCGGCAGTGCCCTAAAGGCGCTGGAGAGCGACGAGGACAACGAGTGGACGCAGGGCATCATGGACCTTATGAAGGCATGCGACGACTACATTCCGTCACCGGTACGCGAAGTTGAACTTCCGTTCCTTATGCCTATTGAAGACGTGTTCACGATCACCGGCCGCGGCACAGTCGTAACGGGCAGGGTTGAAAAAGGACTTATCAAGCCCGGAGACGAAGTAGAAATAGTAGGTATCAAGGATACGCAGAAGACAGTAGCAACGAGCCTTGAAATGTTCCGTAAGATACTTGACGATGCCGAAGCAGGAGACAACGTCGGAGTACTTCTCCGCGGCACAGGCAAGGATCAGGTTGAGCGCGGTCAGGTTCTGGCGAAGCCGGGAAGCATCAAGCCGCACAAGCACTTCAAGGGAGAAGTTTACGTACTGAAGAAGGAAGAAGGAGGCCGCCACACGCCGTTCTTCAGCGGATACAAGCCGCAGTTCTACTTCCGTACGACAGACGTTACAGGTGAGATCAAGCTTGCTGAAGGCGTGGAAATGGTAATGCCCGGAGACAACAGCACGTTTGAAGTCAACCTTATCGCACCGATAGCAATGCAGCCCGGACTCCGCTTTGCAGTTCGCGAAGGCGGACGTACAGTCGGCGCCGGTGTCGTTACCGAGATTATCGAATAAATTTGGGTTTCGGGCGGCCCTATGAGCCGCCCACTAAAACTTTTTTTGTATGGAGTGAAAATAAATGGCGGAAATCGTCGGTCTTCAGTGCACAGAATGTAAGCGCCGCAATTATGTGACGCTTGTAAACAAGAAAAAAGCTACAAAAAAACTTGAGAAAAAGAAATATTGCAAGTTTTGTGACAAGCACACCTTGCATAAGGAGTGCAAGTAGGGTAGAATAGCTTCCGCACGCAGGTCTGTAGCTCGAACTGGTTAGAGCACCGCACTCCAAATGCGGGGGTTGAGGGTTCGAATCCTTCCAGGCCTGCCATTTTTTGTTTTAACCGTCAGTATCAAATTACTATGCACCATATCAAAGTCGATAAATGAGGAGGTCGGGGGAAATGGAAAAGTCCTCGACTACATCCGGGAGTCTAAAGCTGAACTTAAAAAGGTTACCTGGCCGACAAGGCAGCAGGTATGGTATTCAACGATTATCGTTATAGCGGTGACCTTTGTTGTTGCAGTTTATCTCGGGCTGGTAGATATGCTTCTTACTGGAGTTTTCTCTAAAATTATCAGATAGCTGTTTTTATCACGGCTATCATTTTCGACTGTAACCTGGAGGTGAAGGAGGCTGCGGCCGTCCTTTGGACATGAGCGAATTATTTGGAAGCACACAGGAACGCCGTTGGTATATCGTACAAACGTACTCCGGATATGAGAATAAGGTTAAAGCTAATCTTGAGCAGAGGATAGCTACTATGGGCATGGAAGACAGAATCTTCCGTGTACTTGTTCCTATTGAAGAGAAAGTTTATGTGAAAGACGGCAAAACCAAGCGCATTCGCCGTAAGATTTTTCCGAGCTATGTGCTTGTTGAAATGGTCTTAGAAGACCAGTCATGGTATGTAGTGCGCCATACTCCAGGTGTGACAGGCTTTGTAGGTTCAGGGAATCACCCTATTCCGCTTTCTTCAAAAGAGGTCGAGGAAATAATGAACAAACTCGGCAAAGAAGCTAAGCCTAAGGTTGAGGTTGATTTCCAGGTCGGCGATACGATTCAGGTCAAGAGCGGCCCGTTTGCAGGTCAGGCCGGTCCCGTTGTCGGAATTGATGTTGATAAGGGCAAGATCAAATTCAGCGTTACAGTTTTCGGACGTGAAACGATTGTTGAAGCCGATTATTCGGATCTTGAGAAAATATAATATATTGCTGTTGGTTTATTTTTTGCAAGTTGGACATTGATAATAAAATAATCGCCCAAAAGGGCTTTTACAAAGCACCAAACCAAGGAGGTAACATGTAATATGGCAAAAAAGGTTATTGGGGAGCTTAAACTTCAGCTTCCTGCAGGAAAGGCTACGCCGGCACCGCCTGTAGGACCGGCGCTGGGACAGCGCGGAATCAATATTATGGAGTTCGTTAAGGCGTTCAATGCCAAGACGGCGGACCAGGTTGGAATGATAATTCCGGTAGTGATAACTGTCTATGCCGACCGCAGTTTTACTTTTATCCTAAAAACTCCGCCAGCAAGCATTCTTATTAAAAAAGCAGCAGGCAAAGAGAAGGGTTCAGCTGTTCCCAACAAGGATAAAGTCGGTAAGATAACAAAAAAGCAGGTACAGGAAATAGCTGCTTTGAAAATGCCGGACCTGAATGCCAACGATATCGATGCTGCCATGCAGATGATCGAAGGTACGGCCCGCTCAATGGGAATTGAAATAGTCGGTTAAAAAAATATCCCTGTCAGGGATTCAATATGTGGGAGGACGCCTGTAAGGGTTTCCGACATTACCACAAGGAGGAATAATTATGTCAAAAACAGGTAAACGTTACAAAGCATTGCTTGAAAAAGTAGATCTTACAAAGCAATATGGTATTTCTGAGGCTGTTGCAATGGCAAAGGAATGTGCAACGGCAAAATTTGATGAAAGCCTCGAACTTCATGTTCGTCTCGGCGTAGACCCCCGCCATGCTGATCAGCAGGTACGCAGTACCGTTGTCCTTCCGCATGGTACAGGACACACAAAGAAAGTTTGTGTTCTGGCCCTGGGAGATAAACAAAAGGAAGCGCAGGATGCTGGCGCGGACATCGTCGGCGGCGAAGATCTGGTAAAAGAGATCGCTGACGGCAGAATGGATTTTGATGCAGTTATCGCCACACCGGACATAATGAAATCAGCCGGACGTCTCGGTAAAATACTTGGCCCTCGCGGGCTGATGCCGAGTGCCAAGGCAAATACGGTTACGTTCAATGTTGCCGATGCTGTCAAAGAAATCAAAGCAGGCCGTATCGAATTCCGAGTGGACAAGACAGCTATACTGCACAATGCAGTTGGCAAAGCTTCTTTCCCTGTAGAAAACCTTGAGGCAAACGTTAAGACCCTTATGCGTGCAATCCTGAAGGCACGTCCGGCTGCCGTAAAAGGTACGTACGTCAAGGGGATTTCCCTGGCTACGACAATGGGTGTAGGCATATCGATTGATCCTGTACAGGCACAGAAGGATGTTGCAGTAGCTGCTGAATAAGCTGTGATCTGCTGTGCTTAAAAGTTAAATTCTGATAATTATTATAATTGAATGTATATAAATAAAGAGGACGCATTTATGCGTCCTCTTTATTTATTTCTGAGGGATGCGTTTAACCGCATTCTCCAGTATATTGCATATATGTTTTGTTAGTGAAGGAAGCGGAGTGAAAGGATCTTCTCCTGTTCTGGCAGTTACTGAAATCCCGTAAACTAGGGCATTTTCCTTTGAGGTTCTTAGTTCTATTTTTACAGTTCCGCATGCAAACTTTTCATCCCATTCGGGTTTTATCTGCTGATACCTGACAGGGACGCTGCAGGATTCCCATTTGCCGTTTACCAATACAGGACGATTTTCGTATCTTGTCTGCCATGTCATTTCCTCAGGATGGTGTACGGTCTCGTAGCCGCATTTTGTTACAGTTGCCGTCATTACAGCGTCCACATATTCCGGCGAAAGGCTGATAGCTCTCTCTGCGGCTTTATTTGGGCTTAGTCTTTCAGAAGGCTGTACCCCTCGGACAAAGTTATCCCTCTCTATTACCTGGTCAGGGGTTTTTATAAGAAATGGCAAATTGTTTTTTCCCTGTTCCGTCAGTCCGGCCCACTTCTGCTGCACCGCCTCGTCAAAAAAAGCTTCTGAAGCAGGGATTTGAATATCATAAAATACCGGCATACGCAGCACTGTTTTTATGGAACGATAATCGTAATCCTTGTTCCGGAATTCTTCTGCGACCGGTTTTGTGTATCCGGAACCGGCAGAAAATATGATCAGGAGGACCGCTGAGAACAATATTAAAAATTTTTTCAAAATGTTGCCTCCTATCGAAAAGTCAATATTGTGCATGGCATGCCGCTAATTCTACATTAGTTCCGTAAAAAAACAAAGCGGCGCTGCAATCTGTACAAAATGGATTCCATGTAGTATAATCTCACAGCTTGGACTCAAGACAGCAGGTGCGTATACGCTTAATTTCCTGCCGAGGTCTGCGAAGAATAACCGTGTACTGCTGATAAAAGCACGTATTATGGCTTCCGGACTCCCTTGGGTGACGGAAGCCATTTTTTGATGGCATCCGATTAAACTACAGGATCAGGAGGTGAAATTGAATGCCAACACAAGCAAAACGTGAAATAATCGATTCTCTTTCGGAACTGCTAAAAAAGAGCGATGCCGTATTCTTTACGGAATACCGCGGACTTACTGTAAAGAAGATAAGCGAATGCCGCCGACTGATTCGTAAAGCTGGCGGAGAAATGAAGATCTGTAAAAACACGCTGATGCGCAAGGCTTTTGAGGAATGCGGACTTACTGCGGCTGCCGATTATGATTTCGGCCCGAATGCCTATGTGCTGTCTTACGGTGATGCAGCAGCAACGGCAAAGGCAATCCGCGATTTCTCAAAAGAGAAGGGAAACGAAGCCCTTATTGTAAAGGGTGCTATCCTCGACGGAAAGATCCTTAACAAAGAACAGGTCTTTGCGCTTGCAGATCTTCCGTCAAAGGATGTTCTCATCGGCCAGGTTGTTCGCACTATCGCAGCGCCGCTGCAGGGTCTGGTTACAGTCCTTTCCGGCCCGGCGAGGGGCTTTGTCACATGCCTTGCACAGATCAAAGACAAAAAAGAAGCGGCGTAACTGCTTTGAACGCGGCGTATTTGCCGCATGATAAAAAATAAAAAAATTCCTCAGGAGGATGAATTAATATGACACACGAAGAGCTCATCAAAGCTATTGAAGAAATGACAGTACTTGAACTTTCACAGCTTGTAAAGGAACTTGAAGAAAAATTCGGCGTATCAGCAGCCGCACCCGCAATGATGATGCCGATGGCAGGCGCAATGGCCGGCGGCGCAGCAGCACCAGCAGAAGAAGAAAAGACAGAATTTGACGTAGTCCTTACAGATCACGGCGCAAACAAGATCGGCGTAATCAAAGTCGTTCGTGAAATCACGGGTCTCGGCCTCAAAGAAGCCAAGGATCTTGTTGACGGAGCACCCAAGACCGTAAAAGATCAGATCGCTAAGGATGAAGCCGAAGAAATGAAGAAGAAGCTCGAAGAAGCTGGAGCAAAAGTAGAACTTAAGTAGTAAGTTGATTATTTAACGGATGCGGTGCGATATTCCGGATCCGCATACAAACGAGCGTCGGGCCTTTTTGCATAACGCAGAGGGCCCGACGCTTGTTTGTATGTCTTGGCTATTATTCTAAAAAATACGGCATTGTACTTTGAAGCCGGTATTTTTTTATGAGGCCCGCAGCATGCAGCCTGAACAACATATACTTTGCTGTCCTATGATGCTATTGACGGACCCCGGCCCCTTCCTGAAACATAAGCACGGCATAAGGGATCGGACGTTCAGAGTCCTCGCTGTTGCTTGGAAGCGTGAAAGTCATGCCTCTCCACCATAAGGAACTTGAACCTCCGCCGTCAAGATTAAGGGCTGTCGTCATGCCCAGCCATCTGCATAGTTTTCTGGTTTCGTCTATCGTAGTACCAACGCTGTGCATGTTGTCGCGTCCGTCAATCACAGCCCACATTATATACTTGCCGTTGGTTCCTACTATAGTTCTCGGGTGCCTTAAGTTCAGGACGTTCTCTTTTATATCTTCAGTGTTTTCGGTTATTTTTCCGTCTTTTACAAGAAGCGGACCGGCCTGCAGCATTTCTGTGTATTTATCGAAGCGACGGTCTTTTCCTATTTCCGAGACTTCTTTTCCGTCGATAAAAATAGTTTCGCCCTTTTCATTCCATCCGAAAGCTGAACGGTGCGGCCAGAATTTAGCGTTGTCAGCGTAACCCTGCCTTCTTAATATCCCAATAGGTTTTGAACCGGCAAAATAACCGCCGTTGACGCCTCCGATCACACCGTAATTTTCCACTGCTATCGTTGCAAGCGGTGCCTTGTTTGCTCCGACCATTATGGCTGTTGCGATCTGGCAGGGGATTTTTGTCATATCAACAGTAAGCACTGCTGCAAAAAGAGGTTCGTTTACCCCCTTTTTAACATCACCGTTCGCAGGCCCGGAAGGATTTCCTATGCCGTGCTTTATGAGTGTCAGGACGGTCCCTTCCCATGGGAAAGATGCCTTCCAAGAAACGTTCTTTTTGCACTCCTTAATCCATCCGGTCAGCACTGGAATGTCTTGTTTTGCCAGAGGCTGTTCAAATCCTGAAATAAGTTCACCCGGAACATGAGGAGAAATGTTTTTTGAAATTTCCGTCAGAGAGTCATGCATGCTCCATTCCGGCAATATCGTTATCTGGTCATACATTGAAATTTCAAAACCCCAGCCCATTGCTTCAAGCGCTAATCTGACCGCAGAGGCTTTTGTAAGGTTTCCCTCCTCGTCTGAAAAACGACCCGCCGGGACAGAATTGCCTAATGTCTTAAAAATTATAGGGAGCAACTCTGCTTTGGTTATCGCGAAAGCCTGTCCTGCCGTTACCATTGGAACAATAAGCGCTGTGAGAAGCAATGCAGCTATTTTAATTTTTCCTGATGCTGTAAGTATTTTCATATATCTATAATAGTATTGACATGGTCAGCACTAATCAGTATAATTGCCCATGTTGCGGATTTTTTGGGGTTTTAGCTCAGTTGGGAGAGCGCTTGAATGGCATTCAAGAGGTCAGGGGTTCGAATCCCCTAAGCTCCACCAGTAAATATAATAGAGCCTGATAAGGGCTCTATTTTTTTATTGTAATCCTGATGGTTTTGATTTTTCTGATTTATCAGGCTAATTCTGATGCATGACCGGATAACCATGCCGCCTGTGGTTTATCCGAAAAATTTGTGCCGATAAAGTGACGGGTGAAATGAAGCACAGGAAGCTCTGAAAGCTGTTTTTCAAACGGACTTTTATTGAAGTATGGCTTCTGTAAGTATCCTTCCGATTGCTACGAAAGCCAGGCACATTAAAACGCTCAGGATTGCATAAAACGCGCCATGCGCTATTTTGCCCTGTGACAGAAGATTGAATGTTTCAAGCGAAAAAGAAGAAAATGTTGTAAAGCCACCGCAAAAACCGGCCTGCAGCAGAAGCACAAAAGAGTGATCCGATAATCCGTATTTTTGTCTGCTGCGCTTATTATTCCGATAAGGAGCGCGCCTGAGCTGTTTATCAAAAACGTTGTGACCGGGAGGTTTGTACCCTCGATGATAAATAGCTTACCTATAAGATATCTCAGAAGTGTGCCCATAAAACCGCCGAACCCAACATACAGGCAGTTAATCATTTTTCTCATCCTTTCCGTTTTCAAATATGTATTCTGTAAAAAGTTCACGAGGCAGACACTAAAAATAAATGAAACCAGAGACAACAAAGCTGATAACCTCTTTATTGCAGAAGTCATCAGCTTTGAGAGCAATTCGGATATAATCCTGGGAGAACTTCATTCCCTTTATTTAAAGTGCCGGGATTATACATGAAATAATCAGTCATTGTCAACCGCGCAGACACTTTACATAAAATCCGGCGCAACGGCGCGGTTCGGTTTTATAGCATAAAAACTAGCCCGGCCGTGCAGTTTAAGGATCTGCTGTTTAAAGTGTATGGTTTAATAAATACTTAATGATTAAACTAAAAATTTGCCGTTAGGAAATTGATCCCGAAACGGCAAATTTTTTATAATATTTTATTCTTCACGCTTGGTTATCTGCTGTAAGAACAGTTTTACAAGGCAGCTTTTGCCCCGTGCCTTATAGCGTTTATCATTTTGTCAATTGTTTGCCTGTCCATGTTTATATTAAGACCGAACATTACTGCACGGCTCAATATAGCATCGCTTTCGGCCATGGTATCCGGCATGTAGGACGGTGTTTTTGTGCCGAAAAAGTCAATTTCTCCGATTTCTTCAAGAGCTTTCCAGTTTTTTGCATAATGCCATGCGTTTTCTGCAATTATTCCGCAGCCGCAGCCGGCCTCACCCGCCGCTTTCTGGAATTTCTTCGCAGCCTCTGGCGAAGGCAGCAAAAATATCACATGCGTAGCTGTATCTCCGTCACGGTCATTAATCGGGCGCGGTCTTATGCCTGTATCTGCGACGGAATCAAGTATCTCCTTCTTCGTTTCACGGAGTTTTTTCAGCACCGACGGCATTTTATCCAGAGCGACAATGCCGAGAGCGCCTTGGATCTCACTGAGTCTGTAATTTACGCCAAAACCGCATTTCTCATCTGCTCCGCGGTCATGCTCCTTGCTGTGGACATGCCCGTGGTCGTGATAGTACTCCATTCTGCGGTACAGATCTTCGTCGTTTGTAAGTATCATTCCGCCTTCACCGACAGTCAGCATTTTGTTGGGATCGAAGCTCCATGTTCCGCATATGCCCATACTGCCTAAACAGTGTCCTTTGTATGTGCCGCCTACGACCTCGCATGCATCCTCTATGACAGGAATGTTGTGTTTTTTTCCTATTTCCAGGAATTTATCCATGTCAGCAGAAACGCCGAACATATGTACAGGTATTATGGCCTTGGTTTTTGCAGTGATGAGTTTTTCGATGCTCCCAGGGTCAAGGCTGAGCGTTTCGTCGATATTCCCGAGTATAGGTACGGCATCGCAGGCAACTATAGCTTCAATAGTAGCTATAAAAGTGAACGGGGTTGTAATTATCTCGTCGCCAGGCTGGACTCCTATGCCTTTAAGTGCCGTAATAAGCGCCGCCGTCCCGCTTGATACGCCCAAAGCAAATTTTGTGCCTGCAATGCGGCTTGCCTTTGATTCAAATTCGTCGACGCGGTACTGACCGTTCCTAACATCATGGGAACCATACCTGTGTATCATTTTTCTCTCTATTACGTCCGCTACAGCTTTTATTTCCTCGCTGCTGAATATTTCGGTCCCGGCCATATTGTTTATCCTCCCTTATGCGTTGATTATTTTCTTGTATATATCCGTTATAAATTTTGGCGTGGCTCTATTTTCCCATTCTTCCATGCCAAAGGCGCTTTGCCATAGTTTTTCCATCCCCAGAGCAGTTTTGATCATCTTTTCAATGTCTTTTTCTCCTATGCCGTAATCTGATGCTTTGGGATGCTTCATCTCGCTTATCTCAAGGAATCTGACGGTATCGGCATAGCCGTCCGGGTATATTTCTTCAAGTGCAAGCATCGAAATCGTGACGGCTACACTGTGCGGCAGGTATGGAGCGGAGTTGCTCAGACCATACGAGATAGCATGAGGTATGCCAACACGGCCGCCTATAGTGCTGCTTCCGCCAAGGATAGAAGCCATGGCCGACTTGATGGCACGTTCCACGCTGTACTCGCTCAGGTCGCTGCTTAGAACGGCTTTGGAAAGCCATACGCCGTCCTCTGCGTCCAGCATGGCTTCTTTACTGCTTGTACGGCTTTTCGTTATTTCATAATGATGGTAATAACAGTCCATCATGGTGAAGAAACGATTGAACTTTTTGGCCCCGGCTGAAAGCTGCGGATCTATTATGGCAACGCTGGATTCCGTATACGGATTGTTGATACCAAGTTTTTTCTCAGGGCCACGCAGTACAGCTATCGGAGTTATCTCTGCGCCTGTGCCGTTCAGGGCGGGGACTACCCATATATCAGTGCCTTTTATCATGTCCAGACCGTATCCCTGGTATTCCTGGGCGCTCTTAGGATTGGCAAGGCATATCCCCGTAGCCTTCGCAAGATCCATAGTAGCCCCGCCGCCTATGCCGACAATTACGTCGGGTTTCTGCGGCCTCTTTTTTATATAGGCGACAAGAGAATCCACGTCGCATGTCCGCGGCTCTGATTCAGATGCGTTGAATATAAATTTTTCAGCCCGTGAGAATATCATGCCGAACGGTTCCTGCTTTTCCAGTGCGGCATCGATTATAAAGAAGGGCTCAGTTTTGCCTTCTGAAGATAATTTTACAAAAAGGTCGGCGACGCCGTTTCCCGAAAGCACGATGTCAGTCGGGACCGGTGTGCGCCACCATGGCTTAAGCTTAGTGAAGTCCTTTATATCTGCCGGAATGTTTATCATTAGATGTTCAGTCCCCTTCTTATTTGATTTGCACATGTAAATTTCATGTCCGTATATTTAAGCGGCTTTATTTTGCTTTCATTCTTCTATGCAAAACCGGACCTTATTGCCGGTCTTCACCATTATGGATGGTTTATCAGGTTTTGCCGTACCTTATGTTTTACTGAATCCGTATCGCTGAATGCTTTATTAGTAATTATCACAACCCCATCAGATATTTTTCGATACGTTCGACATCTTCCGGAGTGTCAATCTCAATGGTATCCCTTTCTGCAGGCACGCATTTGATGGAGTATCCTCTTTCAAGAACACGCAGCATTTCCAGACTTTCAGTTTTTTCCAGCGGAGTCTGTTCCCATGCCGAAAATTCAAGAAGAAAATTCCTGCGCCAGCCGTACGGACCTATGTGTTTATACCATACACCTCCGTCGCAGCGAGGGTATGGTATCGGAGAACGGCTGAAATATAATCCGCGCCAGTTATTGTCAAAAACCATTTTAACGATATCCTTGGCTTCTATCTCTTCCTTTTTTTCAATTTTTTTTGCGAGCAATGCAAGCATTATGGAATTGTCCGAATCAAGTGCTTCTACCAGAGGATCTATCATATCAGGTCCTACAAGTGGATCGTCAACCTGAATGTTTATGACGTAATCGGATATGATCTCACGTGCAACCCACGCGACACGGTCACCGCCGCTCGGCAGTTCCGGCGGGGTCATTACGGCCTCTCCTCCGTGCCTGCGGACGATATCCGCAATGCGGAGGTCGTCCGTTGCGACCACAACCCTGTCTATACTCCTGCAGGAAGTGACTTTGTCGAAAACCCTGACTACAAGGGGAGTCCCGGCTATATCAACAAGAGGCTTGCCAGGCAGTCTTGTGCTTGAGTATCTGGCAGGTATAACTGCAAGTGTTTTCATTTTAAATAATCTCCTTTATCAACGATTTATGCCAATTGAAACTATAAAGCTATTTATGCTTTATGCCAACCCGATTTATACCTGCATTAAATTAACATGGCAGGCCGGTTTTATATTAAGCGATAGAAACAACAGTTCCCGGTGCGCAGCCCGGGAACTGTTGCCATGATAGGAGGATCCTGTCTGGACAAAACGCTGGTTCACATATTAGTTTGCCGGACATTCAAGTTTTATCAAGCTGGCCGTATATTTTGTTTTTATGACGGGATATCCAGCATATATTATGCAGACTGTCTTTTGACAACGTGATAAAATTGCTTAAATATATTTTCAGCATCAAACAGTAATCTGCGACGTACAACCAATTTGACAGGGTGGTATTTTATTGAGACGTATTTTATACAATAACAAAATATCTATAGCCGCCGCCGCTGCGACAGGTCTTGTCGGTCTGATTCTGTTGGTCCTGACACATGTAAATTTCCTTGGTGATGTGGTGCTTGCCCGGCTGAACAGCGTGATTACAAAGGAATTCAATGTCGGGCTTCAGATATCACCGCTTGAAGGCAATCCGATTGTCGGATTTAAGGGCACCGATATAGCTTTGGTTCGGTCCGGGGATGAGCTTTTAAGTGCGGAGAGCGTTGAAATAAAGCTTTCATTGGCGAGCCTTATAAAGAATTCACCGCGGGTCAGTATTATAACCATCGACGGCTTGAAATCGGATTACGACTCTTTGAATTCGCTTATGCCCAAGGAAAAAGGCGGTCCTGCGGAGGATGTGCCTGTAGATAAAATAGAGTTTCTTAACGCAAATATATCTTCTAAATGGGGAGTTCTCAATCTCAATAAAAGTTCAATAAAGATAAAAGGCTCTCAATGGCTGTCTCCTGATTTTAACGGTATGATCGACAATATCCCGTTTTCTGTCAGCGGTATCTTTAAAAAGACAGAGGCAGCTGGATGTTTGAAGATCTTACTGTAAATCTGGATAAGGGAACAGCAAAAATCTCCGGTACCGTTTCCCCGTCTCTTGACCTTAACATTGAGACAAAAGAAATTAACCTGAGCAGACTGGCTGCATTGGCGCCCGATAAAATGAAGCCGGATATCCGCGGGATACTTTCAGGAAGGTGCTATTTGAAGGAAAAAGGAAACGGCATGGAGATCCTCGGGGAGGGCGACCTGAAGGACGCGCTGCTTTTTGGCATACCTCTTCCCAAGGTGTCCGCAAAGTGGAATTACGGAAAAGATTTTATTGAAGTGGACATGACACAGGGTGATTTTTTCAAATCATCACTTACCGGACACATAAAGCTTGATAAGCGCCCGAAGAATAAATATCTTGAAATCAAAGCAGCTGCAAACGGTTTGCGTTTTGCTGACTGGACTGATAAATTTATTGATGAGATCCCTGAAAATGTTATGTACCTTCAGGGGGGAGTAACTTCACTTACGGCAGATATTAAAGGGCCGCTCAACGCGCTGGTCGGTAAAATTCAAATAACACCGTCTGACCTTTCTTACAGGACGATGATGTTCTCAAAATTAAAGGGCGAGGTCGTATTTAACGGAAAACCGGAGGGAACTGTTAATTTCTCTGCAATTCATAACGGCAGCAATATATCTATTGCCGGAAAATGCGGTTTTGCTGAAAATGTAAAGACAAAATTGAATTTTAAAGCTGATGCCATAAAAATTGATAAATTAAGCGATATATTCGCATCGCTTAAAAAAAACAAGCTGAGCGGCATCATAAAAATATCGGCTGTAATAGAAGGCCTGTCAGGCAAATGGATATTCAGTTCGCAGATATCCTCACCATCGCTTAAAGCTGACAAAATAGGAACTGTGAACAACCTTAACATTGGATCAGAGTACCGGCTGACAAAACATGAATTCCTGATGAAAAAAATGTCCTGCACATGGAACGGTGCTAAGATAACAGCGTCGGGCTCAGCAAAACCTGCGGCAGGAAATATTACAGGACTGGCTTTTAAAGGCACTTTTAAAAACATATCGGCAGTAAAATTCTACGGAGAGCTTCCATTTCTTAAAAAAATGAATATATCCGCCAACGCATACGGATCATGGACGCTGGGCGGAACCAGCAAATCCCCAAGAGTGCAGCTGAATGCGGCTTCATCAAAAGGCAGGTTCAAAAAACTCGAAATAAATAAAATTTCTGCAAAGGCGACTTATTCATCAGGGATACTGAAACTTGATCCCATGAACATGTCTTCAGGAAGCGGCACAGGGACATTCAAATGCAGCGTGATCCTGCCTAACGGAACTTCTTCCAAGACCCAAACGGAATGGGAGCTTTCAGGGAGATTAAGGGAAGTGGATCTGTCCGCACTTAACGGTCTTTTTGCATTGAGCCAGGATATAGAGGGCCCATGCAGCGGAGATATAAAGATCACCAGCAGCGCAAAAGGGCTGAAGTGGAGCTCGAACCTGACAGGAAGCCAATTGAGGTGGAGAAGCTTTGTTGCTGACGACGCGAAGGGATTTATATCCGGAGATGCAGACAAAATAAAAATAAACAGCCTGAAGGTATCATTCCTCAGAGGCGAGCATGAAATTACAGGCACAGTATTGCTGGCTGGTTCAGGAAAACCGGTTTCCGATACAAAACTCGGATTAAAGGTGATATCAAGAAAGATTAATATGTACGAGCTTATAAGAAGACACCTGCCGGTTGTAAGAGGCGTGCAGGGGCTGATAAAAAGCACCGTTTCCATAGGTGGGACGCTTGAGAAGCCATCTTACTACGGGAGCGGTACTTTTGCGCCTTTCAGATACAGAGGTTTCCTGCTGCCTATGCTTGACGTCGATTTTAAGGGCAATCTTTCCGAGGTCGATATCACTAAGGCCGAGGCAAGAATGAGGAGCGGGAAGATATCAGGCAGAGGCAGGGTCTATAAACGGAACGGCGAATGGTATGCAATACTCAGAACAGAGGGCAGAGATATAGATATGAACCAGATCGGTGCCTATCTTCCGCCGAAATTCCGCGATGGCCTCGGAGGCAAATCCAGCTTTGACTTAAGAGGCTCCGGTAAGGTCAGCAATTTCAGCGGAGAGGGAGACTTTTCGTCTGATGAGATGAAATTTTGGGGAGTGGAGCTCAAGAAAGTAAAAGCACCTTTTTATATATCTGGCGGATATGCCGTTATGGAAGATGTAATGGCCGACACGAACGGAGGAACCCTTTCAGGAGGGCTTGCTCTGGATTTGAACAAGAGTATCTGGGGCGGCAACTTATCTGTGTCAAGCGCTGATGTGCAGCCTATGCTGAAACAGCTTTTCCCGAAACTTAAAGGCACGATAAGCGGAAAAGGTAATTTTAAGATAAGGGCAGGCGGAGAGACAGGAAGGATGAGCACTGTAAGAGGTGCAGGTGTCCTCTTCATGCAGGACGGGGAAATCAAGGGGTTTGACGCTGTCGAAGCTGCGCGCAAATACACCAAAGGAAAACCTCTGCTTTTCAAAACTGTGCAGTCCTCATTTGCATATGACGGAGGCGACCTTATGATACTGCCGGGCAGCCAGGCCATATCTCCGCCCAAAGATCCGGTCTACAGATATGTGATGCTTGACGGTCTTATAAACAAGGATAACAAACTCAGCATGTTTGCTATGGGCAAGGTCAATATACAGGCATTGAACGCTCTGCTTGGAGCATTGCAGGGCATAATAAATGTCGGCATCGATTCCCAGGGAGTGATAGATAAAAACGAACTCCTTAAAAATTTCCTGGGAGGAGTTTTATCTGGCTTTACACGGACTGATTTCCGTTTTGTAACTATGAATTTAGGCGGCACTGTAAAGGCCCCTGTTTTTAGCAATGTAAAGGTGGACAAATCACAGCAGATAGGGCAGGGGAAAGATGTTATCCCGCATTCCGCAAGCGACCCTAAAGACAAAAATATGTCTGACGGCAATACAACATTCAGGCTTAATTTTGAGATACCGGTGGGACCTGGTGACAGTAAAACGCCAAACAATGTGGAAGGACAGGTATTGGAACAGACGCTTGGCAATGTTCTGCAGTATCTCAATTTAGACCATTAAGGAGTTTGTTTGACAATGGCAGCAGATATAACACTTGTGCTCGGCGGCGCTAGAAGCGGCAAGAGCACTTTTGCTGAAGAGCTTGCGCTTAACGGATCAGGGCATGTTACGTATATCGCAACGGCAGAAGCAAAAGACCCTGAAATGGCTGAGCGAATAGCGATCCATAAGAAAAGGCGCCCTTCCTTCTGGAGTACATGGGAAGGAAATGCGCAGGACATCCCGCGCATCATATCGGAACTTTCGGGAACGCTTCTCCTTGATTGTCTGACATTGTGGCTTTCAAGGCTGTTTTTGGATGGCACTGAAGCTGAGACAGCATCCGAGGCCGAGTGGAATCAGAAAGAACTTGAAATTCGTCTAATTACAGAAAAGCTGTGCGAAGCGCCAAGGGACGGGACACATCTTATAATTGTAAGTAATGAAGTGGGTTTTGGGCTTGTCCCGCCGTACCTGATGGGGAGGCGTTTCAGGGATCTGCAGGGCAGAATGAATCAGCTGTGCGCATCGAAGGCTGCAAGGGTTGTGCTTGTTGTAGCGGGATGTCCCCTTTGGTTAAAGGGGTTCAGCAGCATGGATACAGGCAATAATGGACATCAGGAATCACTTTAAGCAGGATCTCGATCTGTTTTCACGCTTCGCAGTAATATGGGTCCTTGTCACTAGGCTTCCGCTGCCTAAAAAATGCTGGCCGGAAAATATCCCGCCCGGAAACAGATGTCTTTCTCTTGTGCCATTGGTGGGCGGGATTATGGGTTTTATGACCGGGACCTTCATTACGGTGCTGAAGTTGATCGGTATTGGCAATGCGGTATCCGCATGGGCGGGTTTTGCTTTCTACGCCCTATCCGGCTGGTCTATACACCTTGACGGGTGGTGTGATGTCTGGGATGGCATAGGCTCAGGCAAAAAAGGTGAAGAACTGCGTGCAGTCATGAAGGACAGCAGACTTGGGGCATACGGAGCTATAGGTATGGTGATTGCGGCAGGTCTCTGGACGTCAGCAATAAGCTCTTTAGGTTCAGGCAGCATGATCATTGTCTGTATGACCGCCTCTGCATCGGGGCGTTTTGCAATGTGTGCCGCTGCTCTTTTCGGCAATTATCCGTGGAACAGCGGAATGGGAAAAGGCTGGGTCGATACTTTTACTATGAATGATTTTATTGCTGCAACATGCTGTGTTTTAATTTTCATGCCGTTTGCCCCTGTTCGCGGGCTGTTTTCCGTACTTTTGGCATCTCTCACAGGGTATTCTGCCGCATGCAGTATGAATAAAAAACTTGGCGGCGTAAATGGGGATGTGCTTGGTACAACTGCCGTAGCAGCGGAAATATTTTCTTTAATGGTATTTTCATTATGAGTGTTTTCAAGCCCGAACTTATTGCCGTTGACATGGACGGAACGCTTCTGAACGGTTCCGGAGCGATTACTGAAAGAACGATATCGGCTCTGAAGGATGCGATGTCAGAGGGAATTAAGGTCGTAATAGCGACTGGGCGTATGTATCCTTCGGCTTTGCCGTTTATTCTTGATATAGGGACGGAAACTCCGTGTATTTTCTATAATGGGGCCATAATCAGAAATCCGGTCACGGGTGTGCTCGTATATGATAAACCTATAGGAATAGAGCTTACATCCGAAGTTATGGATTTTTATCATAAGAACGGCTGGTACATACAGATATATTCGAATGACAAGCTATATGTGTTTGATAATAATGATCAGCGCTGCAGGATGTATGAAAGTATTGCCCGGATACGTGCAGTGCCGCTGGGTGAAAAGTTCTGGGATTTTCATGTCGAGTCTACTAAACTGCTCGGAATAGCAGAGAGCCGGGAAAATTTTGAAAAGATGGAGCTTATGACAAGGGCCGAGTTCGGCAGCAAACTTTATACTGCGACTTCGTGGGGCGCCTTTGTCGAAATGGCGCATCCCGATGTAAATAAGGCGAACGGGGTTTCCTTTGTTGCGGACAAAATCGGCGTAAACAGAGAAAATATACTTGCAATAGGCGATTCCGGAAATGACAGAGAAATGATCGCATGGGCGGGGCTGGGTGTCGCTATGGGGAACGCGCCTGATTTTGTCAAGGCAGCTGCAGATGAAATTGCTCCTGATAACGAGCACGACGGAGTTGCCGTTATAGTTGAAAAATATTTAAGACGGAAAAAGGTGAATAAAACATGAAAGACTTTATTGAGCTCAAAAAACCGACTTTGACTTTTGAAATTTTCCCTCCTAAAGGCACTGGAGATCTTGCTTCGATATTTTCTACAGTGGATGCACTTGCAAGTCTGGCCCCTGATCTTATAAGTGTCACATACGGGGCCGGCGGAACCAGCCGTGCCAACACCGTTGAGATAGCTTCGGAAATACAGAACAGTTACAATATTCCGGCTCTGGCTCATCTTACGTGCTGCGGAAGCAGCAGGAACGAATTGGAAAAGGTGCTGTCAACTCTTAACGACAGAGGTGTAAGGAACATACTGGCGCTTCGCGGTGACATCACTGAAGATGGCGGGCCGGGCGATTTTAAATATGCTTCCGAACTGATATCCTTTATTAAGTCACGCTATGATTTTAATGTATTTGCCGCATGCTATCCTGAAAAGCACATAGAAGCCAGGACGCTTGAAGAAGATTTGCTCCGTCTGAAAGAAAAAACAAACTGCGGTGTGAATGTCCTGATAACCCAGCTATTTTTCGGCAATGAGATTTTCTACAGATTCCGTGAAATGGCACGCGATATCGGCATAAATGTACCGATAATAGCAGGTATAATGCCTATCACATCGGCTTCCCAGATAAACCGCATGGTTTCGATGTGCGGTGCGTCTGTACCCGAAAAAGTTCAGCGGATGATCCGTGCATACGGACATAACAGCATGGCTATGAAAGAAGCAGGAATAGGATATGCGACTGCGCAGATAATAGACCTGCTTGCCATGGGCGCCGACGGAATACATATATACACGATGAACCAGCCGGATGTCGCCAAGAGGATATCAGAGAACATACGCGCTATATTGTATTCATTGAGGGTGAAACGTGGCTGAAACCATTCCGTCGTACATTATCAAAGAAACGCTGAACCTCCTTGGAATGGATGGCGTGAAAACGGCCGGTCCTTTTCTTGAAAGGGCCGGTATCCTGTACGGACGGCTGCTCAAAACTGTTCATCCAAGAAGCAGGGTCATATATTCAGATATTTCCCGCAATGGTTCCAGGATAGATATTAAAGGTTATTTTTCAATACGGAGCAATGATCTTGGCATGGTTCTGAGGCATTGTAAAAGTTGCGTTTTAATGGCCGCTACTTTAGGTTCTGATGTGGATAGGCTGATATCGCGTGTGCAGAAAGAAGACATGTCCGATGCTGTTCTGATCGATGCTTTGGCATCTGCCGAAATAGAGCATTTATGCGATACTGTTGAATCGGATCTGATAGAGAAGATTTCCCAGCAAGAGTTTTTGACTATGCGTTTCAGCCCCGGTTACGGCGACCTGCCGCTGGAAGTTTCCGATAAGCTCCTTGACGCGCTCAACGCAAAAAAGGAAATAGGGATAAACATGACTAAATCGTTTATGCTGGTACCTGTGAAATCTGTTACAGCAATAATAGGCATATCTGACAGAAAAGAATCCAGGGGCAGGAATTGCAGCCTATGCTCCATATCGGAGGTTTGCAAGTATAGAAAGGGAGGGGTATTTTGTGGCATTCAAGATAACTGAAGACAGGATAATCCTTTTTGACGGAGCCATGGGCACAATGATGCAGAGTAAGGGCCTTAAGGCAGGTTTTATTCCTGAAATGCTTAATTTGACCCACCCTGAAATAATAGAATCGATACATCGGGAATATATTGAGGCAGGGTCTGATGTAGTATCTGCGAATACTTTCGGCGCCAACAGGTATAAGGCTCAAAGAGCCGGACACAGTGTGAAGGAACTTGTCTCCTCGGCTTTGGCAATAGCCCGCAAGGCTGTTTCAGGGCATAATGACAAATACGTCGCGCTTGATATCGGTCCCTGCGGAAGGGTGATGCAGCCCGCAGGAGATCTGCCGTTCGATGAAGCAGTGGATGTTTTTTCTGAAATATTTAATGCGGGCTGTGATGCCGGTGCTGATTTGATAATACTTGAAACGTTCACTGATCTTTATGAACTTAAGGCCGCGATAGTAGCGGCAAAAGAAAATTCAACACTTCCGCTGCTTGCCACCATGAGTTTCGAAGAAAACGGCAGCACTTTTTTCGGAGCTACTGTTGAATCAATGGTACTTACCCTTGAAGCGCTCGGCGTTGATGCTCTTGGTGTTAACTGTTCCTTGGGGCCAAAACAGCTGTTTCCAGTTGTAAAAAGGATATTGGAAGCTAGCAGTATTCCAGTGATAGTGCAGCCTAACGCGGGGCTTCCTGTTGTATGTAACGGAAATGCAAGATATGATATCACCTCTGCTGAATTTGCCGGCTGCATCAGGAATTTTGCAGATATGGGAGTTGCAATAGTGGGAGGTTGCTGCGGGACAAATCCGGAGTATATAAAACAAACACGGGAACAGATAAAAGACTGCAAACGCGTGAAAAGGGACATGAAAAAACGGACAGGTATATGTTCGCCTTCCCGGCCGGTGTTTTTTGGCGAGGATACAGTTATTATAGGCGAGAGGCTGAATCCAACGGGAAAGAATGCCCTTAAAGCGGCACTCAGAGCCTCTGATATGGATTTTTTGATGCATGAGGCAATATGCCAGCAGGAACAGGGTGCCCATGTCCTTGATGTAAATGTCGGACTGCCTGACATTGATGAACCGGCAATGCTGGTGAAAGCAGTGACTGAAATCCAGGGGATAACTGATATCCCGCTTCAGATCGATTCTTCTGACTATGACGCACTGGAAAGAGCTGTGCGTGTATACAACGGAAAACCGCTTATAAATTCCGTCAACGGGAAAAAAGATTCACTTGAACGTGTTTTGCCTATAGCTAAAAAATACGGAGCAGCGGTCCTTGGTTTGACGCTTGATGAAAACGGTGTGCCTGAAAACGCTGAGGCCAGGCTGGAAATAGCCGGTAAAATAATCAAAGCCGCTGCCGAAATCGGAATACCGCGGGAGGACGTTCTGATAGATTGTCTGGTCGTAACGGCTTCAGCGCAGCAGCATCAGGTTGCCGAAACACTGAAGGCGGTCCGTTTGGTAAAAGAAAAACTTGGTGTAAGCACTGTTCTTGGAGTAAGCAATGTTTCGTTCGGCCTTCCGGCCCGACCTGTCATAAACAGGTCGATGCTTGCCATGGCTCTGATGCAGGGTCTTGATGCTCCGATAATGAACCCGGCGGATGCCGGAATGTCTGAAACTGTGGCCGCATGCAGGGTGTTGCTTGGCAAGGACGTAAACTCTTCACAGTTTATAGAGAAATTCTCCGGCTTGCCGCAGACTCAGCCGGCGGCAAACGGTGAAGAGATCCCGTGCCTTGCCCATGCTGTTGCTCACGGCCTTAAGAAAGAAGCGCGTACAGCTACCGAAAAACTTCTTGGACAAATGGAGCCGCTTGAGATAATAGAAAAAGAGATAATTCCGGCGCTTGATATGATAGGTGCGGATTACGAGGCAAAGAAAATATTCCTTCCGCAGCTCCTGAAATCGGCGGAAGCCGCAAAAGCATCTTTTGAACGCCTGCGCGGGGAGCTCTTATGTGACGGCGCCGTAAAACACGATGAACGGAAAAAAATAGTAATCGCTACAGTACATGGCGATATCCACGATATAGGGAAAAATATAGTTAAAGTCATAATGGAAAATTATAATTTCCATGTAATAGATTTAGGAAGGGATGTCCCTCCGGGTGATGTGGTCACAGCCGTAAAAGAATCAGCAGCCAGGCTGGTCGGATTAAGTGCGCTTATGACGACGACCGTGGCAAGCATGAAGACTACGGTCGGATTGCTTAAGCGTGAATGCCCCGGAGTTAGGATTTTAGTCGGAGGTGCTGTGCTGACCCCTGATTTGGCCGAATACGTAGGCGCCGACTACTATGCCAAAGATGCAATAGGTGCAGTGAGGACAGCGGAAGCTGCATTGAACGAAGCCGACTTAACGGGCCGGCAGAACATTGAGAATTAAATAAGCAGGTGCATTGTTATGTATAATGCGGCAGGATCACATCAATATTTTGTGGTCCTGTCTTTTTTAAAAGAAAATCCCGTACCCGACTTTTGCGGAGTTACAGGCCTTAATGATATCTTCCCGCAGCCCGGTCCAGTAAATACGGTTTTTTCTGATGTAGATGTCTTCATATAGCTCTGTCAGATCTGGCCGTATACTGCGGACAAAGTTCAGTACGGCGTTTATGTTCTGTCTGCGCAGATTTAAAGAGTCGAATGTAATACGCCGTACAAAAGGAGCAGCAGCCTCGATTATGGACGCGACGTCAGTGATTGACGGGAAAATCGGGGCGGTGAAAACTTCTGTCGTTATTCCTGATTTTTTAAGTGTTTCCAGCGCAGTAATTTTTTGTTCCGGAGAAGACGAATATGGTTCGGCTTTTTTTCTGAAGCCGTTGTCATGGGAACTGAAAGAGATTATGACCTTCATATGCGGCAACAGCCGGAAAAGGTCTATGTCTCTTGTAACGAGAGCCGATTTTGTTATTATCGTCAGCCTCGCTTCGGCCGGTATAAGCTGCCTGATTATGCCTCTTGTTATACAGGCTTTCTCTTCATACGGATTATAAGGATCGGTCATCGGGCTGAGAAGTATACTTTTCCTGAAAATCTTAGCCGGATCAATAGATTCAGCAGGTTCCTTTATATCAAGGTACTCCCCCCAGGGCTCTTTGTGAGTGTTATTTGATATTGTCATACATGCGGCATAACAGTATATGCACTTGTGCGGGCAGCCTGCATACGGATTTATGGCGTAGTCGCAGCCGAGCCTGGTCCTGGTTAAAAGACTTTTTACCCTGACCCGCCTGACATTTACCAAGGCCGCATCCACGTCATAATATTTGCAGGGCGCGGTGAGGAAGCAGAAACAATCTCCAGAGCTGTGCCGCTATTTAAAAATGTCAAGGAGGCTGAATCCGTCGACATTGTCTATGGATGTATTGCCTTTATGCAGGCGAAGTTTTTTGTATTTTGCATCTGTTCCGCTGCTGTTTATGTCTGCTGCGTAAAAAGTAACTCCGCCTCCCTTTAAAAGATATAGAAGCGTACCGTTTTTTGCTTCTTTGCGCCATTCAAATTTGTCTTCGTTCTTCTTGAGCATGAAATTGGCAATGCCTATCCCTGATTCGGTCTTGTATTCGGCCGAGCGTGCCTCCACTTCTCTTACCTTTCCGTTAAGGAAAATTATCCTAAGCCCCAGTTTTGGCATGCTTCTGCTGTATGTCCATATTTCTGCATGTGAGCCTGCAAGCATGGATTTTCCTCCGATAACAGTGAATTCTTTTGAATCAGGCCCTCCTATGGCCGTTTTTACATCTTCCTTTGCTGCCTCAAGTTTTACATACCCTATGGATTCTCCAGGGACTATTGTGATATTTTGATCTGTCGGATAGCCCAGCATTATTTTTGCGGCATTTGCGCCGTGTATGCCCCTGGCATCTTCCGGCTCCATCTTAATGAACTTGTTGTATCCGGAGAGAGCTTCCTCCCATGCTTTGAGGCCCATCAGTGTTTTTGAACAGGTGAGCACCGGTTCAGGTTCTTTGAAGAGGTCGATTTGTTTTGTAAGAGCAGCGATCGCGGTTTCACGGTCCTTAAACTTGACTGCCGCATCATACAGCAGAGCCCATGCATACGGGTCTTTCAGCTTTTTCGCTCCTTTTTCAAGAAGTACACGCCCTTTTTCATAGCTGCCTTTCTGTGTATACAGCCAGCCGGCTCTCACAAGCGCATTGCCGTCTGCAGGCATGAGCTTGAGATGTTCTTCATAGTATGACAGTGCCTCATTGATATTGCCTGTTTTTTCAAGACATAACGCAATCTGGAAAAGTACGCCCTTGCGCTTCGGGCGCAGTTTCATAACTTTTTTATAAAGATCGCAGGCCTGTGTAAAATCCCCCTGTTTGAAAAGGAGAGTTGCTTTTTGATAATATTTTTCAGGAAGGACATTTGTCCTATAATACCAGAAACTCCCGCCTAAAAATGCTATTATTACTATTAACGCAATGGCTGCGAATACGGAGCGCGGCACAGGTGGACGCGGCTCATTTTTCAGGGCCCATTCCTGCTCTTCTTTTGTCATCCCTGTCTGTTCGTCAGGCACTATCTCCGGGCATTTTTCATTGATGTTGTTTTTATCTGCTTCCATTGTGCGGTCAATCCTTTTTTATCTTAATAGTTTATGAAGAAATTTTAACAGATAACTGGTCATTTGCTATTGGCAAATTATGAAGAATAAGGATAATCTTTATACATACGTAAAAATTTGGAGGTATTTGCTTGCAGCTTGATTTTCAGGATATTGAATTGAAAGATGTATCCGCGTTTATGAACCACTGGGAATTAACGGATCAGAGGGCATCAGACTATAGTTTTCCTATATTGTGGGGCTGGGCCAAGGATTATGGCTATCAGGCCGCCATTGATAAGGAAACCGATCTTTATTGGATAAGACAGACTTTGCCGGATATTTACAACCTTGCACCGATAGGAAGATGGCAAAGGGACGACTGGGCTTCCATCATTATGGAGCGCTATGGGAAAAATTCAGAGTTCTGGCTGGTGCCGGAGTTCCTTTTATCGATATGGAGAGACCAGCTTGACGGGGAAATTCAAATCGAAGAAGACAGGGGAAACTGGGAGTATCTTTACAAAATTAGTGACCTTGCAAGCCTTTCCGGCAACCGTTATATGAAAAAGCGAAACAGGGTAAATCAGTTCAGGCGGTTGAATAAGTATATTTACAGGCCCATAACGGAGGAAATAATACCCCAGGTTAAAGAATTTCAGCGTTTGTGGTGCCTTGCCAACCAATGCGGACACGTTCCAGGACTCATCCAGGAAAACCATGGCATACAGAGGATACTGGAGCACTGGAAAGAAATTCCAAACCTTAACGGTGGCGTTATAGAAATAGGCGGCCATATAGTGGCTTATACCATAGGCGAGCTCGCCTATGATATGATCGTTGTCCATTTTGAAAAAGCCAGCCTTGAATATAATGCGGGTTATCAGGCCATTAACAAGGAATTTCTTGAACACATGCTGAAGGAACACCCTGACCTTACAATAGCGAACAGGGAAGAAGACATGAATGATCCAGGGCTTAGAGAGGCAAAGATGTCATATCTTCCAATAGGGTTTATCAAAAAATACCATGTAAGAATCAATCTGTAACAAGTATGGATAAGAAAGCTGAAAAATGTTAAAATTTGTAAGCTATGTGACAATATGCAGCATTGGAGGAAATGCGATGGAAATCACGGTAATGCTAACAATAGGAGTTGCGGTATTGGCATGCGTTGTAATGCTGACAGCCGGCAGGGCTTCGGCGGAAGAAAAAGAGGATGCGGCGGAACGTCAGGTCGCTACATTCAATACGTCGATGGGTGAGTTCAAAATTGAACTTTACAATGATCTTGCGCCGGAGACAGTAAAAAACTTCACTGATCTCATCAGCAAAAAATTTTATGATGGAATAATATTCCATAGGGTAATAGACCAGTTTATGATACAGGGCGGATGTCCTTTGGGAAATGGAACGGGAGGCCCTGGATACCAGATTAAGGATGAATTTGGAAAAGGTCTAAGGCATGACAGGCCAGGCATGCTTTCCATGGCTAATGCCGGTCCCGATACGGGCGGCTCACAGTTTTTCATAACACTGGTCCCATGCCCGTGGCTTGACGGCAAACATGCAATTTTTGGACATGTGGTGGGTGGAATGGATATCGTTGAACAAATAGGTAAAGTTCCTACTGATTCAAGAGACCGTCCTCTTAAGAAGGTTGTAATTGAAAGCATCGTGCTTGATTGAATCCTGCTGATGAATAACCGGCCGACCCTCCGGGGCCGGCATTTTTTATGGCTGGAGTCAGTTATTATGTGTTAAAATGTTCGGATGGGTTTGTATCTTCTAAGTTCATTGAAAAATACAGATGATTTATTTTCATTCATTTTATCAAATATAGGATACAGAAGGAGGGCCATAGCATGAGCTTTACTGTCAGCTTCAATGATATGCCTGAAATTAAAATCGATTTTGCCATGACGGCCCGTGCAGTGCTTGTAAGGACAGCTTTCCCGCAAAAGGATTCCGTTGTGGCCTGCCGTGTGAATAGGGTACAAAGGCCGCTTTCGTGGGTTATAGATATGGATTCGCATCTAGAATTTATTACAAGCAACAGCATAGAGGGCGCTGAGGTATATCGCCGCACAATCTCGTTCATGCTGACCTCAGCTGCGACAAGGGTTTGCGGAATAAGGCTGCATTTGCGCCAGTCCATGCATTATTCTTATTTTTATGACTCGCCTGACGGTACTGTGACTGAAGAACAGCGCCGTGTGATACTTAAAGAAATGCACCGTATGGTCAAAGAGGGGACGCCTTTTGCAAGAGAAGAACTGCCTAGCGATAAAGCACGTGCAATAATGATATCACAGGGTTATCAGGATAAAGCACAGTTGCTTCGCTGGACAGGCAATGACCCTGTAATATTGTATCGCTGTGACGGAATATACGATTTTTTCGGCGGTGCCCTTGCTGATACTGCGGCGATAGTCCCCGTATTCGACCTGCATCTCTACAAAGGCGGAATTTTTATATCCGGCCCTTCATTTACAGATCCCAAAAAAATAAATCCGTTCAGGGAATCTGCGAAAACGTTCAATCTTTTTCAGGAATATGCCGAGTGGCTTGATAATCTTAATATAGATACTATGGATGAAATACATTCGATCGTGGCAAACGGTATGTCGCGTGATCTTATAATGGTATGCGAAGCTCTGCACACTAAAAAATTAAGCGAAATTGCCGGGTACATAGAATCCCGCCCCAATGTTAGGCTTATCTGCCTCGCGGGTCCGTCCAGTTCAGGCAAAACAACATCTTCACGCAGGCTTCGCGTTCAGCTGCTTGCATCGTGTATAAATTCCGCGACTCTGGAACTTGATAATTACTTCGTAGAAAGAGAACACACCCCGAGAGACGAGAACGGAAATTTTGACTTTGACGCTATTGAAGCACTGGATATCCCCCTTATAAACGAACATCTGTCTTCCCTTCTTGACGGGAAGGAAGTGGAAGTCCCTAAGTTCGATTTCTTTACAGGAAAAAGGACCAAAGGCTATAAACTAAGGCTCAGCCATGACCAGAGGCTCGTAATAGAAGGTATTCACGGGCTGAGCGATAAAATTTCAGAAAATATAGCACCGGAGAATAAATACCGCATATTCATATGTCCTCTTACAGGAGCAAACATAGACATGCATAACAGGATAGGAACTACGGACATCCGTCTTCTGAGGCGTATGGTACGGGATTACCGCACAAGAGGACATTCTCCGGAGTCTACGCTTATACAGTGGCCTTCAGTGGTGCGTGGCTCGCACCGTTATATATTCCCCTATCAGGAAAACGCCGACACACTGTTCAATACGGCCCTTGCGTATGAGCTTTCCGTGCTGAAGGGTTATGTCCAGCCTATGCTGTCGTCGATAGATGAAAGTTCCCCTGTCTATGGGGAGGCCGACAGGCTTTTGTCACTGCTGGATTTTGTACCGGTGATCCCGTCCGATAATGTGCCCAATATTTCGATCATTAGAGAATTCATAGGGGGAAGCTGCTTCGAATAAACTCGTAATTGCGGCTTTGACTTATATATGCTGATAATACACACTTCTTATGCTGAAAATAAATTTTTCCTCTGGGGCGAACGTTCATTTGCCCAAGAGGAAATAATGTCGTTTACGGAAAAACAGCCCGGCATAACGGGACAAATGCCATGGAATGCAGCTGTAGCCGATGTGCTTGAGTCCCTTAAACAGGCAGGGATACGCTTTGGCAGGAAAACAACGGCTGATATTGCCCGTACTGCTTACTTGATGCTCCCGATGGCCGGAGACCTGCCCATCCCCTCTTCGCCGCTTCTTGGAGATATCCCGGATGCTTCAGGCGAGGCTTCTGCAGAAATCGTTAAGATGGACGTGCTGCCCGTATTGCAGGAAGAATTGATATCCGTGCTTCAGCTTCTGAATGAGAACAGAGAGAAGCTTTCTGTTCCAGGTCTGCTTTTCAGCGACGATGTAAAGTTTGTGGCAAAATCGCTTGAATATGCAGCGCTTATGGTTTACAGAGGCACGTATCTGCCTGATATGGAAATGTCCGAAGCCGGATACGTTTCGGTGTGGAAACCGCTTTATCTTGCAAAATATCAGGAGGAATATAATTTATACCTCCACGCAATGCCGGATGTAATGCGCGGAGTTTCTCTTTCAGCTTCCGTATTTGAACTATCCGACCGCGAAATCACGGCATCATCGATACTTGAAACATTGCTTGACGGCATAGTGAGAAGAGCGCAGTACGCGGGCGGAACAAGGGGAAAACAGATAGATCAGACAAATCCGCACGAAATATGGCTGCGGTCTCTTATGTGGCCGAAAGCTCCGCTTGACAGGTGGGACAAGGAGATGGGGCTGCTTTATCCGCAGATCCAGGCATGGGCGGATTCGGTAAATGCAGTTTCAAGACAGCCATGGCGTTTGTTTTTAAAACTTGAAGAACCTGTCGGTGATCTTCAGGAGGGCAAATGGGTACTTTCATGGCATCTCCAGTCTGTAAAGGACCCGAACATAATAATCCCGGCTTCTCAGGTGTGGAATCCAGGACCGGCAGAAAAAAGATGGTTCGAAACTGTAGGAGCTAATCCAAGACGTTATCTGCTGCGGCTGCTTGGGCAGATAGCACCTTCCGTACCTGCTATAGCAAGGGAATTGGAGAAACAATGTCCTGCCGAGTGCAGCCTGCCGCTGGAAGAACTTTTTGAATTTCTGCACGATCACTTGCCCGGAATTCTTGACCTTGGCATACAGGTGCAGTTTCCTGCATCATGGGGCTCCTTGTCCGACCGTCCTAAGCTTGCGGTCAGAGGTGTAGTAACAAAAGATGTCTCTTATTCAGCAGGAACGCACGTAAGTCTTACCGATCTGCTTGATATTGAATGGTCTGTCTCTTTAGGTGAAGATATACTTACCGAGGAAGAGCTGAATATGATTGCGGGTCTGAAAACACCGCTTGCAAATATACGCGGCAAATGGGTATTGGTCTATAGTGATGAGCTCGACCAGATAAGGGACGGGCTTTCAAAACTTCCGCGAAAACTGACAAGACGTGATGCACTGCTCGCTTCTTTCAGCGAAAGCAGAGGTGATGTCCCTATATCTGGCATCACCTCTTCCAGCTGGCTTGATTCCGTAAGATCCATTCTGTCGGGGACCGAACAGATGAAAGAATATGACCAGCCTGACGGGTTTATTGGGAAGCTGAGGCCCTATCAGAAAAAAGGGCTGTCATGGCTGGCGTGCCTGACAAAACTTGGTCTTGGAGGATGTCTGGCGGACGATATGGGGCTCGGAAAAACAATACAGGCTCTGGCCCTTATAAAAAAACAACGGCTGGAAGGGGAATGCCGGCCGGTCCTGCTCATATGTCCGACGTCGGTCATTGAAAACTGGCGGCGCGAAGCTGAAAAGTTTGTACCTGACATACCTGTAATGATACATCATGGAGCAAAACGCCTCAAAACGGAAAAATTCAAATCCGCTGCGAAAAACTATGCCATAATAGTATCTTCATATTCGCTGCTTTACAGGGACAACGGCGTTTTCAAAGAGACGGAATGGTCCGGGGTGATACTTGATGAGGCACAGAACATCAAGAACCCTGATACAAGACAGGCCAGATCGGCGCGTACGCTGACGGCGGACTGGCATCTTGCCCTTACTGGAACGCCTGTGGAAAATCATGTAGGCGATATGTGGTCCATAATGGAATTCTTAATGCCGGGACTTCTTCCGAACAGGACAAGGTTTTACCGTGATTTCCTGTACCCGATACAGGCAGGTGACATCAATGCCATGCAGACGATAAAACGGATGACAGGGCCGTTTATTCTGAGACGCCTGAAGACAGACAAAACAATAATAGCTGATCTGCCGGAAAAAATTGAAACGGAAGTCTTCTGTCCTTTGTGCAGGGAGCAGGCCTTACTGTACGAATCTGTGCTGAAGCAGCTTGGAGATGGTCTGGAAGGGACAGATGGCATAGCGCGCAAAGGGAGGGTACTGGCTGCGATAACATCCCTTAAGCAGGTCTGCAACCATCCTGCACTTTATCTTAAAGACCATTCGCAGCTTGCCGGACGTTCCGGGAAACTCGCAAGGCTTACGGAAATAGCTGAGGAAATGCTTGCTGTCGGCGACAGGGCACTTATTTTTACACAGTATTCTGAAATGGGAGCAATGCTCAAGAATTATCTTCAGGAAACTTTTGGCCGCGAAGTGCTTTTTCTTCACGGCGCAGTTGAGCGTAAAAAACGTGACCAGATGGTCAGGAAATTTCAGGAATCAAACGATTCGCCTCCGTTTTTTGTCCTGTCTCTGAAGGCGGGCGGTACAGGACTGAACCTGACGGGTGCAAATCATGTGATCATGTTCGACCGATGGTGGAATCCTGCGGTCGAACAACAGGCAGTAGACCGTGCATACAGGATAGGCCAGAAAAACAGTGTACAGGTGCACTATTTCTGCTGCAGGGGCACTCTTGAAGAAAAAATAGAAACACTCATAAAATCAAAGAAATATGTGGCAGAGGCTGTTGTTGGCTCAGGTGAAGGCTGGCTGTCCGAGCTTTCGGACGATGAACTGCGCAGGCTTTTTGCATTAAGCAGGGATGCAGTAGAGGACATAGGATAAAATGTTTAAAAGGAGAAAAAACTGGACCTACTCTAAACCGAGGGCGACAAGCGGCGGGATAAAATCCCGTATCGGCAGGGGCCGGTTTTTGGGCTCGAACTGGTGGTCGAGGCGCTGGATAGCGATACTGGAAGAAAACATAGACAGCGGACATATTGCACGCGGAAGGTCTTATGCGCGCAACGGTCAGGTTGTTGATATAAAGATTGAGCCTGGGCTTGTCACGGCATCAGTTCAGGGGACCAGAAAAAAACCATACCAGATACGGCTCGGCTTTGAAACATTGACGGAAAAAGCTAGATCTATACTGCTTTTCCGTTTTCGTGAAAGAGCTTTATTTGCAGCTAAGCTTCTTGCCGGAGGAATGCCGGAAGAGATGGAAAAGGTGTTTAAAGAAGCAGGCGTACCTCTTTTCCCAAATAAAAACTCCATACAGCGATTCAAATGCAGCTGTCCGGATGATGCTGTGCCATGCAAGCATATAATCGCGGTGCTGGTTTTTGCTTGCTGAGGTATTCGATGATGACCCGTTTCTTATCCTCAAGCTTCGCGGAATAAACAAAAACGTGCTTATAAATTTGCTTACCAGCGAGACAACGTGCGGGGGCGAAGAGGATTATGCTTCCGGATTTGAAGAATGGGACGGATCTGAAGAAATGCCTGTAGTAACCGGGGGTTCCGATATAAATGATAATAACTTGTATAAAGAAACTGACACAGCGGAAAGCGAGCCTCTTCCTGACAGCAGCTGGTATTCAGGCAAAATGCCTGTGTTTTCATATATAATCGATAATAAACAGCAAAGTATGGCAGCTCTTGATATACTGAATGAATTTCCTTTCTGGCGGGGCGAACAGCCATTCCGCCAGAGCCTGAGACCTTGCTATGAAAGAGCAGCAAGGCTTGCTGAAGACATCCTGAGCGGGGAAAAGCGTAAAACAGCAGGCCGTCCCCGCAAGCTTGTATGATTTCTTATAGGTTTTACGCTTCAATACCCGGATAAAAGAAATCCTGTACTTTGAATGAACTGTAGATATTGTAAATATCGTTTATCTGTCCGGCAAGCTGGGCTGAATTTAGTTCTTTGGCGGCTTCCTGCCGGATGCTGTATTTTTTGAAGAATACATTTTCCGCCCTTGCACCTTCGGTATCAAATATCTCTTTATACATTATCAGGTCTACCGGCATATCAAAATTATCGGAAACAGCCTGATAGTCGAAAAGTACCCATATTTCTCTGAACCCAGCCCATGCAATGGCTGAAATACACATCGGGCATGGGTCGTGGCTTGCTATAAATATGCAGTCGCATGGTGCCGGATGATCCTTGATTTTGAAGAAACGCTGTAAGGTATCTATTTCTCCGTGGTAAATCGGATTAAGCTGCCTGTTGTTCGATCCTGCTACGACCGTTTCAAGAGTCTTTGCTTCCAGTATTATACCTCCGAAAACATGGTTCCCAGCCTCAACTCCGGCTTTTGTTACAGGCAGCAGGTCATTTTTTATAGCTTGCAGGATACGCTCGATCTTATTCATCAAATGTACACCTCTATTTTTATTTTTTATGAACTGCAGACGTTGGTTCGAAAATGAAATATTAAAAAATATTCTCTGCATCTGCAGCCTTCCCGCTAGTTCTATTCCCAGTTAGTTATATCAGCAGCTGTATCAGTGCCGCCTTCCTGCCCGTCCGAGCCGTACGATATTATGTCGAAATCCCCGTGTTCACCAGGGCATTCGTATATGAATTGATTTCCCCAGGCGTCTTTGGGAACCTTTTTCATATAACCGCCTTTTTTATAATTTAAAGGTTCCGGCTGGGTGTCAGGTTTTACAACCAGGGCCTCAAGCCCCTGGTTTGTTGTAGGATAGAATCCGTTATCCAGATGGAACAAGCCCAGAACCTGTTCAAGTTGGGCTATCTGCGTTGCCGTCGTTTTCTTTTTTGCTTCGTCGCTCTGTCCTATAAGCCTTGGTCCGACAAGCGCGGAAAGCAGGCCTATTATTACTACAACTACCATTATTTCAATAAGCGTAAAACCTGATCTTTTTCTTGAGTTATAGGACCAATGTACCGCCATACTGAGCACACCCCCGAAATAAATCGTTATTTAGCGTATCTTTCAGAACAGCTGCCAATAAAGGAGAGGCATTATTGAAAATAACCAAATTACAAAAATGTCTTTTGAACAGCCCAATCCTGATGTATATGGTGTACTATTTATTATATCAGCCAGCAGGCTGCCTTTGTGAGTATAGACCGTCCGCAGAGTATTATGTCATACAATAATATTTTTGTAAGCTTTAATTGACGGTTTATTTTTAGCAGGGATTTTACGATACAAAACAGCTTTTAATAATGAACGTGTGATATTGAAATATATCTTAGTCTATTTTTTTAAAACATATATGTAATTATACTGTTTTATGAAAAATAAGTGGCTGTTTTCTGCCTGTAATGGGATACAGTTGATTTTGCGCTTGCCAAAAATCTAAAAACAGAATAACATATCCAGTATTCCATTATTAGACATTTTTTTTAAATGTTAAAGCCCATATGGAGAGGAATTTGATATTGAATGGAAAATAAAGAAAAGAAACTGCCTGTATTGCGGATAGGCAAACATCGGCCGTTATATCCGATAGTTCAGGGAGGCATGGGAGTGATGATTTCCGGTCCGAAGCTCGCGGGTGCGGTGGCGGCGGAGGGCGGGATAGGCACGATTGCCTCTGTCGGTCTCGCAGCAGCAGCTGAAGGTTTTTCGGGCCAGAACATGTCTGACAGGAATAGTGCAATACTCAGAAAGTATATAAGCGAAGCAAAGGAAACTGCAAACGGAGGAGTTATTGCAGTAAATTGCATGTGTGCGCTTGCTGACTATGATTTACTTGTTCGTACATCATGCGAAGCCGGAGCCGATATAATTGTATCAGGCGCCGGACTTCCGCTTAAGCTGCCGGAGCTGACAGCAGATTATCCGGATGTTGCCCTTGTTCCGATCGTAAGCAGCGTAAAAGCCGCTAATATAATAATAACCCGCTGGGAAAAACATTACGGAAGAATTCCTGATGCATTGGTCGTTGAGACTCCGAATGCGGCAGGAGGTCATCTCGGAGCACGTGACATAGAGCAGGCGATGGATCCGTCGCTCTCGCTTGAATCTGTCGTACCGGCTCTTGCCGAATATCTGAAAGAAAAGGGTGTTGATATCCCGATAATTGCGGCAGGTGGCATATGGAGCAGCGATGATATATTTAAAGCCTTTTCTCTTGGGGCAAGCGGAGTGCAGATAGGAACGCGCTTTGCCGCAACAGAGGAAGGAGACGCTTCAGATAGATTCAAGCAGGCATATATCAATGCAAAAGAGGAAGATGTAGTGCTTATAAACAGCCCCTGCGGGCTTCCGGGACGTGCTATAAACAGTCCCATGGTAAAACGCTATCTTGCCGGACTGCCTATAAAAATGTCATGCCGCACTTATTGCCTGACGCATTGCCTGTGCAGGGTCAAACATGAGACTTTCTGCATAGCCGATGCCCTTATAAGCGCGTACAAGGGCGACTGGGAGAACGGGCTCTTTTTCTGCGGGAGCAATGTATCAAGAATAAATTCCATACTTAAGGTAAAAGACCTGATGCATGAACTGCTTGAGGGGTTCAGGCTTCCTGACATCTGCGGTACGCTCCCGGCGGTTTCCTGAAAGTTTGTGAATTCTTAATAATAAATGAGAAAGGACTCATGACATTCATAGAGTCCTTTCACGTTTTATCTGCAGTATTTTTTGCAAGAAGGTCAGAAAGCAGCAAATGCCTCAGATATTTCCAAGCAGCACGGTATCCAGATTTTTCTTTGCTGTATCGCGGAGCATGCTAAGCACCATCATGTCGGTAGGCGACCTGTCTGTCATTTGTCTGCGGGGGAAAAATCTTGTGATATGAAGGGGTATAGTCCTGTCTACCCCTGCAATCCAGCCGGATAGAGCATCCATTTCCTCTTCTGAATCATTTTCGCCCGGAACTATAAGGGTGGTGATTTCCACATGTCCGTGTTTTGATGCGAGCACTATAAAATCCTGAACTGTTCCAAGGTCGCCCCCAAGCTTATTATAATATGGCTCAGTAAACCCCTTTAGATCAATGTTGTAAGCATCGACCCACGGAATGACTTCTTCAAGCACAGGAAGAAGCACAGACCCGTTTGTAATGACGGCATTCCTCATTCCGCGTTTCTTTACCTCGATGGAGGCATCCCTCACATATTCATAGCCTATCATAGGTTCATTGTAAGTATAGGCTACCCCTATATTGCCGTAAGGGATGAGGTCTTCTGCGTAAGAGGCAAGTTCTTCAGGTGACATATATTGCGTTTGGACATCATTTTCAAAAGCCATCGATATGGAATCGTTCTGGCAGAATGGGCAATTGAGATTACAGCCGAAGCTGCCGACCGACAGGATCATACTTCCGGGGCAAAATTTTGCAAAGGGTTTTTTTTCAACAGGGTCCAGTGAAACAGACGTAAGCTTTCCATAATTGGTGGATATGCTTATGCCGTTTTCGTTCTTTCTGGCTTTGCACCTGCCAAGCTGGCCTTCGCCCAGGACGCAGTGATGCATGCATACCGGACATATTATTTTTTCAGTAATGGCGCACCACCTCGAATCGCTGGAGTTTAATCTTCTGTCCTTTGCTGATTCCCGCTTTGTGTCTTGCAATAGATATTTGTTCTTCGACCGTATCTACTCCATCCAGATTAGGCAGAAGAAGCCCCCGTTTATTGCCGCTCGTTACTATTACCCCGTATTTTTTTACATCAAGCTGTGAATCTGAAGATATGTCTTCGGGTTCACCAAGGACATCAACACTGTAAACCAGCTTGTCAAGTTCCTCCTGGAGGACGGGAGTGAACCGCGGATCCCTCGTTGACGCGCTGATGGCATTTTGTATTATTTCCTCGGCAATGCAGCTGGTCGTAGGTGATATAGTGCCTATACATCCGCGCAGCTGCCCGTTTTTTTTAAGAGAGACAAATATTCCTGAGCGTTTCGCAGTGCAGTCATCCGGTAAACCGTCAGGCACATCTATAACAAGGCCGTGCGATATATATGCTTCTATTGCGTTTCTTGCAAGACATACGTAAGGATCTTCTGATTCTTTTTGTTTGTTTATCTGGGCTTTCAGCTTTTTATAATACTTGTCAAGAAAACGTCTGTTTTCATTCTGTTCTCCGGGCGTGAATGTGCAGATGCCGTATCCAACGCCGAAAGGCCCCCTCATAGGATAATTTTTCCGCATTAACGTCTGTGCCGTCAAAACATCCGGCCATTATTACGAATGACTGATGGCCGCATTCACCGGCTTTTCCGCAGAAAGTTTCCGAGAAATCAAACAACTCGCCGAAAGATGCCCTTTCCATTACATCCATGATAAGTCTGTCGTATACGGGGCCCTCTTCGCGGTACCCGTACGGGCCGTCATTTTTTAGGACATGCGACAAATCGCCGCTTGCAACTATTCCTACGCGCAGGTCTAGTATCTCTGCAGTTTTTTTTATGAGCACACCGAGTTTATAATGTTCTGACAAAGGCAATCCTGACAGCCCGATCCGCAATACCCTGCATTCTATACTGTCCCCGTAGGCTTCGCGTATAAAATAAAGAGGGACCATTGTCCCGTGGTCAAGGGTTTTATCCCGCTCACCAAGAGTACCTGCACTTACGTCATGCAGCTTTGCCTGCCTGGACAGCTCTTCTGCAAACTGAGCATCATAATTTATCTCAAATTTAACATTTCCTGCACCGAAACTGCTGAAATTACCTCTGGCAGACCTGCCAGGCGAGATATGAAAATAGTCTGAGTAATTTACGCTGTGCGGAGATAATATAACAATGGTGTCAGGTTTGATCTCTGTTATTTTTTTTGCAGCCTTTTTATAGCTGTCTATTGTATCCTGAATTAATTTTCCTGCCCTTTTCCTATTTCAGGAATAATAATCGGCGGATGCGGGACCATTATCGCTGCTTCTATTCCCACTAGAATCACCCCCATAATAATGCATCATTTCCTGCGGTATTTCCTGTAAGCTATGATGTGTTTGAGGCCTGCAGGATAAAATAAGGCAGTTTTAAATCGCTCCTTTAACTATTACAGCAAATGTAATTTCTACCTGGACTATTATCATTCTATGACTTTTTGTAAAATTAAGCCGTTTTATGCCTTTATTGCCTGCGGATAATTAAAACCGCCCGAAGGGCGGCTATTACAGATATTTTTATCTTAAGGCAAATTTATTGCTTATTTTTTGCACAATTTATGACTTCTCCGATTATTTTGTTTACAGTATCTATGTCTTTATCGGTCATGTTCAGATATTCTTCTTTAGTCAGTTCTTTAATAAATGTTTCAGGTCCTTCATAGGACATGAATTTTTGAGCCAGTATCGCATCTTTGTCATAATCAAGTTTGTGTATTTCGTACAGTACCTGTTCAAGTATTGCCTGATCCTCGACGTCCAGTTCTTTGGGAGCAGTATTTTTTATGCCGTGCGCTGAGCCGCATTCAAAATCATGTTTTTCGTCCTGGCAGTTGTCATCATACCAGCAGCATTGACCTTCGATGTTTTTTATATGTATTTTTCTAGGCAAAAAAGCATCTTCCGAGTCTACCATGAAAAAATAGCGCCCTTCACCTTCAAAACTACAAAATATTTCTCATCGTTATTATTGAATAAGTAGATTACATTGCCTCCGAGC
>Ga0268359_12565_pt1 | contig 77660 bp, 96 predicted proteins | sample BioMet11_FD_194416 | JGI IMG/M metagenome (GOLD analysis project Ga0268359, IMG submission 194416) | Sewage microbial communities from Oakland, California, United States - Biofuel 11 (PacBio Assembly) | ecosystem: Engineered > Wastewater > Sewage > Unclassified | place: USA: California | collected...
ACAGCTTATTGATATTAGCCGAGAAGCACAAGTAAAAAGCGCTTAAGGAAAACCACAACCCTTTATACCAAAAGCCAGCTACGGGGAGCTCACCCCGTTGAAAAAGAAGAGCAAACCGACTACAAATTGAAAAACAAAACATACAAAGGAGAGAGCACAATGAAAAAACAAAATATAAATTTGGATAATCTAGTATTTGAATTATTCTCTGGAACCTCAGATCTTGATGCTCAGGAGGTTGAATACTATGTAGATGAATATCAGATACTGATCAGAAAATATGATGACGAGAAGATTGACGATGACGAAAAGGGGTCGGACATAATTGGGGGAGTTGATTTTTATTATTTCAATTCAAGCCTTGCTGAAGGTAACGAGATCGACCCTGGTGAAGTCTTTGATCTAAGCCAAGAAACGTATAATTTTTACGAAGCCATAACACAAACTGAAAACCAAGAAACAATATTGTCCAAAGCTACACTCAAGGCTCTTGGGAAAGATACAATTAATTTACTCACCCTGGATACTTTATATATTGATCGAATTGGTCTCTTGCCTGAATATCGAGGGAACAAATTAGGTTTGTTGATACTAAAAACAGTTATTGAAAAATATTCAAAAGGGGCAAGTTTGATTGGACTAGATCTTGGTCCATACGATTTCAGTAAAGAAGATATTCAACCAGAATTTATCATCTGGAGAACAGGCGAGATAAATCCTGCCGGTCAAAAGAAACTGGAGAATTACTACTCTAAATTGGGATTCAAAAGAATTAAAGGTACAACGCAAATGATTTTGAGTGGTGAACGTAAAATACAAGAAATTATGAAATAACAATGGACACCAGTCAAAAGAACGCGCTTAAGATTAATATTTATCTTTGCCATTCAATAACCGAAGAAAGGATAAAATGTATATCAATCTAAAAGAATTATTTCACCGCTTGCACCTGGTTATCTCTTTATTTGTCAATCTTCGACACCATTACCGGGTTGAGGTCGAGGATTATTATCCCGAGACGTGGGATTCTACGGTTCTCAATTATCACTTTTTCAATGACTTTGCCGGCGCTCAGAAGTTCATCCAGGGCTACAAAAAACAGTATTACATCATCCGGCTATTCGAGCAGGAGGAAGCCGGTTTTACTTTGTGCAATATCGACACCGGCCAATTGGCCACCAAGCAAGATGAGGAAGGGATCGATTACCGGGTCGATAAATTTGGTTATTCCATGCCCGTGGAATTATCTGCCGGCTGGTACAGGCGCGGACTGCGTACACACCATCCAACCTTTGCCGCGATCCAAAACGACCTGTTGTATTTGCACAACGAGACTTTGCGGCGGTACATTGATGGCAAGTGTGCTGTTTCTCTGGAAACAGTGATCAGCGGACTTTTCCATGAACGCCACCCGGATACGCCCAAGTACTTTGAAATAAATTTCAAGAATATGATTATCCACCAAATGGAGCGAGAAGCCAGAAAGCAGGGTAAAAATGTCGCAATCAGATAAACTGCCGGCAGGAGAAGACCAGAAACTTACTGGATTGGTCAACCTGGAGATCATCCAGTACAAGGCTAACTTGAAGAGGCAGGGGGGTGTGTTTGATCCGAATACTGCAGAGATCTTGTCAACTGTTCTCAGGGAACTTGGTGAAATCACGTTCAACAGGGGAGTGGATTATGCGTTGGCCAATTTATTCACCACTGCACAGGCTGCAGAGAGGTTAGGTGTATCCAAACACCTGGTGATTCGATTGGCGCATAAAATGGGATTGGGCAAGAAGGTATCTGAAGCAGTCTTTATATTTACCAATCGAGACATTGAGGTTATGGAAAATCGAAATCGAGTGGCCGGCAGACCGCAAGAGAACTTCATTGCAGGTAATAAATAAAATTCGTATAGCCAATATATCCATATGTTCTATCCTGAAATTATCTTGTTAAAAAAGAGTGACCTCAATTATTATTGGTAATCAAGCCTTCGCGCACCAGGCTGAAATAATATTGGAAAAATTAAAACAAGGTTTCTTTACAAAATTATTCATCTTCGCAATAGATCAAACGAAATATATAAAAGACCTTTGTTAATTCCAAAGGTCTTTTAATTTTTGATTTTAGTTATTGAAGAAGTTGAGAAGATAATTATTTTGGATCAATTTCGTAATCTTTCTCAACCACACTGCCGGCTCGACCCACCACTGCAGATTCCCACCAATAAATACCGTGGACTCTACCAAATAACCCTTCCCCTTCCCGATAATCCTTAAAATGCCCTCTCCGTATGTGCAGGGAAGGGGAACCCCCGCCAATCCACTGTCCACCACCGCGTGTATGAGTAGACATTGGGCGAATCTTGAGCACGTGGTAACTGATAGCCGGTTGGACATGGCGGTTTCGATGTTTAAGGGTCGCCGGTGGATCGACGGCTTCCAGAGTGACATTTTTACAGCTGAGCAGACTGAGAGCAAAAAGAGCCACGGAAAATATTTCCAGTTCAGCAATTCTGCTTAGATCATAATAATTATTTTGTCGAAGTGCAGCCTCATACTGCGGTGCAAATGAGATTAATATGCCATTTTGGTCTCCGATGATCGTGCCGTCCTCGTGAAGCGAGAGTAAAAACGAGAAGGGTGATTTACCGTTCTCCAGATGAATAAACGTTGTTGATCCATCCGAGAGCGGCATCTGCACTGTGCCGCCGCGGGTAAAAGCCTGGGCATAGACCGCCCAGGTGGCTCCGCTTTCACGGACTTTTTTGGGAAGCTGCAAAGTTGTTTCTTCTCCAATTTTTTCACGGATCAACAGGTAGCCGGCTGTAGCTTTATCGTTCTGATCACTGAGATCAAACTCGATCCAGGTGGTCGGGAAAGGAGGGATGACTATAGGGAGATGCTCGATCAGGGAAGCAAAATCCTTTTTATCTTCTGCCATGTAAGCATAAACATTATTGGCGCGGATACGGGCTGCGGTGTTCAGCGAAGCCCGCACGTTGGGATCCAGATCGGGCTCAGGAATGTGCGAAAGTTCTTCAAAGAGAGTTTTCATCGTTTTTGACCTTCGCGCGTTTGCCGGATTTTCCGGGCCGCAAAAGATCGATCTCTTCGGGCGTAAAAAGCCAAGGGTTTTTACCAGGAACTTGGAATCCAACCCCAAAACGCTCATGTCGATTTTTAGCGATAGCCTGCATGCGGCGCAGTGATACGCCGATTTCTAAAGCTACCTGGTCACTCGTCATCAGGCTGAGGAGCGCATAAGAGTGCCCGGTCTCAAAAGATATCTTACTGATCTTCTCCAGTACATAACGGAGTCTGTGCTCTGTGAGAGTGGCGCCGCCGCCATTTGGCATGACGGTATCAATCAATTTTTGGACCTCCGAGTCGATAAGTTGTTGAGCCTGATCTTTATCCATAATGTGCCTTTCTCCCGGTGTATGTCCCGGCCGGGAGGGACAAGTTGAAACTAATCCAGCCAGTCGTCCCCTTGCCAATCACTGTAATATCCATAGTCACCAAAACGGATTGGATCTTCGCAATTCTCGATTCCGTTTAAACATCCAACCCATTGACGAGTACAGATTATATTTGTGCTTCCATCGTCAAATTTTCCTTCAATGGTGATGGGTTGTTGCGTATAAGTTGCCCCCTCATCAGCCAAAGCCCGTAATGACATCATGTCGTTTGTTTCTACAGTTTCATTTCCAGCACCAGTGTTGTAATTAATTGTGTATTTCATTTCATTCCTTTTCTCCCGGTGTATGTCCCCGCCGGGAGAAAAATTATCTATTGAAAGGATTTCATGAGCCCGATCAAGACCTCGGCTTGAACCAATTTATTATCAAGGTCATCAGCGTTTTGGTTAACGCGTGCAATTTTGATGGCCGTATCAAGGGGTACGATCTCGGTGTTATAAAGAGTTTGTGCTGATTCGTAGCCCATTGCCTTTTGAGTATAATCGCGCTCATGCCCAGCCAGGGTAACAGCCGCCGGATTGGCGGCATCCAAGTGCATCCGCATCCCGTGTAACTGGCGTCCAACGTTCTGCAGGTAGCTATAAAATTCGTTTCTGGCTTTTTGCCATGCAATCTGGCGAGTATCTAGCTGTTTCTCTTTAGCTATTTTATCAAAATCGGTTGTGTTCATTCTTATCTCCTTTTAGTTTCGAAATTCTGCCTCATCGGTCACAGACTTTTACCGCGAGACCCCTCGGTCAACCTAGCCTGGAGGGAATATTAGTTAGTCGGATTCAATCCCAAAGGCAATTTCTGCAGCTCGACCCATTTGATCTGGGTATAGAGTTCTATCTTTTCCGGTGCCACCCTCAGCAATAAGTTTCCAACCATATTCAGAGTCAGTTAAACTGTCGTGGTCTTCCTGAGTGGCGTCGTTACCTTCCCAGCTTGATGTATTATCGCCAGCATCCAAGGCGTTAAGGTCGGGCACAAGTCCAGTATCTGCATTGGTAGATAAGTATTCGTAACCGACGTGCCCAAAAATAAGTTTATCGTTATTCCAAACCCAAAGGCTCAAACCGCCACCATTGTCCTCGATCACTTGATAACTCAATTCATTCGCCAGGGCGATGATCTCAGTCAGAGCTAACCGCCAGTCTGAGATAGTTTCTTCGGAGATATAATCGGTAACAAAATCCATCTGGCCAGTAATAGGATTCAAATATTTTTTAGTTTCGCGTCCCTGAAGACCTTGCTTGCAAAGTTCAATCATCTCTTCAACATCACAACCCTTATAGTCTTCAATTTTGGTTCCGGGGCCCAATCCCTCGTACAAAAACTTTTGCGCTACTTCACTTAATTTATTTGCTTTCATTTTGTCCCTCCGTTTTTTGTTAGACTTTGTGTTTCTTGTTTATGTATATTATACGCTATAACGTATAATATACAATAGGTTTGGACAATTAGTTTGAGATTCTAATGTATTGTTCTATTTATGTTCTAAAATAAGTAAATTTATAACGTCTTCGTCACTGTCATGCCTTAATTCATGAATTTTTCTTTAATTGGGGTTTTAATACTAGCTATTTGTGAAGTCATTGCAATATTAGGCATTATTACTAGATTTCCTTTTTATGTATGGCACATGCAGCACGCCGGCCGCTTTCCGTTTCACTTCTTCTCCACGCCGATCATAACGGCCAGTAGTAGTTACACTGGCATGGCCAGCCAGTTTGGACACCGTCACAATATCCACCCCGGCATCGAGCATATCGGAAACAAAAGTTCTCCGTAGATCGTGAGGGGAGAAAGAGGCTACTCCGGATTCAATACCTCGTTTACGCAGAATTTTATAGATCGCCTGTGAGCTCATCCCTTTTATATTGAATACGATATTTCCCCCTTTGTTGATCGCATAGAAGAGGGGACCAGGTTCTGAACCACGGACAGACAACCAATCTTCCATGGCTTCCTTGGCGCCGTTATCGAGGTACACCGTGCGCTGTTTGTTGCCTTTGCCGGTGATTACCAATCTTCCAGATTTAGTGTTGTAATCATGCAATTTCGCCTTAACTACTTCGTGCCGGCGAGGACCGCAGGTATACAGAAAAGCGATGATCGCAGCGTCCCGGATGCCGCAGATCTTGCGGTCGTTAGCGCAGGATTCCATCAACACCTTGAGCTCCCCGTGTGACAAGTCACGACCGGCTGGCAGAGATGAACCTCTCACATCTTCCACGGCCACGGCTCGCTGATATTGGTCGGAATCCATGTATTCCAGTTGCCAGGTGATCTTCAGCACTCCGCGCAGGGCTGAAAGCAAGTGGTTGATCGTGGCCGGCTTATAGACCAGATTTCCATCATCATCCTTAAGTTCAGCCAGGTAATTACGTAACCAGGCAGTGTGCTGAAAGCGCACTGCAGACCAGTTGAATTGATAGCAATCATTGATGCGAAAATTGGAGTAAATTCCGGCCACCAGGTTGAGGGCTTGTGCCATGCCGCGCCGGCCAGAGGGTCTTAGACGGTCCAGATAGAGTTTGGCCGGATTGAGCGAATCCGGTAAAATTTTCGGCTCGATGATCTGGATGTCAGTATGTGGTATTGAGAGCAAGTCCATAATGGCCCCGGAAAGGAAAACTGAAAGAAAAAGCGAATTGCTTCCGATTTAATAGATAGGTTTTGACAACTAACATTGTCATAACCTATTTTAGCACGAAAAAATCACCAAAACGATGAAATTGGCAATAAAATTAGAGCGGAAGTTGCCGACAAAAACAGTCGATTTTTAGGGGGTACAAATCCCCTAATGCAAAAATAAATCGTTCTACGGCCTTCCTGTGGGTTTGTTTTGGGGGTCTGATCAAGGGGTCTTACAGTATATAGAGTAATGAAATTGAATAATGTTGTTTGTTTCACTGAAAGCAATTACACATCGTCACAAGCTGCCACTTGCCGTTCAATAAGTATTTTTAAGTTTCAAGCTAGACATCGAACCTGAATTTATCCAGTGATTCCAGATTCCTTCGCACGATCCGGGTACTGGGGTGATCTACCCCTAGTTTTTTCTCCAGTATCGCCAGGGCCTGCTCGTAGTACAGCCGTGCGCCAGCATAATCGCCCATGACTTGCAGCAGATAACCCAGGTTGTTGAGACTCATAGCTGTGTCCGGGTGTTCCTCGCCGAGGGTCTTCCTGCGGATCGCCAGGGCCTGCTCGAAGTACGGGAGCGCACCGGCATTGTCACCCATGGCTTGCAGTAGGGCACCCATGTTGTTGAGACTCATAGCTGTGTCCGGGTGTTCCTCGCCGAGGGTCTTCCTGCGGATCGCCAGGGCCTGCTCGAAGTACGGGAGTGCACCGGCATAGTCACCCATGGCATGTAGCAGGGAACCCAGATTGTTGAGGCTACTGGCCGTGTCCGGGTGTTCCTCGCCCAACACCTTTCTGCAGATCGCCAGGGCCTGCTCGTAGTATGGCCGCGCACCGGCATTGTCACCCATGTCCTGTAGCAGGGAACCCAGGTTGTCGAGACTAGTGGCCGTGTCCGGGTGTTCCTCGCCCAACACCTTTCTGCGGATCGCCAGGGCCTGCTCGTAGTATGGCCGCGCACCGGCATAGTCTGCAACCATTTGAAGATAATTTCCAAGCGAGTTTGCCAGGTCAGCCGCTATTTTGTCTCTTCTTCTCAGAGCTTGATCTGTAAGGACTCGTAGATGTGCCAGTTGGGGTAGCATCCTTGAAGAATAGCCACTATTATTTACAATTTTCGCCGCTTCCTCTACAGCTACTTCTACTGCCTCCAGGGCTTTCTCATTCCTCCGGGTATCCTGAACGTAGCTTGCCACCAGCCGATGCATCCAAATATCTCCAGCTTCATTATTTTCAATTAATCCCAAATTCTCCATTCGGGTAAGCCCGTCAGAGAATTGTTCATCCCCGATTTCTTCCGACACACTGCTTTTTAGTACCTCGCGCGGAATCCATGCCCCCGGAGCAAAGCACGCTACCTTGGCTAGAATTTGCGATGCCCAGCCTATCCGTCTCATTCTGGCTCAACATCCCCACACTTACCGCAAAGGTACGTCCTATGTCCGGATCGTGAGCGGTGGGGGAAAATTCTTTCCGCTTCAGCGAACGATGATGCAGGGGTTTCGCCTTGCGTAAATCATCCAAATACTTCGCCGGAGATACTTCAAACTTGTACCTCTCTAGATACTTACCGGCCATGTGCAGTGCCAACGGTAGATCCCCCAGCTCGTCAGCAATAGCGTTCAGGTCAGGATCATCCTGAACAAGATCTTCTCGAAAACTTCTCAAAAAAACAATGCTCTGGTCTCGTAGAAGCGATTGTAGAGGAAGCTGCCGGACTCCCAGATCCTCGCCTAATTTATTCTGCCAACTTGTGACAATTACCCGGCAACCTCCGGTAGTTGGCAGCCATTGATTAAGGAGGTCCAGTCCTTCGCAATTATCAAAGACGAGCAGGCGGGGTAGCTCACCTTGCCACTCGGCCAATATTCCCTTGACCTGCTCCTCCAGTGGCCGGCTGTCCCCCTCTACTCCCTCATAGGCCACGATTTCGTTGGGTATAATGTCTGGTTGGCTGAAGTCCAACCAGAGCACTCCGCCAGAAAAGTATTGACCATAACGATGAGCAGCTTCCGCGGCCAGTTGGGTCTTCCCCACCCCACCCATACCGGTAATGGCAACCGCCTGGCCATCGGCATTCGGTCCATTCCCCTTAAGCCATATCGCTAATTGTTTAAGTTTTTCATCACGGCCAACAAACCGGGGATTGGGACGCATCTTCGGGAAGCGCGATCCTGCCGGCAGTGTGGTTGGCTCAGGGACCTTGTCGGTTGGCAGCTCACCCAATTTTGCTCGAGCAGCATTCAGTCTGTCTTCTGGTACCTGGAGGGGAATGATTTTATTGCGTGAAGCTAACGCTTTGTCTAGGTATTCCTTAGTAACTAATGAATCTATTTTTCGGGAGATTCCTTGTAATTCTAATAGTAGCGGGTCGATCTTTTTGATCAGATCTTCTTTTGTTGCAAACGATTCTATTTCCTCACTTATCTGCAGTAACTTTGGGTAGATTGGTGCCATGTAACTATAAAAATCTTTTTGTTTGAGTAACCCATTGTCATTAATGATTTTCTGAACTCCCTGCTTGATTTCTTTTTCAGAGAGTTTCTCTTCGCTCACATGATCCAAAAAAATCCCCACCGCACCAATACCTAGCGCAGCGATACCGCTAGACAACGCTGCCGGATAGGCTAATGCAAGCAGGCCAAGGGCAACAAAGGCCATTAAGGTTGTTTTTCCTAAAACAGTTTTATCCTTAGAAAGGATTTCTCGGACGCGTATGAAAGATTCTTTATTTTGGATCTTTGTATCGTCGTTTGTCATAAATCCTCCCTATCAATGATTATTAATTCATTGTAGAACTAAATGACCTGTAAGACCAGTCGGCGATCAAACAAAATTATTATGACGCAACCCAAGCGTGGGGAATCTGCTGGTATGAAGGCGCATTTATATACCCCCAACATGTGCTAGAATTTGTAAGTGATTTACTAGATATGACCGCGTAAGCCGGAAGAGACAAAACACAAGGCGGTGAAGTTGTTGTGCATAACTTACTAATGATGCAAAATATTTGATAGAAATAGGGGATGAAAAGGACCTTGAGCGCTACAAAATCGCTCTGCGGCCTTCCTGTGGGCTCGTTTTTGGTCTACGGAGAGCCGTTTCTAAAGAAACAGCTCTCCGAAATTTATGTATCCAATTAGGGGAGAAGAAGGAAAAATACTACAGATTGAACAACTCAGCGTGTGTGCCAGTACGTACCAGGTGCAGCTCGTCGTCAACAATGGCATAAATTAAAATCCAGTCTGGACTGATATGACAATCTCTTGCCCATGCATATTTGCCTTTCAGTGGATGGTCGTGGTAATGTTCAGCCAGTTGTTCTTCGTTGGTTAGCGCGTCAATCACGGTGAGTAACTTATTTATTTCGTGGCCACGTGCCTGCATCAACTTTACATCCTTCTTGAATTTTCCCGAATATAATGCCTGGCGCATTAAGAGAGCAGCTCTTGGTGAAGTTGATCGATGCTGCTGACCCGGTGCATATCAATACCGGCCAGTGAATCATCGAGTGCTTTGGCAGTTTCGGCATTGGGTATTTCAACCGGAAACGGAATACCATGTCTCAGGTTGATCTGAGTAAAAAACATATTGATCGCATCGGTGGTAGAGATACCCAATTCTCGCAGCACCTTTTCGGTGTTAGCTTTCAAATCTGGATTCACGCGCGCGGTAACCATAACGGTTTTCATAACCTACTCCTTGTATATCAAGTGATATACACTATTTTATCACATATCACAACACAGAGATAAAAAGATAGCATTAGTTCAATTAAAATCTGGATAACAGACAATGCGCATAGCGATTAACTCAATCCAATAAATATAAAATTACCTCTTTAAAATAAACTATTTCTGATAACTATTGTGCTAAATAATATGTGCATTAATCGATTTTTTGTGAAGCCGCGGTATTAATAATTGGCAAATATAAAGCTGTGTGAATATTCCTCTATGCTTTGGTTTTACGCCGGCACAAACACCTAGGGCTTCCTTATTGAGCCGGTCTGCAGGTAGTCTTGTCAACACCAAGATCATAACTGGTCCGTAAATTCTTCCAAAAACAATCGGTCATATCAAACAACTCGAAACCCTTTGGTGTGCAGTCAACTACTCAACAGATTGCAGTACACCAAGAGTGAAAGCCCTTACGATTAGTACCTGACTCCCCTACCCCACAAAGAAGAGAGTAACTATACGAATACCATAAATCTTGCTTAACTCTGTTTATTGTTTATTAGATCTTCCAGATGATTCCTCGTTATTTTAGTAAAAAGATGCTCCTCGCCCAGTACCATCTTGATAACCGCCAGGGCCTGCTCGTGATACAGCCGCGCGGCGTCATTGTCCCCCGTGGCCTGCAGCATGTAACCCAAGTAGTTGAAGCTCGCTGCGCGGTATGTCGAGCCCGCACAGGATGATATACCCTAAGGGCATTACCCCTTTAATTTTGTACCCATTTAATCAATGCCGTTTGAACAACTATGATCACAAGCATGGCAAATACGATGACCAGGATATACAAAAGCGCTTTCTGCGTCTCTCTGGACACTTTGTTCAGCCCCAGGATCTTGGTCGTTAGAGTTTTGAGAGAATAAATCATCTGAGTTAGGATAGACATACTTCATCTCTTTTCAACGTGGCTTTTTGAAGTCGCCCGGATTGCAGTTTCGACCTGGCATTAATTGGATCAATTCCAGAGATCTCGGCCAAAACACTGAACCACTCGGTATTTGCGAATTGACATACATCCTCTTTGTGGCCGCGATGGTAATCTTCCACGGCCTTGAGAATGATTTGGTTAGCAAGCTCCCGATAGTCGGGGTGGAACGTATTAAACATAAAAGCCTTCCTTTCTTTTTTGAGAAGGGAGGCTTTTTAATTAAATACCTTCCTTCAAATATCCAGGGCGGGGGGGGGGCGTTTTCCTTGACTGCCTCGTCAAGGCTCGCGCGCTCCTTTTCTGGTAATTTTGATGGAAGGCAAGTTTGCGTCGGAGCATACTTCTCAGTATGGTCCCAAAAACTCTTGTTGCCTGCGATCACATTTATTATACAAAAAAAACACTTACAAAAATCAATACTTATTCTGAAACTAATATTAAAGCAAAAATCAGAGGTAAAAATAAACATAAATCTCTCTTCGGTCTTCATGTGGGCTTGTATTTATGCTCCTGAGAACCGCTTAGGCTTCAACAAAGAAGAATAAAAATGGCTTGCGGTAGTCTGAGGGGGGCAGACCGCCGTAAGCCAAAACAAATTATAACGCAAAGGAAATTAATCTAGCAAATTACTCGGTCCCACCCCTGCCCTATTTTAGAAGGTGCCTATACGAAACACGATCTCTACTGGAGAAACCATTTCAAAGCAGCAATTACGGAAAACATAGTAGTGACCACAACAATAAAGTTACGAGCACCCATAAAAGAGCCTTTTGGGTTTCCTTTGAGATTGTGTTTTGAGAAAGAATACGATCAATCAATGCAGTGATCGAATCCATAAATTTGATTATTGTAGACATACTTTGCCTCTTTTCAGTGTAGCGTTTTTGATATTGCCAGAAACTATCGCCCGCCTTGCATTCCGTGGATCAATACCAGAAAACTCCGCTAAAACTTCAAACCATTCGGAATTAATGAACTTATCCACGTCGTTTTTTTTACTTCCTTTGATGTCCTGAACTGCCATGAGAATAATATTTGTCGCTAACAGCTTGTATCCTTCATATATACCCTTGTCCATAAGAAAACCTCCTAAACAACAAAAAACGGCTTTGGTAAAAAAGACTGTTACCCGTAACGCCGAAGTGCCGTCACCATGGTGAAATCACATCTTTTTTTTTAAAACCAAAGCCGTCTAGTTTTTTAAAAACCGAATAGGGGTTTTCAAAATTATGGACTATTTATTATTGTTAAGAATCAAATTTTCTTACAAAATTAATTATACAGAATCATAGATACAAAAATCAATACTTTTACTAAATCTAATTAAAACTAAGTTGCGCCTCTCAAATTATAAATACCCAAGCATCAAGAGCCTTACATCATTCCTGTTACATATGGCATCAGGTCATTTCCTAACAAAAAAGCATAGCGCCCTTGGGCTGCGTCAGACCCCTTGATTATCTTGTAGGTCATTCCTGATGCCGCAGCCATTTGCTCTGCAAATTCCTGTTTGGCCAGAACGACCGGATCTTCTATCTTATTGTCTCCCTTAACCTCAACAATGATGTAACTACCATCCTCTTTTTGTACTAAAAAGTCAGGATAATAACTGCGCACCGTATGGGATTCTGGATCAATATATTGGACATAAAAGTCTGTCTGCCCATTGGTAAGCATCCCGGTAAAGTAGAGCTTTTTTACCTTTCCGTCCCTGAGAAGATTCCAGAAGAGATTGCGTTCAGGGTCGGAGTCAAAACAGTAAGTATCCAGGTGAAAACTCTTTTCTATGAGTCGTTTCTCGGCATCGCTTTGTCGCACCACAAGATTCGGAGAAGCCGAAAGTTGGTAAAAGCCCTCTTTGGGCACCTTAACTAGCTCAACTTCATATTCCTCTGTCTTATCGTGTTTGGAAATATCATAGAGTTCATTAAATAGCCGTGGAATGATCCAGTCATAAAGGAGCTCATTAAACCCATTCACAGCATCAAGAATCTTTTCGATTCCTTCAGTTGTGGCATCTAAAATGCTCTCGATCTGTAAACAGGGTTTGTTCAAATAACAGGAGATTTCAGCCACCAGTGTTATTCTGCTAAAAATACGTTTTTCGCGGCGTTCGGTAAGATCTGTGGTGATTGATTGGTTTTTACCAGAAACACCAAGTGAATGCTCTTCTGTTTGGATGATTCGGTATTTCTCTGTATCGGCTTTATCCAGTTCAAGGCTAAACCCTGGCTTTAAATCCTTTTCTTTCATTTCAAATTGCCGGCGAATTCGCTGTAATTTGATCTTTACTGGGGGCGGGACCACACGAACCTCATAGATATTCTTGTCTTTGCCTTTCGAGCTAAGGTCATCAACGCTGATTCTAAAGTTCTGTCTGAGTTCGTCGTCCAGGATCTGCCGGTTTTCTGCGCTCAGGTACACCTGCCCTGTTTGTTGAGCTGCCCCAATCGAGCGAAGGCAGCGCATGGTGGCCTGGAGAACAAAGATTTTTGACTTAGGCTCCCGGAAGAGAGCAACGCCAAAGAGGGATCGACAGTTCCACCCTTCCCTTCCTTTGTTAACCAGAAGAATAAATTGCTTAGTGGAACCAGCTGTATCGAGATGGTTAAATTCTCGAATATCGTCATTTGTGGTTAACTTTTCATCGCCAACATTCACAAGGATGGAGGTACTTGGAATATTGTGTTTGGCCAGGGCTTTTTCGACCGCGGGACGTAATTCCTTCTGGAGCTCCTCTATGGTTGAAGCAAAGAAGGCAATTTTCGGTAACATACCCTCGTGACGCTGTTGGTAGAATCCCTGTTGAACAAAGTCGTCTACAACGATCCGGATAAATTCGGCAGATTTTGTGTTGGTGTAGCTTTTAATGTCAACTTTCTTTAGAAATTGTTTCTCTATTGCTTCCTGCAGACCGAAAGCATAGACTACTTCTGGCAACACTTCTTGGCCAACATAAGGCGTACCAGTGTAGTTATAACAAGCCACTACTTTTGTGCCAGAGCGCTCCAGGCTGGTCGCCAGCTCGTCAATGGTGCGCCGCAAGCTCGTATCGGTCTGCTGCACCCCCATGTCTTTTGCCAAAGCAGTTCCAAATGCGTGATGGGCCTCGTCCACATAAATACCTAACTGCTCCAACCGGCGCAATTTCTCAAACCTTTGGTTGGTTGTCAGAGTCTCTTCGTCTTCTGGCTCTTCATAGCCATAAAGATCGGCGTTCTTTTCATAAACCGAATTGGACTCATAGGCTGGTTTACCACTTCCGAAGAGCTGGTCCGTAGCGGATTTGTCCTTGTTTTGGCGCTTGAGGATGATTTTTTGCGTATTGGAAACGATCAAATTAAAGCTGGATTTATCCAAGACGCTCAACGCTGCGCCGGCCTCGTCGAGAAAATGATACTGGATATGGGTCGATAAAAAGTTTACATATTCTGGTGGGACAACCCGGGTCATATCAAACGTCTGCATCTCTCGCAACGATTGAAGAACGGTTTTGTCCGGAGCAAACACCAGGGCGTTATGGCAATATTTCGGGTCTTTTGGAAATTTGTTTGCCAGGATAAACTCATAGAAGATGCAGGTGGCCATCAAAATCGTTTTTCCAACGCCCATTGTCAAAGCATAGATATAGTTGGAGTAGATTCGTGCGTTGGACCGCATCCGCTCAAACACGGGTTCATATTGTTCTTTGGTCATCACTTCCAAAAAGTTTATCTGGCCAGCCTGTGAATGAACATCGTTCCTAGCCTGGAAAACACCTTCTTTGTTCATCCACTCTTTGAAGATATGGTGCACTGGCTTGTTATCTAAATACTCTTTTAGAAACACATACATTTCCAGCGCTTCAAACTGCGGTTGCCGAAGATAGCTGTTGGCGTTAGTAGGGTCGTTGAAATCTAGAAACCTACGGGTCAGGTCCCGATAATGCTGGCGAATAATCCGTCGATTCTCCTGGTAAAACTGCCAAAGATAAGTGAAAAAGGCAAATTCCAGATCAACTGATCTGGACACTTTTTTAGCCATGTTTCACCTCAATTTCAAAGGACTCAGAGAGCAAGTCGGTTATCTTTACCCGGATCGTGCCGGCGCCTTCCGGAATCGAGTATTTCCCTTTTACCAGGTCGTTGCCTTCTGGAATATCAACCATGGCCGGCTGAAGCACTGCGCCATCATAGTTCCAGTCAATCATGATCGATTCGACCAGCTTGCGCCAGTCGGTAACGTTTTCTTTTTGCATACTCAGTTTTTGAAGCAGGTTCATCGGGTAAAAGGCTTCGATGAACAGTTGGTTGTTCTTGATGGTTATATTTGCTTCTGAATCACGTTTGAATTGTAGGTCTTGTCTGTCTCTAAGAATGTCCACCACTTCAACATCCAGGTTATATGGCAACACTTCATTCTTCAAATAGGCTGCCAGGTCAGGCTCGTGGCCCATACAAACTAACGTGATCTTTTCTACCGGTTACCGGGATTCTGTGCCTGCCGGTGGCCAAAAGCTTTGTAGTCGAAGCCTGTGATCAGTTCGCTAAGATCAGCGCGGGTAGCGATGCGATTAACCGGCATGATTTTAATTAATCGTCCGTCTTTTTCTCCATCAAAGAGATTTCCGTTTTCAAGGCGCTGGATTTCTAAAGCATTAATTAATAGGTCTTTAGCTTCTACCGGATTTCTAAACACATCATAATTATTGACATTGTAATTTCAAAGCCTTTATAGAAATTTTGTAATCCTTGGCTATTAGAAAGTTGTAATTGATTTTGACTTTCACGAATAGTATCGGCTACGGATATCAATCGTTTTGTGGTGGTTTGGATTGCTCCAACATTGATATCTGCTCCAATAAGCGCCTACCAAGTTTCATCGCTACTGCTTGTGTTGTTCCTGACCCCATGAAACAATCAACCACAATATCGTTTTCATTAGAACTAGCCTTAATAATCTTTCTAATAACTCTTCTGGTTTTTGAGTTGGATAAACTCCGTTTCTTTCAAATGGTATATTGAACCAATCATCAGGAAATTTACCAAGCTCATTAAGTTCACAAATACTACCTTCTGCTAGTAAGCCACTACCAACACCTTTTTTCTTATACCCGGCTCTGTTTTTTGACCCTTCAGCATATTCCGTTCTAACGTCATCAACATTTAAAAATACAATCTCCTCCTTTTTTATACCAATAGATATTTTGATGGAGTATTATTGAATGATTTCATCCATTTTGATGCCATTCTAGAATAAACCCAGATTAATTCACTTTGAAAATGCGTAACACCAAATATATCATCGAGAATCAAACGTAAGTATGCACTTACATTAGAATCACAGTGTAGATAAATGCTTCCGTTATCCGCCAATAATTCGCGCATTAATATTAATCTTTCATACATAAATTGCAAATACTCGTCATTTGTCCAATATCTGTATATTGCTTTTCCTCAAACGAAGTGTGATCATTAATAACTTGTTTTCCTCGTAGAGTAATCTTTTTCTTATAGTCCGCCTTTGAATCAAAAGGAGGGTCAATATAAATTAGTGTAATTTTCCCTCTATATTCTTTCAATAAATGGCTCATTACCTGAAGATTGTCGCCCCCAGTAGATTTTATTTCGCCATCCGTCTACCGGCTCGCCGTATACCTCTTTTAATTGGGCTGGGTAATAATGCGTGGAAGTAAACGGCCTCTTACCCTTCCAATTCAGCATCGGGTAACCCCTGATTGGTTCAAACTCAAAGCTATCAACCCGAGAGTCTTTTTGTTGAGTAAAAACGTCTGTTTTGGGTAAGCTGGGCTGTTCGGTCATGGTTCTCTCCTATGATTCCTTTTTGAATTTCCAATTTCTTGCGTCACAGTAATATCGAATATCGCAGTCTCTGCAAGATCTTCGTGGGTCTTTCTGAAATACTGAAATCTTTCTGTTCAATGCGGTGAACCACTCGGTCAAATACTGCAATGGTATTCTCGATGGCCCGGCTATCTTTGGATAGGTGATGTAAGGGTTGCCCCCTTCTTCACTGGTGTAATAAAGGTGTGTCTTACTCACAATAAGTCCGGTGCGTTCTTCAACGATATGTGCGTAGACTTCTAATTGCCGGCGATACCGTTCCAACTTTTCTCGATCAGCCGGGTTGTTCACGTCTGGCTTTTTCTCGGATTTGAAATCAATCAATTCTACCGTCTGGTCCTCGCCCACTACTAGATCAATACTGCCTTTGAGGATGTACTCATCTTTGACCAAAGATACATCCACTTCTGCTTCTTTGATTCTAGACCAATTGCTTTGATTGCGTTGATAGTAACGTAAAACCTGTCCAGAGCGATGTTTTGACATACGCGGCCAAGTAAACCCGCTCCTTTTTAGTCAGAAAAGCATAGTTCGTGTCAAACCAGGCAGCCACCTGGCTCTCTGACAGCTTACTTTCTTCTCCCCGGAGAACGGCTTTGTGAATATCTTCAATCGTCTCGTGTACCAAAGTACCAAACAAGATCGGGTTGGTGCGGATCGGAGCAAACTCAAGTTCTCGGTAAAAACGGTACTGCTCAGCGCAGTTTTCGAACAAGGCTAAATGGGACGTGAAAGAGTATTCGTGTTTGAGGTTGATCTCTTTGACTTTTTCCAAAGGAAGGTCGGCGGGAATAAAGGCCGGATCGCGCCATGAGGGCAACTCTTCAAATTGTTCCGCAAAATAGGTAGACGGGGTCCTCCCCCGCCCCTCCTTTTCGTTGCAGGCCAACACCAATAGATTTTCGGCACGCGAAAAAGCTGTATAAAAAAGCCTGCGAAAATCATAATATTTCGTGTTCTCTAACGGTTCAAAAGGAGGCCGGCGCAGATATCCGCTTTCTAGAATTTCAGTTAAGCTGGTAAATTGCTTCCTTGGAGTTGCCTCTAACGAACCTACCACCACCACAGGAAATTCCAGACCTTTTGACTGGTGAATCGTAAAGAAAGAGACACATCCGCTTGGTGCATACTCTTGCTGATCTTCGTATTCATCAATACCGCCATCTTTGAGGAAACGGAAGAATTGATTAAAAAGATTCCGTAGATTTTTAGTCAGATAATCGGGAGTAAGAACGCTAATGTTGTGTAAGTATTCAAACTTTCCCAGTAATTGAGAAAATATTGCCAGGTTCCGCATCGCCCGACTGTCGTTGATGCCCCCTTTGAGAAGATCATCGTCCAGATACCGGCTAAAAAGTGGAAACCGCAGCAACTGGTAAAAGAGACCACTGAAGGCATAGTCAGCGTTCTGTGCCAGGGTCAAGTGTGACTTGGCCGTCGCCCTGCACCAACGCAACATATCTGCGTTGCCTTCTTTACGCAGTTCGTCGGCAAAGAAATCGAAACAATCGTTGTCGTAATAATCCCAAATTTGCAGCTGCGCGTCAGCTTTCCATTTGCGTACATCTGGGAATTGCGGAAAAAGAAAGATCAACGCACCGATCATCAGCCGAATTTCCTCCCGTTCAAAGAATTGGTTTGAGCGTGGGGAATAGACCGTGATCCCGTGGGCTTCTAGAAAACGGGAAAGCGCTACAACTTTTTTGTTCTTCACAGATCGAAAGAGAAACGCTACCTGATTCCAATCAGTTAGATGCCCCTGGTCTCGAAGGGCATTAAGAAAATTCAAAACTTCTTCATGGTATCCCTCTTGCGACAACGAACTGACTTTAATTACTGCGGGAACTGACGAGAACAACCCGTCACTCGGAATGATTTTCTTTTCAAACCGGAAGGTTTTCCCATCTGAAGACCATTCCTGTGCGGACATAAACCTGTTATAAAAATTGATGATCTCCGGATGAGAGCGGTAATTAATCGACAGGGTAACCTGCTTACACACCCCTGGTGCAAAATGATTCTTGAACTCAAGGATGTTTCGAATGGTCGCACCCCGGAAACGATAAAGGCCCTGGTCATCATCACCAACCACACATAAATTGGGGACGTCCCCTTCTGCAAGCTGAAAGAGAATCTCTTCCTGAACCGTGTTTGTATCCTGATATTCGTCCACCATCATGTACTGTATTTTTTGTTGCAACTCAGTTTTGGCTTCGGAATATGTTTTTAATAACAGCAGCGCCTCATATTGGATCGTCGAGAAATCAAGTGCATTATTTTCCTCAAGTTGTTTCAGATATAGCGCTGCGCATTGACCTAACACCTGAACCTCTGGGTCTGGCGAAGCTATCAGCGTCTGAACATCAAGAGCTTCTTCGCTGACCGTATGATCCATTTAACTAATTCATCGGTTTTTTGACCATGCGCTTTGACCTGGCTCTCCAATGATCAGAGACAGATTAGGAATCGCTTCGTATTCGGAAATCTTCTCATAAATAAAATACTTCTGGTCAAACTGGTCCATCATAATGAAATTTCGTTTCAAACGAGTGAAATCGCGGTATTCTTCAAGTAAACGTAAACAGATGGAATGGATCGTTCCGAGATACATCTCATTGAGATTAAAGCGGATATTCAATTCAGACAAACGGTTTGAGATCCGCGTGATCAATTCCTGCGCTGCCTTCTCCGTAAAAGTCATTACCAGAAGGTTTTCTGGGGCGGACCCCTTTCTCAGTAATTAAATACACAACCCGCTCTACCAATGTAAATGTCTTTCCGGACCCCGGACCTGCAATAATAAGTAATGGGCCATCGGTAGTTTTTATTGCTTCGAGTTGTTCTTTGTTTGCCCGTGAATGGAATTCGCTCATTCGTTCTCTCCCCCAAATTGAGGTAATATTCCGACTTCAATAAAATATTCATAATTATGAAGTGTTTTTACAAAATCGGATAGCCATACATTCGTTAACCAGTGATAACACTAAAACTCTTGATTTCTTTTAGAATTAGTAATTTCAACCGAAAAACTTGAGAGATATTTTATATCAAAATTAAATTTGCGTTCAAGTTGTTAAATTACTCTCAATAATATATTGTCAGCCAATCAAATTCGTGTAGAATTAACAAAGCGAATATCGTTGCGGTATATACATTGAAAAAAAGGAAAAATACTCTATGAACCGGGAAACAACCCCAGGGTTTGTTCCGCTCATCACTGATCTGTTGTCTTATTGTTACTCAAGAGCGGATTACACATTAAATGCAGAAAATGTACTAAATGAATTTTTCGGACGCCGTGTTGAAGACGGTGTAATATTGTCTGGCAGTTCGATCTCCTACCCTACCCTTTCTGAAGATAACGAAATCAGGGAGAGGTTTTTCAAATTGATTATTACCAATCCCTATGTATTGGTATTTATCGACTCCCTTCTACCGGATATAGATAAAGAATCTGGAAAACAAAAAATTGAACATCGCGGATTTATGATCGAGTACAAGGACGGGATTATCGCCTATAAAAAAGTTCCTAAAGAAGCTGTACTGGATAGATTCATCGACCCAACTACTGGCCAACGCGTTACACCGGAAACAAACGAGTTCTTCTTCTAATATTTACATAATTCAAAAAAGTAATATTCTCCTATTTGACTATACGAAAAGGCAGATATTTATTAATTGGGTTTATTTGCAAAATTAACGATCAGGTTCGGATTCCAGATTTTCCTTAAAGCATCTTGAATAATAATTCCATAATTACGGGACAAAAGAACGTTTAATCCAGTTTCATTAAAAGCACCTATTGTAATTTCTGATTTCGCAGAATCATAGAAAATTGCTCTGAGACAATAGATCCAAGTAGACATTTCTGCAGCTGGTATCAGATTGTCGTTTCGAATATCAGTAAAAGCAGCTTTCAAAAATACATTTGCCTGATCCAATTTAGAATCAGAATCCAAAAATAAATTAATGCCTTTATTAATCTCTTCTTTTTTATCTTTATTCTTTCTTAAAAGTACTATCTTTAAGTACCTTAGAGGTACTACTCCCTGTACCTGATTGGTACTTCCCCCGTCCCTCTTGGGTACTACCCCCCGTGCTTTTTGAGTCCTCCCCCGGTACCTCTTGAGTACTACCCCCCAGTACATTATTAGTACTGGTAACCAGTACCTTTTTAGTACTACCCCCTAGTACACTTTTGGCACTACCACCAGTACCTTTTTGGTACTCCCCACCGTTATTATTATTTATGATCTGAAAATTTCCCTCATCTTTTTCTGGAAAATCATAATTGTCAGTTGTAAAAATAGCCCCAACAATTTCCGCTTTACCGGTGTCAGCATAGACCTTAACTGATCCCTCAACTCGATCATTACCAGATTCATCTACCACTAAAAACTTAGCATCGAGATATTGAGAAGAAACATCTTTTATAAAACCGTGTTCTTCCAAGGTTTTTTAAATATTTGAATACAAACCTTCTCTCTTTTCCCAGCCGCTTACTAATCGTCACGGCACTAGCTCTACAAACGCCATCCTCCATTTGACAGTATCGCCAAACAACACCAAAGACAGCCGCCGCATCCATGCCCACTTCCTGCACAACTGCGTCCATCAACGGTGTAAATCCACCCACTTTTGTTAGTATTGTCCGCGACATAAACCCTCCAAAAACAAATTGCCAACCGTGTGATCACACCTTGTTGGCAATTTGTTTGGAAGATTAAGTAAGTGTTTCTAAGAAACAGATAAACAAATACTTGACAACGCATATTATTATGTGTAAACTAAGCACATAAATAAATATATACGTCGCTCCTAAACAAATCACCTGCAGCCGCCAAGCAACAAGGTGATTTTTGTTTTAATGATTAAAACTCAGTATATCTTAACTATTAATTAACTCCTATTGGTTTCTCTTAAAAAACTTTGAACTGCCATTGTTAACACCTGGTGGCGTGGCAATTTCATATTCATGGCGATTTTATTCACCTGCGACACTTCGGATTCGGTCAAAAGCAAAGCCACCGGGATCACATTGGTATCAGATAAATCGTCACTCGTGCCAGGTTGTAAAACACTATTTCTTCGTTCCTCTTTCTTTGCATCCATCCCTTTAGGCGCAGGGATTACTGGATGTTTTGTAGAGGGCAAACGCGCCGGTTGTCGGGGGGGGCGCAGAATAAGCATCGCGGAGGGAATACAAAACATCTTTGATCGGATATGGATCATCACTCTTTGGAACACCGGCAGCATATCGGCGCATGATCGCCTCTGCTTGGTATTTGGAAACTCGGCTATCTCGCAATTGACAAGCCAGCATAAAGCCAGTTTCGTGACGGGTCCCCTGTTTTTGCAATAGCCAGAGCCTTTTTCAACCAAAACTCCCCTGCTTCGTCGGGGTCGATATCCACGTCTCCGGAATTTTGGAATTCAGCCCATTGTTTTTCTTTTCTTTCGTTATATTCCTGAATTAAACTCAAAAGCCATTCAGGGGCATCCGTAAGGGGATCTTTCAGTCCAAGGCCGTTTTTCGACCATTCATATCCCGATCCCTCTCCCGCTGTAGTGATCGACCCTTTCGACCGCAGGTCTATTCCTGTAGCAATTTTACCGGCCACATGAGGAATTTTTATACCGATGGGCAGCTTGAAAAGGAAATGAAATCCATTGTGCGGAGTACGTTGCCATGGCCCTAATGATGGCATACCATGTTCAGAAATCCATTTATGCCAGGTATCCAACCCTTCTTCGTCAACATCAAGGGCAAAAAACAAATTTGGTTCGCAGGGAATTCCAATACGCAGATCGTCTCCCCACTTAGAAAGCCAAAGGGATATCTTGGAATTATCTCGTGTGGCATCAAGAAATCCATGTTTGGTCAAGGGAATTTTCTCTTTACTCATAGGGAAAACAGACCACCCACGCTTAAGGACAATGTCAATAATCTCGCGGTTATTCATAGAGTGTCCCCTGTCCGCGAATTATGGTGCGTTCAAATTTGTTGTATAATGGGGTTGTTGATTGCGCTTTATGCGCTCGTTTTGGACTTGCAGTCGCTTGGTGAGGACACACCAGGCGAACTGCGTTTTTAAAGGGGTTAAACATCATTCCCCTCCTTTTTCAGGAGCAAATCTCCTGTTTTATGCAGCGCATACCTGATTGCCTCACTCACGGTTGCAACACTTTCTTCTCCATCCCCGCCATATTGCATAATACGATTGATCAATTCCAGTTCAGAATCAGACACGAAGGAGGTAACCCTTTTAGAGTAATTACTTCCCCGTGGTCGACCCGGCCTACGCACGCCCGTATTATTGGTTATCTGAGAATTAATCATACAAAAATTATACCGAGAATTCTATGGGGGCGCAATAGTAAATAATGAGAAGTGATAATTTGATTGGCGGCCCAGCAAAAAGTAAAATACAACAACTATGAAAAAATTATTATGACTCCCCCGCAAAAAGGTCAAACCGTCAAAACCTCAATATGAAAGTGGGGCCAAGTTGTCAAAAATGATATCAAATTGCCACCCATACGTTACGAAAACGCGGAAAACACCCCTTAAGTGGGAAATATAATCACGCATTTTTCTAAAACCGAGTAATTGCAGTAGAGTCATATTATAAAAAATCAGAATTATCACCAGTTAATCACAAATTAAAGAGTGGTATAATCTCGCTAACAATTGAATATATTTAACGACCAAAACTTTTAACAGCAAGACTAACATAGATTACCATAGGTCGATTTTTCAATGCCCATACGCGGCATTGACGAATCGACCTTTTTTTATTTTCTACACAAAAAAAGGAGGAATTATGAGCAAAATAAAGATCAGATATTTTACAGCGGGATTGACTGTGCTTTTCATCGTAATTCTGGTCGGAGCAACAACGGCAATCGCAAAAGCAGACACCGAGGAAATTACCCAAGGCATAGAAAACCCCACCCAAGTTATTGCCGCTTCCACAATTATTGACAATCAGCCCGAATCTCCAGAAATCACCGTCTGTATTTCTACAGAAACAACTGACGTTGCTGGAACAGATTTGATCACCGCCACAGACTTACCAACCAATGTTGAAACCACAGAGCCGGCCGCTACAGACACGGCGCCTGTTTTGGATTCCCCGACCGATACAGAAACCAGTACGGACACCCCTACCCCAACTGAGATTACAGATACCCAACCGCCGAAAATTCAGTTTTCTACCGATGACGTATCTGGTGGGCAGATTAAAATCCGCATTTCAGTATCGGATGAATCTGGAGTAGATGGTCAGTCTCTTTCTGGCCAGGCAACAGACGGGAATGGTTCTGTTCAGACCTGCAGCTTTGCAGAAAATAGCGGACAGTACACTTGCCTGCTCACACTCGGCAATGGGAATTATCGCGTTGTTGTGTCTACAAAAGACCTGGCAGGAAATTCGGCCAATGTGGATTTACCTGATTTCACAGTCCAAATCAACAGCGTCAATTAAAACCGCCAGGAAGGAATGAGATGAAAATTAGAGAAACGATCGAAATATCCGACCTGGGTGGTGTATTGATCACCGCATTTGTTTTACTGGTTTCAATCACTACGCTTGTATTTGCGTCCTATACCGGTCCCAACCGGTCATATTCGTGGACCACTATAAGTTATGAGAGAAAGCAGTGCCATTATACCGGTATAAAAGATTATCCAGGCAAGGGGTATTGCGCCTGTAGTTATACCAGGTATGTTTCCACGAACAGTGGCTGCCCCGCAATTAACACTGGTCTATTTACTGCCGGAGCTTGTGGTTGGTCAGGAATATGTGCTACCTATGGCTTAACAGGAACAAGTTCTTCCTCTTCAATCGGATCTTGCTCTTCTTCAGATACAGGAGCTACCGCGGTAGAAACCCAACACAATAGTTCCTATCCCTCAGCAACGGTTTCCGGCTTAGTTGGTTGTACCACCGCTGGCGAAAATGGTTGGTGTGTTTCTCCAGAAAAGATCACCATCAGCGGAAGCGAACCACTATCGGGATACACCATTACTGGCATTGAAGGAACACAAAATGGAACGAACTTTACTTGCACTGGAGTTTCTTCGTGTGATGTTTCTTTGGTAGAGGGCGCCAATGCGTTCACTTATTGGTCGGATTCAAGCTATGGAGATACGTCTTTGCAAGGGACCACGATGGTAAACCAAGACACACAAAAACCACAGGTAACTATCGCAGTGGGTGGCACGGCCGGCAATAATGGTTGGTACACATCTGGCCAGGTTACCGGTTCGGCTGATGATCCAATACCCGGTTCTGGCATCGATTCAATTACTTACTCGCTGGATGGTGCTGCAAGCGTGACGTATTCCTCTCCAATCACACTGGCTGCCGGTATACACACAATTTCTATGACAGCAACCGACAAAGCCGGCTGGACAGACACTAAATCCCAAACAATCAGTGTTGATCTCGACGATCCTATAATCACTTCTGCCGTATCTGGAACCACAGGCAGTCATTCATGGTTCACAACCAACGTCACTTTGACCGGCTCTGCTGCCGATCCAACCCCAGGGTCAGGTCTGGATACATTTACCATATCAGACAACGGTAATCCGTTCACTGCCTTTACCGGGTCGACCGTATTCTCAGACGGACAACACGGTGTAACCTTGCGCGCTGAGGATATTGCAGGCAGGGTTACTACGGACGAGAAAACCATCAATGTGGATACGCAGAAGCCAACCATCACGAAATCAATTACAGGTACCACCGGTACGAATGGATGGTACATCGACGCCACCCTGAACGCTTCATCCTCAGATCCAACCCCCGGCTCAGGAATCAACACGTTTGAGTATTCTCTGGATGGCTCTCCGTGGGCAGCCTACAATACCCCTCTTGTTATGACAGATGGCCAGCATACAGTTGATCTCCGTACTGTTGACCAAGCCGGCTGGACAGACGAAACCTCTAAAGACGTGAAGGTAGATTCCGTTAAACCAACCCTGTCAGTGAACATAACCGGGACTACCTCGGATAACTATACCTATACATCTGATGCCGTAATCTCTGCCTCTGGCGCGGATTTGACATCTGAACTATCTCTCATCGAGTATACAGACAATGGGGGAAGCTGGACGACTTACACTGCCCCTATTTCTTTTGCAATTGGGGAGCATACGGTTATTTTGCGCTCAGTAGACAACGCAGGCAACATTTCAGATGATGACACCTTGAAATTTTCAGTGGTCAAAATAAGCCCCTATATCGAAATGCCATCAAAATGGAGTCTCTACGAATCGCCCAATGCAATTATCAATGCCGGCTATGCAGTTTTGGCTGGGGCGAAAGTCACCATATCCGACCCACAGAATCGGTATCCAGCGATTGTCAGAGATTATTCTTTCTCTGGCAGTGTGTACACAATCAGCCTAGCCTGGGATCGTAAGTTTGCTAATGAGAAATCTGCTCCGATAGGAACGGTCAACGTGAATATCGACGCATGGGACGTGTTGGGACTTCATGCCTCAGCCTCCGGGGTTATCGAAATCAAACTTGACCCCACCCCTACCCCGACCATTACACCGGCCCCATCAGCCACGCCCGTTCTAACAGAAGGAGTGCCGGTTACTTTTGGTGGAGTTGAGATTGCTCCCACAGCCACCGCTTTTCCCCAAGTTGTTTCCACGGAAACAACAAAACCCGTAAAAGGAAAGGCAAATAAAAGTGCCAAAGCGCTCGGTTTTGGAATTCTTTTGGGTTTTGTAGCCATGATCGGAATAATGATCAGTTTCGATCCCCGCCCACCCGTAATCAATCGTCTGGCAAATGCTGTCAATACCCGTAATGAAGATAGCAAGAAGAAGTAAAGAAATAATCACTATCCTCAAGACAGTGACAAAACATACCAAACAAATAAAAGGAGAAATTTCAAAATGACGGATTATTCAATTGGTTTTGCATCATTTGTTGCCATCGTGGCTATCGGATTAATGATGTACTTTTATCTACGACGCCAAGCGGTTGCACTAAATAATATGGCGCGAGCCCTGGAAGATACCCATATGATCGCAGTAAAAAATCGCCGGGATGAGCATAAACAAAATCCTTTTACCATGAACCCTAATGAATGGATTGCCAAACAGGTTGATACAGAGGCAAAGGTTGTCGAAACGATAAGTGTTTCTCAAAAGCCTATGTGGGCAAACCTTCGTTGTGATGATGGAAAAAGGATTGTGGTCTCACCACTTGCCCTCGCAGAATTAAAGGCAGCAATTAACGTTCAACGGACTAACAGCAAACTCAATCAGATTACTGAACCATTGCTCGGCACGAACCGCAAAACATTGGTTACCATAGAGCGCTCTCTCCGGGATGATGAATGGTTTGATATGGAAGCCGAAAAAATTGGTAAAGATCTGGGAGTAAATTGGGGCGAAACCGCCCATTTGAATTTCTATATTATTTCCCCGAAAGCTGCATAATGTTTTCTACCCTCACCCTGCCAATAGTTTTATTTGTTACCGTTTGGCTGATCGTCTGTTCTATATGCGATTGGCGCAAGCAAGAGGTCCCCGTATTTCTTACCACTGTCCCTTTATTAATTGCGGTCGTGTGGTCTGCGCTCTACGGTAACTACCTTGCAAGTTTACTGGCAGTGGTGATGTTTTTCGTTACTGACTTAAATACCTGGCCGGCGATTGGATTGACTATCCTGTCGTTGGCCTTCTTTGCAATTATTGTTTATTTTATTCATCAATTCACGATTGACACAGTGTTTCCATTGTTTCTGATTGCTTCATATTTGATGCTTTTTATTTTGGCAAAACAGGTGGCTCGGATGCAAAAATCACTGTCACCCTGATCCTATTATTTGGATGGCAGGCGTTTGTTTTTTGCGATGATCCCTGGGGGCCTGGTTGGATTAGTTGGTTTGATCGCAGGTAAAAAGAACTGGAAGCTGCCTTTTGTAATCCCAATTACAGCCGGCATGATGATATTCTTTGCCGTTTGTTTGTTGTGAAAGGAGGAGCTATCGGAGTAATTACGAAATTTCATTGGCAATACACCGGGATGGGTCCGGCTGTTCACTAGAAGTTATTCAGTCTATTTAAAGGAGAAATATCAATGAAAAAGTTAAATTTGTTACGCAACACAAGTGGCATGGAAGCTACCGAAATTGCCGTAATCGTTGTAGTAGTGATTTTAGTTGTTATTGGCGCCTTCCGCTTGCTTGGCGTAAACATCTCTGCGGCAATCACGTCAGTAGCAGGTGCTATTTAAATTATCTGATTTTGATGGACGAAAGAGAGGATTATGAAAATCCTAAAATTGCATCTGCTTAAGAATAAATCGGGAATGGAAACGCTTGAAGCGGCCATCACTACCCCAATAGTAATCTTAGTCATGTTAGCAACCGTGAATTTGGGGTATGGTTGTGTTTGCGCAGCAGGCGGTCGAGCAAGCTGCGCGGCATGGCGCAAGAATGGGGAGCGTAGCACAAGGATCAGCGGCTTATTACGCCTATGCTTACGCTCAAGATGCGATCAAAGCCTCCAAAATTGTGCAAAATCCATCAGTTTCGATTCTGTCCGCGAGCGGTACCCCAGGAAGTATTTTGACAGTGGAAGTTTCAGGCACTGTGCCTAGTTTCATAGGTGGACTAATTCCAAAGCTAGGATCATCTTTTGCTGTTTCTGCGGAAGCAAAGTTCAGACAAGAAGGTTGGCAATGAAAGCGAACCTTCTGCGCGACAAAAAAGCCTACTCGACCCTGTTTGGACAGCCTTTTTTACATTTTGCCTGATCCCGATCATGGCGTTCTCGATTGAGTTGGGACGGTATTACATCGCGCGAACGCAGATAGCCGCTGCAGCTGATGCGTCTGCGTTAGCTGCGGCCATTGAGATCAACCAGAATACCTTTGTGCAAACTGGTCAGATCGTGCCAAATTCAGCTACCTATTCCTGGGCGCAGAAAGCAGCTAACCTAAATGGCGAAGAATTGATCAGCCGCAAGATCTATCCAACCGTCAGTAATATTGTAGTGAAGAACGGATCGGTCATGGTCGCAGTTTCCGCAGATTTAAGTATTCTTTTCCCATCTGTTGTGCCTGATATTCAGGTAACGGAATGGGGAAAAGCAGAAGTCCGTGCTTTGAGTTATTAAATAATGTTATAATGCTAATTACAACTGAATAGCATAAATAACAGATTACTCACTCCCTGAATGGGAAATTGAGAAAACAAAGCCGGATACTGCAAGCCTAATTTTTTGGGCAAATGCGTATTCGGCTTTTTAATTATCAAACACTGAAATTACAAGGAGGACAAAGGTGTTAAATGAACTAAACATAGAAGGTATTGTAGTTTATTCATATGCTTATAACAAAGATTCTAATAGTACGCATTGCTTGTTATCGGGACAGCAACCGGCCAGCCAAACCAGCATATGAAGAAGGCAAAGAGAAGCCGGATTATGTAAACGTTCGTTTTCTCGGCGGCGTGACAAAAAAACTTGTTATTTCCTGATGATATGCATATCCGAGTTAAAGGTTATTTACAATCTCGAGAGTACAACGAAACACTTTTGGAATTTTTAACGAAAGCCAAGAAAAATCCTATTACCTCACAAATGGATGTATCTGTGGTCGGCGGCAAACCAAATCAGATTATGTGTGGTCGGAATACCGTGGAAATTGTCGTCGAAGATTACACAATAATTCAGCAAGCAACAAGTCAAACCAAAACTGAAATGGCAGCCAGAAAGCCAGTATTAAACCCAAGCGCCGGTAAAGGGGCGATTTCCACAGAAACACAAAAAACCGTTCCGTCTTTGTCCACCGAACCAAGTAAAAAAGGCAAAGGCAAATCCTCAAGAACCCATAGGGGTAATACAGGAAGCGCCGGCACAACAGCGGCTAATGCAGAGCCAGGGTTGTAAGAAGAACACACAATTGAATAGTACGTCAGACAAGTAAGTAATATATCGCAGGGTTTTATACCTGCACCTCTTATTAATCCAAAAGAGGAAAACCACAAGGAGCAAACGAATCACCTACCAGGTGATTTTAAGCCTTTTTGGTTTTCCTCTTTTTTGGTTAATACCTGTTCTTTGACAAAAAATCGCTTTCCGCAACACGTTTTCCAGAGCACCGGAAACGGCAACCGCTGCGCCTACACATAGGCCAGGTCGAGAGAAGTACCGATAAAGCAGTGCCGGAATGTGGATTCATAAGCAATTACAAGATTGAAATCCGCTCTTAGACTGCCCGAAAAAATCGGGATTGTGCTCGGTAGGGCAACATCAGTACGCGCCTTGAAGTCAGGGGGATTTTGTCAGGGTGCATATTTATGTTGCTCTGCATAAAAAACGAGCGGAATTATTCAAAAAATGAAAAATCGACCTGTCTGCTATGAGACAGGTAAATCGAGAAGTGGGTAGTTTCAGTCTACCCACTTCTCAGTAAATAAAAGATTCTCACTTCCGAAAAGTCGTTTTAGTGAGCGTTTTTTATTTGCCGTTCTACATTTCGTAGGACGGTAAAAACATAGAGGGAATATCAAACATAGCTGAAACCCTCAACAGAAAAACAAGTAAACACACAAGGAGGAACGTATGGATGCTAACCCTGAAACACTTCAAGGTGAGCGAACCGAAAAGGCCCAAAAAGGTCTAGCTGAAGGCTCGATCAGTATTCAATTGACCAAGCCTGGACACAGTTGGGTAGTCCAGAATGGTGATCACGAACCATACCGGGTCGTTTTTAAAGATTCAGTATGGGCATGTACCTGTATGGACTTTTCGGCCAGAGGAAAGTACGGAATCCGATGGCAAGCATATCGAAGCCGTCCGCCTTTCCCAAAACACAAGCAAGCAAATTAATACTCAAAGGAGGAACCAAAAATGGAAGTAAATGGAAGTACAAATGGTTGGGTTAAGTTATATCACCCTGCAGTCGGTGGAGTGGAAATGTACTCTCCCTCTACCAACAGTACCTCTCACCGCAGAACAAGCCAAAAGTATGTTCGATTCTCTAAGTGTTCTTCTCCAAGCCGGCTTTAAAGCCCAGCAAGAAGGACTGGAGGAAGGTGAGACAAAAGAAGTTGTAACTCATCTCGCACACAGGAATAAAGCAAACACCGATGGAACATCGACGTCAATCATTGATGTTTATTGCGGTGGAAACTTCAAAGTTGTTGGGGTTTACCTCAATAACGAGGGAGATAGTCAAAAGTTTACAGAAGCTTTGGTATTTCTCCCGACAGTATCCCTGTTTTCGATGGTGATGCTTCAATTGAGCGCCAAAAGAATGCCGCAAGAGATAAAAAATACATCATTCCCGTAAACGGCGTCAATGTCGTTTACAAAGCCAACCCAAAATGGGAAGGCGACGAGGACAAACGGCACTCCAAGAGAGCTTTTGTCCGTTGGGAACGAACAGTATCAACAAATATTGAAGCGGTAACTCCTGCGCTGGCTACTGCAACTGCTACTCAAACACCGTTCCCACCCCCGGTTGCGACACCCGTCGTCCGTCTTTATAAAGATGGGAAACAGGTATCGCAAAATGAAAAAGAGATCCAGGCTTTTGACCAATACGTCAAAAAGCACGGATTTGTGCCTGAATCAATTCAGGCGCTACGGGAATCCTGGGCAGCCTAGATCGGGCGATATTGACCAACCATGATAGAGCGACCCGCAACGGTCGCTCTATTCAATCACAAGGAGGAACTACCATGTATCAAAAATTAGTACTTGTCGGAAATTTAGGAAACGATCCTGTCTCTCGGTTTACCGATAGCGGAACGCAAGTTTGCAATTTCAGCGTTGCAACCAACCGTAAATACACCGATTCTGCGACCAAAAGAAAGGTGAGTGAAACTACCTGGTTCCACGTTACCGTCTGGGGAGAATTAGCACAAAGCTGTGCCAATTACCTCAAAAAAGGGTCGCAGGTTCTTGTAGAAGGTCGGCTAAGTCCCGACAGGACTGGCAACCCTAAAACGTTTTCCCGTCAGGATGGCTCTGTTGGAGCAACATTCGAAGTGACTGCAGATACGGTCCGCTTCATGGATAAAGCTGAAAACAGCGAATCCGCTCAAGAAGATAAAAATTCAAGGGCTAAAGACGAGATCCCGTTTTAGGGCAACAAGGAGGAACCACAATGGCAAAACAAGGACTTGTTTTTAGCAACGAAAGTGGAATATTGTTGGTCGAGAACTTTTGGGATTGCGAATGTGGAAACACATATCGCAAGGAAGATACCCCAAAATGCGAGAAATGTGGAAAGACGCACAATGAATGCCCTGATTCCAGAGCGTCAGAACTGTTGGAATTTTACAGCTTCTTGCTCACCGATGAAGAAATTGCCATCATCAAAGGCGAGATCAACAAAGAAAAAAATCCAGAAGAGCCACAAGTAGATAATGAAGCGATTGAATATCCCCTGGTAGACCTTGATTCTTTGATTCCACTCGAAATCAAATTTGACCCGATTTATTTGACTGCCGGCGCAAAAAACCTTTTCGATCAGCTACAAGCGAAAGTTGTAGCTGATGAAATTGGAAACGCCTTGCTAACATCAAAAGAAGTAACCGAAAGCATGAACTGGTATTTTTGGTGTGAAAGTCAAAATGGTCAATGTCATCTTCGGGGAGAGGATGCTGACGCTGAATACGACACATATTTCACCTACTTCAATGGTAACGGAATTTTGCTCACACCTTTTGAAGAAAGAAAGGTGTGCAGCAAACACACCAACCTGCCAAACGGCGAAACCGGGTATGTGCTCTCTCTGGAATGAGCGACAAGATAAATACACAAGGAGGAACCACAATGTTTAATGTAATTACTACACCCAAACAGGAAAAAGCAGAGAAGATCAAGCAAGGGCTTGGCAATTTTTATGGTACTGAAGCGTACCATTACGTTTCCATATTTACAAAAAAGGTTGTTGCAACCGATGGAGTAATGTGGCTGGCGGAAAATGCTAATGCCTTCTGGCTAATAGACATCATTACCAGTGTCTTGATCTCAAAATCTACTGCTGCTAAGTTCTGGCAGAATGGTTTTTCATCATGGACCCTGAAAGTCAAAGACAATAAGGGCGTGGTTACTGCGGATGACGGAAATGACCATCCTCTGTACTCACAAGATATTCCCTATACAGATTTTCCGCTGGACGAAATTATTTTATTCGTAGAATTAGGTGAAACTGTTGACGGGGAAGCCATGGTGATCCTGCTCCCAAGCGAGCATTAACCTGTTCAGGTAAACACAAGGAGGAACGCATGGACGACAAGTCAAAAGTGCTAATTGCTTCTATCGAGGAAGCAATTAAATCCCTTGCACAAGAAACAGACCTAAAAAGGCAATCAAGCCTATTTGTTTCCTATTTGGACATGATGGGAAAGTTTCATAATTACTCTTTTTACAATGAGCTTCTTATCGCCATACAAAAACCAGGTGCTACGAACGTAGCCGGGTTTAAGACTTGGCAAACCAAATTCGAGCGGTCTGTAAAAAAAGGAGAGAAAGGGATAGCTATTCTAGCTCCAGTGTTAGTCAAGAAGAACTATCAATCGAGTACAAAGAAAGATAAAGATGCCGAGGTTGTTTCCTCAGACACCTTAGCGGACAATTTATTATCGACCAAGTGTGTTGGTTTCAGAACGGCTTATGTCTTTGATGTTTCCCAAACAGAAGGGAAACCGCTGCCAGAAGAACCAAACTGGCACGACACAGAAAAAGACTTAGTTATTGAAGCCGCTTTGAAGGCATTTGCCGACAGTAAAGGGATTCGGGTAGTAGAAGCCGAAAAATTAAGAGGTGCGGACGGACTTAGTTGTGGTGGATTAATCAAGGTCTTGCCCAAGGCCGGCACTCGTACTCTGGTTCACGAACTGGCGCACGAGCTCCTGCATTGGAAACACCCCGAACTCAAACTCTCCAGAGAGATCGAGGAGATCGAAGCTGATTCCACAGCATACGTTGTGGCACAGTATTTTCACCTAAAACAAGATTCAGAAGCATCACCTAATTATCTGGCACTATTCGAAACCAGTAGGGAAGATATTCTCGCTCGCTTTACCCGAATTCGCGCAGTCTCAAAAGAAATTATTGAGGCCGTCGAATCACGCAAAGGTCTGCCTGATCTGGAAGGTGCGAAATGATCAACTTGAATGTTCAACCATTCGTTGGCAATATTCGAGAAGAGATTCGACCAACTTCAACTACCAACGAAGTCGATTTCGGCTTCAACTGGTATCTCAATGGCACGATGGATTACGCATGGCGCGTGTCATGGAATCCGCTTACCGGATACCTTTACGCAAACAATGCGAAAAACCAAGTTGTTATTCTCGGAAAATACGAGAATATTGATCTTGCATCCAAAGCCATAGGGAATTGGTGGAAACCAGAAGTCCCATACTATCACAACCTGACCAAACTTGTAGAACATATACAGGGAGGTGAGTCTTGAAAATAATAGAAGTCTATCCGGTTGCTAAACCAAGACCCCCGATCAGGATCAGGCGGAATAAAAAGGATTTGTTCATCAGCATTTCTATGCTGTTTGTGCACCTCTCTTTTTAGTCGGCATCTTTCAAGAAACATTATGAGAGGGTGAGTAAATCACCCTCTCAACAAGTTAACCACACAAGGAGGAACCAATGAAATTCATCAAAACAACCAAGACCGCTTTGCTCCAACTGCTGGAAATGGCATTCCATTTTGCTGGTGCAGCTAATTTAGTCCTTAACCAGAAAGAAGAAGGGGTAGGAAAAGTAGCAATATTGAACCTGGTATTTAGGTTAAACAAGCTGGAAATACAAGCTTTCAATATGGAAGCATTCATCAACCTTACACTTCCTCTTGAGGGGAATGAAGAAAATGCGGTATACATCTTCCCTGGCCGGCTCTTGATCGACACGATCAAAGGGGTTGGCGGGGACGAAGTGCTGCTTGGCCTTGATAAGGACCATCTCGTAGTCAAGAGCTCCGAAGGGCAAACCGCCCTGCAGGAGATTGCTGGAGATTTTCCCAATCCAGCGAAATTCACTACATACGAAACCCAAATGCCGTGCGAGAGATTGGCTCATGCTTTGAACATGGTAGTTTTTGCATGTGATAGGAGTGATTCCCGTCCAACGCTCAACGGTGTTCTGGTTGAAATGAAAGACGAAAAGAATATGGTCCTGGTGGGAACTGATGGATTCAGAATTTCAATATTCGAATCTGAATTGAACTGGTCTCAAGTATCTCGAAAATCTTACGAAAAAGAATTCATAATTCCATTCAAAACCGCAGGAAATATGGCAGTCATCTTCTCCAAGAACACAGGAGTCTTTAAACTCGGCCTGAGTTCTGATCATAAGATGATGATCGAATGGGAAAATGGATACCTATTCTCAGTATTGGTTCAAGGCAAGTTCCCGGATTGGAAGAAAGTTTGGGAGCAGAACAATAAACCTACTACCAAGATCACATTCCTCACGGGGTTTCAGAACGCAGTTAAGGCAGCGAAGATTCTTGCAGTCGGAAACGAAAAAAAGAAACCCTTTATCACCCTGGATGTGAACAAAGAGAGAACAAACGTTGAATCCGATAGCGATTTAGGTAAGTCGAAAATCTCTTTATCACCTGAATTCTTCGGAGATGGAAATCTTCAGATCGAATTCGATGGGACATATCTGCCAATACAAATTGAAGGTGAAATCTCAATCGGATTGAAAGCCAAACATGCCCCTGCGCTTTTTGAAAGCAAAGAAGAGTCTGGTTGGCATTTTCTTCTTATGCCAGTAATTAGTGACAAGCAGCCGGCATCATAATCCACTCCCCCACTTCAGAAAACTGAATACAGCTTCAAAAAAACAGGGTTGCCAACCAACCCTGTTTTCCCTTTTGGCGTGATTGAGCAAGGGTTGCTTATCAGGGAAAATACCTGATCCGGTATGGTCCAACTCCATACACGCCGCCTTGAGCCGTTTCTACGAAAACAGTAGAACGACTTAAACATAGAGGGAATATCCAACATAGCTGAACCCTCAACAGAAAAACAAGTCAAACACACAAGGAGACGCAATATGGAAAGATCAGCAGAAAGATTTTCACAGAACAGTTTCAAAAAACCGCAACCTAAAAAGTACGGAGTGGAAACCAAAGCTGAGAGCAAGCAGCGAAGCAGAGATCGCCGGCGAGCTCATAAAGACAAGGAGGAACGAATCTATGGCTAATACCTTTGTTCATATAGAAGGGAATGCCTACCGGGTGCTTTTCCAAGGCAATCTCAAAGAAGATCACCTGGTATCAAAGAATCGAACTTGCTCTTGCGGCGAGAAGGACTGTCTTGCCATCAAAGAAGTAGAAATTTATCTACGGAATGGTGGAAGACGAGCTCCTGATCCGCTTCCCCCCCTGCCCTATCTGTGGAAGTGAGGTTATTACAGACCGCTCTTTGGACGGGAAGTATACTCACGAACCTGGTTGGCGATGTACAAAAGGTGGAAAGAAGCATTTTTTTCAAGCAAAAGCAAAAAAGATTCAGGAAAACATGGCCAAACATCCCTATCTCTTTAAACCAGTACCGGAAGACAATTACCCCGGAGTGAGAATGGATGAATTGACGACCTGGCAGGAATGTCAGGAAATCTCAAAAGGGTTTACCAGGAAACTGGATATAACCCGACCATGTAAGTAACAAGTAAGCACCACAAAAAGACAGCACACCCCCAAAAAGGTGTGCTGTCTAAATATAGATCGACAAGGAGGAACATATGGAAGTAGAAAAATTGACTTTGTTCCAAGGGTTTTACCCCATACAACCTGCTTCCCAAAAAGCGGTACGAGAACAACCTGATTACCGCGTAGAAACAAAAGCAGATGCTTGTACGGTAAGCGAACTGCTTTCAGTAATCATTGGTGGAAAAAAATCTACTATTCTCGCCAATAATTTATTGGAACAATTTGGAACAATTCAAAAAATCGACCTGGCTCATGTAAACGAGCTCTGTAGCGTAAAGGGGATAAGTAGGATTACCGCACTCAGGCTTAAGGCTTCGCTGGAAATGGGTCGAAAACTATTTCAACCCGTTGAAAGAAGACCGAAAATCACCAACCCGCAAGAAGCAGCGGATATCTTGATGCCATTATTAGCTAATCGAACACAAGAGTACCTTATGGTATTGCTAATGGACACAAAGAATCAAGAGATTGATGTAGTGGAAGTGTATCACGGTAGTCTGAACTCAACTCAAGTTAGGATTGGCGAGATCTTCAAGCCGGCAATCCAACAGAACGCTGATTCTATTATCGTTTTTCACAATCACCCATCTGGTGACCCTTCTCCATCTTCAGAAGATATCTCGATTACAAAGGCAATGATTGATGCAGGCAAGCTAATAAATATATGTGTCCTAGATCATATCATTATTGGCACACCTAACAAATTTAAAAGCTTGAAAGAATCTGGTCTGATTTCTTCATAACAATAACTCGACAAGGAGGAAACACAATGTTCAAACAATTTGAAGGTGAAAAGGATCAAAATCAATTAGAAGCGGGATTCGAGGTAAGTAAAATTCTCGCTCAAAACGGTATCGACATGAAACAGCCGGCTATTGCCATTACTTATGGTCAAATTGCCGAAAAGGTTGGCAATACCCTGGCTGAGTATGGCCTAACCGCTGATCGTTTGAGCGAGGAGGATATTCTCAGCCTGGTCCAAAAAATCAAAGAATATTTAGGCAGTGAAGATATTCTTTCATGGCCACAAGTTGTCCAAGATATTACCGAAAACACTCAGGCAGTTGCTGAACTGATTTCGGTAGATGACAACCAAATCGGGGATGACCGCCCATTGGACGGCGACGAAGGCTCTGCCCTGGCGTCTGCCGGCTTTGGAACAGACGAAGATTACCCCGGAGGCGGAGATTCAGATTTCTAATTCAAAAATGGTATGTACACAGGGGGAATTCCCCCTGTGTACTATCTGACCTACAAGGAGGAAACATGATCATAAACATTGCATTTTATAACAGTAAAACAGCGAAAAAGATCACTGCGCACCAGACCCTTTTTCAAGCACAAGCTGCACTTCTTGGTTTTGTGAAATCTCCTGAGAACAAAGATTTTACTGAAGAAGTCAAGCAAAAGATCAATACATACCCCGATTTACTCAAGGCGTTGTTTGATGGTAAGTGCGACAGCTCAGTAAATACTTTTGCACTTCCTTCTGTATTATGTGAGGAGAGTGCATCATGATTGCTTCAGATATTCCAATTTACATAGCTGTATTTCACAATGGCTTCGGAAATGCTGATATTTCCACTGCACCCATCTTATGAGATGCCGGCAAAGCGATTTGTCAACATCCTAAAAAGGCCAGAGAATGTTCTCGGCTTCCAGAAAACCTAAAAGGTAATCTGGAACATGGGAACAGATTGGGGAAAATATATTTTTATTAACTGTATTAAATGATCGATGGATCATTGATATCCAAGTAAAATACCTGACCTCCCCAACCGACGACAGTGTCGTAGATTATTTACGGATTGCCCAAGCTTCCCTGCAAATGGCCGATATAGGCAGTTATAAAATAACAACTGATCAGGAATATCTAGAAGTGAAAAGGTTCGCGGGACGATACGATGTCCACATGCTGCTCGTTTTTTTCATAGCTTCATGGAAAACATGAAGAGAAACGAACAGCAAAAGAAAAAATATGTGGTTCATCCTGAATCAGAAGCTGCTGCTCCAGAAATAAATTAGAAAAAGAGAGGGGGGCTACCCCCCTCTCACATCCGCTCAATCAGGACAGCAAACACAAGGCACTTACTTTAGTATGGGCTTTTTGTTTGCTGTTCTACATTTCCGTAGGACGGTAAAAACATAGAGGGAATGTCAAACATAGCTGAAACCCTCAACAGAAAAACAAGCCAAACCTACAAGGAGGAACGGTAAAAAATGAGCAATGTATTCGAGGATACTTACAAGAAAGAAAGGATAATGAAAATAATAGAACTCCAGAAACAGGGAAAAATAATGTTCGAAGCTTTCAGGAGCGAATATGGCTTACCCGATATTCAAAAATTGGGCTTAGTTATGATGCGCACCCGATCCGGTTCGACAAAATACGAAGGTGAATTGGTTGCTCCGGGCAAGGGCGGGCTAGTTGGTTATTATAAATACAACAGCGAAGCCGCGGCCTATGAGTTTTTCCCGTTATCAGGAGCAGATATTCCGGCTCAACTTGCTGCTCCCAATCCATTACAACTTGGTGAAATTGTTTTGGATGAAGAAAGCAAGAGCGCAACGATGACTATCGACGGTGAATTGTTCACATTTTCAGATGTTGAAATATGGATGGAAGATATCGCCATATTATCAGCGCTAACCATTCACTGGCGGGAACCGGCAAGAGAGTATTTATTTGGAAAATGACAAGGATACCCGATACAAGTGGGAAACCGAAGCTATTTCAAACCAGTGCTCCGCATGTTGTAAATGAAAATGTTCAACTTGCCGTTTCAGGTTATGCGTATGAAGAGAGTGGAAATATTGAGTACGGAAATCTGGTCTATTTAGGTATGGTTGGTTATAAAACATCAATCAAATCTGAAATCGCTACAATTCTGCAAAACAAACCGGTTTCGCTTCTTGGAACTGGAAAGGGCAGAATTACTCTATTGCCAGAGAATGGTAAGTTTACACAGGTATTATCACCTATGCCTGAGTATGATTCTCACCATTGCTGCGTAGTAACCAATCAAGCCATTCCGGGGAAATGGGTCCCGGAATACGAGACGGTTTATATTCTCCAATTCATCGGAGGAAGCTCAATCGAAAGCCAACTCGTAGAGCGGCTAAATGAAACGTTAACAGCGCCGATTTTACCTGAATGGGGAACAATTTTGATGAAGAATGGAATCCAGAAGGGTTTTATCAAGACACTTACAACGGGAGGAGATTGTCTGGAAGGAATTTCGATCAGAATAAAATCTGAATGGAATGAGCTCCTTGAATCTCTGATTTTGGCCGAAGAAATTGCAATATAGATCACACAAGTAAGAAATAAATGCAACAAGCCCCATAAGGGGAGACAACGTCCCTTTATGGGGGCGTAATGTGTCTCCCCTTATGAATATATTCACAAGGAGAAAACACAATGAGACCACCTGCAACTGAGAAGTGTGGTAACTATCCCACGCATGAACATATCGTCAAAACAATACTAACCTATATCGCTCCAGCGGAAACAAGAGCAAGATTGCTAGACCCCTGCTGTAGCGAGGGTACAGCTGCGTCTATGCTTGGGAATTCGCTAAATTGTGAGACTTGGGGAGTTGAACTTTCCTACAAAAGAGCACAGGAAGCGGAAAAGGTTCTGGACAAGACATACAACTGTCCCTGGGACAGTATTTGGATCAATCAGGAAGCAGTTACATTCTTGTTCCTAAATCCGCCATACGACTACGACACAATTGAAGACAAAGGACGATTAGAAGTTGAATTTCTTCGTTCTTGCACTCCAATCCTTGCTAGTGGCGGCCTTTTGGTTTACATCATTCCTCAAAAACTATTTAGGCGTTTAGATGTTGCTAAAAGGTTGGCAACCAGTTACGAGAATTTCACAATTGGTCTTTACTCTGAATCGGTTTATGGTCAGGCAATTCTCTTGGCAACAAAAAGAGATTACTCTCACATTCCTAAAGAAGATGAAATTAAGGCAATTCAGGAATGGGGGAACATTCAACTGGAAAACCTCGAACCAGTGAATGAGCCTGTCTACACCCTTCTCCCTGCACCGAAACGCACAAAGAGCGGGCAGCCAATCCTTTTTTATCGAACAGATTGGTCGGATTCCGAAAAAGCAGAGGCAACGTTGAGGTCTGGCGTGATGACAACTACGGCATGGAAGGACCTGCTCAACCCAAACCGTGCCAATGTTGCTCAAACCATTCGTCCAGTTATGCCCCTCAAAAAAGGGCACATCGCAATGTTGATGTCATCCGGCATGATCGGAAACATCCGCTTACTGGATAATAATGGTCAACCTTTACTCATCAAAGGTCGTGTAATCAAAACACAAGATTCCACTACGTCTGTAGATGATAAAGGCGATGAGATCACAAAGATCAAAGACCGATTCGTTACCACGATAACTGTTGTTACAAGGGGAGGCATAAAGGTAATTGAAGACGTAGAAGGACTAACTGAATTCATGAAAGATTATGGAGATAAGGTTGCCGAATACATCCTTAATACCTACCATCCTTTGTACAACATGAATCCAACTGAGAGCGAAACCGCTATCCTGAATACATTAGGGAAAAACGGTAAGGTTCTTCCCGGACAGTCCGAGCCAGGTCTTTTAACAACCCAAAAACATGCCAGTATTGCCATGGCGAGGTCAATTCGCTTAAACAAAGTTGGCAATATACAGGGTGAAATGGGTATTGGAAAAACCCGCGTGGCTGCAGGGACAATGGCTTTGCTGAATGAATTTCCAGCATTAGTACTTTGCCCTCCTCACCTGGTTCCAAAATGGATTCGTGAGATCGAGGAAACAATTCCCGGAGCAAAAGGTTATGAGCTCCGTAGGATTGGTCAAAAATCCGAAGATCCTTACGATGTGAACGATGTTCGCCATTTTTTGGAGATGGTTGACAATGGTGATTTGGGACCAAAACCTATTGCGGTTGTGGCTACCACATCTGCAAAAATGTCCTCTGGTTGGCGACCATCTGTAGTAGTACGGAAAGCAAAAACCCCAAATAGCAAATACCGGGTCACCTCATGTTGTTGTCCGGTATGCGGCTCTCCAGTTTACGATTTGGAAGGATTCCCAATAAGGGATCTGGAAGAATTGTCCAAACAACGTTTATTCTGTCAGGCAGACGTACCCGGATGGGTATTGGATGAAGACGGAAAAAAGGTTATTGGAACAGACGGAAATCCAGTTTGGGGCAAAAGGAAATGCGGCACTCCCTTGTTTTCCTTCGACCAAACAAGACGTTATTCAATCGCAGAATACGTTTTGAAGCACTGCAAAGGTCGATTTAAGTTGTTGGTGTGCGACGAATGCCATCAAGAAAAAGGAAAGAGTTCTGATCGAGCCGTTGCGTTTCATCAATTGGTGACCGCATGCAATTCGACCTTGACCCTGACCGGTACATTTTTTGGCGGGAAAAGCACAAGCATCTTCTGGTTATTGCATCGCCTTAATTCCGGCGTGAGGCGCGATTTCGGATTCAATGAAGAAACACGCTGGGCAAAGCTGTACGGTGTCCTGGAAGTAACTCGCAAAACCAAAAGGGAAGGCGAGGAAGAAGACGGATACTTTACTGGCAACCGAAGATATGCCAACAGAGCAAAGGAACTGCCAGGCATTTCTCCAGCAATCATCAACCGATTGTTGGACACAACCGTATTTTTATCCCTGAAAGATTTGGGGATTAAAATGCCAGAGTACGTAGAGGAAGTTGCCGATTTATCTATGGAAGCAGGACAGGAATTTCAGTACCAGACTCTCGAGGACATGCTTAAAACGCTTGCCCAAAAGAATCAACGTTATCTCTCCACTTATTTACAGTGGACGTTAGCGCGTCCGAACTCTGGTTTCCGAGACGAAAAAATTATCCTTGACGAAGTAGATTCGGAAGGACAGAAAACGGATCGGAAAGTTGAGGTAATGGACCTTCCTGCTGTTATAGAAAAAAATGGCCGGCTTCCTAAAGAAGAATGGCTAGTCGACTTTTGTCTGGGAGAGCGTAGCCAAAATCGAAAGGTGTTGGTTTATGTTCGTCAAACAGGCACGAGAGATATTCAGGATCACATTCAAGAAACGCTAAAAAAAGCGGGATTGAGAGTGACCATACTTCACGGAAACGTAGACCCACGAAAACGCGAGGAATGGATTGCAAAGCGTACACCCGGAACGGATGTACTCGTGTGTAATCCAAAACTTGTAGAAACCGGTCTTGATCTGATTGATTATTCCACTGTTGTCTTTCTGGAAATCGAGTACTCTTTGTATACTTTATGGCAAGCAGTCCGTCGTGTCTGGCGCTTAGGCCAAACGCAGCCTGTCAAAGCTGTCTTTTGCGTGTATGAAGGAACGATGGAGAAAAAGGCATTACAACTAATGGGCCGAAAGATGAAAAGTGCCCAATTGTTGTACGGTGACGAAGTAGGAGGAGCGATTGTTCCGGAGGATTCAGAAGATCTTTTAACTGAGTTAGCCAGGAATGTTCTATCCGGGAAAAATCTTTCTGATCTGCAAACTTTGTTTGCAGAAGAAGTAAAAATATCTCACAACGCTATGGGTTCTATGACCATACCAAGCGAGGTAATGACCGTTCCGCTTGCAACCTGGGACGATTGGATAACTCGCCATGGTGGACACATAGAATCGACTCGAAAACGGGTCCGTTCAAAGCCTGCTCCAGACGGACAAGCTAGTCTGTTCTAAAAAATAGAGGATGTGCTTTTTGGCACATCCTTTATTTTATTGGTCAACAAGTAAAAAACAAAAGTAAATACCGCGAAGTTAATGAGCCAACAGAATGTGAGAACATAGTTAAGTTATATTCCTCACTTCCTTCAATTTATCAAAAATTAGTAAAACTTAGGTTTTAGATCTGTAGCAAAAGTTATTTTAACCAGGGAGTAGTTACAAAATTATTTGCTATATCGTAAAAATTAAGTCAATATTATGCTGGTGTGGGATTCAAGAATTACTAAATTATTATTCTGATTCAAGGAGAAAATATGAAACAATGCACAATTCCAGAAAATTTTGTAACGAGTTACAAAGAAGCTCTTCTTTATGCGTATGCTTTTTTGAATACGGAAAATTTATATAAACCCGAAGTATCTTTGCTTAATAATGAAAAATTAGAAAAACCAAAGAATGGTTTATTAATCAATGATAAGGTATTTACTGACTCATTTGGTGGGCTTAGTAATAGAATTCCTTCTTGGGAAGAATTTTATAATGTTGTCAAAATAAATAAAATTAAATTACTAGTTTGTGTTGCTGGTTGTGATAGTGATGATAAGAAAAGAATCACCCTAATAATTACACCTACTGATTGCTCAATTAATAAGAATAATTATTTCCTTTTTTCAATAGATGATTCAATAAACAATAAACAACAAGATTTTATATTGCAAAGTATTCGAGCAAATTATGAAAAGTATAAGAATCTTTATCAACTAGATTAACAAAAACCCCTTTTAATTCACTTCAAAACCTTAAAAAGGGTAAAATTATTCCATAAAGACTGTTCGGCGAAACGGGTGGAGCAACGAATTTCGGGGTTAGTTAATTAGTAATCGTTGGTCGGACAGAACCTTATTGGGGTCTGTCCGACAGTTCTTTATTTGCAAGTTATTTGAACTGTGTGACCAACAAGGTCATTGAGCTATTTTTCCTTTTGGGGGGCAATGATGGTGTTAACACATCAATCACGTTTATGGGGTAGCCTTCTCTTTAATATTATTAGTTTAATTAAAATCCCCCAAAAAACGCCAGTTATTTGGTATAGACCGTTACCAGCATCGCTTCAATTGCCAACCCACTGTAAACTTGATTTGTATTCTTCATATTTTCATTTAGGAATAATGTAAATTTGGCGTTCTCAGTGGCAAAAAAACGTAACCACTGATCACGACGAAAAGCATTTTGTGATATTACGAAATCATCTAAAATGGAAAAAATTAAGAGAGTGAAATAAACGTTGTTGACGTGTAATATTTTTGTAAATCCAACAGTCTTTTATCTTGATAAATAACAATAATAATGCTAATATGAGTATGCAGAGAGAATCAATATAAGAAATATAAACAACTAATTGCGAGAGGAAATATTCGATGAGCCGGCCAAGCAAACCTGGAATATCAACACTTACAGTACGACCTAATCTAAACGAATGGATGGAAATTAATATATTAGCAGAATTAGATAAACGTAATATGGCGAATGAATTACTCACCATATTGCACAACGAGTTTATGAAGAGATTTCCAAAAGGTCTACAGGATTATTTACAGCAGCACCCAGAATACGAACAAGAAATCAATGGTAAAGAAGCAGTGACCAATAAGGGTTAAGATAGACACCTATAAACTTATTATTGAGTAGATAACTTACACAAGCAAAAAGGAGAAGCATGACAGCAAAGGTTATTGCAGTTGCGAATCAAAAAGGTGGTGTAGGAAAAACAACAACCGCCGTAACACTGGCAAGTGGATTGGCGTTTTCAAAATACAAAACCCTTATTATTGATTTGGATGTCCAGGGGCATGTAGCCAAAGCTTTTAATTTAACTAAAGGCAATGGACTTTATCATTGGGTTGTGAAATCTGAACCGCTAGAAAATATTATTGTTTCTCCTCAGCCAGATTTAGACATACTCACAGGGGGAAAGGAAACGCTCGATGTTGTTCAATTCATAGAAAAAATATCTTTTCAGCGAGAGCGATATTTGCGAGACAAGTTTGCCGAATTGCCATACGATGTGATCATTATGGACGCAGCCCCAAATTTTTCCATGCTGCAAATTAACGCTTTTACTGCTTCAGATATTGTTATCATTCCTACCAAACTATCTACATTTGACTCGGATGGTCTATCCGAAACAATCAAAACATTAACCGAGGTTGCAAAAGCCGGATATTCTCTTCAAAGATTCGGAATACTAGCTACCTTTTTCGACAGAACTACCCAGGAAACACGAACTCAATTCACTCAATTAGTAGAAAAATATGGAGATAAAGTTTGGCCGCCAATTCCCCAAGACACAAACGTGCGCGTGGCTCAGGCTTACGCCAAAACACTTTGGGAGTTTTGCCCCAAATCCCCCGCGGTAATCGGTTTTCAAGATACCGAATCAAACGCTCGATATGGGGGATACGCTGATTTACTAAAAAGGATAGTCGGTTATGTCAGGAACTAATAAAAAAGGACTCACGCGTGTTGATAGTCAAGAGGACATCACTCCAGAAAACATAAAAATAATTACAGGTCAAACCCATCCCATAGGGAGAGACTCCAAAGCCGAGGAACTGCTTTCTGGAGTACCCCAACAAACAAGTAATGAAAAGATTGAAAGCAAATCAAGAACAACGGATCAAGAAACCGGGCCCAAGCCAAAACAAAAAACAAAAGCTCAACAAACAAGAATTAGAAAAGATTATGAAAGAAGAAAAAAAGAATCCATCCTTTTTTATCTACCCGAAGAAGATAAAAAAAGGTTAATTGAAATCGCAAAAGAATTGGAAATCCCTTATTCGCAGATCTGCTCTTTTGCTGTATTGAAATATTTACAAAATATTGAAGAAGCCAAGAACGAATTGAAAAATTTTAGAATCCCATCCAACATTCCGGTAAGCAAGTATATGCTGGATCTAAAAAAAACCAAAAAACGATAATAAGGGTCGCCCCTATATAAAAAGCTGTAAACAATATAGTAAACAGTAAAGTACACAATAAAATATACAATAAAATATACAATAAAATATACAATACTGTATAAAATAGGGTCGCCCCATAAAGCAATAAATGGGCTTGTTTAGCCCATATCTCATATTGGAGGAGTATTTATGAGCGCAGTAAATATTTGTCAGTTTAAAGCCAAATTTCCGAGGATAGGGGTTCTTGATCAGGGTGCTTTCCGGATCACTGGCATTGTGCCAGGCGAGCCAACTGGAACCACAAACGAAATCCAGTTTGTCGTTTATGGGACCGATGCTGCAGAACTCAGCAAAAAAATCAACCCCAATTCAGAGGCCATCATAGTTTCTCATGTACGGCTTCTTGATGATCAAAAAATCGAGTTTGTCGTTGATAGCCTAGATTTGATCGAGGGAACTGGAAAATAATTCGACATCCTTTAATTAGAAGGGTGGGGATGTGTTTATATTGTCGGTTGGAGGGCGATAGTGACCAGAACTAACAATTTTACTGCCTTAGTGGACTTTACCAGTAATAAATACTTCAAAGAGCTTGATCGTAATGGCAAAAAAATTTCTTTCTGCAGGATCGTTGGGTTTGTTCGCTCAAGTCCAGGATCAAAGGCGGCAGAAGGGGTTCGTTTTCTGGCCTATGGGCCGCTTGCTGAACTCGTTTTTGCCAGTGTCCAAAAAGGGACGAGAGCTTTTATTATTTCCCATCTTCAAACGAGAGTTGATACAAATGGACACTATTTTGTCGAGCTAGTTATTGAGGATATTCAATATATTTCTGGCGAAAATCATGAGGCTGCCGAGAAAAAAATGGAAGAACTTATTGCAAGCGGCGTTCTTCACTCAAGTTCTCCCGATGAACTTAAAATTAATATCGAATCTGATTTAGGTGATGAAGAAAATGGGCTATAAGTTAAGTAAAGGTGAATTGGCGTTAATTATTGTTTTTATTCTTCTTGTTGTGTTTGGAATAGTTGGCTGGACCTTAACCCCAACAGATGATCGAGGTCAGCCTCTCCTTTTACTCCCCGATGTTAAAAAAGTTGAAGATTACCGCAAACAGGCAAAAAATTGGGCAGAAGAATTGACATTGCTTGATGGTCGCCTGGCCGTATTACTGAGTGACAACTCAAATGATCTTTATTCACAATCCAAAGACTCACAGGATCTTTTCAATGATTATATCAATATCGTCAAAGATATTGAAAATACCGAAGCTCCTGCAGCGCTCACGGGATTAAAGAATATGCTGGACGACACTTCATCGTCTTACCTAAACGCTTGTCAATCTGCATTAATTTGGGTAAGTAATTCAACTGACGGGAACCGTGCTACTACCGAGAATTTAGTTACTGAAGCCCATAACAAATTGAACGAACTGGAGAATAGCACTTGGATGAAATAAGCATTGCCAACATTGCAGCAATAGCTGACGCAGAACGTCAAATGAAGGAAGAATTACTCCGAGACAGAACAAAAGCAAATGAAATTGTCCAGGCATTCCAAAGCAGATTCTGTAAAGAGAATGGACTTGTTTCACCTTCGCAAAATTCGGGCAATCGTACTGCGGTCGAAATTGTAAATTCTCTGATCACCGATGTTCGGGTGGTTATTGCTCAACTTAATAGACATATCAAAGCCGAAAATATTGAAGAAACTAAAAAAAGATAACGAAAGATTGTCTCTGGAATGCGACAGCTTAAGGGAGCAACTAAAAAACGCTACTAAAAGTCAGCAAACATTACCAGACGAGGATAACTACGTGGCAAGACTTTTTGATTCTCTAAGTAGTCAAAACTCAAAAAGCGAACCCATCCACTAAAGACCTTCCCCGCCCTACCAATAAAAGAGTTGAAGTAATACAAGAAGTCAAGGAACCTGTTTCTGAAAACAATAACAACCCAATTAACTTTCAGATATTACGGATTGCAGGAAGCTCCAAAGCGGTCAAGGTCAATACGCTTATTGAACTGTGTAAATCAAAGTTAGATGTGCCGGAAACTATGATCAGAACCGAGATCCAAAAATTAGATGACGAGGCAATGATCGTTATCGAAAAAGCAGAGACCAAACCCACAGCTAAAGGTGTGATTTACCCTGATATTTTCAGGCTGACTAAAAGTGGGATGAAACTGGTGGATGTAGAAAAAGAATCTGAGCTCGAGCGCTGGATTAACCAAAACAAAGGGATTACTTACCAAGAAGTGCCTTTGATCTTCTATGCAGTCGAAGAGTTTCTACCGAAACACGGTTATAGCCTTGTGAATTTATTCGAGGAAGTCCCCTTTACATTCAAAAGTGGAAGAAAAGGTTTCACGCCACATATCCACTTAAAGAACGACAAAGGAGCAAACATTTATTTAATGTTTGAGGGGTCTGGTACTCGCGGAGAATCCATACACGAATATTTTGATGATTATTATGAATTCACAAACGGCGATATGTACTTCCTATGCCCAAATGGGAAAATAGCCAGGTCGGTGGAAGGGGCAGTCAATTATCATAAAAAGAATTCTGCAAAGATAACAAATATAGCCGATTGGGCAGCATACGACCAAAAGTTAGTTGCTGGTAATCAAGTACCTTCGACAATATGGTTTGTTCAATTAAGGGAGAATTTGAATGGCTCTGGAAGAAGCACAAATTGAAACAATATTAAAATTGTTTGAACACCAGGGAATGTTAACCATACAACAAGCACTGACCCTTTATCCAGAAAATATTTCAGACTCGTCATTGAGAAGATGCTTAAAAAAAATGATCGTTCCAGTTAACGATCATCCAAAAGCCTTATTGGGATTTTCAAATATTACCCGTCCTTGGATTTCGCCAACAGGCGCACCAGAAATATATTATTACTTAACTGAAGCTGGCGCCTATGAGTATACAAAATTAACTGGAATTAGATTAGTTGCTCCAAATCCACAAGCACAGCCCAAATCTAAACAACATGCTCTGGCCTTGGTAGATATCGCAATAGCAATCCGGGAGAAAAATGGTAAATGTATCTGTAACCGTCAGGTAAACATAGACAAAGGGGATGAATTCGAAGATGAATTTATTAATTCAGCCCAACCCGACGACAAAAGGAATTCTTATACACGACCCGATATTCAATTCACTTATGTTGGAAACCCGGATTTTGTTCAATTCCTCGAATTTGAGCATTCCAGAAAACCAAAACGACTTGAAGATATTCTCGTAGCAAGAATGAATCGCTGGCAAGACCTTTTATCAAGTGAGGATGGGAACCATTATTCTAAGAACATTATGGTGTTATTTTTCTTAGATCCAGAGGATCAAAAGAGAAAACCAGCCAATCAATTTGGATGAAAGCTCTTTATAAATTTATTGAACTTCGCAACGGGGAGTTACCAACATTTAAGATATATTCCATGGATTTCCGTGATTTCATTAAAAAACCTACCTTTTCCATAAAAGACTATGTTTTGATGGAAGCTAGTCAAGATCCAGAAACATATTTTCTGAGGAAGAAAACGAAGAATTCTTCAACCGAAAAGCAAAGGAAATATTTGAACCTCTTAATTCCGACCTCTCAAATAAAGCAAATGATGAATATTACAAAGAAAAATATTCAGTATTGGCCGGGATGCAGAACTACACAGGCCGGCAAGAGTATTTCTTTATGCAGGTAAAAAAACTATATGAATTAAGTATTCTCACAGATAAACCAAATGGATATTCTCTGGCTTCAGTCCCGTGGGTAAGCATAGGATTATTACGTCAATGGGTTGAGCAGCCGCAGTTACGTACCCTGCGTGAAAGGTTGGTAGTTGGCTTAGCCGAAGTTCATGCTGGATATTTACGCGGAATGTCAGTTGCTGCAGATATCCTTGATCGAGTAATGTGGGAATCAATATTCCCATATTTTAATTTTGCTCAAGGGGGGCCTCTAGGGTATTTCACTAACCTAAATATCTCAATTGATGGCAAGGAAAAAGACAATAGGCTCATTCCAGTTACAAATGTAAGTAGTCATTGGGAGGGAGTTTGCACGACTGACGAAGAAGGTCGTCTCATTGAAAATGCGATCAATTGGATGATCGCAACTCTCATTCAATATCCTGGAGAATTAGGTCTGACAAAAAATGAAAAACCTTATATGTCAATTCTTTTTGAGCCGATAACTTCGTCTGCACAAAAGAAAACTGTTCGCAGATCCAAAGCTTACCCAAAAACTAGCCCAAAAACTAGCCCAAAAACAGGCTCCAAAGCATAGATGCGTTTCTGTGGGAGCATTTTATATATCCAATAAATAACGAATACTTTTTTCAAAAACAAAACTTATTTTCAAATGGCATAAATGTTGTTTGAGTGGTCTCAAATAAACAACAAATTAAATTCCAAAAAATCGAATACTTTTTTTCAAATGCAAACACTTTTTTTCACCTCGAAAAAGGCAATTACTCTCACGTATATTACGCATAATAAATGGCTTATTTCTTATACTCTACTAAAAGAAAATTATTCGAAGTTTAATATTTTTGGATTTTTACACCGAAGGTTAACTATAGTCTACTTATTTTCATATTCACTAGAGTGACCGCGCACAGTTGACGGTTCGCCGCTCACCTAAACCCGTAAACAGCTTACAAAAACCAAGCCCGTTTACCAGAGTACAGAGAACAAAAACAGAATACAGAAAACCTTGTTTTCGCAATCCGTTCACTGAGTGCTGGTGCACCGGCACAAGATCACAGCTAATGTAAACGCTAACACAAGCCGCGCGCTGCCCCCCCCTCCCCCTCACCACCTTCGCTATATTTGCCGGCTCACTGTTTCCAGTACACAATCAACAGCCAACCCAAATTCCCCACTTGACACGAAGTAGTAAAAGTAGTATTGTTAATATAGAAAGTAGAAATACTACTTTGATTAACTTATTGGTTACATTAAATACGAGGACTGACTATGGTAAATACTGTGTACCCCCAACGAAATTGACCCCTGCAAACTAATTCAATTGAATATGTTCGCCAAGCGAACTGTTTGCCCGGTATGCGGATCGCCGAAGCAGCTGTCAAATGACTTCTGGAACGTAATCTCATCTCTTGGCCTAACCGATGTACCTGGTTGCTGCCCAAAATGCAGGAGTCTGTACACCATTCTGGTCAATGTCCGCAACCAAAAACATAAGGGCGAGAGCCGGCCTTTGGTCGTATTCGCTACCCAAAATGAAAGGAGAACTAGCTACTAAAAACCGGAAATTAATCTATACGAAATTTAATCACCGGCACAATTAGTGCATGGCGTATCTGAACACATATGTGGAGATCTTATGATATCTAAATCGAATCAAGATGACGAGAATACCAACCGAATGAAACGCTATCAGGTCCTTCTTGACCCCGGCGAAGCTGCCGTGATCGATGCAATAGTGGCCAGCGAAGGGAGAAAAGTTTCTAACGTATTAAGAATCTTCATCGAAATTGGAATCTACACCCTTCTTGGAAACCAGGCAGAAGTAAATAAACGACTCCGCAGGGTGCAAGTCCTTAGCAAAGAGGACATCGAAAAAATATTGCTGGTAAACTGATAACGGTAAATTTATAAATGGGAGGAAAATATGACTGATATGACAATAAACCAGAATGCTGAGCCGGCAAAGAAAACCTCATTTGGTAAAAAACTACTGAAGGTTTTGCTGATCCCCTACAAAATATTTGAATTCATCGTGTTTTGGGGTGTTTTGCTGTACGGGGGGTCAAAATTAGTCGTCAAACTTTATTTTGATCTAATCCTTTACCTGAACGGACTTAAATAAGGACTAATTTTCTTATTAATTTTTACTCGTTGATTTATGAAAGGGGAATGATTTATGACAAATACAAATACAGATGAGAATATCAAAACTTATCAAGAACCAAAAATCCTAAAATTCAATGCGGCATTGGGAAAATTCTTTTATTTCCCTTCCGCCTGGCTTTCTATGTTTACAAATATATAATTCGCGTAGTTTCGATTATTTTATTTATCGGTTTGATCGCTATTTCGATCCGGGCGGCTTATCCCATGACCCTGCCAGAAGCCCGTGGCATGACATACTATCAATTTTTGGATCACCGCTGGACCTTCGATTCGTGACGGATTAGAAAATGCACATATGGAATTTGAGGTATTGGGAGCAGTATTATTTCCAACATACTACCTAGCTGCTGCTCAAATACCGTTCTGTGAATTATTCCCGGATAGCAAGTATACCCATTGGGTAAAGACAGTCATAATGAACGATTCGATCTATGCCGAATTTAAACCCAGAACAAAGGTGACTTGGTCTAATCTTCCGGCAAGTTTATGGGAAGTATTTGAACGTACAAATTGGTTCTATTTTGTCACCATTGACGGCTCAAGCATTCCTGCCATGACCTACCCTGAAAACTAAGCAAAGGAAAAGAAATCAATTGATTGCGGGGAACAATCTATGGACACTACAAATACTGTTGAGAGCAATACTAAAAATACTCAACCTAAAAAATATGAATTCGCCGAAGCTTTTGGAAATATCTTGTTCTTTCCCTTCCGTCTGGCTTTCTATGTTTATAAATACACCATTCGTGTGGTTTCGATCATCCTGTTTATCGGTTTAATCGCCATCGCTATCCGCTCGGCTTATCCAATGGAATTGCCAGAAGCTCATGGCGTCACCTATTATCAATTTCTAAGTGAGCGAATTAATGCTTTCAATAAATTTGCTGACAATAAAAAAATAACAGGAATATATAAAATCGGATTTACTTCAACTGAATTTGTGCTTTACCCGATTGCGTACGATGGAATTTTCCCCCTTATTTTCCCTCGCCTATATCCAAATAGCCAATTTAGTAAATGGATAAGTAAAAATATGAACAGCGGAGGCAATTATTCTTATATCCTTCCGCGCGGAGAAGCTAAGTGGGAAAATATTTCAGGTCTAGTATGGGAATCTGTAGAGCGATCCAGTTGGGAATGGTTTGTGATATTGGGGAGCCATCCAACAATTCGAAACAGTGACTACATTCCTTACCCCAAATATTCTACTGGAAAATAAGGATCATTCAACGAAGAAACCTAATAATAAAAATTTAAGAAAGAAATCTCGCTTTTTCCAGTGAAAATTATCTTGAGAGTGATCGAGTTAGCGCTGTTTATTCTGTTAGCCGTGATCTTGGCGCTCATAATTCTCGGCGTTTTTCGATCCTTTCAGACGATGACAATGTTGGATGCACACGGGATGAACTATAAGAATTTGTTCAGGAACGCGTAGAATCACTTGGCCCGTACTCTTCTACGGTCAACGAATCCAAAAAATCGCTTGGACAATCCTAAAATCGGTCTTGATCAGCTTTCCGGCTTCCTTGTCGAAACTGGCTCCCGAATTGGATATCGAAAGATACTTTCCAAATAAGGCCGAATTGGCTTATGTTGAGTACCACTCACAAAAATCATGGTCTGAATTACCGGACCTCTATTGGAAAACGTTCGAGTGTACAAGTGGCTGTAACCTGCGCACGATTACCAAAATACGCCTCACCCGGCCGGCATATCAGACTGAATTGGACAAAAATAATTGAGTAAAAAAGCTTTTAAGCAAAACTAACATTCTATTTGTTTTGCAATTTACCACGAATTACTAGAGGGTCTTTAGAAAAGTTCTCTAGTTTTTTGATCATACAAGAATCGTTTCTTTAAAAAGCATCGCTGGAGCGAATTGTCGTGTATAATGTCTATGTTATATAGACAATTGGAGATTATATGATAAATGTACCCATTGCTCAGGCACACAATAGGCTTTCGTCTCTACTCAAGAAAGTCCAAAAAAGTCCCATCCTTATCACGCGTCGTGGGAAGGCAGTTGGGGTTATATTGTCCCCAGAGGAATATGAGCGTCTGCGCCAATTTGAAGGGTACAACAATGTTTTACTGCTCTCTCAAACCTTGCGTATGAACGGAGTAAGCGCCAAAGAGATTTATCAGAATTCTCGGGATGAACTAGAGGGAAGAGATGATCATTGATGCAAGCGTTCTGTTGAACGCATTCTTTCCCGATGAACATCAAACACAGGCTCAATTACTGCTGCGCAATCATGCTGCTGGACAGTTACAACTCAAAGCTCCAACATTATTGATGTATGAGATAAACAATGCAGTTTGGCAGGCGGAACGGCGTGGGCGTATTACGAATGGCCTGACGGGTGAAATCTTGCAGACTGCTTCGGCTTTAGGAATCGAATTGATATCTATGGACTGGGGGGACGCAATCCCTTTGGCTCGTCGCTTTGGACGTAGCGCCTATGATGCGGCTTACCTAACCCTTGCAGAGCGACTTGGCGAACCTATGATTACCGGAGATTTACGTATGTATAATGCGGTTCATCTAGAGTTGGATTGGGTGGTGTGGGTTGGAGAATATTCTAACGAGTAAACTACCGTCAGCTCAGGCTAACGATCTTCGGACAGAATTTACTTATAAAACTGGATTTCAACCGAAGTCCAGTTTTTAATAATGGTATCTCCCCTGTAGAAAATCGATCTGGTCATCACGGACAAGGTAAACGATGCGATGTTCCTGGGTTAATCTTCGCGACCAGACGCCCGGTGCCAGATATTTCAAGGGTTCCGGTTTACCGATCCCATCGAATGGGTCACGCAGAATGGCATCAATCAAATCGAAAGCCCGCAACGCCAACTTGCGGTCCGTTTCCACCCAGTAGTGCAAATCCTCAATGAATTCCGGTTGAAAAACAGCGAGCCTCGTCTTTTTACTCAACCCCAACCTCATGTTTTAAATCATCAACCGACATATTCTTCCCCTCGTTTTTCATAGCTCTCCCTAATGCTGAAAATAACCTCTCAGCATTTTTTGGTGACCGCAGTAGGTAGGAGGTTTCTATCAAAGTCTCCAATTCTGAGGCAGAGATCATGGCTACATCCTCTTCTCCGCGGCGTTGGATAACCACAAGCTCACGGTCTTTTGTTACCTGATCCATCAATTTTGCCAGGTTGGCTCGTGCCTGGGTATAGGTTGTTTGAATTGTCATCATAACTCCTTGTATGTACAGACTTACTGTACAACATAATTGTCCTCTTGTCAATTGTGTTTAGAGTTCAGTATATAGACATAGAGTGCGGGTATAAATAATCAGAATTATGTCGGGATTGGACAAATTAAAGAGTGGTATAATCTCGCTAACAACTGAATATATTTAACGACCAAAACTTTTAACAGCAAGACTAACATAGATTACCATAGGTCGATTTTTCAATGCCCACAAGCGGCATTGACGAATCGACCTTTTTTTATTTTCTACCCAAAAAAGGAGGAATTTTTGCATGAACAACGTAAAATCGCCAAAAACCCTGAAAGAGAAAAATGCTGTTAAGGCAAGATGGATCACGTCTGGTGTAATTTTGGTCGCCGTAGCGGTTTTATTTATCACCGGTTTAGCCAGCAAGTTATTTCAAACCATATTTCCAACCCCCACACCAGAAGTCAATCCAGAAGCCCAAATTTCAGAAGCCGGGGTTACAGCTTACTTGAATTTTGATCGCAATAATTATGACACCTGGATTGCTAACTTATGCTCGATCAGCACCGACCTGACCTGTGCAGATCTAAAAAACACCGATGGCCCGAAGATGAAAGCGGCTGCTGATAAAGCCGGAATGAACAGCACAGTAACCAACGTCAAAGCCATCAAGATGGTGGCCGAGAATCAGTCTGATGAACTTGGACATCAACAAATTTGGGCGGTTACTTATACCTACTCCAATTGGAACGGCACAAAGGACACCTATGACTACGTGACCATCACAGAGGGAAATGGAGTTTGGAAATTCGATGGTTTTACGATGGTTCCACAAAACATTCTCAATGCAGCATTTGGAGCACAGCTTACTCCTCAAGCTACTGATACTGTTCAACCCTAGGGAGTTTCTATGAAAACAAGCGTTTCCAAAATAATTGCTTTTTCTTTAGCCATTACCCTTACTCTTACCTCTGTGTTGGTGAATATGGTTCATGCCGATGACACCACAACCACCGGAGCAGATTGGAGTAATTTTTTCAATTCAGACGGAACCATGCGTAGTGATGTTACCGATTCCGGCATAGTAGAGACAACCTCGGATTGGTCTACCGATTCAGGTGGCGATGGAACTGAAACCGAAGAAGCGGAATATCATGTTTACGTTGCCGCCAATGGGGATACCATTGTTGCTCCTTCTGCAACAACGCTCATTGGAATGATTGCCTCAGCCGATGATTCTGGCTTGAATTCCGCAAACAGCACTTATCAAACCGGCGTAGGAACCTTGGCTTCTTACCTGGATATTTACTCTCATATTTCATCTGAGCTATCAGCAACAACTGATCTTTACATAGCCGGGGAGAATTCCAGCATTGACGATTCGTCCAGTAATTCCTCAGTTCAAGATTCAATCGCCCTGCTTTTGAAAAACCTACAATCGGCAAATTTGGGGAATTATTCAGAGGGATCAACTGGATATGTTAACAATCTTTTGTTCACATATAACTATCTAAAGAAATTAATTGGAACAGGGATTACAGAAGGGATGCTTACAGATACCTACCTGTATTACTCTGCAGGAAACTGCAAGAATAGTCCGGTAGGCTGTGAGCAGGTTTGTAAACTCGTTCCCTCAGCCTGTGGTTCGTCTGATGATTCAACCTCAGCAACTGCCCCCACCAGCTATGCCGGCTGTCCAGCTTCAACCATTGTTCCAGGAACACCATCCTACTCAATCTACAAAGTGGCCCCAAATAATCCTCTCGTAGTAGGGCAGGACCCCAACAAAAGGGGAGCGGATGTCGGGTATTCGGTCACAATTCCCCCAACGGTTTACACCTATTACATTGCCAAACCAGTCTATAAAACAATTCAAACCTGTACGGTTGAGGGTGGTTGCGGAACTTCTGCGGCGAGTAAAAAGTTAGGTGGAAAGGTTGTGAATGCAACCGTTCTCGACCACGTGGATTGCGAAAAACATGTCGAGGTTTATCAAGAATCAATTACCGGGTTGGGAGCCACAGCTTCCTTGTCTCAGGAAAGCATCAACTGGATCAACAACAAACTTTCTGCCTATTACTACGGAGCGCATACTCTCCAGACAACCTTCAACCTGATTCCAGGACTAGCTTCAGCAAGCACTTATTGCAGCAACAAGGTTTGTTATGCGGGTGGGTCTGTCACTCGTATTCAATTTCGCGACCCTGGCACATACGGTCTATCGCTGGTTGTTCGAACCTCCGGAACACCCGTAACTACCGGTCGCACTTTCAACACTACCGGAAGTTTGACAGTTTCGTTCATCGCTGTGCGCTTGATCGAAAACGGAAGTTATTAACATGGACCTATTGAACATTATCAATCATGGCTTGATCTACATCACCAACGGAATTCTGGTGACCATCTATTTCCTCATCAGCCTGCTGCCAGCCCTTATCAGTTTAGCCAGCGCATTGCTCCTGATCCTTACCCTGGATAAAGACGTTCAAAATAGTGTGAACTATAGGCCGGCCAGAAATGGACCAATGGGAAGCGACCCCATGAACCGGCGAGACGCTCTGTATTCGAGTACCGAAACCTCCAGCACTATGAAAACTTCTCAGGTCCTGACCATCATCGCAATCAGTCTGTGGCTGATCGCTCAAACTGGAATGGCCGCTCCTGTACCCTGGATCGGGGCATCGATGTGGGTATTTGCCGTGATTGTCCTGTTCGTTTTGCCGGATCATCGACGCTACAACCAGTTGTGGTTTATCAAGTCTTGGCTTGTGATCTACGCTATCGCAGTGATTGGCAGCCGGCTCTACATTCACTACACTTCACAACTTTCTGCCAGTCAATGGGCCAATATCATCGGTTCAGCCCAAACAGCATCTACGGTCATTGCCAATACCAAAGGCAATACCACCACCATTATTACTTATGCCCTCTGGTTCATTGTCCCCCTTGGATTCTTTGCTAAGACCATCCGGGAATTGTTCGTGAATCCGATCAACCTGCTCAGTCCGAAGGCGGGTGTACAGGAAGTCCTTCGCCGGATTCGTGTTCGCTGATTCTCCAGCCCTAGTGGTGCACGTGGATGGGTTCGACTCCCATCAGGGCGCTTTAATCTGATTTTATCTTCCTAAGCGCATTACATTGGACTTGATTCACTGTAAGAAGCTGAAGAAAAATCAGGTTAATAACATAGCTGGTAACACCTAACATAGCTTTATTACAACAGGTCGACAAGGAGACGGAACAGGAGAAGGGCGACACTCCGGTCGCGCTCTTGTTCCACCTTTCAGGAGCGCCATAGAAACATTCAATCCAAAATTGGATATTTTTCTTGTGTTCCCGAGACGGAATGGAGAAAAAACATGACAGTTACCTTGATCGACAATATAAAAATTCCCTGGCTGGCCGGGAAGAAAAAGCCTCCCCTGATTCCGGAAGATCTGAAAGAACTCCAGAGAGGGTTTAAGATCGCGCCAGACTTTGTGAGTATGGACTATATGTGGTTCGAGGTGGAAGAAATAGAGAATGGCTACACTTACCACGGTTTTCGGGTAGTGCGTTTATTGGAGCTCCGCTTCATTCCCCTGGACGCACGGGCGGACTCAGGATTACTCCAAAAAATGAAAAGTGTTCTGCGCTCTCTATATGGAGCCAAGGTCTCTTTTGTCTGCCTAACCGGTGGGTTATTCTCTAGCCCTGCAGTCGGTATTGTACAGTGCTACGGGGTAAGTGTTTTCAGTGAAACACTTGATGACGCTGTGTCAAAATCACAGCAAGCCCTGTACGCTTTGAAGTCGGCTATGGTTTCTGCTTATCGACAGATGAAATTGGAACCCCTGAGCACAGAAACAGGTAAATGGATCTTCACGTCTTTGGCCGGCATGAATCACACCCTAGTCGTGGTCGGGCAGCCGGACCCACGTGAAAACACAAAAGGAGGAAGTACTGCCCTGGTCAGCAACCCCTTGACTTCGGGGAATGACACCTCACAGCAATACTCCCTTCAGCAAAACGAAATACTCTTTCGAGGTATGAGCTCTCTCAAAGAAGATTTTGTGTTCATGGTGATGACCTCCCCAATATCTTTAAGCAATATCGCCGATATGTTAATTGGCCTGGGTGAGCAAACAAGTTCGTGGGCAAGCTGGCAAACGGGTATGCGGGCTGCCAGTTTTGGTGTCTCATTACCGGCAATCTTGGCCGGCTCCATGACTGACGGAACGGCTCACGGAACCGGAACAAACACGGGTATTTCTCATTCCGATGGTACAGCTCATACGGATGGCACGGCTCATTCTGATGGCACAGCCCATACGGTAGGACACGCAGATTCGTCTACATGGGGAAAAACGGAAACAAATGGAGTAACCGTCACAGATTCCACTTCTCACTCTGAAGGTGTGACTAATTCAACAGGTACATCGCATTCAGAAGGACAAAGCACATCAGAATCCACCGGAACAAACTCAGGTACGAATTATGGAAATACTGTTGGCGGTTCGGTAAGCGCGGGTGTACCAGGTGTTGTATCCGCATCCGGTAGCTATGACCATAATTGGGGTGGCTCAAACGGAGTAAGTTCAGGAGAATCTAGTGGTACGTCCTCCTCAGATACCACCAGTCAATCCACGGCTATCTCGTCCTCAAATAGCACCGGTCATTCGGTTGCAGTTTCCCATTCCGAATCAAATAGTATAGGTGGGGGAAGCACCGATTCCACAGCCGATACCACCAGTCAATCGGACGCCACCAATCATTCCGACGCAACTAGCAAGTCGGATGGAACCAACTCAGGGAGCTCCATCTCTGATTCGTCCAGCCAGGGATTTTCCAATGGTCTGTCTGTTGGGATCGCACCGTCAATGTCGATCTCTGAAAGTTATCAGTGGCAATATGACCCGGCCATACTCTTGGTCGAGATTCTCCGTACCCAACAAAGACTTCTAAAAAATGCCAGTATAGAGGGGGCGTATTACTGCGATGTATACGCATTTGCAAAGACAGAAGAGGGGAAAAAAGCCATGATGGGGTTGATTCCGGAAGCATTTTACGGCACAGAAGATGTTGTCACCGGGGTTCAAACCCGTGACATGACCCCGGACGAAGAACAGTACATCATTCGTCACGCTCAGGTATTTTCACCAAGCACCCGTGTACAGACCATCCCTGAAGTAATGAGTGGTTACTTGGATTCCACCATGCTCACATTACTCCAGCTTGCTGCATATACTGCCCCCGGTGTTTACGAATTGGGGACAGCTACCACTGTGCAAGAAGCTACCCCGGATTTTGCTTTTTACCCGGAAATGAAAGGGGATGTAGAAATTGGTCGGTTGTGGGCGGGCGAACTAGGCGAGTACACAAATTCGCTCATGCGTCTCACTCCAGAGAGACATTTTCATACAGCGTTTTGTGGGGATACTGGTTTTGGAAAATCGGTTGCTGCAGAACGGTTGGCGTATGAAACTACCCTCAAGTGGCATTATCGCACGGTCGTACTTGATTTTGGGCAGGGGTGGCGTCGGGCTTTGAATTGGCCAGGACTGGAAGGTCGAGTTGACATCCGGCAAATATTCCCTGGAGCTCAACGTCCTCTACGCTGGAACATCCTGCAGGTCCCCAAACGCATGAACGCCGGCCAGTATCGGTCGATGATCGCAGAACTCTTTGTGAATGCCGGCCAAATGGGACCCCGGCAACTCGGATTTCTGCGGAGAGCAATTACAGAGAATTACCAGAACAACGGTGTTCTGTTAGTTGATCCAGGGGCAACTTCTCAGCACGAACGAGAATTGCTGTTCTGGAGCAAGATCCAAAACGAGCAAGAGGTCAGTGCAGTCATGGCCAGACGGAACGAATTGGGGATAGACCCCAGGGATAAAGACAGCTATCCCCCCGTATCCGTAGATATGCCCTTATCGGCCATGGCTGCATCAGACCAACAGGCGATATTCGTTTGCCGAAGTAAAAACTGCAACATCAGGCAAGTGATCACCAGTTTGCGGTCCATGCAGAATTCTATCGGAAAAAACGATCAAGCCAGTCGCACATCACTCGAAGGATTATTGCTTCGAGTGGAGATATTTGAAGACGCGGATATGTTCCGTCAGTATGGCCCTGGAGCAGATAGTTTACCCATTGAGGATTTGGGGCTGTTGGGGGACAAAGACGACCCCTGGGGATTGGTGGTGATCGAGGGTGGTTCCGAAATGAGTGATGAATTCTCAAAGATAGCCATTCTCTCACTCTTGGCAAGCATTTTGTACTTTGATGCGATTGCGCGTAGGCGTGAAAGCTTGGCCGGCGCAAAATTCCCCCCCATGCAGATATTCTTTGAAGAAGCCAATAAGATTTTAAGTGGAACGGGGGCAGGGGCTGCTACCTCAGACGGAACTGGATCAAAGGAAGGTGGGGTAGGGGAGATCTTTCAAACCATGTGGCGCGATGGTCGTAAGTACAAGATTTTCCTGCACTTGATGGCGCAAACTGTCAGCCAGTTACCTGAAGGCATCATGGCGAGTTGCAACAACATATTTGCGTCCAGACAAAGAACGCGAAAGACCGGGATATGGTTCTGGCTCACATTGGCCGCAGTGAAAAAGGCATTGTGAACACGGAATACAAACGCTACCTAGCCAGAATTCCCCTCAAAACTGCTTTGTGCAAATTGGGGTACAGCGACGACGTTACTCAAATCGAACCAATGCTTGTCAATCCAACCCGTGTGCCTGGTGAAGAACCAAGTGATCGGGACATTATTTCAATTTTAGGAAGGAATTAGAAGGAGGAACCCGAAATCATGATACACAGCATAGTTATTTTATTGCACACCTGGCCAGGGCAAGTTATTCTCGACACACTAGGGGTTGCCTTTGCTTTTTCAGCGGCAATGGCGCTGCTCAAACATCGATGTGGCCAAAGACATATAAGCCTGGTGTTTTTGGGCGTTTCGTTTGCTTTGATGGGTATCTTTCTGTTTATTGGCGTGACCGTTTTGTTGGATGCCTCGGCTCATACTCAGGCAGGCCTGGTCACCGTTCTGAACTCATTGGTTTAGGAATATGAAAGCAAAAAATCAATGACAAAAAAGCAAGAAGAAGAAATCAACCTGATTATTCAGAATATGCAGATTCTTCTCAGTAACATGCTCCCAGTTTCCGAATCTGAAGCTGTTTTGCAAGCTTATAGCGAAGCCCGGTTCATTCTGGAAATCGAACTTTTGAGAATATTTCAGGCCAGTTTACCTTCAGTCACAAAAAGGGCTATGACCGACGCTTCTGTTATCCGTGAATCCCTGATCTATGCGGTGAACGATGAATTAACACATAGTCGGAATAACTTTACTCTGTCAGCGTTGCGTTTGGAAAATGCAGAGAAGATCAAAAATCGTTTATTGGATTTTTCTTTTCCTGTTTCTAAAGAAACAGATAATCAATCACTCAAAGGAGATTTATAAATGAAAAAGCGTTCCCCAATCGGTATTATTGTAGTTGCTGTTCTTCTCGGTTTGGCCGTGATAGTGGTATTACAAACCGTGATTAAACCCACCGCTGTTGTTGTTGCCAAAGTAGCCATTGCCCCGGGAACAACCATAACTGCAGATCTAGTCGAAGTTCGTACAATCCCGGCTGGTGGTTTACCTGCCGGCACTTATGCTTCAGTGGACAAGGTAATAGGTAAATCAGTTGCCGTAGCTCGCACAAAAGGGGATTACATCACCGATGCAATTTTGGGGAACACAGCTTCAGCCGGGGTTCCCTCAGAACTCGCTGCCGGCCATGTAGCCATTTCCATTGATGTCGATAAAGCCAGTGCGGTCGCTGGCATTTTGCGTGCCGGCCAGACCGTAACTTTGATCGGTATGATCTCCCCGGATGTGCTTAGCCAGGAAAATTCATTAGCAAGCACAACCGCACAAGCCATCACAACTAACGACGGATCGGTTTCTACGATCCAAAATTCAATGGTAAACGCCACTCCCACGGCTGAGCCAGTTTTAGGTCCCCTTGGTAAGATCACCATCACCGGCGTGAAAGTACTGCTAGTTCCACAGAATTTCCAATATCAAGAGATTTCCTCCACATCTTCAACCAAGGTGAACTGCTGGCGAGCTCACAAACAACAAACGAAGACAAGAGCGTTATTGTCCTGGATGTACCAACTACCCCGGTTGAGATTGCACCTGGTGTAAAAGTAAATCCAGTTACCTTGATTGCCGCTCTCAACGATTACGGCAAAATCTATCTTGCGCTCGAATCCTCAACCGGCACATCTGTTACTGCTGACGATAATCTGACTCTTAATTTAGCCGAGTTCTACAACCAGATTAACGATTCGTCCTCAACCCAAACCAAATAAATTTTTCGGAGAAAAATACATGGAATCCACTGATCAACAAGTTATGACAGTGCTGGCGGGCGTAGACTCGGGCATTGTTTATCAGCAAATGGTCCCTGCTTTCGCAAATGACAACAGATTCGCAATTGGGACAACATGCAACAATTGGGGAGAATTTGAGCGGACTCTTGAACAACTTCGTCCTGAATTACTGGTGACCCAAGCCAGCATAGCTCCTAGCCCCGATCAACTCATAAAAGTACTTTCTCGCTTGAATATTTGGAGCGGGGTAGCCATTGTTTTGATTAATGCAGACGAAAAAACCCACCCAAAATTTATTTGAGCGTGTTGCATCGGTACGAAAGGTGATCACCCTGCCGGTAAATTGGGGTGAAGTTACTGAGGTTGGCTATTCCGTTGTGATTACCGAACGGACGAAAAAAATATCCTCACAAACCATGATCCCCACTGCTAAAACACAGCAAGCTGTATCTACCTTGACCGGGATGAGCACTGTGGCGTTTGTTTCCGCTAGCGGGGGAGTAGGGCGTACTACCCTGGCAGAGAATATTGGATATGAATTAGGACGCACTGGCGCAAAGACCTTATTAATGTCGATGGATCTGCCAACTCCAACGCCGCTCCACATGCACCTTCGCACTACTCCAGACGCAGCCGAGTATTTTAGTAATCCAAAAGAAGGATTCAATCGTTGTATCCAGCGTTACGCCGACTTGCTTGAAGTGATTCTAGCCCCCGAAAATTCAATGTCCTATGCCAAATACGGCGCATACGATGATGATAATGGTTCGGTATTCGGATTAGTACACCAAACCTGGAATAAAAACTACGGTGCTATCCTGCTTGATTTACCCGCCGGCGAAGGGTCATGGATGATGCAGCCCCTGCTCGCTGCAAATAAAGTGGTCATCGTGGCACGACCAACCCTGGCCGATCTCCGGGGCGTCTTGCACATCATGGAGTTGATCACCTCTGTTATCAACCGGGATGTGCAGATTCCCAAGACCAACATCTTTCTGGTAGTGAGCCAATTTACAGAACGCTCTACCTTTTCTCCTGACCAGATCATAAAGGAATTATCCCAACAGGCCGGGTGGAATCCAATGTTGGCCGGGACGATTATGTACGATCCAACTATTCCATTGATTCAGGATAATCAAGAGCTCCCGATTGTCAAAAACGATGATTATGCAAAATCTATCCGCGCGATCATTAGCCGGGTATTTCAGATTTCAATTAATGATCAGAAACAAAAAGGTGGCATTTTGAGTGGAATGTTCAGGAGGTAAGTCAAGATGCCAAAAGTATTTCGAGATCCAGAACCACCTGCAGGCAGTGCATCAGGAGAACGGCCGTCCGCTTCCAGTTCCGCGCCGGCCGATAAGGCTCAAGAAACACCAAGAAGTGATGCTCCTTCATTTAATATCTTTGATGACCAGAGGTCGATGTCAAACACACTTGCTCCTGAAGTAATTAATGAGTTGAACAACGATGTCATTGATTCGATCAATCGGGAGTTTACCTCAGAGGTTTTGCAGAGACCCAATGACACCGATCGTAAAACTGTAAAAGACCGAATTGGCGTACTGGTTTCCTTGGCCATCCGCAAAAGAAGTTTGAACCCTTCAGGGAAACAGGTAGAGAGCCTGGTTTCTGATCTTTCAAGTCGGATTTTGGGTTTAGGCTTTCTAGATTCACTTCTTCCTCCGGCCCGAACCGACATTTCTGAAATTGGAGTTTATTCCAATGGCCTAGTACAAATCATGAAAAAGGGAGAAGTTCGCTGGACCAATGTAGATGTTCATCCTTCTCCAGATGAAATCAATCGAGTTTTGGACCGGATTTTAGGCAGTCAAAGCAAGTCTTTGAATGAAACCAATCCATCTGTCAACGCCAAACTACCCGTGACAAAAGACAATCCGGGCGGGGGACGTATCAAAGCCCTGCATCCCTGTATTGTTCCCCCCGGCAGAAACCCCGCAATCAATATCCGCTTGTACGAACAAAAACCCGTTTTACCGGAATGGTTACTGGAGCGAAAAACGCTCTCACCTGAAATGATGGAAACATTGAAAAATTTGGTTGAATCCGGGAAACGGATACTGATCACCGGGGGTACACGCACTGGTAAAACGACCATGCTCTCCGCAATTTGCAACTATCTTCCTGCCGGCTGGCGTGTCGTCAAGATCGAAGATCCGTCTGAAATTTGGATTGATCGAGCAACAGTGCAAACTGTTGAAGCCAGACCTCAAACCATCGGAACAGAAGTACAAACCTTACACTTTGGCCGATGGCGTAGACGATGCTATGCGTATGTCCCCGGATTACCTGGTCATTGGCGAGGTCAGGGACGGAAATGCCGCACTCGCTTTGTTTCGTGCGCTAATGACGGGTCACAGTGGCGCCTGCACTCTGCACGCCGATAACCCAAAAGAAGCAGCAAGTCGTATTGCCAATTTGATGGGAGCGGATGCCGGCGTAAGAAAAGCGGACGCCAACCAAATGTTCGCAGATTCTATTGATGCAGTTGTACAAATTGGCATTCGCCATGAAAAACGGGTCGTGACCGATATTGCTTTAGTTCGCAAAGAACTAAAGGGCGGGGAAGTTTGGTTTGATCCAATTTGGCAGTATGACGAATCGTCCCTTGCAAATCAATTTAAGTGGAACAGATACGAACCAGATAAAGGAAAAAAGGAGGTTATAAAACAATGATTATAGTCATTGGGATTCTTGTAGCAGTATGTGTGTTTTTGATCTTTGGACCCTCCATTGGAGATTTTAAAAAGAGTAAATTATCTTCTGCTTTGGAAGAGATCAGTTCAGTTGAGGAAACAGAAAAACTTTCCAAGATGGACCCGAAATCTTTGGAATACAAATTGGCGGCTTCTGGTGTCAACTGGTCGCCAGCCACATTTCGTACTGTAAATATATTAGGGGCTATTGGTGGAACACTTTTGGTATGGGCTTTCATTCCGGGAATTCCTGCTATTGCTGCTGGCGCACTGGTTTACTACGTTCCGAATGCCTGGCTAGACGACAAGATCAAGAACCGTGGCCGAGAAATTGACAAATTATTGCCATTGGCTATGAGCCGAATCAGTGCAGGAATATCTGCCGGCCGTTCAGTAGCCGATACCTTAGATAACGTTGCGGAATCTTTAGATCTTGAAGGCAAAAACCCGCTATCTCCAGAACTACAGTTGACTGCTGCAGAACTGCGGACAAAGAATCGGGAAGAGGCTATGATGAATCTAGCCAAACGCTCTCCTTCGTCCTCTCTGGCAAATATGGCTTATTTATTGGAAGGATTTCTGGAAGAAGGGGGAACAAAATATTCTGAAGTATTTTCTCAAAGCATTGAACGAGTGGAAATGGTAATTAATGCCCGGAACCGCACACAGGCGAAAGCCGGCGATGCAATGGCCAGTGCAAAGATCATCCCAATCATGTTGGTTATCGTTATGGCTTACCTTGGCCAAAATCCTTCCACGAAAGCGTCCATGACCGCTCTCCCTGTCCAGATTGTCTTGGGGTTAGCTATCGTGGTAATGGCAGGGGGATACGTAATCATGCGGTCTTTAGTAATGGAAGCAGCGTAGGAGGAATAGACAATGGTAGGAGTAATTTATTTCATTGGTATTTTGGTAATGATCCTGATAATCATTGCCGCTATGGAATATTTGCCGGTGGATTTTAGTTTATTCAAGAAAACAAAGTCCCTATCCGGGGTTATGAATGAAATGGAAAACACAACCCCAGATACAGTAACCGGAATTCGGAAAACACTAAAACCTTTAGAGAAACCCGTAGAAAAATACACACGTCCTGGACTACTTAAAAAAATGAAATACGCCCTTTATTGGGGGCAAATGGGGGGGAAGTATGTCGATTGGACCCCGATCCAATTGATTACTTTACGATTATTCTTGGGAATTATTGGCGCTATTGCCGGCGCTGTCGTATTTGGATCAATTATTTACGTAGTTGTTTGTGCATTACTCGGTTGGACATTCCCTATGCTCAGCTTAAACAGCGCAGCCAGACACACTAACCGTAGATTTGAATCTGAACTCCCGGAATATATCCAGTTGATTAATGCAAAAATGGCCGGGGGAGTCTCATTTGACGAGGCAATCAAGAGAACAGCCAGAGCAGAAAGTTTGCCGGCATTGTGGATGAGAAAGAATATTCAAATGGCTCAGGGTCGCAGCCTGGTAGATCAAATTATGCAGGAAGCGATTACTTCTCAATCCACAGTTCTAATCTCAACTGGTACACAATTATCAAATTTAAAATACGGTACAAAACAACAAGAACTATTGGATCGCTTATCAACCCAAATATCCAATGCCTATGCGGCTGGGGCAGATATGCGGGCAGAAAAAATCGGTTCCGACCTGGTAATTCCGATGGTCTTAGCTTATTTCCTGCCGTTCCTGATCTGCATATTTGTCGTCATTGGATATCCGATTGTAGCGAGTGGAATATTATAAATGGTTCATTGGGGAGATCGATTCGGTTTTGCTTTCTTTATTTTAGCGACAGTCGTTGCGGCAATAACGGCAATATCAGAACCTAATCTGTTGGTCTGGCTGGCAGTACCTCAAAACGCGATTATTGCTGTTCTGTATGCAGTTAGAAACAATGAGACAAAATCGAATCGGTCTGGATTGTGGTTGGGATTGATTGCATCTATTTTACCTATGACACATTATCCAGAAAGTATTTCTACAACTCTTTTGGTAATCGGGTTGGCGGGGTATGCATTGATCCTTTGGTCTTTGTTAGTCCTTGGAAGATCATTTGGAATTGCGCCGGCAGACAGAGGGCTGGTGACCAGAGCTCCTTATAATCTGGTCCGCCATCCGATGTATTTAGGCGAATTGGTTTATCGTGGCGCAATCGTACTTGCATCATTAACTTTAATAAACGTTTTTCTGTTTTTGTTTATGATTGGAATTCAAATTACCCGTATTTGCATGGAAGAAAGGATCATTGATGGATACGATGATTACAGGGTGGTCACTCACTGGCGTTTACTCCCAGGAATTTGGTGATCGAGGAATAAAATGACTAAGTATTCAAAGAAAGGACCAACCAATACCGAATTATCAATGTTTTTACGGAAACGCATGGCAGACCTGAACATAAACCAGGTCAAATTAGCACAACTTACAGGGCTATCTACGTGCGGTATAAATTTGATATTAAATAAAGGAAGCGTTCCACAGGCTAAAACGATGTTGAAATTAGCTTCCGCATTAAAGGTACAAGTCGAGCATCTTTATCGTTTAGCAGGAATGATCCCCACAGAACCAGCGATGAAAACTCAAGGGAATGATCTTCAAGAATTGGAATATTTTTACTTAAAACTTCCCCCTGACCGGCGACAAATAGCCGTTGGATTGGTAAAAAGTTTGACAGAGGTCAATTCGCCAGAGTATCCCGTAGTAGGTGCGTTGCTGAAGCAAGAAGCATTGCCAACTCTATAAAAAATAACCCCCGGACTAAAAAACGGGGGTTGTTAGTAGAGCATTTGATCACAGCAGAAATTATTATAGAGAGCGTGCGTTTTGTAGGCTGAAAGCGTGTTTTACATCTCCGTATTTCAACTTGGCGTAAAGCATTTCTTCAAATGTTCTCTTTGACTAATCCGGTGACGTGGAATTCGAAACTGAATTGTTCCAACTGCTCAAAAATATTATTCTTGTTAATTTTATACAGCTAACCAATTATCAACGCAGGTTGAAATCCTATCACTCCAATCATTTTCATCAACTGAGTATTCGATCTCGTTAATAGCTGTTTGAAGGAAAGATTGTATATCTGAAGGCATTGGCGTACCAATATGAGTATACGAATTTTCTACAAGCTTCATAAATAAATCCAATTCTAACGGGATAATCTTTGGCTTGCCACCATAAGCAGTGATATTTTTGATTTGGTTTAGGCCGAAGAAATGCGCCCAAGTGGCTTTGTTAATTGAGGGCGCAATAAAAAGGCAATATGTGTCTTTACCTGATGTTCTCTGTAGTTGAGCGTAATGACGTGTGACGGGTTCTCCTTCAGATTCATATTGCCGTTGCCCACGCTGTAAAGTTACTTCAACGGATAAAGCAAACGAATCATAGTCACATTCGATATCTGGCATATTTCCTTGTGCGGTCGAAGTTGGTCTCCCAGAATCATCAATCTTGAAATTCCCCTTAATGGCGCCCCCATCCAACATGGTCATGGCTCTTAGTGTATTCCATTCGAGAAACAGTGGTGCATCATATACCTCATCCGATAGTATTTCATTGAAAGTATCAACGACTTCTTGATATAAGGCGTATGACTTCAATTCTTCGGTTTGCTTCTGAATAATTGCCGAACGTTTTTCTTGAACAGCAATATCCCTTAAGTCCTTCAATTCCTCAATTGATTTATCAGATAAGTCGCGCTTTGTGAATGAATAGTTCCGCATCAAAGTATTTTCGAGGTTATCTCTGTTATCCGTATAGAGGTGGGGTAATTCCGCGCTAAACATGTATTCCTTGAAACTTGCTAAATCATCAATATGGCTGGGCTCAGGGTCTACCGTTGATAGCACATAATCAATTTCTGCCATTTTATCTGGCGCAATAAGAATTGATTTACCATCAGACACAAACATTTCTGTATAACGTAAATATCGAAAGCACGCATCAGCATAGTCGCGCATATTGCGCTTTTCTTTGCTAATGAAAGATTTCTCGTCGCTTGTTTCAGATTCTCGCGTTGATAACTCCCCAGATACTATCTCAGCGGAATAAATTTTTGCAATTTCGCGATAGGCTACTTGGTCGACGAATCGCTTATACTGTCCAGTATGACGCTTTTTATCTGCGCGGAAGGATAAGATTTCGGATTTTATGTTATCAAATTTGCGATAGTCTGTAAGTTGTAGGGCAAAAAATCGGAATTCATCGGGAGTTAAATAGTCAAGTTCACGAATTAATCTAATGATTTCCAAGTAAGGATGCCCCCAAAAAGTCCCTTTGATTTTGTTTGCTTCTTTGTGGTATGGAGAAGGAAGCTGAAACTTCAAAAGCTGACGAAAAAACGCTTCATGAGGGCGCTTACCATGAACAAATGCGTTACCCGCCTCGGTTAATTGAATTGTTGGTGAAAGATCCACAAGTCCTAATCCTTGCGGCGACCGGGTAATACGGTCTCTTGCGCTAAAAGCGGTGTATTTTTTTGAGGTTTCTCCTTGGAAAGTAGAAGCCTTGGCCAAAACTTCAGCAAAAGCTTCTTGAACTTTTTCGTTTTTACTCCAGACTTGTCCCCCAAAATTGCTCACAAGCAGTTCAATCTCTGGGATCAACTTCTTAGGAGTTCTGGGTGAAGTAGTGAAAAAGAGAGTACGACTACTCTTTATTATGCCCAAGGTCAATACCTCTTATTAATAGTTCTTAATGACGAGATGCATCCTATCGTTTGTTAAAACGGTTTTTGATATTTACGGCGTAGTTCTTATAATACTCATCAAACACATAATCCCGGTATAATTCTTCGGTCAGTGGCGTTTTACCAATGACCATCAAAGCACGGCACGGAAGGTTCTTAAAGTCAGCAACTAACCGCCGATGCTCAGTTTCATCAAAACCATTCATCATGTCAATATTTCCATAATCATTGAAAATACAATCATACGGAGGGTCAAGGAAAATGAAATCATCTTCACTGGCCATATCAAAAATCTGTTTGTAATCAAAGCTATACAATTCTGTACCTTGAAGTAAGTTACTGTGCTGTTGTGTTACCAATCGAGTATTTAAGTTTGGATAACGCCCGAATGGAACGTTATAACCCCCATTATTATTATAGCGTATCATACCTGAGTAAGCCGTCTTATTGATAAAGAAATAAAGAACGCCATCTAAATAAGTGTCATCCGGGTGATTGAACAATTCACGAATACGGTAATATAAATCTTCGTTTGCATTTGGTACGTGTTCATCAGGATTTTTCGCCTTTAACTTTTTATATGCAGCTTGATTTGTCTCATACTGTCTTTGAAGTTCATCCAGTTGTAAGCGCATCAGAGGATAATTATCCTTAAGCTGCCGGTAAAAACGTCATAAGACGTTCGTTTACATCATTGATGATTGCATTATCAGGTTCAAGACAAAAATATACTGCGCCACCACCAAAGAATGGCTCAATATACCGGTCAAAGTCGTCTGGTATGTACTGTAAAAAGCGCGGAATTTCCCGCGATTTTCCCCCACGATATTTTAACACGGGATTCATCTAAGCACCTCTCTTTCTGGATTGCTAAGAATAAGGAATAAAATTAGAACAAAATAACCTATTATTGTTTACTAGTTCGGTCTCTGCCATTTTATGTGAGAAATAAAAATTACGCATTTTTGCGATCAAAGCTGTTTCTTTTACGCTCCTGCCTGTTGTTCTCCAGCGTTCTTCACTATATGGGGCTGTCAAACGGAAGCAGAAATGTCTATTTCAATCTCAAATGTGATGCCGCTTATTTCATCATTACCAATCAACTTACAGAGTTCAATATTGGGATTCTATGTCGAACGGAATTTACCGACATTTTTACCCCAGATAGTGATGTTTGTGGCTGAACTCATATAAGTTTACTGCCATTTCCTCCATTTTGCATTATTCTTTGAATCCAATTAAGAAATTGGACCTTGAAACTATATTTATCCTCGGTTATCCTTAATCTATCAAAGAATCGTTTTGTAACAATTTCAGTTATTCCGTTTATCAATCCAAATGAAGTTTCGTGCACAGCACAGGTTTGATATGGTTCAGTATAATAGAGATTGTGTTCCCAAAAATCAAATTGATTTAGATCATATCAAAAATTCCACTCATATTGGAATATTCCAACAATAGAAATAATCCGATATGGACGTGAAATATGGGTATCAAACGGTTTTGATTTTAATCAATACATAAAACAACCGTTCTATTAATGATACAATTCCACTATGCTAAAAGGAAAATGTAAGGACGGAATTATCGAAGTACACTATCGACCAGGTAATGAAATTATCTATCCCTCCAGAAGCGCACCATACACATATTCAGTAGTATTTTCAACCGGGAAAGGATTTGGAGCTACGGCCAATTCGGGGCGTGAATTGATACGGGAAGCAGGGCGCCTACTCAAGAATTTAGTGTGGACCAGAGAAAAAAGCTAACTGCATTTTTAGAACTTGTAAGTGTTATAAAATTTACCTCTTAAACCATGGGCCGGATTTCCTTTCGTTACTTAAATTTCTTCCTATCATACCGGATTATTCAAACAAATAACCGCGATATTTGGCACGGTCTACTCTGTACCAATAATCTATTCTGCTAATTTCTTCTGGACGTATCCCTTGTTTTCCTTCTATTTTATTTGGACAGGAACAGAATCGATTTTCTGGCTGGTTTTAAATTCTATTAACATTTGGTTACATAATTTGGTTATGTTAAAACATTCAAAGTCGGTATGCTCGTCTATAAACGTGGTATGGCTTTCTGTAAAGCCGATATCGTAAAATATTTGGAGTCGCTTAATTAATTTTTCCTTTTCCGATTGTGGAAAATCGCAAGCTTCAACTAGGATATCGGCTATCCTGGAATAATCAGTTGCATCCATTCCTTGGGTTTGGTCAGAATCAATAAAGTTTAATATTTTCCTGTTGTATTCATCTCTGATAATTAATTTACGAACAGATATGTCTTTCTCGAGAATTTTATTTCTACTTGCTTGTCTAATACATATCCCCATTCTGCTTGTTCAGAATAAATTTCAGAACATTTCAGAAAGCACTCATTAAGAATTACAAAATCCTCGTCTGGAATTTCAATTTCGAAATGTGTAATATTATTGCGAATTTCATTTAACCTCGATAAATTTTCAACAAATTTTGGATCAAAAATCTCTTCATTATAAAAGTATGTCAATCTACTATAAGCATCAACAAATGTAACCGTATTGGGAAGTTTTGCACCCCTTGTTTCGGTAATATATTGAAAAAGCGTCTTATTAGCTTTCTTTGAATTAATATACTTTTCTAGCACTTTGGAATAATTGTTACCTTCGAAGGAAAATAACATAAATTCATTTTGATTAAGTAGCATTTTCTTAAAAAAAAGCTCCAAAGCACTATGTAAATTTAATACATAGGAGCGGTAATTAATATAGGATCCTTCGCCGTCAAGTATTTTCAGAAGCGCATCCAATGCGCTTCCATAGGCGGTTATTGCATTCTCAACTAAACTTATTTTATACATTAGTATTTCTTTCTGGTTCTATAGACTGTGTTAACTTTTTGACAAGCAAGTCAACCCCGGTAGAGGGATTAGGGAAATCTTCCCAGAGTTCCTTGTGCAGAGATCGAAGGAATTCGGCGTTATCAATTGCCTGCTCGGTTTGCTCTTGTACAATGCGGTACACTGCCATGGACTTTGAATAATTCGGAATATGATGGGAAAGGCTATTTATGACTTCGGTCGCGTTTGTGAATACTCTGTCAGTACGTTCAAAATGTAACAACAGCCAATATTCAAATGCAGGATTGGATAAAGCCAGTTGGAAATTATGTTTCCTGGCAAATACAAGTGCCTGATCGAGTGAATGTTGAGTACCAACCTGTTCAATATCAAATACACACCAGGCTTCATCATTCGTTGGATCCCAATCCAGTTTTTTTCCTTTCAGCTTCCATGTTTTGGACCAGGTAAATGGGAGTGACTAGATTTTCTCCTCCTGGGATAATCAGAACACGGATGTTTTTGTTGTCGCAATGTGCTCCGAAGCGCATTGAAATAATTGGGCTCGGTTTGTTTCCCCTCACAAGCAACCAGAATGGTTTTTTGGGGGGAAAGCGAGTTCCCTCGCCGTTGATAGTTATCGCGGTTTTTACCGCGCTCAAATAATGGCTTTCGACCAGACGGCTTCTTCTTACGACTCATAGGAACCATCTCCTTTAAAGAGTGAAAAGACATCGCCAAGGAAGGGGATGGCACCATAACGACCTTGCAAATAGCCTTTGGCCAACGATTCGCCTTTTCGTGGACTGTAATCCAGGAGCGAATACAAGTGGGTTGCACCGTTCTGATCTTTCTCTGTAAACCAGATTTGATCTCGCCGAAAGAGGGAATTATCAAGTAGCGTCGTGTCGTGGGTATTGAAGATCAACTGAGCGTTATTTTTATTGACTGCCGGGTTGTGAAACATTTCTACAATAGCTCGCACCAGGAGCGGGTGCATACTGGCATCCATCTCGTCAACGATTAAGATATCTCCTTTCTCGAGAGCTGTTAAAAACCAATTGGCTTAGGTAGAGAATATGCCGGGGTACCATTTGATTCGGAGGATAATGGAAACGCCACTACCGTTTTATCCTGGGGCTTGATGTAACACCTCAATTCTTTCGCCAACCATTTGCGGTTTATTGTCTGGCAGAGCCGGGTCTTTCATTCGGTAATCCCAAATGCCTAGATCTGCATAACGTAAAAGATCACGAATACCCTGGTGATGGCTTTCGTCCAGAGTATTGATAAAAAGGTTTGTAGTCAGGAGTGGGTCGAGCTCGAGCAAAACACCCGAGAACCATTGGTAGACAGCAGAAAGCATCGGATGTTTGAAGGTGGCAGCTACGGAAAGGAAAAGTGCATTTTCACGGGTCAGCGTGCTGATTTTTTCGTTTTGGCCTTTGAGTGATGGTCCAAGTAATACTCTTCCTTATGGGTGTCTTTGTTCCAGGCGCGCTGGAAATAAGGCACCGTTCGGCCTTTGGGTGAGGCATACAAATATTCAGTCCAAACCCGTTTGCGATCTACCGATAGACCATATTGATAACGGATACCATCCTGGATAAATGTGATTTCAAAAGTAGAGGGCATATTGGCACTGGTTGGATCCAGGAGGAACGGCTGGGTGTCGATAGGATCATCCGGTTTTCGATTGGCTGATTCGCGGACAAAATCTCGTAAGAATTTAAAACGCTTCCAATATCTTGGTTTTACCTGAGGCGTTGGGACCATAAATCACGACACTTCGAAGCAATTTCATCTTTGTCGAAACGGGGGTTATGATGATATTGTCAGAAAGGGTTTGATCCGAACTCGCATTCAGACTTAACACCTGCTCGTCTTTGAAACAGCGGTAATTTTTAATTCGAAATTCGATTAACATCGCGTACACCTCCTAGACTATTGTACAATATTACAATAAATCTGCAAAATAGTCAAATAGATAAGAGGTAAGTATCGATTAAATGTTTCTTGTCGAAAAAATATATTAGTGACTGACGTACAAAAAAATATTCGTAAATCTATCACCTGTGGATAGCGACACCATAATTTTTTAGAATTGCTTACCTCGTCTGATTCGTAGTCAGAAAATTGCCCTAAATCTAAGCATTAAATCCATATACGCCTCCCTGATAATAAAATAAATTGTATATCAAATACATCAATTGTCGAAGCTACAACTATTTTTTCTTCGCCGGCTTGTATAACTCTTCCGGGATCTCCAGCAACCATGTGTAGTTTGGGCTTCTGGCCGGAATTTTATACTCGGCCAGGTCAATTCTTCCGGCTCGAAACTCCCGGATAAACAGGGCAATGGCTAGGCCGGCTATCCGGCTGGCCGGGATCTCCAATTCCTTTGCAAAGGCCATTATCTCTGTTCGCAAAGCAGGGGGGAGGTCGAACGTTACCCGGTTTTCTTTCCGGGCTTTGATCTTTTCCCTCTCAGCCTTTTTGTGTTTACGTTCATCCGGTGGAAGACGTTTTTCTTCATCGGACTTTTTCAGCATATCAAAGAGACCAGAAACTTGTGGGTCGATATTAGTCATAAGAGTCGCTTTCTATTGAGATTCTGCGTTTCGCAGAAATGAATCACAGGCAGTATCCGGTTTCCAAGTGCCTGCTTTCGCAAAACCGGCCTTGACCAGTTCATAATCGACGAATTTACCATCGGCAATAACGTAACGAAGAAGCCGGCCATATTTATCGGTTTCTGAAATGTCCTTATATAAATATACCGTTTTTCCACTGGTGAGCTTAGAGTTCAAGGCGGTGGCATCGTCTGCACCAGGTTGACCAACTTCGGGAGCGTTCATGCCGATGTAACGAACCTTATAGGATTTACCGTCGATCTTTACCCAAATAGTATCACCATCAATGATCTTTGTTACACGAGCTACTTGAACCTCACTCTGAGGAATGCACGAGAAATCCAGTACTGGGGTGGGGGGAAGATGTAGAAGTCGAGAGATCATCCGCCGTGGTAGGGATGTACTGATCAGGCTGAAACTGATCAATACATCCACTCACAGCAACCAATAAGACTACCAATAAAAAGGTACACACAAGGGTGAAACGGGTCGGAGGAACCCGATGTAAGCGAATCATAAACGATCCTTTCTTGCTACTGTGATATTCTTATTATGGAGTAGGGGCCGTGGTAGGAGTGTACTGTCCAGTTGCATCTGAGCAGTACACTCACCACTGTTACCAATAAAGACCTACCAATAAACTACCAATAAGAGGAACACAGGGAGTGGGCCGGGAATGGCCCTGGATAAAAGCTAATTTATTGGTTCGGGGATGGGAATTCTTTCCCTAAACAATTCAATTGTTTCATTCAAATACTGTTTACTGGTTACCGCATCCTGGGGAACAGTGATTATCGTCCAGATCACAACTGTAGCCATAGGAACCAGGGACATTGCCCCAAGATTTTGATAATCCAATAAATTTTCAAAGACCGATTTTATGGTTTCGGGTTTGGTCTTGTCCAACCATTCAATCACTTGTTTGGTTACATCTTCTGGCATTAGTCCGTCCTTTCTACTTCGCAAATAACTTATAACGGGCATAATCGCTCAACGATCTATATCCCAATAATTCAGCCTCCACCATCAATTGTGTTTTTTCAGGCACGGTCAAACGGATGTTGAGACTAACAGATTTACCGTCACCTTCAACTGAAAGAGCATTAGCCAGAATTTCTTTTTCTGCCGGCGTAAATACCACTCCTTCAGAAAACACTCTTTCGAGCAGCACACCGTATCTTGCTTGAGTTTCCGGGGCTTTGTTTTCAAATGCTTTTTTTGTTTCTAATGCTTGACGGACGGCCTCGGGCGAACATTTTTTGATGATGATCTGAATTGCCTCTAACAATTTGTTGTCCATATCTAACTCCGCTATCT
>Ga0268359_10693_pt1 | contig 77656 bp, 67 predicted proteins | sample BioMet11_FD_194416 | JGI IMG/M metagenome (GOLD analysis project Ga0268359, IMG submission 194416) | Sewage microbial communities from Oakland, California, United States - Biofuel 11 (PacBio Assembly) | ecosystem: Engineered > Wastewater > Sewage > Unclassified | place: USA: California | collected...
TACAGGGAACTGGCCAGGCATTTCCACCAGGTTGGACTGGGTGATGACGCCCCGGGTGCGGCCCTCCGCGTCCACCATGACCAGGTGGCGCAGCCGGTTGCGGGTGAGCAAGGCGCAGGCCTCGACCACGTTGGCATCCTCGGACACGGTGATGACCGGGGCGCTCATCAGCTCGCGCACGGGCTGGTCGGGGGAAATCCGCCGCCTTGTGGGCCGCGGCCCACAGGATGCTGCGCTCGGTGATGATGCCGACGGGCCGGCCCGCCTCCTCCACCACCAGGCAGGAAATGCCGCGTTGGCGCATGATGTCGAGGCCATCCCTGGCCCGACTGTCCGGAAAAATGACGGCCACGTCGGGCGACGCGAGTTCGGCCAACAGTTGCTGGGCCATGCGCTCTCCTTGCTGCGGGCCCTCCCCCGCCATGGGGGCTACGGGCCAGTTGCCCGAAACTAGCCTATTTGGACCGGATTTCAAACCGGTCCCTACCCCGGTTCAGGGCTGGCCGGCGGCCGCACGCAAGCGCTTGGCGGTCAGATCATAATTCTCCCGGAACAGATTGTCCTTGGGGTTGCAGCGCAGCGCCTTCTCGAACAGCGGCAACGATTCGGCCGGCCGGCCGAGCTTGTGCAGGGTCAGGCCCATGTTGTTGTAGGCGGCGCAATAATTCGGACAGCGGGCCACCACGCCGCGATAGTCCTGCAACGCCTCCTGGAGCCGGCCGGCGGTGCGGTGGGACTCGGCCGCGGCAAAGGCGGCGGCGCAGGCCGTGGCCGCCTCGGCGGGCGGGGCCGCGGTCTTGGCCAGCTTGGCCCGGGTCATGGCGGCGTTGTCCCGGAACAGCCGTTCGTCGGGATTGCACTTGATGGCCTCGTCGAACCAGGGGGCCGATTCGGCCAGATAGCCCAGGGAATACAGGGAGGCCCCCACGTTGTTGTAGGCCTGGCAGGTGTCCGGACACAGTTGCAGCAGGGCCTGATAGCGGCGGATGGCCCCGGCGTGGTCGCCGCCGGCCCGCCGGGCCGCCGCCTCCCGACCGATGGCCGCGCACCGGGCCCGGCGGTCGGTGTCCGCGGCGGCGCGCATCGTCCGGGTGCGGGCCGCCTGCTCACGCTGGTCCGCCGCCTGGCGCACCAGACCCGCCTCGATGCGCCGGGCGGCCTCGCGGGCCTGCTTGGCCAGGGCCGGCGACAGCGGACCGGCGTTTTTTGCCGCCGCCAACGCCTCCCGGGCGGCCGGAAAATCCTTCCGGGACAGCCGGGCGTTGACCTGGGCCATCCACGATGCGGCCGCGCCCTCGGCCTTGGTCTTCTCGGTCACTACCCGCTCCCGCAACCGGACGACGGCGGGCAATTGGGCATGAAGCCTGTCCGCCTCGGCCAGGGACGTCAGGGCCAAATCGTAGCGCCGGGCCGAGCGCGAGGCCTCGGCCCGACGCAGGGCCTCGGCCACGGCAGTCCCGCACCCGGGCCAGCCGGTCCCGCTCGGCGACCAGGGCCGCGTCGGTCGGGGCCAGGGCCACCATGTCGTCCGCGGCCAGCACGGCGCCGTCCAGGTCGCCGGCGGCGAAACGGCGGCCGGCATCGGCCTTGAGGGCGACCAGCCGCTTGTCCCGGTCGGCCCGGCCGGCCACGGCGGCGAGCAGCTCGGCCAGCCGCGGATGCCGGGGGCACACGCGGCCGGCGGCGTTGAGCGCGGACCGGGCCGCCTCCAGGTTGCCCTGGCCAAGGGCCGCCTCGGCCTGGTCCTCGGCCCGGACCAGACGGTCCCGGGCTTCGGCCAGGGATTTGCGGGCGGCGGCCGCGCCGGCGTGTTCCGGGTCCAGGGAGCAGGCCTCGGTCAGCGTGCCGAGAGCCCCGTCGGCGTCGCCGGCGTTCCACTGGTCCCGGGCCCGGGCCAGCCGTTCGTCCATGCGCCAAGCCCGATTCTTGCGGGCGGCGATGGCTTGCTCCATCTCCCGGATGGCCGGAAAGCGGGCATTGACGGAACGGGCCTCGGCCAGCACGGCGGCCGCGCTGTCGAACCGCTTTTGGGCCAGATAGCCGGCCGACTGCTTGAGCGCGCCGATGAGCCGGTCCCGGCCGGCCACCATGCGTTCCCGCTCGGCCCGGGCCACGGCGTGGTTGGGATCGAGGGTCAAGGCCCGGCCGAGCAGCGACAAGGCCGCGTCCACCTGGCCGGCGTCCCACTTGTCCCGGGCCTCGGTCAGCAACCGGCCGACCTTGGCCAACACGTCCCGCCGGACGGCGGCCTGCCGGGCCACCGCCGCGATGGCCGGGGCCCTGGCATTGACCTTGCCCGCCTCGGCCAACAAGGAGGCCACTTCCCGAAAATCATCGGCCGCCAGGGACTTGCGGGCATCGTCCAGCACGGCGTCCAGGCGGTTCTTGTCCCGGACGATGCGCTCCAGAGCGGCCAGGGCCGGTCCGTTGGCCGGGCTCAAGCGCACGGCCGCCGAGGCCTGCTCCCAGGCGTCGTCCACCTGGCCGTCCCGCCAGGCCTGCTCGGCCGCCGCCACCAACCGGCCGGTCTCCCTGATGTTGGCGGCAGCGGTGTCGAGCTGCTTCTGGGAAACGGGCACGGTAAAATCGCCCTGCCCCCGGCCCAGGACGATGCCCCGGGCGTCCCGCACCTCCACCGCAACCGGGCAGGAGCCGGTCTGCCGGCGCGAGGCCAGGATTTCCCGGCCGGACGCTGCGGCGTCGGACGCGGCGCCGGGACACAGGCTCCAGGCAAAAGTCAGGGGCGGATGCTTGGACGTGGGCGCCACCAGGGAGCGCAGCCGCACCTTCTGGCCCACCGCCGCCCCGTCGGCGGCCACCGGCCCCACGCCATCGCGCCAGACCACGGCCGGCGGCTCGGCCAGGCCCCGGTTCTCCACGGTCACGGCAAACGGCTTGGCCGCCACCGTGACCGTGGCCGTGCCCAGTTCGGCCCCGGCCTTGCCGGACATGGCCGCCGTCACCTTGACGGCGATGGGCGCGGCCTCGGTCAGATAAAAGGTCAGGCCGCGCTCGGCGACCGAAAGCAGCTTGGCCTTGGGCGGCAGCGGGTCCCAGCGGAATTCCACGCCGTCATGCAGGGGAAAATCGCGGATGGCGACCGTGACCCGGCTCGCCCACCAGCGGCGCGGGCGGCGACACGGACAAGGCGAACACCGGATTGTCCACGGCCAGGTCCACGGCGTTGGACACGGCGGCCAGCCCTTCCGAGGGCCGGACTTGGGCACGGCCTCGACCCAGACGTGCTGCCGCCCCGGCCGCATGAACACGGCCGTGTTGCGGGGCGGGCCCTCGGCTTCCAGAAACCGGGCCCCGGCATCGGAGCGCCCAGCGGCAGACATAGGCGTCCGCCGACACTTCCTGGTCCCCGCGCAACATCGTGGCCTCGAAGGAGGCCGCCCCGCCCACCCGCAGCGAATTCCCGGACGGGGCGCTCTTGGTCAGCTCCACCCGCAAGCCGCCGACCGCGGACGCATGCGGTGCCTCGGCGGCCGGCGGCGTCGCATAGGGGGTCGGCCAGGGGCGACACCGCCGCCAGGGCCGGATCGGCGGCCGGCACCGGGCGCGCGCCGCCCAACAGCAGCGGCAGCACGGCCAGGACGGCGACCGACAAGGGGAAACGGCGTCTTCCCGCGCCGAACAGGTGGAAAAGAGGGTTCACGGTATCGCTTCCTTGCGTTTCCTTGGCCGAAGCAGATTCCGTGCCAGGAAAAAACAGCCCGTTCCTCTAAGCCTTCCCGCCCCCCGGCCGAAAAGAACATTGCCAGGAGGCTCCCATGAAGCATCTCGCCACCACGCTTTCGACCCCGCTGCCCGAGGCCCTCGACATCCGCCAGCCCGAACATGCCGCCCGATTAAGCGAGGCCTTCGTCCGCGAACGGGATGCCATCCGGGAGACCCTGACCGAACTCGAAACCGTGCGCTACGCCGACCGTTCGGCCCGCGAAGCCACGGCCATGGCCACCATGCTTCCCATGCCCGGCCACGACCTCATGGACCGGGCGCCGCACGAAATCCTGCGGATGCGCGCCGCCCTGATCCTGCTGTCCTACCACGCCCACCGGCGCAACTGAGGCACCCGCGGACGAGAAGACCGGCTTCCCGGCCGGCGGCTTGGAATCCCGGTCGAGAGAGGCTATGGTGGTCCATGTGCCGCCCGCCGGGGAAAAATCCTCCGCTCCGGTCCACGGGCAGGGAGTCGTATTATGTCCGCATCCTTGGAGGCCCTGGAGCAGGCTCTGGGCCATGTCTTTCGTCGCCGCGATCTGCTGGCCACGGCCCTGACCCACAGCTCCTGGGCCAATGAACGCGGCGAATCCATAAGCCACAACGAACGCTTGGAATTTTTGGGAGACGCGGTTCTGGAACTGTGCGTGACCGAAACGCTGTTCGCCCGTTTCCCCGACGCCCCGGAAGGGGAATTGACGCTTTTGCGCTCGCACCTCGTCAACGAGTCCAGCCTGGCGGAACTCGCCCGCCGGCTGTCCCTGGACGTCCATGTCCGACTCGGCAAGGGCGAGGAGAACCAGGGCGGCCGCACGCGGTCGGCCCTGCTGAGCGATGCCTTCGAGGCCGTGGTCGGGGCGCTGTTTTTGGACGGCGGCTATACGGTGGCCCAGGCGGCCATCGGCCGGATTTTCGAGCCGATCTGGCCGGCCAACCCGGCCGCACCCAAGCCCAAGGACTATAAAAGCCGCCTGCAGGAATACACGCAACGGGTCCACAAGGCCCGCCCCGTCTACACCCTGCTCGGCAGCCACGGCCCGGAGCACGACAAGCTCTTCGAGGTACGGCTGATCCTCCCCGATGGCCAGTGCGTCACGGCTGAGGAAAAAAGCGTCAAGAAAGCCGAACAGATGGCGGCCAAGAAAGCCCTGGACAGCCTCCAGGCCGACGACGACGCGTAGCGCCCTAGGCCACCCGGCAGAAGACTGCCCGAGGCGAACCAGGGAGGGACCGGCGTGGCCCGGTTGCCCGCTCCCTGGTTCGGCACATCGGAGGCGACAGTGCGCATCATAGAGCCCGTCGGGCTTAGCCCTGGATGAGGGTAAGCGCCATCTTGGGCAGCGAGTTGGCCTGAGACAGCATGGCCACGGCCGACTGGGTCAGAATCTGCTCGCGCACGTAGTTGGTCATTTCGGTAGCCACATCCACGTCGGTGATCTGGGATTCGGCGGAGGTCAGGTTTTCGGCCTGGATCTCCAGGTTGGAAATGGTGTTTTCCAACCGGTTCTGCAAGGCGCCGATGTTGGCCCGGATCTTATCCTTGGAGACGATGGCCTCGTTGATCTGGTCCAAGGCCTGCTGGGCCAGGGTCTGCGTGGAAATGCTGCGGCCGGCGTTGGTGGCGGAGGACGCGGCGCCCATGCCCAGGCCGAAGGCCGAGGCCGTGGAACAGCCGATCTGGATGTAGTAGTAGTCCTCGGCGCTGGAGTTGCCGCAGCCGAAGTGCACCTTGAGCTTGCCGGTGGGGGACATGGCCGAACCGTTGTGGTCGCCGCTCGAAAGGTTGCCGTTCAAGAGATAGATGCCGTTGAAGTCGGTGGCGGTGGCGATTCGGGTGATTTCCGAGGCCATGGCCTGGTATTCCGAATCGATGATCAGGCGCTGATCCGACGTATAGGTGCCGGTGGCCGCCTGTTCGGCCAGTTCCTTCATGCGCACCAGCTTTTCATCGATGACCGAGAGGGCGCCATCCGCCGTCTGAATCATGGAGATGGCGTCGTTGGCGTTGCGCACGCCCTGGTTCAGGGTGGCGACGTCGGCCTTCATGAGCTCGCTGACGGCCATGCCGGCCGCGTCGTCGGCGGAACTGTTGATCCGCAGGCCGGAGGACAGACGATTGGTGGACGTGGACAGGGCGTTGTAGGAATTGTTGAGATTGCGCGCCGCTGTCAGGGCCATCAAGTTGTGATTGATAACCAGGGACATACGAACCTCCTTGTTAGGACCGAACCTTCCAATCTGGTTTTCTTTGGATAAGCATCTTTTGTACCATCAGTATTTTATCCAAAGATATTATTATATTAGGCATCGAAAACAGCCGAAAGAGGAACATTTTTTCCGCTTTGCCCCGGCCGGCGCGCCTTTTCCGACGCTCGCCGCCCGGACAGCCGCTCCCGCCAACCCCGCCGTACGGCAAGCTTTTCCCGGTGAGCCGGGGAGGCGGCCACGGCCTTGCGACCGAGGAACCGCATGCGGGGGGAGGAGAGGTTGGAGGTCATGCGCTTCTTCCCTGTCTTTTTCCGACGCCGCCGGCAGTTTCCTTTTGCCGGGCCGGCGCCGGAGGTGATGCCTCGACAGCCTTTGCCGACGGCATCCGCCACAGTGGCGGATGCCGCATCGTTTTCGACGATTACCGCTTGAGCTGGATAATTTCGGACAACATGGTGTCCACCGTGGTGATGGTCTTGCTGTTGGCCTCGAAACCGCGCTGGGTGATGATCATGCTGACCATTTCGGAGGCCATGTCCACGTTGGAGGACTCCAAGGTATCGCCGGAAATCGAACCGGCCGTTCCGGTATTGGCCCGGTTGGTGGTGGCCTCACCGGAATCGATGGTGGAGGTGTAGAGGTTGTCGCCGATGCTGTTGAGTCCCTGGAGGTTATTGAAGGTGGCCAGGGCGATGGCATACAGTTCGATGGTCACGCCGTTGGAGTAGGTGCCGGAGATGATACCGTCGGAGTCCACGGAGATGCTGCTCAACAGACCGGCCGTGTAGCCGTTTTGCGTCGTGAAGACCGTGGACGACGACGTAGCGTAGCTGGTGGTGCAGGTGCTGTTGATCTTGAGCGACGTGGAATGGAAGGACACCAAGTTGCCGGAGCTGTTGCTGGCGCTGACGCTGGCCAGGGTGCCGTCACCGGAGTTGAGGGTGAAGCCCCTGGTGTCGCGCATACCGAGGTTCAAGCCGATATCTTTGGCGCTCGCCTGGTCGGTGAAACTGGCGTTGGACGACGACTTGAAGTTGGCCGAGAAGACCGGATAGCCGCTCTTGTTCACATCGGCCACGGTCCAGGCGCTGGGGGTGAGGCCCGACAGTGAGCCGCTGCTGGCGGTGGAGCTCTTGAGCGTATAGGCGCTCATGTTCTCCAGGTCGCCGGAGGAGTCGAAGGTCATGGTTCCCACCATGAGCAGGCCGCCCATGGCTGTGGTGGACAGCTTGGTGCCGTCCGAGGCCACGCGCCCGTCCTCGCTAGGATCGCAGGCCACGCAGTATTCCCAGGTTTCCTTGCCGTCCTCGGTGTCCACCTTGTCGAAGTACGCGGTCAGGGTGTGGGACGAACCGTTTTCGTCGTAGACCTTGACGGTGGTCGAGTAGGAGTAGGCCGTGGAGGGCATGGGCGTCTCCGCCGTGCCGTCCCACTGCTCGCTCATGGCGTAGAAGTAGTTGGTGCTGTCGCGGGTGGACTCGGTGTCGGAATCGGCGTCGAGGTTGGTGACCACGGTGACGCTGGAAGTGGCCTTGGCCGGACTGGAGAAGGAATCCAGCTTGATGTCCGTGATCGAACCGGTGACCGGGGCGGAACTGAGGGTGGTGCCCGCCGCGCCGGCCGCGTCGATCTTGTCCTGATCCACCTTCCAGCCCTGGACGACCAGGCCCTGGGCGGTGGTCAGATAGCCGTCGGAGTCGAAGCTGAAGGAACCGTCCCGGGTATAATAGGTGGTGGAGTTCCCGGTATTGAGCAACTTGCCGTTGGAAGCGACCTGGCTCTTCTGCTTGACCATGAAGAAGCCGTTGCCGCTGATGGCCATATCGGTACTGGACGTGGTGGTTTCCAGACCGCCCTGGGAATAGTCGGTGAACACGGCGCCGACGCGCACGCCGCTGCCGACTTGGTCGATGCCCGAGGCCGTTCCGATGGCGGAACTCATCAGATCCACGAAGTCCACTCTGGCCGACTTGAAACCCGTGGTGTTGACATTGGCCAGATTGTCACCAATCGTGGTCATCTTCGTCGAGTTCGCCAACAGGCCGGAAACGCCCGACCACATGGATGAGCTCAGTCCAACTGCCATAACCTTACCTCCTTAACGCCACGGTCCGGCGCTCTTGCATCCGTTTCAATCTAGCTCGACGTTTCCACATTGGTGATGTCGCGGAACTCAACGTAGCGATCGCCACCGATATTCAAGTAGTATGTGCCGTTTTGCTGGTAGACGCCGCAGACGGTCCCGCTCATGGTCGAGGACACCGTCATGGTGTTGCTGTCGGCGTCCGTCGCCGTCACGGCGATCTGGTACAGACCGTCGTCGCAGACGTTGCCGTCGTAGTCCTTGCCATCCCAGGTGAAGTTGACCTCGCCGGCCGCGGTCTCGCCGAGATCCACGGTCCGCACGATGTCGCCGGAGCTGTCCAGGACGTTGACGATGCAGGTGGCGGCATTGTCCGGCAGGGTGAAGGTGACGCCGGTCGCCGAACCGTTGCTGAGGTTCAGCGCGGTTCCGGTGGCATCCACGGTCTTGCCCATGAAGTTGACGGCCCCGATCATCTCCTGCTCCTGACCGAGGGTCTTCAGATTATCGATGCCGGTGTTGATCTCGGTCAGCTGTTCGAGGCTGGAGAACTGGGCCAGTTCGGCCACGAAATCCTTATCGTCCATGGGACTCAGGGGATCCTGATATTCCAGCTGGGTCACGAGGAGCTGGAGGAAGGCGTCTTCGCCCAGGGACGACGTTGAGCTGGAACTCGTGGTCGTGGAGGAGCTCGACGTACTGTCGGTGCCGAGAAGACTGCTGACGTAACTCATGGCCTACTCCGTTGTTAGGCGAAAAGGTCCAATCCCTGGGCCCTGGGCGTCATGCTTTCAGCGATGGCGCCCGCCTGTGGCGCATCAAAGGCCCCGCTATCCGTGAACTGGGCCAGACGCTGGGAGCTGCGGACGCGCTCGAAGGCCTCGCGCTGCTCCCGGGCCTGATTGTGCTGTTCCGCGCCCTGCCAGGCACTCTGGTTGTCCTGGGCCAGACCGGTCTGCACATCCAGCTTGCTCACCTTGAAACCCTGATTTTCCAACGTCTGCCGAATATGGCTGACCTGCTGCTGCAACATGGCCGCCGTGTCGGAATTGTCCGCGGTGATGGACGCCTGCACTTCCTTGCCCTTCACCGTCAGGGTGATGCTCAACTTGCCCAGCTCGTCGGGCTGCAGGTTGAGCACCAACTGCTTGGAGCCCTGGCCGAGGGACCGCAACAACCCGGATTGCAGCTGGTTGGCCGCCCGGGAAGCCAGGCCCGGCGTGACGTCCGTCTGGGAAAGATTGGCGGTCTGGGTCTTCAGGCCGCTCATGGCGGCGGCCAGACCGGAGCGGGCGGCGCTTTGGCCGAGGTCGGCGGCGCTCGTGGATTCCGAGCTGCTTTCCGCGGTGACCTTGTTCCAGAAGGCGCCCCAGTTTTCTTCCTGGTTCGACTGACCGGACTGCTGCTTGGACTGGCCGCCGGCGGTGCCGTCGCCGGCCTGCCCCTTGACGAAGGCGCTGGCGGCAGCGCCGGCCGCCGTCGTGGGAGCCGCGGTCTTTTCCTGGCCCTGGGCGGCCTGGGTGACACCGCTGTCCTTGGCGGCCTGGGCCCCGGCGACCGTCCGGGCGGCATCGGCCTCGTCGGTGGCGGCCGCGGACGTTTCGTCCTGGACCTTGGCCTTGGCCTTGACCGTGTTGGCCTTGGCCGTCTTGTCGGCATCGGCCTCGTCGGTCGCCTGCGAGGCACCGGTCAGGGTGGTCGCGGCCGGCTGGCCGATCCGGGCGGCCTGTTCGGCCGCATCCTCGGTCCGGGAAATCTGGGTCAGGCCGTCGGCGGCCGTGGTGGCCTTGTTCGCCGTCTGACCCGTCGCCGCAGCGATGCCGTGGCCGTCCTTGGGCACGTCGGCCAGCACATCCACCTTGTCCTTGTCGGCGGAGGGGACGGTCTGTCCGGCGGCGTCCTTGGCACGGCTCGTCGAACCGCTCATGGACACCACCTGGGCGGCCTTGCGGGCCACGTCGTCCTCATGGATACCGGAACGCTTGGCGGTGGTGTTGCGCTGCCAGGACTGGGCCAGCACGGCCGAGGCCGCCTTGCGGAACACTTCCTGGGCCGCACTTTCCTGGGCGAGGTCGGCGTTGTGCTCGTTCTTCACCAGGGAAAAGGCTTCCTTCAGGCCGTCACCGGACAGGCCCTGGTCGGCCGAGGACTGGTCGAACAGCTTGGCCAGGCGTTCCTGGGCGCTGTCGGAAAGATTCATGCTCTTGGCCAGGGCGGACATTTCCGAGGAATAGAGGCTCACCGAGGAATCGTCGGCCAGGGAGGCAATCTTGGCGTTGACCGTGTTCCACACGCTGTCGACGTTGCCCTTGGCCAGGGAGTCCACCAACTGCTGCGACTGGTCGGCGGTAAAGCCCAGCTTGCCGAAGAGGCCGAGCAGCTGCGCCTGGTCGTTGGTGGAGATGTCCTCCTTCTTGGAGGACTTGGTCTCGGCGGTCTTCTTGTTGACCGTGGACATCAGGTCGCCCCAGGTCATGCCCGTATTGCTGGCCGCCTTGGTCTCCAGGTCGGTGATTTCGGTGTCGGAGAAGCCGCGTTCCTGCAAGGCGTCGTGCAGGGCGGCAATATCTTCCTTGGTCACCGGCAGGCGCATCAGCTCACCCGGGCTCGGCGTGCCGGTCGCATCGGGGAGATTCGTGCCGCCGTCGGCGGTGGTCGACGCGTTCTGCTGGTCCGATCCGGAGACGGTACCGGTCGCGGAAGCGTAGTTGGAAAGGAGACTCGCGAACAGGGCGGCTTGCCGACTGCCCAGCGCAGACTGGGATGGGGCCAGCTCGCTCGACGTGGTGTCGCTCGTTGTCGTCAGCGGAAGAATTTGCATACCCGGGCCTCCTGCCCGGGAGAAACTTCAAGACTCGTTCCAAATATGGAAATCGTGTCCGAACAGGTGGTTAGTCAAAAAGGCCCCACCGAGGAGACGGCGCTTTTTCCGCCCGGTCAGCATTCCCCCAGCAGGGAAACGACCTGTTCGAGAAGGGACAGGCAGCGCAAACGGGCGGCCCGGCCGCCGTCGCCGTTTTGCAGCACCCGTTCGAGGAAGCCGGCCAGGGGCCGGACATGAGGCGGGAACCCCCAGAGGAAGCCGGTATCGGGGACCTGGCCGTCGCGGATGCCCCGGGCCAGGGCGGTGCCCAAGGCGGCCAGCCCGCGCCCGAGGGCCCGGGTCAGACCGGGATGATCGGCGGCCAGGCGACCAGCGGCCTGCCGGGCCGTCTCCGCCGCAAAGGCCCCGAACAGCCAACCGAAGGCGGCCTGCCAGAAATCGCCCAAGGCCTCGCGAGCGGTCGGCCGGACGGCCGGACCGACGGGAACGAGCCGGTAGAGCCCGCGCGCATCCCGGTCGCTGCGCAACAGTTCGCAGCCGGGAACGGCCGCGCCGGCCAGCCGGTCCTCCTCCCCCCGGGCCAGACGGGCCGCCACATAGGCCGTCCGGGCCGGATCGAGCCGGTCCCGGCACAGCACTTCGGGCCGGTCGCACTGCCAGCAGCCCCGGCAGGACAACCGGGGGCGCAGTACGAAATGTCCGGGCTGGTACGGTCCGGTCTCCCAGGGATTGACCGGCCCCACCGACAGGTTGAGCACCCGCCAGCCGGTCCAGGCGGCCAGGTGCATGGGCCCGGTATCCGGCGTGACGAGCAGGGCCATCTCCTGGCCCAGCACCGCCAGGGCATGGAGCCCCAGCCGACCGCACAGATTGGCCACCGGCGCCCGCATCAGCCGGGCCACGGCCGCGCCGAGCGCCACCTCCGCCGGCCCGCCGAGGAGCACCGGGGTAAGCCCCCGGCGGATGAGTTCCCGGCCCAGAGCGGCAAAAAACGTCTCGGGCGGCCGCTTTTCCGGCTGACTGGCCCCGAGGAACAGCCCCACCCGGGCCCGCGATGCGTCCGGCCGCCGGGGCTCGGGCCACCGGGTGCCGGCCAGCACCGTCCGCGGCACCACGTCCAGGGCGTTGAGTTCCGCCCAATGAAAGCGGTTGTGGCGGTTGTTGCCGACCAGCGAGGCCCGGTAGAGCTGCCAGTCGCCGTACACCCGGGTGACATCGGCGGCGTCGGCCACGGGCCCCAGCCGGCGCTCGGCCCGAAGCGTACCGGCCAGCCGGGCCGCCTCGGGACGGATGCTCAAATTCAGGACCAGGGCATGGTCGCGGCCGGCAAGTTCCCCGCCCCGGGCCAGGGGCAGATAGGCCACCCCCGGCGGGGACAGCGGGGACAGCGGTCCGGCGAAATCCGGTTCGGCCACCACGGTCACGGGCTGGCCGGGATACTGCCGGGCCAACCACAAGAGCAGCGGGTAGGTCAGGATGAGATCCCCCATCCGCTGGGTTTGCAGCACCACGATGGGCCTGCCGTCACCGGCCATGGCCGCCCTCCTCGTCCAGGTCCCAATAAGACGGCCCGCCCTCGGCCGCAAACGCCCCCTTGGCTGCCGTGTCCCGGGCCAGGGCGGCCTCGGCGGTGGCGGCCATGGCGGCGAGGGTCGCATCATCATATTGCTGGTGCAACTTGAACTGGTTGGCGAATCCGGCGGCGTAGCCCGGCTGCCCCACCCCCGAGGCCGCGCCCGTGGCCTTGTCGTGCACCACGGCCAAGTGGCCGGTAAACACCGGGGGTCAGTCCCCGAGCCAACAGCCGCAGGTCATGGTCCAGGTCGTCGTACTGGGACGGCGAAAAACGGATGTCGAAGCCGCCCGAGGCGGCGAGCCTCCCGGCGGCGAAGAGATGGCAGCAGCCGGTGACCGAGGCGCACGGCCGCATGATGGCATATTGGCCCCAATCGGCGGTGGCCAGCCACGGCCGCAGCAGATCGAAGCCCCGGGCCAGTTCCCCGGCCGGACGCGGTGTCGGCCAGAGATGCGCGTCGGCACTCTGGACAAAGGCCGGCGCATCGGCCCCGCGCACCAGGCAACCGTAGACGCCGGCTCCGGGGAAGGCGGCCACCGCCGCCCCGAACCGGCCGAGCCAGTCGACCGGCACCACGGCGTCATCGTCGAGAAAGGCCACAAAATCCGCCCGCCGCACCTCGGGCAGTCCAGTCAGCCAGTTGCGGGCGGCCGGCGCGCCCACGTTGACCGGCAGGCGCACGGTCGAAAGGGCTGCGCCCAGCCGCTCCCGCCAGGCGTCCAGCACCGCTCCGGTGGCGTCCGGCGAGCCGTTGTCAAGCACCACCAGGCGCGGGGCGCCGCTTGCCGGGGCAAAGCGCCAGTCGCTCGCGGCCAGGGCGGCCAGGGTCCGGTCCAGCCGGGCGGCGTTCTGATAGGAATAAAGGCAGGCGACGGCCGCCCCGGGCAACGGCAGGCGGCGGTCGTCCCGGCCCGTGGCCGCCTCGAAGAAGCGTCCCAGGGCCAGGGCGTCCCAGGGTCGTTCGGCCACCACCCGGCGCAGCGCCGCCAGGCCGGCCTCCCGCTCGCCCATTGCCAGTCGGGCGACGCCCAGCCGGAAGCGGACGGCGCTCGACGGGAAACCGGCCAGGGCCCGGGCCAAACGCTCGGCCGCTTCCGCGGCCCGGCCGGCTGTCAAGGCCAGCTCGCCGGCGGCGGCCAATCCCAGCGGGGCCAAGGCGCCGGGCAGCGCGCCCAGCGCCGCCTCGGCCGCCGCGAACGCCCCGGCCATGGGGGCGAAGCGCACCAGGTCCCGGGCAGCCGCCACATCCGAAGGGTCCTTGGCCAGCCGGGCCAGAAAATAGCGGACCAGCCGATCCGTCTCCCGCTTGGCGGCCAGACGCTCGAAATAGGGGTCAGGGCCGGGCGGGCCGAGTCGCGGCCGCCACCGCCTGCACCGTCCGGGCCAGGGCCGGCGGCAAAAAAGGGCCGGACGGCCTGCCGGGCGGCGACGAACGCGGCATCCGGACCGGAAAGCGGCGCATCCTCCCACACGGCCAGGGCCAAGGCGTCGGCCAACCCGGCCAGCACCGGCCCGCCGGCGGCGGCTTCGTCCCGAGCCGCGGCCAAGGCCGAACCCTGCCCGCCCACCAGCAGCCGCCGGCCGAGCGCAGGCGGCAGCAAGCGGCAGCGCGGGCCGTGCCCCCCGGTCCGTTCGTCACCTCAGCCATGCGCGCCCCCGAAGGTCTGCCGCATGACGGCGAACAGGGTACGCAACGACGGGGATAGGTGTGCTCGGCCAGGACGCGCCGGCGCCCGGCCGCGGCCACGGCCCGCCGCGTATCGGGCTCGGCCAGGTAGCGGGCCGCAAGCTCGGCCAGGTCCTCGGCGTCGCGGTAGACCGCCACTTCCCGGCCCGGCTCAAAAAGGCGTTCCAACTGCCGCCGCCGGTCGGTCAAAAGAAAGGCCTGGCAGGCCGGCACGTCGAACACCCGCTGGTTGACTGCGCCCTTCATCTGCAGGCTCGTCACGTTGCAGTTGATGTCCGAGAGCGGATAAAAAAGCGGCAACTGGTCGTAATAGGCCAATTCCGGGATGCGCCGCCAGACCGTCCCCTCGCCGGGGAAGGTGGACAGCCAGCCCGCGTCCCCGACGATGACCGGCGAAAACGGCAGCAGTTTGGCCAGCCGGGCCGCCCGGTCGCGCCGGGTGCCCTCCCAGATGACGGCCGTCTCGTAGGCCAGCCGCCGGGCCACGGTGGGTATGGCGGCATAGGCGGCGAAAAGGGCGGGGCGCTCGGCCGCCAGGTACGCGGCCACCATGCCGTGCGGGGCCGCGGCGAAGCCGGTCGCCACCTCGACGAACGTCTCCCGAAGGATGGCCGGCGGATCGGCGGCGGCCAGGCGCAAGGCCGTCTTTTCCAGCATGGAGTTGCCGACGAAGGACACCCGGGCCCGCCAGGGATGCGCACCGGTCGGCAGATCCGGGCGCGGCGCGAACCGGGTTTCGTCCGTGGCCAGGGGCAGGTAATGGACGTGGGGGCAGCCCCGGGCCACGAGCGGCGCCACCGTGTCCTCGTCCCAGGTGAAAAGCACGGTGCGGCGGTTCACGGCCGGCCGGTACAGCGGCAGGATGAGTTCCGGACTGTCCACGAACCACGAGGCCAGGGGCAGGCCCCAGGCTTCCAGCAGCTCCAGCAGCACGCCGTCGTGGTCCACGCCCATGTGGTTGACCGTCAGCACGAAATCCGGCCGAAAGTCCTCCACGACCTGCCGGAGCATGGCCACGAAGGCGTCCTTGTCGCAGCTTTCGCCGGTCTCCAGATAGCGGCAGGGCGCGCCCAGACGTTCACAGGCCCGGGTGGCCTCGCCGACCAGGAAGAGCTTGCTCGTCAGACACAGCACCCGGGGCAGGACGTTTTGAAAACGCGGCCGCGATGGCAGCGCCGGCACCGCCAGCAGGCCGGCCAGCCGGTCGTAATAGTCGGGATCGATCCGGCGGGAGACGGGATGGACCACTGGGTGCAGGACGGTCCGCCCCAGGCGCGCGGCAAAGGCCCGCACGGCCGCGGCCGCCGCCTGCGGGTCCGCGTCGTCGCACCACAGGGCCTCGGCATCCCCCACCAGCCGGTCCCGCGCGCCGGTCGCGGCCGTGATGGCCGTTTCCCGGTCCACCACCGCCACCGGCAGCCCCGCCGCCCGGCAGGCTTCGAGCCCGACGCCGAGTCCCGCGCCCAGAAAGACCGGCAGCCCCGTCGCCCCGCATCGGGCCACGATCGAGGCGGCCCGGGCCGCCTCGCCGTCCGGACCGCGCCGTCCGGCCAGACGCCAGGTCTTGCCGCCGACGTCCAGACGGACGTCGACCAGCCGTCCCGCCGCATACAGAGGGGTGGCGGCAAGCGGCAGAACGGCCATCAGGCCCTGGCTCCTAGCCGCAGACGGCGGCCAGGGCGCATTCGTCCTTCAGTATCGCAAAGAAGCCGAGTAATTGGACAAGCCCCAGGGTTTTTTCCACAGCCGGGCTGAGCTGATAGAGATAAAAGGACCGCCCGGAACTGCGCATTCTGGTGTTGGCCGAGACAAGAAAGCCGATGCCGGAGGAATCCATGAAGGACACTCCGGAAAGATCCACCACCACCGCCCGCACCGCAGCATCGGTCAGTTCGGTATCCAGACGATGCTTGAGATCACCGGTGATCTCAAGGGTGATTTCACCGACGTACTTGAGCAGAAGAGAGCGCCCGGTACGCTTGAGCGTCAACTTTTCCACTGCGTTGGCCCTATATCCTTATGGATAAATACCACGTTTTCCTGTCCCTGACGGCTGACACGGCAGGAATCCGACAACCTGCACATGAGGTACAGGCCCCGGCCGCCCTCGGCTTCCGGCCCGGGATTCCTGAAGGTGACGTCAGGACCGAAGCCTTTGCCCCAGTCCACGATTTCGAGCTCGACCCACTGCCCCGGCTCCACGCCGAGCCGGACTTCCAGGTCGCCGGGCTCGCCGGCATAGGCGTGACGGCAGACGTTGGCGCAGCCCTCGGTCAGAATGAGATCCAGATCCTGCAGCACATCGGTATCCGACAGTAAGGCCGAGAGATAGTCCACGACCGCCCTGGCCAGCCGTCGGCTGTCCCCGGGATGGGATATGGCCCGAAAGATCTTCTGGATCACGATCTGCCCCCTGGCCCGTGTCTCGGACGCCATCGCGCCCCACCACAATTTCGCTTTGCGCTACAAGTGGACCTTCCGTCAAGAGCCCGTGAGCGCGGGGAATTCGGCGCTCTCCAGGAGGATGGTCACCGGCCCCTGATTGATCAGCGAAACGGCCATATCGGCCCCGAAAATACCGTGACGCACCCGGCCCGGCAGGAGGGTTTCGGCCTGCCGGCACACGGCCGCGAACTGCTCCCGGGCCAGCTCCGGTGGCGCTGCCAACGAAAAAGACGGCCGCCGGCCCTTGCGGCAGGCGGCGTACAACGTGAACTGGGAGACAAGCAGCAGCTCGCCGCCCGTGTCCTGGAGACTGCGGTTCAGCTTGCCGTCGGCATCGGGAAAGATCCGCAGCTCGACGACCTTGCGAAACATGGCGGCGCAGACCGGCCCGGTGGCGAAATCCGGTCCGTCGTCCCGACCGAAGCCGACCAGGGCCAGGATGCCCGGGCCGATGGCGGCCACGACCTCCCCGGCAACGGCCACCGACGCCCGGTCCACCCGTTGCAGGACCAGCCGCACCCTATTCCTCCAGGTACGTGGCCCGGCTGGCCGGCTTTTCCAGGACGGAAACGCTCACCAGCCTGACCGGCCGCCCGGACAGCGCCTGCTCCAGTTTCTTGTAGATGTAGCGGGCCAAATTCTCCGAGGAGGGATTCTCCACCACAAAGGCCGGCACGTCGTTTAAATGCCGGTGATCGAACTCGGCCAGGATCTGCCGGACCATGCCCCGCAGTTCCTTGAAATCGATCAGATACTCGACCTTCGGATCGAGCCGCTCCCCTTCCACCACGGCCTCGACCCCAAAATTGTGCCCGTGCAGGTTCTCGCACGGGCCCTCGTAGCCGCGTAGACAGTGCGAGGCGCTAAACCCCTCGGTCACCGTCAGCCGCCAGATGCCGCGTTTTTGCTCTGCCATGAGATGCCTCCGGCGGCCGGGAGAGGCTCTGTCTCTCCCGGACCCTCACCGCCAGGGCTCTGCCCTGGACCTGCCGGGGGGAATCATTCCCCCCGGGCCCCCTGTTCCGGGGCCATATTGTTACCGTTCACTCCCGCGTTACCGCGCGAGAGCCCCTACAAAAAAACTTCGGTGCGAGGGGTCCGGGGGCATCATGCCTGCCAGCCGGGCGCCGGTCCCGGCCGCCGGAGGCATCTTCACCGCTTCCCGCTGCCGCTTACGCCGTCGCCTGGTGCTCGAAATCGTCCAGTTCCCGGCGCAGTTCGGCGCAACGGCGCACGGCGTACTCCGGCCCCAGGCGCAGCCGGCAGACGGCCCGGGGCAGGTTGAGCACCAGGTGGACGGAGCACTGGCCGGGATACCGGCGCAGGATATCGGCCAGCGGGTCCAAGGGGACGGGATGCTGGTCGGGGCAGGTCACCAGCACTTCCACGGGCTCGTCGCTGCCGCCGACCACCTTGGCCAGGGGATCGATCCGCACGGCCTGCAACTTGATCTGCTGCTTGGCCTCGTCGTCGGTCTCCTGGGGGGTGGAAATCTTGGCCGTCACGAACAACGGGGCATCGGCGGCCAACTGTTCGCGGCTGACCGCGTAGACGTCGGAGAAGACCACGGCCTCGGCCTCGCCGCCCAGGTGGTCCTCCAGCTTGCAGAAGGCCATCTTCTGCCCCTTCTTGGTGATGATCTCCTTGGTGGACACGCAGATGCAGGCCACCTTGACCTCGACCCCGGGTTCCAGGCCGGCGCACTGGCTCAGGGTGGTGGTGCGCATGGCCCGCAAGTCGCGCTCGTAGGCCAGAAGCGGATGACTGGTCAGGTAGAAGCCGATGGCCTCCTTTTCGTGGGCCATCATCTCCTCGTGGAGCCATTCCGGCATCTTGGCCTCGGGGCAGGACAGGCCCAGGCCGGTGGTGGGCTTGGGCTTGTCGGGCACCAGGGCCATCAGCGACAGCCGGCCGTCGTTGCGTTCGGCCGCCCGCCTCTGGCCCAGGGACGCGGCCTGGTCGAGCCCCGCCATCAGCCCGGCCCGGGAGCAGCCGAAGCTGTCGCAGGCCCCGGATTTGATGAGAAACTCGATGACCCGCTTGGTCACCTTGCGCATGTTGACCCGGCTGGTGAAATCGAACAGCGAAGTAAACGGGCCGCCCCGCTCGCGTTCGGCCACGATCTCCAGCACGGCGTCCCGGCCGATGTTTTTGACGGCGGCCAGGCCGTAGAGAATCTTGTTGTCCTTGACGGAAAAATGGGGATGGCCGGCGTTGACGTCAGGCGGCAGAACCTCGATGCCGTTGTCGCGGCAGGTCGCCAGGTATTGCAGCAGCTTGTCCTGATTCTCCATGTCGGAGGTCATGAGCGCCGCCATGAAGGCCACCGGGAAATGGGCCTTCAGGTAGGCGGTCTGATAGGAAATCAGGGCATAGGCGGCGCTGTGGGACTTGTTGAAGCCGTACTCCGCGAACTTCTCCATCAAGTCGAAAATTTCGTTGGCCTTTTTCTCGTCGATGCCGTTCTCGGCGCAACCCGTGACGAAAAAGCCCCGCTGCTTGGCCATTTCCTCGGCGTTTTTCTTGCCCATGGCCCGGCGCAGCAGATCGCCGCCGCCCAGGGAGAAATTGGCCAGCACCTGGGCGATCTTCATGACCTGTTCCTGGTAGACGATGACGCCGTAGGTCGGCTTCAGGGTCTCCTCCAGGAGGGGATGCGGATATTCGACCGGGTCCAGGCCGTGCTTGCGCCGGATGAACTGCTCGACCATGCCCGACCCCAGCGGTCCCGGCCGATAAAGGGCGAGCATGGCGATCAGGTCTTCAAAGCAGTTGGGCTTGAGCATGCGCAGGTACTTGCGCATCCCCTGGCTTTCCACCTGGAAGATGCCGTCGGTATCGCCCTTGGCAAACAGCTCGTAGGTGGCCGGATCGGTCGGGGGCATGGTATCGAAATCCGGCGGCTCCTCGCCCATCTCCTTGATGATCTTGAGCGCGTCGTCGATTACCGTGATGGTCTTGAGCCCCAGGAAATCGAACTTGACCAGGCCGGACTTCTCGACCCGCTTCATGTCCCACTGGGTCACGGTTTCGTTGTTCTTCCCCTTGTAGAGCGGCACGTACTCGACCATGGCCTTGTCGGACACGACCACGCCGGCCGCGTGGGTGGAGGCGTGGCGGGCCAGCCCTTCCAGGCGGCGGGAGATGTCGATCAGGTGGGCGATCTTGGGGTCGTGGGCCACCAGGGACTTGAGCTCCGGCTCCATGTCCAAGGCCTTGTCGATGGTCATCTTGAGATCGTCGGGGATGAGCTTGGCGATGCGGTCGGTCTCGGCGAAGGTCATGCCGAGCGCCCGGCCCACGTCGCGGACCACGCCCTTGGCCTTCATGGTGCCGAAGGTGGTGATCTGGGACACCGCGTCCTCGCCGTAGCGCTCGGTCACGTAGCGGATGACCTCGTGGCGGCGGCGTTCGCAGAAGTCCACGTCGATATCGGGCATGCTCACCCGTTCGATATTGAGGAAGCGTTCGAACAGGAGATCGTAGGGCAGCGGGTCCAGGTTGGTGATCCGCAGCGCATAGGCGACCAGCGAACCGGCCGCCGAGCCACGGCCCGGCCCGACCGGAATGCCGTGGTCCTTGGCCCAGTTGATGAAGTCCTGGACGATGAGGAAGTAGCCCGGGAAACCCATCTTCTTGATGACGTCGAGCTCTTTTTCCAGGCGCTCCCAGTACTTCTTGGGATCGGCCTGGGGCATCTTGGCCAGCCGGGCCTTCAAGCCGTTGCGGGCCATGTCCACCATGGTGTCCTCAAGAGACTTGCCCGGCGGGGCCTGGTAGACCGGAAAATGGTATTCCCCGAATTTGAGCTCCAGTTCGATCTGGTCGGCGATGCGGCAGGTATTTTCCAGGGCCTGGGGCACGTCGGCAAAGGCCTGGGCCATCTCCTCGGGCGACCGGTAATAGAGGTCGTTGGAGCTAAAGCGCATCCGCTTAGGCGTCGTCCACGCAGGAAGCGGTCTGGATGCACAGCAGGACGTCGTGGGCCTCGGCGTCGTCGGCCCGCAGGTAGTGGCAGTCGTTGGTGGCCACCAGGGGCAGCTTCAGATCGTCGGACAGCCCGATCAAAAAATTGTTGACGGTGGTCTGTTCCGGGATGCCGTTGGCCTGAATCTCCAGGTAGAAGCGGTCCGGAAACATGGCCGCGTACTCGCGGGCCGTGGCCACGGCCGCATCCTTGCCCTCCTGAAGCAGCTTCTGGTTGATCTCGCCCTTGAGGCAGGCCGACAGGGCGATCAGCCCCTCGTTGTAGCGGCCGAGCAGCTCCTTATCGACGCGGGGCTTGTAGTGGAAGCCCTCGGTGTAGCCGTAGGTGACGAGCTTCAAGAGGTTGTGATAGCCGGCCATGTCCTTGGCCAGCAACACCAGGTGGTAGCCGGCGTCGCGGGGGGAGCGGGCGTCCTTTTTGCGGCGGTCCTCCTTGGCCACGTAGACCTCGCAGCCGAGAATGGGCTTGAGGCCGGCCTTCTTCGCCTGATCGTAGAAGATGAGCGCGCCGTGGAGGTTGCCGTGATCGGTGATGGCCGCGGCCGGGCAGCCGAATGCCTTGGCGGTCTTGATCAGATCGCCGATGCGGATGGCCCCGTCGAGGAGGCTGTATTCCGTGTGGCAGTGCAGATGCACGAAATCAGACATGAAAGTACGTCCCGGGCTGGAAGGAAAGCGAAGGCGCGCTGCCGCGCCGCATGGTTATAGCGCGGATCGGGCGTCCTGCAAAGCGGCCCGGCCTCAGGCCTCCAGAAAGCGCTTGAGCTCCTCGGCGAGTTGTTGCAGGCCGTCGAGCAGATCCGCGGCCAGTGCGGCCGCCTGGGCGCCGTCGCGCTCCTTGGCCGCCTTTTCCACGTCATAGGCCGCCTGGCGCAACGTCTCGGCGTACATGGTGCCGGACACGCCCTTGAGGGAATGGGCCAGACGGGACAGGCGGTCCAGGTCGCCGGCGGCCAGAGCCGCCAGGATGTTGCTCCGGCGCTCGGGCACCTCGCTTAAAAACACCCGGAAAATTTCTTCCAGCAGTTCCTCGTCATTGTCGAACCGGGCGCGGAGCTTCGCCAGATCGACCAGTTCGAGCCGCACATCGCGTGTCATGCACTCCCTCCCGAGGCATTGGCATCGTGGGTAGCCGCGCCTTCCGGCCGCACTCTGGCGGCCAGCACCGGCAGCAGGGATACGGTGATGGCACAGCCCCCGCCGGGCTGTCCCACAGCTTCCACCGATCCGCCGAAATCGTCCACCACCTTTTTGACCATGGCCAGCCCCAGGCCGTACTCGCAGTAATGGCCCTTGTAAAACGGATTAAACATGTTCTCCAGGGCTTCCCGGGTCACGTGCCGGCGGGAGTCCGACACCCGAACGCAGACGCGGTCCCGGTCCCGGCCGGTATCCAGACTGATCCTGCCGCCGCCGGGCAGGGCTTCGATGGCGTTGCGCAGAAGGTTGATGAGGCACTGCTTGAGCAGGGCCGGCTCCACGGTCACGTCCGGCAGGTTCGGGTCCAGACCGGTGACGATGGCAACACCCTGGGGCCGGAGCTCCTGTTCGGCCACGGCCACGGCCTCGACCACGCTCCGGTTGATGTCGGCCTCGCCCGGCGGCTTGCCGGTCGGGCGGGCGAATTCCAGGAACTGGGCCAGCAACCGCTCCATCCGGGCCAGTTCGTCCACCACGATGTTCGCCTTCTCCCGGGCCTTGGCCGGCAGATCATCCATGCGGGCCAGCTGGTTGGCGAAGCCGCTGGCCGCGAACAGCGGATTGCGGATCTCGTGGGCCAGGTACGAGGACAACCGGCCCAGGCTTTCGATGCGCTCGGCCTGCCGGGCGTTGATTTCGCCCACGGTCCGGTCGGTAATGTCGCGGCGGAAGACCACCACATGGGAGGCCTTCCCGGTCTCGTCCAGGATGGGATAGGCGTAGGTGCGGTAGTAGCGCAGCCGGCCGTCGGCGGCCACGACGGAATGCAGGCGCTCGGCCTTCTTGCCGGTGGCCAGGGCCGACCGGAAGGGACAGTCGGGATCGCCGGGATCGCACAGCGGCGGGTCGTCGATCCCGGCGGAAAGCTCCCAGCAGGGCGTGCCCACCAGGTCCGCCTTGGACCGGCCCAGGCGCTGGGCGATGTTGTTGTTGAGGTCCGCCACCTCGCCCGAGGCGGCCACCAGGGCGATGTCCTCCTTGACCTCGTCGATGATGGCCTCGAGCAGCAGGCGTTGATGGTCCAGGCGCAACCGCCAATGGGCGCTCTGGGACACGGCCCGGGACAGGGCGCACAGGAAAAACGAGGCCGTGCTGTCGAGCAGCGCGGCGCCCGGCGGCAGCTGGTCGGCCAGGGCGGCGGCGGCGCCGTCCTCCAGGACCACCACCAGGTTGACGCCGGGATTGTCGGCGAACAGCGCACCGGGCGTGGAGTAAAAGGGGACGCCGCGCAGCAGCGGCGAGCCGCGCCGGACATCGTCCAAGGGCAGGCCCACCACGCCGGCCAGACGCATGGGCGGCAGAAATTCGCGGAATTCCACCCCGGCCACCACGTCGAGGATGGCGTCGAAACCCGGTCCGGCCCCGACCAAGCCCACGAGATACTCCTTCCGGCCGGCGGCGAACTGGCAGGAGTCTTCTTCGGGACCGCCCATCCCCAGGGTCATCGGCATGCCTCCTGACGATCAGTCGCTCCAATGGGGGACCATCATCGCATAAACCTCCTTGAGGGTCCATCCCGAAAGCCGGGAAAGCGCCTTCCTCGCCACATCCTTGGGCCGGCCGCCGTCCCGGGACGCCTCGGCCAGGGCCTCCCGGACGGCCGCCTCGGAGGAACGCGCCGGCTTGCCCGGGCCGATGACCACGGTGACCTCGCCCAAAAGCTCCAGGTCGCGGCCGGCGAAATCGGACAACCGGCCGGAGAGGAACTCCTCGAAGGTCTTGGTCAGCTCCCGGCAGATGACACACTCCCGGTCGGACAGGGCCTCCAGGGCCACGGCCAGGGTATCGGCCAGCCGGTTCTTGCGCTCGAAAAAGACCAGGCTGGCCCCGGTGGCCCCGAAGCGGGCGAACAGGGCGCGGGCCTCGGCGGCGCCGCGGGGCGGAAAGCCCAGGAAGGAAAGGGATAGGGCGCCAGGCCGGCGGCCGAAAGCGCCGTCACCACGGCCGAGGGGCCGGGCACGGGGCGCACGGCGTAGCCGGCCTCCCGGGCGGCCCGGACCAGCCGGTAGCCCGGATCGGCCAAAAGCGGCGTGCCGGCGTCGGAAACCAGGGCCACGTCCAGGCCCTCGGCCAGCATGGCCAGCACCTGCGGGAGCCGGGCCTCCTCGTTGTGCTCGTGAAAGCTCACCAACCGGCGGGCCGTCACGTCGAGGGCCTTGAGCAACAGCCCCGTGCGCCGGGTGTCCTCGGCCAGGACCACGTCGGCGGCGGCCAGCACGCCGGCCGCCCGGGGCGAAAGGTCCGCGGTGTTGCCAAGGGGCGTGGCCACGATAAAAAGGGTCGCCGTGCGTTGTTCCTGCGCCAACTGCCGTCTCCTTGGCGGTGACGATACAGGGAGCTTTCGGCCGCGGCAAGGCCGGCCCATTGACAGTCCGTCCGGTTGGGATACCGTATGGCACGCTCCGCAGACCGCTTGGCCGCCTGCAACCCGCCACCAAGGACACGCCATGCCCCAAAACATCGTCATCATCGGCGCGGTGGCCCTCGGCCCCAAGGCCGCCTGCCGCTTCAAACGGCTGGAGCCGGACAGCCCGGTCATCCTCCTCGACAAGGCCTCCCGCATCGCCTACGGCGGCTGCGGCATCCCCTTCTACGTCGGCGGCGACGTGGCCGACATTGCCGGCCTCCAGTCCACGGCCTTCCACATGGTGCGCAATCCGGCCTTTTTCCATGACCTCAAGGGCGTCGAGGCCCGGCCGGACACCGAGGCCCTGGCCATCGACCGGGCGGCCAAGACCGTCACCGTCCGCCACCTGCCCACCGGCCGGGAGGAAACCCTCGCCTACGACCAGCTCGTCATCGCCACCGGCAGCTCCCCGCGCCGCCTCCCCATCCCGGGCATGGACCTGCCGGGCGTCCACACCGTGGGCAACCTGGATGAGGCCGAGGCCATCAAAAACGCCGTGGCCGCCGGCAAGGCCAACGCCGTGGTCGTCATCGGCTCCGGCTTCATCGGCCTGGAAATGGCCGTGGCCTTCGCCGACATGTGGGGGCTGCCCGTCACCGTCATCGAAGTCTGCGACCAGGTGCTGCCCGGGGTGACCAACCCGTCCCTGGCCGGCATCGCCCGCCATCACATGGAGGAAAAGGACGTCGTCTTCCGCCTGGCCGAGCAGGTCACCCGCATCGAGGGCGACGGCAAGGCCGAACGGGTGGTCACGAACAAGGGCACCATCGAGGCCGATCTGGTCATCGTGTCCGTGGGCGTGAGCCCCAATTCCACCCTTGCCAAGGCAGCCGGCCTGGCCGTGTCCGACCGGGGCGGCATCCTGGTCGATGCGACCATGCGCACCTCCGATCCGGCCATCTTCGCCGGCGGCGACTGCGTGGAGGTGCAAAATCTGGTCACCGGCCGGCCCGTGGTGCTGCCGCTGGGGTCCATGGCCAACCGCCAGGGCAGCATCATCGGCGACAACCTGGCCGGCGGCGATTCCCGATTCCCGGGCGTGGTCGGCTCTGGTGCGTGCGGGTCTTCGACCTCGGCCTGGCCGGCACCCGGCCTCACACTGGAAGGAGCCCGCAGCGCCGGCTTCGACGCCGTGTCCACCCAGGTGATGGCATCGGAACCGGGCCCCTTCTACCCGGAGCACGCACCTGATGTCCCTGGAGCTGGTGGCCGAGCGCGGCACCAAGCGGGTGCTCGGCGTCCAGGGGGCGAGCGTCTCCGGCGACGCCCTGGTCGGCAAGATCAACACCGTGGCGGCCATGCTGCCCCACCGGCCGACCTTGGCCGACGTCTCCACCGTGGAAGTGGCCTATTCCCAGCCCTTCGCCGCGGCCCATGGACATTCGAACGTCCTCGGCAACGCCGCCGACAACATCCTGGCCGGCCGCAACCGCGGCATCGACGTGGAGGCCTTCGCCCGATTGTGGGCCGAGGACGACTGCTGCGGCGCCTACGTCATCGATTGCCGCGAACCGCCGCAAGGTGAACCGCTGGCGGAAAAATACCCCGGCCGCTGGCACAACATCCCCCAGGGCCAGTTGCGCGGCCGCCTGGCCGAAGTGCCCCGGGACCAGAAACTCGTCCTCGTCTGCAACACCGGCGCCCGCTCCTACGAGGCCCTCGTCACCCTCGCCCACCTGGGCTTTACCGATGTCGTCAGCGTCGAAGGCGGCCTGGCCGCCGTCCGGGACGCGGGAATCGTCATTTAAGAAAAGATGCCTCCGGCGGCCGGGGGAATAATTCCCCCGGACCCCTTCACTGAAGGGGTAGCGTAACGTCCCCGCGCGAGAGACCGAGGGGAATGGTGCCCCCGGCAGTTGCCTCACGGCCGGTTGCCGACTAGAGGAGGGGGCGTCCATCCACGGACGACCCTCGCGCACCGCAACCGGGAGAGGCAACCATGCCCGAAGCCAAGAGGCGATTCCTCCACGACCTGTGGGTCCTGACCAAACCCTATTGGAAATCCGAGGAACGGCTCGGCTCCGGACTCCTGCTCGCCGTCATCATCGGCATGAGTCTCGGCATCGTCTACCTGAACGTCCTGTTCAACGAGTGGAACAACCTCTTTTACAACTCGCTGCAAAACCGGGACATCGACGCCTTTTTCCGGCTGTTCGGCCGGTTCACCATCCTGGCGGTCATCTTCATCGTCATCGCCGTCTACCAGATCTACCTGCGGCAGATGCTGCAAATCCGCTGGCGGCGCTGGCTCACCGGACGCTACATCGGCCGCTGGCTGGACGGCCAGGCCTACTACCGCCTGCGCTTTGAACAGGGCCTCACCGACAACCCGGACCAGCGCATCAGCGAAGATATCAACAGCTTCGTGGAGCAGACCCTGACCCTGTCCCTGGGACTGCTCGAATCGGTGGTCACCCTGGGTTCCTTTTCCGTCATCCTCTGGCAGCTCTCCGGCGACATCATCTTTTTCCACCTGCCCATCCCCGGCTCCATGCTCTGGGCCGCCATCCTCTACGCCGGACTCGGCTCGGTGCTCACCCACCTGATCGGCCGGCCGCTCATCACCCTGAACTTCTTCCAGCAGCGCTTCGAGGCGGATTTTCGTTTCAACCTGGTGCGGGTGCGGGAAAACGCCGAGGCCATCGGCCTCTACGGCGGCGAACACCAGGAGGGGAAGGGCCTGACCGGCCGTTTCGGCCATGTGGTGGCCAACTGGTGGGCCATCATGCGCCGGCAGAAACGCCTGACCTGGTTTTCCTCCGGCTATGCCCAGGCAGCCATCATCTTTCCCTTCCTGGTGGCCGCGCCACGCTATTTTTCCGGAGCCATCCAACTCGGCGGCCTCATGCAGACCATCTCGGCCTTCGGCCACGTCCAGTCGGCCCTGTCCTGGTTCGTGGACGCCTACACCCGGCTGGCCGAGTGGAAAGCCACCGTGGACCGGCTGACCGGCTTCGCCGCCGCCCTAGCCGATCTGGAGGCCCACCGGGGAGAAGGCCTCACCCGCACGGCCGCCCCGGCCGAGGCCGGCCTGTCCCTGGCGGGCCTGCGCCTGTGCCTGCCGGACGGCGAACGCATCCTGGACGGCGCGGATCTGGCCGTGCCGCCGGGCGGCCGAGTGATGCTGGCCGGTCCCTCGGGCTGCGGCAAGTCCACCCTCTTCCGGGCCATGGGCGGACTGTGGCCCTTCTGCCAAGGCACCCTCCGCCTGCCCGAGGGCAAGCGCGCCCTGTTTTTGCCCCAACGCCCCTATCTGCCCATCGCCACCCTGGCCACGGCCGTCACCTACCCGGACCCGCCCGGCCGCTACGACCGCGACGCCATCCGCGAGGCCCTGGCCGCTTGCGGCCTGGCCCATCTCGGCACCCGCCTGGACGAGGAACGCCACTGGTCCGAGGAACTCTCCCCCGGCGAACAGCAACGGCTGGCCTTTGCCCGGGCCATACTGCTCGCGCCCGACTGGCTCTTTTCCGACGAGGCCACCTCGGCCCTGGACGAAACGTCCGAGAAGACGCTTTTGGCCCTGCTGTGCGCCCGACTGCCCCGGACGGGGCTGGTCAGCATCGCCCACCGCCCGGCCCTGGCCGCCTTCCACCAGCAGATCGTCACCTTCGCCCCGACCGGCGAACCGGCCGGCCCCCGCTTCCGGCTGGAACCGGCTCTGGTGATGCGGCATCAGGACTAAGAGGAAAGCAAAGAGCGGGGCGCTGCCCCGCACCCTGCCGGGGGCATGATGCCCCCGGACCCCTCAACGAGGGGGGAAGGACATGGGGATGGGATGGCGTGCTGCCGGTGGCGGGAGCACGGTCGTTCGGGCCGCGATGCGCGCCGGCGGCGAAGCGCCGCACAGGAGGTCTGGGGGGAATGATTCCCCCCAGCCGCCGGAGGCATCTTTTCCTCTCCTATGCATCCCCTGCCGGCTTGGGCTTCAGGTGGTCGGGAACCAGGACCATCTTGAGCAGCAGGGGCTTTAAGAAGCTCCAGGTGATACCGACCTTGTATTCCTCTTCCAGGTCCCGGATGGCGTCCCAGCAGTTGTGGCACGGGGCGATGACGAGCTTGGCCCCGGTGGCCACGATCTGGTCGCGTTTGACCAGCATGCCCTTGTTGCGCTGGGGACGGAACTTGCCGATGCCGTTGAAGCCGCCCCCGCCGCCGCAACAAAAGTTGTACTCCCGGCCGGGCGTCATCTCCCGGAAAAAGCCCGGCTCCACGATGTAGGAAAGGATCTCCCGCACCTCGTCGGCGAGGCCCCAGTTGCGGACGTAGTTGCAGGCGTCCTGGAAAGTGACCGGCTCCCTGATGCGTTTGGCCGGATCGATGATGAGCTTGCCGGTGCGCAGGGCCTCGGCCACCCACTGCACGTAGTGGATGTAGGGCACGGGGGTCTGGCCGTCGGCCCGGCCCACCCAGAACGGTCCCTCGATCACGGTGCCCCGGTGGGCGTGCCCACACTCGGTGCTGATGACCCGCTTGGGCTTCAGGCGCTCGATGGCGTCGTAGACGCTTTGCACTTGCAGCTTGCACGCTTCCCAGTCACCGGCGAACATGGACAGGCTGGTCTGTTCCCAGCCTTCCGAGGGCACGGTCCAGTTCTCGCCGGCGAGGTGGAAAAGGATCGCGGCGTCGGCCAGGTCCTCGGGGTAGTGCTTGGGTTCGCGGGCGTTGACCGTGTACATGATGTCGGCGCCCACCTTGTCCACGGGGATTTCCAGGCCGGGCCAGTCGTCCTGCTGTTCCTCGGCCATCCAGGCGCAAGGTTTCGCACCAGTCCTCGGTGGTCACGTCCATCTGGGCCCGGTAGACCCGGTGCATGCCGGCCCCGATCTTCATCTCCCAGGGCGTGAATCCCTGGGCATAGAGCAGGCCGCGCAGGTAGCTCATCATCACGCCGACATCGATGCCCTGGGGGCAGAACATGGCGCAGCGGTTGCAGCAGGTGCACTGGGCCCAGGCCACTTCCATGGCGTGGCGCATGAAAGCGTTGTCCACCCGGCCCCGGCGACGGATGATCTCGCCCAGGGTGGACTGGATCTTGTACGAAGGCACCTGCCGGGGGTCCCGGTCGTTGGCCAGGTAGAGGAAGCAGGATTCGGCGCACAACCCGCAATGGGTGCAGATGGAAAGCCAGGTGCGCAGGCGCGACTTGCAGGTCTTTTGCACGGTCTCCCAAAGCAGGTCGCTGTCCACGTCGAGGGCCAGCATTTCCGCGTAATATTTGGTGCCGCGCGTATCCGCCAACAGGGCCTTCAAGTCCTTCTCGGTCGTGATCGGCCGCTTGTTGCAATAGATGCCTTCGGGCATGACGCGTTCCTCCCCGGCCGCTGCTACCAGACGATGCCGCTGCCGTTCTGTCCGCCGCGCTTGACGCCGAAATCCATCCCGATCTGGGCCCGGGAGCAGAAAAACAACACCACGTGGGACAGCTTGGTGAAGGGAATGGCGATCAGGAGCAGCTCGCCGGTCATGATATGGGCCACGAGCCAGCCGTTTCCCGGCCCGGCCTGATGCGCGGCCACGAATCCGGTCACCAGCGGAGCCAGGCTCAGGGCCATCACAAGCCAATCCTGGGGCGTGGTCAAAATCCGCACCTGGGGCAACACGTACCGGCGCACCAGCAAAAAGACGCCGGCGGCCACGGCCAGGAGGGTCAGCCCGTCGGCCCAATCGGCCGGCAGGGCCGGCCAGGCGAAGCCGAAGCGTTGGCGCAGGATCACCCCGTGGGCGTAGAGGAAAAGCGGGACGATGACGAGGCCGACGTGGAACAGGAAGGCGGCGGCCGTATACGCGGGATGCAGCCGCCAGTTGCGGGCGCCGTACGGGAGCAGCCAATGGCCGATGGAACGGAGCGCCCCCTTGAGGGCCAGGCTGCGGAAATAGCCGTAGGGCACGCGGTCGAGCCGCCAGTCGAGCCCCCGCACGTAGGCGACGACCCGCCACAGGCAGCCGCCGAAAAAGACGGCAAAGGCCAGCCAGAGCATCGGCCCGGTCAAGAACGCCAGGAGGCCGACCGATGCCGGTTGCCACGGCATCACCCTGCCGCCGGCCGCGACGTTGTGGCAGCCCCGGCACTGCACGTCCCCGGGACCGGCCTTCCTGCCGGCCGCGGCCCGTTTCATGTGGCAGCCGATGCAGCCCTCGTGGAAGATCGCGCGCAGCCGGTCCCCGGTGACGGGACCGTCGTCGCGGCGAAAGCCCTCGAAGAGGTTGCCGTCCTTGTCCTGGAGATGGCAGGTGGCGCACACGGCGTCGTCAGGCGCGCCCGGCCGGCTGAGGGCCGTCACATGGCGATCGTGGGGGAAGGCGACCGTGGCCCGGGCGAGCGGGCCGTAGGCCGACATGGCATCAATGGTGAGCCGATCGTCGCTGCCGCCGGCACGCACCGGGGCAGGCGCCAGGGTCGCGGCCCATACCAGGCCGAGCCCCAACACGCCGCCGACGATCCGCCGCCACGTCCGCCGCCATCCATCGCTTCCCGTGCGCATGGCCCCGCCCCCTTGGTTTCCCCTGTGTACGGAACCGGTCTCTTAGGGGAGCTGTAGCCACTCTTGGGAACGATGTCACCCGATTTTCAAACGACGGGACGTCTCCGGGCAGATAGGGACCAGGGGGTACACCGTGCGGGGAGGCCGCCACGGTCTCCCCGCACGGTGCGGCGGGAAACGGCGGAACGCCGGACAGGCGTCCCGCCGCAAAAGGCGGGGCTAGAAGGGCACGTCGTCCATGCCCGAGGCTTCGGACGGAAAGGCCGGTCCCAAATCCTCGTCGGCCGGTCCCTGCTGCCGGGGCGCACCGCCCTGGGGCGCATTGCCCTGGGGCGCATTGCCGCGCGGCTGGGGGCGGCGCGGGGCGAAGCCGCCGTCGGGGCCGGGCGCCTCGGACGTCTGTCCCCGGGAATCCAGGCCCTGGATGGTATGGCCGGGGGCGGTCACCACCACTTCGGTGGTGTAGCGCTTCTGCCCCTGCTGGTCCTCCCAGCTCCGGGTGCGCAAGGTGCCCTCGACATAGACCAACCGGCCCTTGGACAAATAATTGCTGCAAAATTCCGCCGAACGGCCGAAGACCTTGACCCGGTGCCATTCGGTACGTTCCTGCTTGTTGCCGTCACGGTCCTTGAAGGACTCGTCCGTGGCCACGGAGAGTTCGGCCACCGGACTGCCCGAGGGCAGATAGTTGAGCTTCGGGTCCTGGCCGAGACGGCCGATCAGGATGACTTTATTGAGACTTGCGGCCATGGGGCCTCCTTGGTCGCGCCCGGTCGGCGCGGCTTCTGAACGCAGCCTAGGCCCTCGGCGCGAGCTTTTCAAGTTCGGCCAGGGCGTCCTCCAGCGCATAGGAAAAACGGTCCGCCGCCCGGGGATCGCGGTTGGCCAGGGCCGTCTCCAGGCCGTCGCGCGCGGCCACGACCGGCGGCAGGCCCGTCCGCATCGCCTCGCGCTCCGGAAAGGGGTCGCCCAACCGCACCCGGTCGGCCAGGGTCGGCACCAGCTCCAAAAGACCGCGCGGCTCGACCGGCCGGTCCTCGTCCGGCGGCCAGGCCAGGGCGTAGAGCCTGGGGAAGGCCGCGGCGGCCGCCTCCGGATTATAGGTCGCGGCCGTCACCCGGATCTGCACGAAGCGGCCCATGTTATTCCTGCTCCTCCCAGCTCGTGCGCACCCGGTTGACCACGTCCTCGATCAAACCGGTCTGGTCCTCGGGGCAGACGCCGATCAGGGGCGCACCCTGGTCCATGTTCTGGTCGTGCTGGAAATAGACGGCGTAGATAATGCCCTCAGGGCCATCGTACACCAGCGGTTTCTCCCGCTTCATGCGTGACACGATAAACAGCTCCAACCCGGGCCGGACCGTCACCGAACGCGGCCCCGAGGCCTTGACCTTCTTGTCCACGCTGGGAATGAAATAGTACTTGGCCCGTTCCGGCGCGCAAAAGAGATAGAGCACCTTTTGCAGAATGGCGGCAATGACCTCGTCCTTGGACAGAAAGTGACGGATGAGCAGCAGCGGCGTGCCGGCCTCGACAAAGCGGCCTTCCAGCTCCATGCGCACCGATCCCACCACGCCCTTGACGGCGGCGAAGATCGGCTTGTCGTTATGTTCGCGATTGAGCGTGGCCAAAAGGGTGCCCGATTTCTCGCCATAGACCCCGGACGGACCGGTCACCCGCGTCCCGGGTCCCACCGGGGCAAAGGAAACCACGCCGGTATGGGGCGCGGCCACCTCGATCTCCTCGTAGGGTGCGGCCTTTATCTCTTCAAGCAGGGCGTTGACGTCGATCACGATTGCTCTCTCCTCGGATGGATGCCTCCGGCGGCCGGAGGCGTCTTCCCGCTTCATCTCCCCGCTACCGATAGTACAAATTGCGGCCGCCGATGGTCAGCAGCACCTGGCGCAGGTTTTTGCGAATCTCCCGGCGGTCCCAGATACCCTGGATATGGCCCCGGGCCAGGGCGTTATGGGCCCGATGGTAGTTCGGCGGGATGTCGATGCCGGTGGTCTCCCTGATGACGCCGGGACCGGCGAAGCCGATGTTGGCCGAGCGCACGGCGAACTGGTAGGGCGAGCAGCCCAGAAAGCTGGCCACCGGGCCGGCGTAGGAATTGGTGTCGTAGAGGACCACGTAGAGTCCGCCGTCCTCGATGTAGCGGCGCACGGACATGGTGACCCGGGGCATCTGGATCAGGCCGTTGAGGCTCTCCTGGATGCGGATGCCGGCCGTGCCGTGGATATAGGCCAGAAACGGAAAATGGCGTTCCCGGGCCCGGGCCAGGGCCAGGATGAATTTTTCGCCCTCGGCCGCGCCGACCGAACCGCCCCGGAAGGCCGAATAGAGCACGGCGGAGACGAGCTTGATGCCATCGATCTTGGCCTCGAAGGTGACGCAGGAGGATTTGCGGCCGGTTTTCTTGCGGGCCTTGACCAGCTTCTCGTCGAAGCCCGGGTAATTGAGCGGGTTGGCGGCCTCGATGCCCTCGTTGAATTCGATGACCGAATCCGGGTCGAAAACGTTGCCCATGACCCATTGGTATTCCATGGGGAAATGGTAGCCGCAGTGGACGCACACGCCGGCGAAGTCGCCGTAGAGGTCCGGAGCCCACAGGTCGGGACAGCCATAGGTGGCCGACTCCGGGCAGGTGACGGCCCGATCCTCGGCGGCCTTGGGACTGACGTAGCGCCAGCCGAAATCGGCCAGGCAGGCCCCCTGCTCCGGCTGGGACAGTTCCACCAGCATCCGGCTTTTCTCCGGGTCGCAGGTGAGCGGACCGTGGCTGCGGCAGCGGCGCAAGGGCGCGGTGATGCGGTTGGCCACCAAGCGCAGTTCGGCCTCCACGTCGGACACGGTCTTGGACAGATTGCGGACGTGCTTGCCCAGAAAATCGTAGCGGATCAGGGAATAGCCGGACCAGTACAGGCTCTGCATGTTCGAGGCCAGGCGCTGGTAGCCGGGGCGGCAGTCGTGGAAGGCCGTTTCGGACATGTGCCGGTACTTCTGATAGCGCCGCCAGATGAGCCGGTCGGCGGCGGCCTCGTCCAGGGTCCAGCGCACGAACATGCCCTCGCTGTCCCCGGTGTGCTCGGCCTTGCGCCGGGAGGCGACCATGGCCCGGAAGAGCTTGAAGCCGGCGATGCCGAGAAAGACCCGGTCCGTGGCCCGGATGACCTCCTGGCGCAGCTCCTTGAAAAAATCGTAGTGGTACGGCCGGGCGCCAAGCGGCGGTTCGGGCACCACCTTGTCGACGTAGCCCATGGCCAGGTTGTCGGCGGCGGTGATCTTGAGCCGCTTGGCGCACGCCTCGATGAGTTCCGGGGCCACGCGCTGGCCCTGGCGGATGCCGGCCTCGATGGCGGCCGCGCCCTCGGGGGAGATGACCGAATAGTAGCCGTGGGAGAGCATCAGGCGCACGTCGGACAGGCCGATGGCCTCGGCGCCGCCCGAGCCGCCCTCGGAGATGACGGACACCACCGGCACGCGCAATCCGGCCATTTCGTAGATATTGCGGGCGATCTGCTGGGCCGCCCCGGGGAACTCCTCCACCGGGTAGGCGCCCGGGGTGAAGACGTAGGTATGGATGGGGATGCGCTCGGTCTCGGCCACCTTCATGTACTGCAAGGCCTTGGCGTTGCCCCAGGGCTTGACCGAACCGCCGTTGCGGAACTCCTGGCCGTGGCCCTTCTCCTGGCCGATGACCATAACGGGCTGATTGACGACCTTGTCGCCCTGCCGCCGGGCAATGGTGGCCCGGGCGATCAACATGCTGGGATCGATGGAATATTCGTCCTGGCCGCCGATTTCCGTGTAGTTGTCGTAGACGTTTTCCAGGATGTCCTTGAGGCTGACCCGGGCGGGATGCCGGACGACCCGGACCCGGTCCATGGGGGAAAGGGCGGCGTCGAGCTTCTTTTCGAGGAAACTGAAAAGGTCCTCGAGCTCGCGCACCATCTGGTCCTTTTCCCCGTCCGAGGCCTCCCGTTCCCGGGCGACGAACTCGGCCAGGCGGGATTCCATCAGCTCGATGTTGGCGTTTTGCCGCCCGCCAAAAATGTCCTTGGTGTAGGCCAGCCGCTCGCGCAACGCGGCAATACGCTTTTCAATTTCCATAACGATGGCATTCCAGGTCAGGCCGCGGCACATACCGGCCCGGGCCGGGTCCGACCCCGATAGTTAGAATTGCAGGATGGTGGCTGTCTTTTCCCGCAGGAACCGGACATTGGACTTGAGAGGCTCTCCGGAGGCGTCGGCGCCGGAAAGCGTCAACCCGTCGAGGAATTCACAGCCTCTGGCCTTGACCTCGGCCAGATCGGCCCCCCAGACGATGGCCAGGGCCAGGTTCGGATCGTATTCCGTGGGAATTTCGTAGGGGGCGTCCGCGGGGATATGGGTGTGCACCTGCGCCCAGGGTTTGTCCGGAAGCGAGAAGCGGTCGATGCGTCCCACCCAGGGCGTGAAGCGGTTGTCCGGGTCCTCGGCGATGATGCGATATTCCATGCCCACGCCGGAAAAGGTGATGTCCGACTGGTCATAGCCCATGGCATCGCCCAGGCCCAGCCGAATCTGCTCGGCCACCAAATTGACGTCGCCCTTGCCCCGGATGCGGGAAATGGCGGCCGACACCCCGTTCTCCACCTGGATGCGGGTGTTGACCTCCATGAGGAAGGGCTGGCCGGACGGCGACACGATCCACTCCCAGGTGCCCACGTTGTCGTACCCGACCTCGCGGGCCATGGACAGGGAATAGCCCACGATGTCGGACAACAGCTTGTCCGCGTCGAAAGCGTAGCGGATCTCCTGGGGCCGGAAGCCCGGCGCCACTTCCACCCGCTTCTGGCGGCCGGTGGACTGGATGGTGCAGTTGCGGGTGCCGAAGTGCACGATGTTTTTTTCCGGTGCGATCGGCCACGATCTGCACTTCCAGATGATTGAAATCGAAAATGCGCTGCTCGATCAGCACGCCCTCGTCGTGGAACTGGCGCTTGGCGTAGTTGCGCACCCGGCGATAGACGGTCTTGAACTGATCGATGTCGTAGATTTCCTCGATGCCCATGCCCCCGCCGCCGGCCGAGGCCTTGACCAGCACCACCGAGTTGGCGATGCCCTGCTCGGCCTGGAAGGCGAACAGCGTCTGGGCGATTTCCTCGGCCTCCAGCTCGTCGTAGACCGGACGGTCCGATCCCGGCACCGTGGGAATGGACAGGCTGCGGGCCAGCCGCTTGGTGTTGATCTTGTCACCGAGCGACCGGATGATGCGCCAGGACGGTCCGATGAAGGTCAGTCCCCGGGAGCGCTCGGACACCCGACGGGCGAAACGGAAATCCTCGGCGAAAAAGCCGTAGCCCGGATGGATAGCCGTGGCGCCGGCATGGTCGGCCACGGACAGAATTTCGTTGGCGTCATGATAGGAGCTGACCCGATAGGCGCACTCCGGTCCGCCCAGGGAACGAGCCAGGGCCAGATGGCCCGATGCCTCGTCGGCCTTGGTGTAGATGCAAACAAAATCCAGGCCGAGCGAAACGCACGCCTGGATGATGCGCATGGCTATTTCGCCCCGGTTGGCTACCAGGACTTTTTGCTTAGGGGTCGGCACGATCCGTCTTCTTCTCGTCCTCGAGGTTGTCGGCCGCGGCCAGCGTCTTGCGCAGGTCGATACGCCGCTTTTGAATTTCCAGGACCAACTTGTCGAGCCAAGCTTCCTGACGACGGTTGAGCTCGTCGAAGGACAGGCCGGCCAAGTCGCGCTCGGGCGTGGCTTGCCGGACCACCGTGGCCGGCAGGCCGGTAATCAGCACCTTGGAGCCGATGGCCAGGGAAAGCCGGCAGGCCTGCCCCTGACGCAGATGGGCCTCACGGTCGACCAGGGCCAAGCCGCGCGCGCTCACGTCGTGAACGAGATACCGGGTACCGTCCTCCTCGACATGGGCGGCCAGTCCCCGGACGCGCTCCCGATAGGCCGCGCGCCGGCTGGATATTTCCCCAACCAGCTTGAACTCGACATCCATCCCGCGCCCCCTATTCGCCGATCCAACGTTCCAGGGCAAATTCCACGCGCTGGTTCTTGGCCCGGTGTTCCGGGGGTCGTGTTGGGGTAGAGCGGTTCTAATCAGCTAACCCGGTGGCTGTCAATCGGTTGGGAGACAGGCCCAGGGAAAGCATGAAGCGCAAAACCGACACCGCCCGCAGGGAGGAAATCTCCCAATTGTCCCGGAAACGGCTGCCCGGACCGGGCGGCTGATCGTCCGTGAATCCGCGGATATTGATTCGTTCTCCCGGCGTCTTGATGAGAAAGTCGAACAGCTTTTTGAGCTGGTCCTTGCCCGAGGCGGAAAGGTCCACGCTGTCCTTGGCGAAAAGGACGCCGGCCGGAAGCGTAATGGTAATCTTGCCGGCCTCCAGGGTGGCGGCCACCACGCCTTGCAGGCCCTTGTCCGAAACGTAGGAGCGGAACTGGTCGAACACCCGGTGCTGCTCCCCGAGAATGCGTTGCTTGAGGCGCGCCTGCTCGATCAGGGTGGACATCTCCTTGGTCGAGACCGGCCCGGACATGGTGGCCGTGGACTCGCCGCCCAGGGCGTTGCGCACGGCGTTGATCGACTCCGTAAACTTATGCGTGTCCAGGCTCGACATGGAAAACAGCAGGATGAAAAACGTCATCAGCAGCATGGACATGTCGGAAAGGGTGGTCACCATTCGTTGGGGACCTCCATTTCCTCGTCATCGTCGAACTCGGTGGAATCATCGGCCATAGCGGCGCTCCCGTGGGGCTATGAACGACGACAGCTTCTCGTAGACCAGGCGGGGGTGTTGTTCTCCAGGATGCACTTGGCCCCCTCGAAAATAATCTCAAGCTGGAGCGTCTCGTTTAAGGTCCTGGAATTGCAGCTTGCCGGCCACCGGCAAAAAAAACAGCGATGGACAGCATGGAACCGTAAAACGTGGTGATGATGGCCACGGCCATGGCCGGCCCGAGGGTTTTGGGGTCGTCCAGGCGGGTGAGCATCTGGATCAGGCCGATCAGGGTGCCGATCATGCCGAAGGACGGGGCGAATCCGGCCAGGGACTTGAACACCGACTCGCCCACGGCGTGCCGCCGCTTCATGGAGCCGATCTCGATGCGCAGGGTGTCGCGGATAAGCCCGGCCTCGGCATTGTCGGCGATGAGCTGGCAGGCCTTCTTGAGAATGGCGTTATCCGTGTGGATGTTCTCCAGAGCGAGCAGGCCCTCGCGTCGGCTGATTTCGGCGATGCGCACCATCATATTCACCACTTCGGCATCGCGGACCTTGCGCGAGGAAAAGATCTGCATCATGGCCGAAAAAGCCTGAAAGACCTCTTCAAAGGGATAGGCCACACAGGCGGAAGCCAAGGTGCCGCCGACGACGATCATCATGCTCGGCACGTTGATGAATTGCATCAGCGTGCCGCCCATGAAAATAGCGCCGAGCACCATGGCGATGCCCGAGGTCAACCCGAGAAAGGTGGCGAGATCCATGGGGCCATCCAGTGTGTCGCAAGCCTTGTCGCGCGATCCGGCCGGCGGTGACTTTCCCTTTCCGACCGGAATGGCCAGTGGTACAATGGCGACAGATGGGAGGAAACTACATGCACTGTGCCTCGGATGTAAAGCAGGCCGTCACGACGGTGACAAACGCCCTCGGTCCGCTCGCCCCCCGACGCGGTGGGGCTGGTGGCCGGCACCGGCCTGGCCGGCCTGGCCGACGGTCTGACCGCACGCCGGGAAATCCCCCTGGCCGCGCTGCCGCAAATCCCCCTGCCCTCGGCCCCGGGCCACGAAGCCCGGCTCGTGGTCGGCACCCTCGCCGGTCGGCAGGTGGCCCTGTTCGCCGGCCGCGTCCATTTGTACGAAGGCCGCAGCCCGGCCGAAGGTGGCGTGCGGCGTTCGGCTGCTGGCCGGCCTCGGCGTCCGGACGCTGGTCGTCACCAACGCCGCCGGCGGCCTGGACCCGCATTTTTACGGCCGGCGGCCTCATGCGCGTCACCGACCACCTCAATCTCACCGGCCGCAATCCCCTCGTCGGTCCCCAACGACGACGGCCTCGGCCCGCGCTTCCCGGACATGAGCCAAACCTACAGCCCCCGCCTGGGCGCCCTGGCCGACCGGGCCGCCCTCGACCTGGGCATCCGTCTCGAACGCGGCGTCTATGCCGGCGTGCTGGGGCCGAGCCTGGAAACCCCGGCCGAAACGCGCCTGCTGCGCCTTCTGGGGGCCGACGCCGTGGGCATGTCCACGGTCACCGAGGTCATCGCCGCCCGCCATCTGGGCCTGGACGTGCTGGCCATCTCCTGCCTCACCAACATCAATCTGCCGGACTGCCAGGCCGAAGCCGCCATCGAGGACATCCTGGCCACGGCCCGGGGCGCCGAAGCCGCCCTGTCCCGTCTGCTGGCCGCGATCATCCCGGCGTGTTAACGGGGGCAGAGCGCGAAGACCTTTTGGGAACCGGCAGAGACAACGAGAGGGGCAGGCGAAGAATGCCTCCGGCGGCCAAAGGGGTTCCCCCTTGGGAACCCTTTCGGGATGCAGCGCCCCCACCGAAAGCGTCTTTTACAAACCACACCTTTTTGGTATACTTTTTTCTTCCCCTGCACGGCGAATCCGCGTAGGAAAAAAGTATGGGCAGCCGTGAAAAGCAGCCCCGGGAGGACCCCGTCATGAGCGAATCGAACTGGCACGCCCAGACCCTGGCCCTGCACGCCGGCCACACCCCGGATGCGGACACCCTGTCCCGGGCCGTCCCCATCTATCAAACGACCAGCTATGTCTTCCGCGACGCCGCGCACGCCGCCGACCTGTTCGCTTTGAAAGAGCCCGGCTACATCTATACCCGGCTCGGCAACCCGACCACCGACGTGCTGGAACGCCGGCTGGCCGCCCTGCACGGCGCTTCGGCCTGCGTCTGCACGGCCTCGGGCATGGCCGCCATCTTCTACGCCGTGGCCACCATCGCCGGCGCCGGCCAGAATATCGTGTCCGGCAGCAACCTCTACGGCGGCACCCACACCCTGTTCGAGCACACGTTGCGGCGTTTCGGCATCGAGGTCCGCTTCGTCGATTCCTCGGACCCGGCCCATTTCGCCGCCGCCATCGACGACAAGACCCGCCTCGTCTACACCGAATCCATCGGCAATCCGCGCTGCAACGTGGACGACCTGCCGGGCATCGCCGCCGTGGCCCACCAGGCCGGCATCCCCTTCGTCCTGGACAACACCGTGGCCGCGCCGCCGATCCTCAATCCCTTCTCGGTCGGGGCCGACCTGGCGGTCTACTCCCTGACCAAGCTCATCGGCGGCCACGGCACCGCCCTGGGCGGGGCCATCGTCGAGGCCGGCGGCTTCGATTGGGCGGCCGGAGGAAAGTTCCCGGAGCTGACCGAGCCCGATCCGGCCTACCACGGCACCAATTTCTGGAACATGCTGTGCCAAAGCGAGGGCACGCCCTGCACCGCCTTCTGCACCAAGGTGCGCACGGGCCTCATGCGCGACATCGGGGCCACGCCCGCGCCCATGAACAGCTTTCTCATCCTCCAGGGGCATGGAGACCCTACCGCTGCGGGCCAAGGCCCACTGCGCGGGCGCCCAGGCCGTGGCCGAATTTCTGGAAGGCCATCCCAACGTGGCCTGGGTCAATTACGCGGGGCTCCCCAGCCACAAGGACCACGAACGGGCCTGCCGCCTCTTCCCCATCGGTCCCGGCGCGGTCTTCGGCTTCGGGGTCAAGGGCGGTCTCGCGGCCGGCAAGAAGTTCATCGAGTCGGTCAAACTGTGCTCGCACCTGGCCAACATCCTGGATGCCAAGACCCTGGTCATCCATCCGGCCAGCACCACCCACTCCCAGCTCTCCCCGGCCGACCTGGCGGCGGCCGGCGTGCCGGCGGACATGGTGCGCATCTCCGTCGGCATCGAGGACATCCGGGACATCCTGGACGACCTGGACCAGGCGCTGCGGGCCTGATGCGCGGGGAGCGCGTTTCGGTCATCGTGCCGGTCGGTGCCGCGGCCGACACCATCAACGCCCTGGTGGACCACATCCGGGTGGTGGGCTAACGGCGCCGACCTGGAGATCGTGGTGGTGGACGGCGACCCGGCAGGTCGCACCCTGGCCGCCCTGGATCGACCGGGCGTCCTGGCCCTGGCGGCCGGCCCGGAACGGCCGCCCCAGCAAAACGCCGGCGCGGCCGTGGCCAGCGGCGACAACCTGCTCTTTCTGCGGCCGGACACCCGGTTGCCCGTCGGGCGGTGCAGGCCGTGGCCGACGCCTTGGCCGGGCCGGCCGATGCCGGCGCCTTCCCGTGGCCGTCCGCGCGCGTCATCCCGGCTGGCGGCTCCTGGCCGCCGCCGTCACCCTCCGGACCCGGTTGTGGGGCTGGCCAGCGGCGATCAGGCCATTTTCGTGCGGCGCGACCGTTTCCAGGCGGTCGGCGGCTTTCCGGACATCCCCGACCTGGAGGATCTGGCCTTCATGCGGGCCCTCGTCCGTTCCGGTGCCCGCGTCCGCTTGCAGTCCCGGCCGGTGGTCCTGCCGGTCCGCCGCGGCCGGGGCAAGGCCTCGGCCGGACCGTCCGGCGGGGCCTGGAGCGATGGTGGGCGGCTTTTGCGGACGGCCGACCCCGATCGATCCGTTTGACCAAACGCCCCCGTATCGATAACGAAGCCAGGGATAACGATCATCCGGCAGGGAGGCGGCATTTGCGGATCTCAGGCGGCGAGCTCAGTGCCCGGACATTGCTCTCCTGTTTTTTCCGGTGCTATTTCATCGGGGCGGCCTACAACACGCGTGGGCTCCAGCACGTGGGGCTGGCCTTCGCCATGGAGCCGGGGCTCAAGGCCATCTATCCGGACGAAAGTGTTCGGAACGCCGTCTGGCCACGCTACATGCAGCTCTACAACACCCATTTCTTCTGGACGCCGCTGCTGGTGGGCCTGTTCCTCTCCCTGGAGGAAAAAATCGCCCAGGGCGTCGCGCCGGCAGAAATGCTTGACAACGTCAAGACCACCACGGCATTCACCCTTTCCGCCATCGGTGATACGTTTTTTTCCGCCAGTCTGATGGGCCTGTGGGGCCTGTCGGCCGCCTGTCTGGTGGCCACCGGCTATTTCCAGGCGCTGGTGGTGCTGGTGGCCGCGTTGTTCGTGGCCATCCAGGTTTTCAAACTGCTGACCTTCTTCGCCGGCTATCGGGAAGGATTCCAGGTCCTGCGACGGATTCGTCGCTGGGATCTGGTCAATCTCGGGCGCCGGGTGAAGGTGGTCAACGCGGTCTTGTTGTCCCTGTTCTGGCTGCTGATCCTGCCATGGGGACGCATGCGGGGGACGCTGGCCGACGCCGCCCTGGTGGGCGTGCTGGCGGTCTGGGCCGCCACACGGCCGACGGTATCCAGGGAAATCGTGCTGTTCGCCCTGGCCGCCGCCTGGATCGCCCTGCGTTCCCTGTAGCCGGCCACATCCGGCGAACGCCCCGGCCATACCGGGCAAACCTTCCGCCGACACGGTGGACCATGACACACGCAACCAACGTGACGACCGACGAGGTCCTTGACGATATCTCGCCATGGGAGGACGATTCGCCCTGCACACCCGGGTCTTGAACGACCAGGGACTGCACGCCCGGCCGGCCGCCCGGTTGGCCCAGGAGGCCCAGGAATTCGGTTGCGCCATCGAAATGGCCTTGGACGGCACCGTGGTCGATGCCAAGAGCATCCTGGACATCCTGACCCTGGCCGCCGGCCAGGGCAGCGAATTGGAACTGCGGGCCAAGGGCCCCGACGCCCACAGAGGCCCTGCTCAGCCATGGGTACGCTTTTCCGCAACCGTTTCCGCTGACGGCGCGACCAGGGACGGATCGCGGCGCCCGGCCCCTCGGTTCGGGGAAAATCCCCGTTTCCAGCCAGTGGTCAGGCGCGCCGGGATGCGGTAGAAACGGTTTTCGTCGTCGGCGCCCAGGTCGGCCCGGCAAGCCCAACCCGTCACCCGAGGAACATCCGTGGCCATGGCAACCCTTCAAGGCATTCCGGTGTCGGCCGGCATCTCCATCGGCCGAGCCCTGTTCCTCAATCGGTCCGGGGCCGGCCCGCTCCCCCGCCTGACCCTGGCCGAGTCCTTGATCCCGGCCGAAATCGAGCGCCTGGACCAGGCCTTCGCCCGGTTCCGCCAGGAGATCGAACAGGCCCGGGAGCGCATCCCGCCCGAACTCAAGGAACATGCGCTGATCATCGACTCCCACCTGATGATCCTGACCGATCCCAAGCTGTCCGGCGTGGCCAAGGAGTACATCCAGCGGCTGCACATCAACGCCGAATGGGCCCTGGACAAGGCGGTGGCCGATCTGGAGAAGGCCTTTTCCGCCCTGGACGACCCCTATTTCCGCGACCGCATCCAGGACGTGCGTACCGTGGCCGGCCGCGTTCAGGCCCGGCTGACCGGCCAGGGCGCGACCATCAAGCCCACCGAGACACGGGTGGTGGTCATGGCCCATGACATTTCCCCGGCCGACACGGCCACGCTCCAGACCGACAAGATCATGGCCCTGGTCACGGTCCAGGGCGGCAAGACCTCCCATACCGGCATCCTGGCCCGCACCCTCGGCATTCCGGCCGTGGTCGGCGTCACCGACCTCGAAGGCGCGGCCCGGGACGGTGACCTGGTGGTGGTGGACGGCCTGCGGGGCGTGGTGGTGCTGTCGCCGACCGAGGAGGAGCTGGCCAAGCTCTCCGACCTCAAATACCAGTTCGAGGCCTACCAGGCCGGCATCATGCGCGGCTGCCACCTGCCCGGCGAGACCATCGACGGCTATCGCATCAAGGTGAAGGCCAACATCGAGCTGCTGGAAGAGGTGCCGACCGTCATCAACAACGGCGGCGAGGGCATCGGCCTGTTCCGCACCGAATTTTCCTACATGAACCGGACCAAGCTCCCCACCGAGGATGAACTCTACGACGAGTACCTCGACCTGGCCACCATCATGTCGCCCAAGCGGGTGACGCTGCGCACCCTGGACGCCGGGGCCGACAAGTTCGTCAAGACGCTCGGGACCTTCGACGAGCGCAATCCGGCCCTGGGGCTGCGGGCCATCCGGCTGTGCATGTACCGCCGCGACATCTTCAAGACGCAGGTGCGGGCCATCCTGCGGGCCTCGGTGGCCGGCAACATCTCGGTCATGTTTCCCATGATTTCGGGGCTGCGGGAAATCCGGCAGGCCAAGGCCCTGCTGGCCGAATGCCGGGCGGAGCTGCGCCAGGAAGGCTGCCGCTTCGACCCCGACATGCCCGTCGGCATCATGATGGAGCTGCCCTCGGCCGTGATGATCGCCGAAATTCTGGCCCGGGAAGTCGATTTCTTCAGTATCGGCACCAACGACCTCATCCAGTACTCGCTCGGCATCGACCGGACCAACCGCTACGTGGCCCACATGTACCAGCCGCTGCATCCGGCGGTGGTGCGCAGCATCAAGCACGTGGTGGACGCCGCCCACCAGGCCGGCATCGAGGTGAGCCTGTGCGGCGAAATGGCGTCCGATCCGTTTTGCGTGCCCATCCTCATGGGTATGCAGATCGACTGCATCAGCCTCACGCCCCAGGCCATTCCCGGCATCAAGCGCATCATCCGCCAGGCCACCATGGACGACTGCAAAAAGCTCTTGAAGCTCGTGCTGGAGAGCCCGTCGGTCAGTCGGACCAACGCCCTGGTCCAGGAGACCATCTTCCGCCAGTTCCCGGACGAACTGATGTTCTATTCCTCACTGCTGGACCGCGAGGACGTGCCGGCGCGCCACGCCACGCCGCTCCCCTAAGCCGTTCGGCAGCGTTTTTCCGCAACCGCCCTGCGGCGCGGCCGCTTCCCCCAATGGAGACGCCCGGCCGGGACCGGCGTATCGGCCGTTTTCGTCACCGAAGCGGGCCCGCGCCACGGCCCCGCGGACCGGTCCCCCCCGCCCCTGGCGGGCCGGCCCGAAATCGCGTAGAAATATTTTTTTACAAAGGGACACCATGGCAGCCAAGGAATCGGGCGAAAAACTGATCGCCCAAAACAAGAAGGCCAGGCATTTTACGAATTCCTGGAAATGTTCGAAGCGGGACTGGTCCTGACCGGCACCGAGGTGAAATCGCTTCGCGCCGGCAAGATCAGTTTCAAGGACGGCTACGTCAAATGCACGGGCGGCGAGGCATTTCTGGTCGGCGTCCACATCGCGCCCTACGAGAACGCCGGCTACACCACCCATGATCCGGAACGGCCGCGCAAGCTGCTGCTGCACGCCGCCGAGCTGGCCGGGCTGCAGGCCAAGGTCGAGCAAAAGGGCCTGACCGTGGTGCCGGTGCGCCTGTACTTCAAAAACGGCCGCGCCAAGGTGGAAATCGCCCTGGCCCGGGGCAAGAAGGTCTTCGACCGCCGCGACGACCTCAAGGCCAAGGACCTGGATCGGGAAACGGCCAGGGAGCTTTCCCGTCACTAGGAGTCGTCCCATGCACGCCGCCGCGCGCCCCTATTGGCTGCTTCTCGCCCTGCTGTGCCTGCTGGCCGCCGCCAGCCCGGACCGACGCGACCCGACCGAGCCCGAACAGCGTGTGGAAACCTTCCTGGAGGAGACGGCCAGGCTCTTCGGCGATACGGAAGCCGACATCGTTCGGCGCCTGGGCCAGCCCCAAACGCGCCAGGCCACGCCCTTCACCAGTCCCCACGACGACGCGCCCTACGAGGTCATCTCCCTGCGCTACGACGGCCTTGCCGTTGCGTTGTACAGCATGGAGGGCGGCCAGCGGCAGTTCCTGCACCGGATCGCGGTGACGGCCGGCCCGACTTGCTTCGCCCGCGGGATCTGCCTGGGCACGCCCCGGGAGCAGCTGGCCGCCAGCCTCGGCCAGCCCGAGGACCGGGAGGCCGCCCGGTGGCGCTATGCGGATATGAGTGGCTCCAACGAATTGCTTTTCACGTTTGACGCGAAAGGGAACATCGCTTCCATGACCTGGACCGCCGAGGCCGATTGACCATGACGACCGCTCCATCCCTTGCGCCGGCCGCGCGCCGTTTTCTGGAAAAATGCTTTCCCGGCGACGCCGCCGTGTTCACCCCCGAAGCCATGTGCGTCTACGGCACCGACGCCTCGCGCCGTTTCGCCCTGCCGTCGGCGGTGGTGCGCCCTGACGACGTCGAGCAGGTCCGCGAGCTGCTGGCCTTCGCCCAGACCGAGCGCATCCCCATCCTGCCCCGCGGCCGGGCCACCAACACCGTGGGCGACTGCGTGCCGTCCGTGGGCGGCATCGTGGTCTCCACCGCCCGGTTGAACCGCATCCTGGAGATCGACCCGAACGATTTCGTGGCCGTGGTGGAGCCCGGCGTGGTGACCGGCGAGCTGCAAACCGCCCTGGCCGCCCAGGGGCTCCTCTTCGCCCCGGACCCGGCCAGCGTGCGCTTCTCCACCATCGGCGGCAACGCCGCCACCTGCGCCGGCGGCATGCGGGCCGTCAAATACGGCGTGACCCGGGACCACATCCTCGGCATCGAGGCGATCCTCCCCGGCGGCGTCGCCATCACCACCGGCGGCCGCAGCCATAAAAACGTGGTCGGCCTCGACCTCACCCGGCTTTTCGTCGGCTCGGAAGGCACCCTCGGTTTTTTTACCCGGCTGACGCTCAAACTGCTGCCCCTGCCCCAGGCCACGGCCACCCTGGCCGTGGCCTACCCGTCCGTGGACGCGGCCCTGGCCGCGGCCGGCGACGTGTTCCGGGCCGGACTGCTGCCGGCGGCCATGGAGCTGATGGCCCAGGAGGCCATGGCCGCCGTGGCCGCCATCGAGGCCGTGCCCTGGCCGGACACGGCTGGCGCCGTCCTGCTGCTGCGCCTCGACGGCTCGCCCGAGGCCGTGGCCGCCGACAGCCGCTTGCTGGCCGCCGTCACCAACAGGCCGGCCCGGTCTGGAGCCGGACCGCCACCACGGCCGAGGACGAGGAAAACCTGTGGGAGCTGCGCCGGCTGTTGAACCCCGCCTCCTTCAAGGCCGCTCCCAACAAGATCAACGACGACGTGACCGTGCCCCGGGGCAAGCTCCGGGAGGCGGCCGCCGGGGTGGCGGCCATCGGCCGGGAGCAAGGCGTGCGCATTCTGCTCTTCGGCCACGTGGGCGACGGCAACCTCCACGTCAACATTATGCACGACGCGGCCGACCCCGACGAACGCCGGTGCGCCGTCGCCGCCCGGGAGCGCATCCTCATGCTGTGCCTCAGCCTCGGCGGCACCCTGTCCGGCGAGCACGGGGTGGGACTCTCCAAGCTGCCCTTCCTCGACCGCCAGCTCGGCCCCACGGAACGGGAACTCATGCGCCGCATCAAGCGCGTTTTCGATCCTTTCGGCATCATGAACCCCGACAAGGCCTACTGAACCGTGTCCGACAATCCCCCCCGACCCAAGGCCTCCTCGACCGGACCGACCAGCCGGATTGCGTGCTGTGCGGCCGCTGTCTGTCGGTCTGCCCCCTGTTTGCGGCCACCGGACGCGAAGAATTTCGCCCCGGGCCAAATTTTTCCTGACCCAGGCCCTGGCCTCAGGCCAGCTGGACCTTTCGTCGACCAAGGCGGCCGACCTGCTGACCTCGGTCTGCCTGTCCTGCGGCAAATGCGAATCCGTCTGTCCTATGGGCCTGTGCGGCCCGGATCTGGCGGCCCGGGTGCGGGCCGCCCACCCCGGCTTCGCCGGCTATCTCTGGAAGCTCTGGATCGAACGGGCCGGCCTGGTCTGGCCCCTGGCCATGGCCGTGGCCAAGTTCGTGCCCAAGGGCCTGCCCATCGAGGCCATCACCCGGGCCAAGGCGTCCCTGGACGCCCTGGGTTCGGGCCAGGCGCCCGCGCCCTGGCTCTTCCCCGAGACCTTCGACCGCCGGCACGCGGGGCAAAAGGCCGTGCTGTTCGCCGGCTGCGTGGCCGAATACGCCACGCCCCAGTGGAAGGACATGGCCAAGCGCCTCCTGGGCGGCCTGGGCATCGAGGTCCTGCCCGATCCGGGCTTTACCTGCTGCGGCTGCACCCTGGGCCATGCCGGCGCCTCCGACGCCCAGGCCACCATGCAACAACACAATATCGAAGCCTGGCGCAGGGCCGGTCGGCCGACGATGGTGGTCTTCTGCGCCTCCTGCCGGTGCGGGCTGCGCTCCTACACCAGGAAGGACCTGGGGCTCACCGCCAGCGAGCGGGAAACCTGGAGCGGCGGTCTGGTCTCCCTGTCCGACCTGCTCGGGGACACCACCTTCCGCACGGGCGAGGCCGCGCCGCCGGCCGTGCGCTACCACCAGCCCTGCCACGGGGCCGGCGGCAACCAGGATTTGGCCATGCTGCGCCGGGCGGTGGGCGAACGGCTGCTCTTCCGCGAAAACGAGACGCCCTGCTGCGGCTTCGGCGGGCTGACCAAACTCACCGCCCCGGAACTTTCCGACCTGGTGGCAGCCCGGGCCTTTGCCATCTACGCGCCCAAGCCGGGCGACCAGGTCGTCACCGGCTGCGCCGGTTGCGTCACACAACTGCGCGCGAGCGCGCCCAACGGCGTGATCGTCGGCCATTGGCTGGAAATCATGGGCTGACGCCTCCGGCTCCGCCATGCTACTGTCGCCGGCACGGCGGGCAGACGGGACATCCCCCGCCCGCCCGACAAACCATGTCATTCTCCCGAAACACTATAACACTACAAAACTCTTGTTTTTTTGAATATGGGAGAGGCGCGCGGCAGCCCTTGTCACCAGGCTGCCGGCACCGTCGATCCGAGAAAGGAGTGCCTTCCATGCTCAAAGCGATAGCCAAGAAGATCATCGGCTCGCGCAACGACCGCTACCTCCAGATTGCGGCCCCTTGTCGCGGCCATCAACGAGTCGAGCCGCGGGTCCAAGCCCTTTCGGACGACGCCATGCGGTCCCGGATCGTCGAATTGCGCCAGGAGGTGGCCAACGGCCAGGCCCTGGACCGCCATCCTGCCGAGGTGTTCGCCCTGGTCCGCGAGGCCTCGGTGCGCACCCTCCACATGCGCCATTTCGACGTCCAGCTAGTCGGCGGCATCACCCTGCACCAGGGCAAGATCGCCGAAATGAAGACCGGTGAAGGCAAAACCCTGGTGGCCACCCTGCCCATGGTCTTGAACGCCCTGGAGGGCAAGGGCGCCCACCTGGTGACCGTCAACGACTACCTGGCCCGGCGCGACGCCGAATGGATGGGCAACATCTACCGGTTCCTGGGTCTTTCCGTCGGCGTCATCGTCAACGGCCTGGAGGACGCCGAGCGCCAGGCCAGTTACGGCGCCGACATCACCTACGGCACCAACAACGAATTCGGCTTCGACTATCTGCGCGACAACATGAAGTTCTACACGGAGCAGCTCGTGCAGCGGCCGCTGCGCTACGCCATCGTGGATGAAGTGGACTCCATCCTCATCGACGAGGCCCGGACGCCGCTGATCATTTCCGGCATGGCCGAGGATTCCTCGAGCCTCTACGCCCGGATCGACGCCTTCATTCCCCTGCTCCACAAGGAAAAGCACTTCACCATCGACGAAAAGGCCCGCACGGTGCTCCTCACCGACGAGGGCGTGGCCCGCATGGAAGAGGTGCTCAAGATCGACAACCTCTACGATCCGGCCAACGTCACCCTCCAGCACCATGTGCTCCAGGCCTTAAAGGCCCACCACGTCTTCCAGCGCGACGTGGACTACGTGGTCAAGGACAACCAGGTCCTCATCGTGGACGAGTTCACCGGCCGCCTGATGCCGGGCCGGCGCTATTCCGACGGCCTGCACCAGGCCTTGGAGGCCAAGGAACACGTGAAGGTGGAGTCCGAGAACCAGACGCTCGCCACCATCACCTTCCAGAACTACTTCCGCATGTACGACAAGCTCTCCGGCATGACCGGCACGGCCGACACCGAGGCCGTGGAATTCCGGGAGATCTACGACCTGGAAGTCATCTCCATTCCCACCAACAAGCCCATGATCCGCAAGGACCTGCCGGACCTCGTCTACAAGACCCAGCGGGAGAAGTTCGAGGCCATCGCCCACGACGTCAAGGAGCTGCACGCCAAGGGCCAGCCGGTGCTGGTCGGCACGGTGTCCATCGAAAAGTCGGAACTGCTCTCGGACATGCTCAAGAAGTTCGGCGTGCCCCATGACGTCTTAAACGCCAAGAACCACGAGAAGGAAGCCGAGATCGTGGCCGAAGCCGGCCAGACCGGCCGCGTCACCATCGCCACCAACATGGCCGGCCGCGGTACCGACATCGTGCTCGGCCCGGGCGTGACGGAACTCGGCGGCCTGCACATCCTCGGCACCGAGCGCCACGAATCCCGGCGCATCGACAACCAGTTGCGCGGCCGTTCTGGCCGTCAGGGCGACCCGGGCTCGTCGCGCTTCTACCTGGCCCTGGACGACGACCTCATGCGGCTGTTCGGCTCGGACCGCCTCAAGGGGCTGATGGGCAAGCTCGGCATGGAAGACGGCGAACCCATCGAGAACCGCATGGTCTCCAAGGCCATCGAGAACGCCCAGAAGCGGGTGGAAGCCCACAACTTCGAAATCCGCAAGCAGCTCCTCGAATACGACAACGTCATGAACCAGCAGCGCGAGGTCATCTACTCCCGCCGCCGCGAACTCATGGAGACGAAGGAGCCGGAGGCCTTTGCCGACGAATACGTCGAGGAGATCATCTCCGAGATCTTCGCCCCCCTGGAAAACGCCAAGGAAGCGCCCGAACCCGAGGTGCTGGAGGCGGCCAGGGCCCAGATCGAGGACCTGTTCAACCTGCGGCTCGACATCGGCACCGGAAGCAGCGAGGATAAGGACATGGCCCTGGCCTGCGGCCCGGGGCAGGCTGGAATCCCTGACCGCGACGGCCGGCGACCAGGCCAAGGAAATCATTCGTTATTTCCTGCTCGACGCCCTGGACCGGCATTGGAAGGAGCACCTGCTCGCCATGGACCATCTGCGCGACGGCATCGGCCTTCGCGGCTACGGCCAGCAGGACCCCAAGCAGGAATACAAACGGGAGGGATTCCACCTCTTCCAGCAGCTGATCGACAGTATACGCGATGCGTCCGTCCGAGCGCTGAGCCGGGTCCAGTTGCGCAGCGAGATACAGGAGCAGGAATTCCAGCACAAGGACGAGACGGCCAACTTGCAGTATTCGGGCAGCGGCGACGCCGCCGACGCAAAACAAAACCCAAGCGCCGCAGTACGCCCAAAGTCGGCCGCAACGATCCCTGTCCCTGCGGTAGCGGCAAGAAATACAAGAAATGCTGCGGTAAATAAGCGGGCGACCTTGCCCGCAAGGCCGCTTTTCTCTAGGGTAGCGCCGACTGTTGTGGATGGCGCGCGAGGCCAGCCGGGGCGGGAAATGCCCGCCCCGGCGGCCCTGACGGAGTCCGTGCATCGACCGGGTTGGTAGGCATGTTCGCGATTATCGGCATTGTTGTCGTTATAGGCTGCGTCCTGGGCGGCTATCTGCTCGAAGGCGGGCACATGAACGTGCTCTTCCAGCCCATCGAGCTTCTCATCATCGGCGGCGCGGCCATGGGGTCCTTTTTCATCTCCGCCCCCAAGTCCGTGGTCATCGGCACCTTCAAGCACATCGTCCACGTCTTTACGGGCAAGGAGCCGACCTCGGCGGAATACCAGGACCTGCTCACCCTGCTCTACGAACTCATCAACATCGCCCGGCGCGACGGCATCGTGGCCCTGGAGCCCCACGTCTCCAAGCCGGAGCAGTCCGCCACCATCAACCGCTATCCCGCCATCGCCAAGAACAAACAGCTCGCCTTCTTCATCTGCGACAACATCAAGGCCCTGCTCTCGGAAGGCATCGAGGCCCACCGCTACGACGACCTCATGCGCACCGACATCGTCACCCTCAATCATCACGCCATGAGCGCCCCGGCCGCCGTGAACCGGGTGGCCGATTCCCTGCCGGGGCTGGGCATCGTGGCCGCCGTGCTCGGCATCGTCCTCACCATGGGCAAGATCAACGAGCCGCCCGAGGTGCTCGGCCACAGCGTCGGCGCGGCCCTGGTCGGCACCTTCCTCGGCATCCTGCTGTGCTACGGCTTCGTCGGCCCCATGGCCAGCAACCTGGAGTACCAGGCCAAGGCCCAGGAAGCCATGCTGCACGTGGTCAAGGAGGTCCTGGCCGCCTTCAACTCCGGTTTTTCCCCCATGCTCTCGGTGGAGATGGGTCGCCGGGCCATTCCCGAAGACGTGCGGCCGTCCATGGAAGACATGGAAGGGGCGCTGCGTGGCAAAAAATAACGACGCCGGCAAGACCGTCATCATCTACCGCGACTCGGGCGAGGGGCACGGCGCGCACCACGGCGGTTCCTGGAAGGTGGCCTACGCCGACTTCGTCACGGCCCTGATGGCCTTTTTTCTCCTGATGTGGCTCATCAACTCGCTCAAGCCCGAGCGCAAGACCGAACTTTCCCTGATTTTCCAGGACAAGAACGTCCCGTCCAAGGACAAGGTGAAAAACCTGGAAAAGGTGCCCACCTTCATCAACAAGGACGCCGTCAAGGGCAGTCCCTCCTTCATGCTGTCCCAGGAAAACAAGCTCAAGTACGAAATCGCCCTGCTCATCAAGGAGCTCATCACCGGCGACCCGAAGGTCAGAAGCAATTCCGGGGTGAGCAACGAGTCCTCGGGCGTGCTGATGCAGGTCAACAGCAACGTGATGTTTCAGCCCTCCTCGGCCACGATCACGCCGGAGGCCCGAAAGGTGCTGGACGGGGTGGCCAAGATCCTGCGGGAGTACAAGGTCAGCCTGACCGTGCGGGGGACACGCCGACGACGCGGAGGCCGGCGGTATCTATCCGTCCAAATGGGAGCTTTCGGCCGCTCGGGCGGCGGCCGCCGCCCGCTACCTGTCCGAGAAGGCCGGTATCCCCACCACCCGGATACGGGCCGTGGGCCTGGCCGACAGCCAACCGCTGGTGCCGCCCACCTCACCGGAAAACATCGCCCGCAACCGACGCATCGAGTTCTTCTATTCGAGCCCGGACATGCGGCCCAGCGAACAGGGCCAATACGGCCCGTAGGAAGATCGGCGGCGAACCGCTCCGGCGCCCGCGCCCTACGGCCCGGCCGGGGGCGGCGCCTCGTCGGGCGCGGCCTCGGTCGCGTCCAGGTGGAAATATGCCAACACCTGCCGCCTCGCGTCCGCAAACATCGTCTGCAACCGGCCGGACAGCTCCCGGGCCCGTTCGAGGTCCCCGGACCGGTTCGCTTCACGCAGGGACGGGGCCAGCCCCACCACCCGGGTCAGACCGGCATTGCCGGCGCAACTGATGAGATCGTGGATGGCCCGGGACAGGGCGGTCGCATCCCCCCGGTCGGCCGCCTCGTCGATCACCCGGCAGCAGCGGGCGCAATCCGCGAGCAACAGCCGGACAACGGCGGCGAAGCGTTCGGTGTGGGCCACTTCGCGCAACTGCTCCAACACCGCCGGATCGAACAGATCCGGCCGGGCGGGCGCGCCCTCCTTGGCGACCGCCGGCGGCAGAAAACGGCTCAGCGTCTGCCAGAGCATGGCCTCGTCCAGCGGCTTGGCGATGTGGGCGTTCATGCCGGCCTCCTCGCAGTACCGGATGTCCTCCGGACTGGTGTTGGCGGTCATGGCGATGATGGGCAGCGTGGCAAAACGCGGATTGCGGCGCAGCCGGCGGGTGGCGCTCACGCCATCGAGAACCGGCAGCATCATGTCCATCAGCACCGCGGCGTAGGTGCCGTCCGCGGCCGCTTCCAGGCGGGCGATGGCCTGTTCGCCGTCCTCGGCCATATCGACCTCCATCCCCGCCGTCTCCAACAGTTCCCGGCCGATCAACTGGTTGAGCGCATCGTCCTCCACCAGGAGCACGCGCCGGCCGACCAGGCTTTCCCAATCCCAGGACGGCGTGGCGGCGGCCGGCACGGTGAGGGGCTGCGGCACGGCTCCGGGCGCGGCCGGCTCCACCCGGACGCGAAACCAGAATTGGCTGCCCGCGCCGGCCCGGCTGCGCACGCCGACCCCGCCGCCCATCTTCTCGGCCAGCTCCTTGCAGATGGCCAGCCCCAGGCCGGTGCCGCCGTAGCGCCGGGAAATCGAGGCGTCGAGCTGCTGAAAGGGCTTGAACAGCTGGTCCAGCCGTTCCTCCGGGATGCCGATGCCCTGGTCCGACACCTCCCCGACCAGAAACAGCAGGCCGGCCTTGCCCCGCTCCAGGCGCAGGCAGACGCGGATGGTCCCGATCTCGCTGAACTTGATGGCGTTGTTGACGTAATTGAGCGCAATCTGGCTGATCCGGAGGGGATCGCCGGAAAGGACCGCCGGCAAGCCCGGATCCGCCTCGGTCACCAGGGTCAGGCCCTTGGCGACGGCCTTGTCCTCCAGCATGTCCCGGACCTGTTCCAGCAGATCGGACGGGGCGAAGGGGATGTGCTCCAGCCGGATATAGCCGCCGTCGATCTTGGAGAAGTCCAAAATGTCGTTGATGATGCTCAACAAGTGCTGCCCGGCCCGCAGGATCTTCTCGATGCGGTCGCGCTGATGCGGCTCCCGGGCATGGCGCAGGCTTAGCCGGGCAAAGCCCAGGATGGCATTCATGGGCGTGCGGATCTCATGGCTCATGGTGGCCAGGAAGGCGGCCTTGGCCTGGCTGGCGGCCTCGGCTTGGGTCTTTTCCATGGCCAGTTGGCGCAGGGACAGGGCCAAAATGACGGCAAAGGCCATAATCTGGATGCAGGACCCGAGCTGCATGGCGCCGATGGTCAGGGGCGAGACGTTAATGACCATCAGCAGCTGCAAATAATAGAGGCACACGCCGACGATCAGGGCGGCGAAGGCGGCGCACAGGAGGCCGGCGCCCCTGACGCCCCGCAAGGACAGCCACACGGCCACGCCGAAGTGCAGCAAGGTCAGCACCACCCCGATGACGGTGCAGTCGAAGGCCAGGGCGTATTGGTCAAAGGCCAGCGGAATCATGCCGACGAGAATCAGGACGATCAGCCCCCGCATGACCCACCAGAGCCAGCGCGGGATGTACTGCTGCGGCTTGAGCAGATTGATGGCCAGGCCGTTGGCCAAGAGGAAACACAGGCTGGTGGCGGCCAGGGTCAGGATGTTGTGGGCGAGCGGCGTATCCGGCCAAAAATACAACAGGTCAAAGCCGCTGGCCACGCAGCTGTAGAGCAAAAAGCTCAACAGATAGAGCGTATAGAGGACGAGGGACGTGTCGTAGATAAAGATCAGCAGGGACAGGCTGAAGACGATGAGCACCAGCACCCCGCCGTGGAAAAGCGACAACAAGACGTTCTCGTTGCGGCTCTTCGCAAAAAAGGCCTCCCGGCCGGACAGCGCCAGCGGCAGGATTTCGAACAGCCCGTCGTGGGTATCGAGGCGCAGATAGACATCGAGGGTCTGGCCGGGCTCGAAGTGCAGCGGCAGGGCCAGGCTGCGGGAATTAAGCGGACGGGCGCGAAACGGCAGCCGGTCGCCCATGCGGCCGTGGGCGACGCGCGTCCCCTCGATGGTGAACACGTTCCAGTCGATATAGTCCTGCTGGGTGGAGCCGGTATCGAGCACGCACTCGCGCGCCTGGTCCGTGGCATTGTGCAGGCGCAGGCGCACCCACCAGGCGGAGGGGGAAATGCCGAGGCTCAGGGCCTGGCCATGGGCCGGTCGCCAGCCGTCGGCCCGGCGTGCCGTCTCGACGGTCAGCCGCCGGCCGGCGTCTTCCAGCAGTTGGGCGGCGTGCGTCAGCAGCAGCTCCCCGGGATCGCTCCCCACCTCGACGGTCGGAACCGCGGCCCGAGCCCCGGGCGCGGCGGCCACGCAAAAAAGACCGGTCCACACCAGCAACCACAACACAGGGCCGAACCGTCGTCGGCCCAAGCCGGCCTTGGGGACAGCAGCAGGCGAGTCTGTCGTCACGACCATCGTGCCAAACGCATCCTTGCCGGCGCCCCACCAGGGGAGCCGGTCACAAAAAAGCAGTTCTTCTCAAAACATAGAAGATGCCCGAATGGCAAGCGGAAGCGACTGCGGGAGCAGGGAAGACCGCCCCGCTCCCGCGGTCCAGGCGTCAGCCGAACACTTTTATGTCGGCGGCAAAGACCCCGAGGATACGATCCTTGTCGAAAATCGGCGTGGAGATGGTCAGGCAGTAGGCGCCCGAGGCTTCGGAAACGTACATGGGCGAAATCACGGTATCCCCGTTGGCCATGCAGGCGGTGAACCAGGGCCGCTGCGACCAGTCATGCCCCCGGGCGGACTGGCCGGTCTTGGCGTGGAACCCGGCGGGCGCGATGTTCTCCGTGATCTGCACGCCCCGGGCGTCCGTGGCGTAGAGCAGCTCGAAAAATGCGTTCGCGACCACGGCCTGGCGCATGGCCCCCTCCATGGCCGCCCGGTTCAGACCGACGATGTCCGGCTCCGTGGCCAGGCGTTCCACCAGGGCCTGGGCCTCGCCCTGGCCGAGCAGGCGGAACACCGCATTGAGCTTGATGAGCTCCTCGATCTGGCCGCCCAGGGTCTCGATGGTCCCGGACGAGCGGACCATGCCGTCGGTGGTCTTGCCCGACAGGTCGCGGATGCGATCGATGGCGGTCTTGATGCGGTCGTTGGCCGCCACCTGGGCGTCCGAGGCGGCGGCGATGGCCCGGACCTGGCTGGCGGCGGCGTCGGTCAGGCCGACGATGCCGCCCAGGGCCTCCCGGGATTGGCCGGCCAGGGTCGTGGCCGACGCCACGGCCCGGGCCGCCTCGTCCATCTGGTGGATGTTGTCGAAGGTGCCCTGCTGGATGGCCTTGATGACCCGGCCCACTTCGGCCGTGGCGGTCATGGTCTTTTCGGCGAGCTTTCTGACCTCGTCGGCCACCACGGCGAAACCGCGCCCGGCCTCGCCGGCCCGGGCCGCCTCGATGGCGGCGTTTAAGGCCAGCAGGTTCGTCTGGTCGGCGATATCGGAAATCACGGTCATGACCTGGCCGATGGATTCGGCTTGATGGCCCAGTTCGGCCATGTTGGCCTTGAGCGCGTCGGTCAGGCGGCTGACCGTGCCGATGGCCGTCACCGAGTGGTCCACCACGTCCGCCCCGGTCTGGGCCCGGCCGCGGGCCTCCTCGGCGGCCTTGGTGGCCTGGCCGGCGCTGGTGGCCACGTTCAAGGTGCTGTCCACCATGACGGCCACGGCGTCGGCCGTCTCATCCACGCACTGGCGCTCCTCCTCGGCCCCGCCGCTGACCCGGTGGGCCTCGTCGCGCAAGGCGGCGGTGGCGTTTTTGATGGTGTCGGCCACCTGCTCCAGGGTCGATCCGGCCGCGAGCATGCCTTCCCGGCGGGCGGCGTCGCGCTTGCGGGCCCGCTCGGCCAACCGGGAGGCCGCCTCGGCCGCCCGCGCCTCGGCCGCTGCCGTTACGCTCGTGGACTTGGCCAGATCGAGCTGGTTTTCCATGACCAGCACCATGGCTTCGAGATTGTCCCGCAGCACGCCGAGTGCCCCCACGAATCGGGCGCCGGTCGGTGGCGTCGCCGACGCCCCCTCGCCGACCCGGGCGGCGTAGTCGGCCAGCAGCCGCAACGGCCGCAACAGCGCCCCATCAAGGGCCCAGGCGACCCCACCGGCCAACAGGACGGCCGCGACCAGCCGGACGCCAACAGACGGGCTCACCACCGCAACGAGCAGCAGCAGGCCGGCCGCCCCCAGGACGCCGAATACCCCCGCATGTCGCAACCGTCCCATAACACCCCCTCTTCCTTGCACCAAAAAACAGCGCCGGGCCGGATCGTGCAGCATCCGGCCCGGCAGATAGGTCCTCTCCGTGCTGCATTAACAAATTTGTAGCACAGAGAAAATCGCTGTCAACTCGACAGGGAAAGGGCTTTTTTTGTATTTTTCGTGAGACTCACGACACCCGGTCGCCCGGCGACACCGGCGAGGACGGTCCGAGCAAGGCCAGGCCACCGGCGTGCTTCACCGCCAGGATCATGCCGTGGGAGACGACGCCGCGCAGCGTCCGGGGCGCCAGGTTGGCCACCAGCACCACCTGCCGACCGACCAGGTCCGCGGCGACGAAATGTTCGGCCAGCCCGGCCACCACCGACCGGGGCTCGGCCTCGCCGATGTCCACGGTCACGGCATAGAGGCGGTCGGCATCCTTGACCGGCACGGCCGTGACCACGGTGCCGACCCGCAGATCGAGCCGGGCGAAGTCCTCGAATGCCACTTCCGGGGCCGGGCCGGGCTTGGCGGCCGACTTGACCTTGTCCTTCTTGACCTTGGCCTTGGGCGCCGGCGCCGCGTCCTTGGGCGCGTCCGACTCCAGCCGCGGGAACAGATTGGACGTGGCGGCCACGGCGGTGCCGGCCGCAAGCGGCGCGCAGGCGCCGACCTCGACGGTCAGGTTGAGGCCCTCGGTCGTCTGGCCGAGCTGGGCCAGCAGTTTGGCCGCGGCTTCGGGCATGACCGGCAGCAGGCAGACGGCCACCGTGCGCAGGCCGCCGAGCCCCATGGCCATGACCGTGCCCAACCGCTCGGTACGGCCCTCCTTGAACAGGGTCCAGGGCGCCATGGCGTCGATATATTTGTTGAGGCCGCGCACCAGCTCCCACAGGGCCTCCAAGGCCCGGGAGAACTGGGTCGCCCCAAAGAGGGACACAAAGTTCTGTCCGGCGGTCACGGCCAGTTCGGCCAGCTCCGTATCGGCCGCCTCGGGAGCGACGGCCGGCGGCACGGTGCCGCCGAAATACTTGGTGGTCATGGCCAGGATCCGGTTGGCCAGGTTGCCGAGGTCGTTGGCCAAATCGGCGTTGAACCGGCCGAGCAGCCCCTCCTCGGAGAAGCTGGCGTCCGCGCCGAAAACCATCTCCCGCAGCAAAAAGTAGCGCATGCCGGACAGGCCCACCCGTTCGGCCATGGCCGCCGGCTCCACCACGTTGCCCAGGGACTTGGACATCTTGGTGTCGCGCACCAGCCAGTAGCCGTGGACGTTTAAGTGCTGGTAGAGCGGCAGATCCAGGGCCAGCAGCATGGTCGGCCAGAAGATGGCATGGGGTTTTAAAATGTCCTTGGCCACCAGGTGCTCGGCCACGCCCCACCAGGCCGAAATTCCGGATTGTCGGGCCAGCCCAGGCCGGTCAGGTAGTTGATGAGGGCGTCGAACCAGACATAGGTGACGAAATTGGTGTCGAACGGCAGCTCGATGCCCCAGGTCAGGCGCGACTTGGGCCGGGAGATGCACAGATCGTCCAGGGCCCCGGATTCGAGGAGGCTTATGACCTCATTGCGGTACTGCCGGGGCCGAATGAAGTCCGGATGGGCCTTGATGTGTTCGAGCAGCCGGCCCTGGTACTTGGACATGCGGAAGAAATAATTCTTCTCGGCGATGTATTCGGGCTTGGTCTTGTGGTCGGGACACAGGCCGTCCACCAGCTCCTTCTCGGTCAGGAAGCGCTCGCAGCCCTTGCAGTAATGTCCGCCGTACTCCCCGAAATAGATGTCGCCCTTGTCGTAGACGTATTGCAGGGCCCGACGCACCGCCTCCTGATGGTCAGCATCGGTGGTGCGGATGAAGCGGTTCGGGGTGATGCCGAGCCTGGGCCACAGGTGCTGGAACAGGCCGCTGATGGTGTCGGCGTATTCCTTGGGCGTCTGCCCGAACTTGGCCGCCGCCTCGGCGATCTTGTCGCCGTGCTCGTCGGTGCCGGTCATGAAAAAGACGTCCTCGCCGCACAGGGCATGGAACCGGGCCAGGGCGTCGGCGACGATGGTGGTATAGGCATGGCCAAGATGCGGCTTGGCGTTGACGTAGTAGATGGGCGTGGTGATGTAAAAACGGTTCACAATCCGGTCTCCGGGTCACGAGAAGGTTTGCCGCCGCCGGAGCGGTTGTCCGGGCGGGGGGGACGGCCGCGTTGCGGACGCTCCTGAGGGGCGTCGCGGCCGGGCCGGGGCGATTTGCGGGAAGGCCGGCGAGCGCGGCCGGAGCGACGGCCGGCCTCCGGGCGCTCGGCCTGGCCGGGGCGACCGTCGCGGGAACGGGGCTCCTTGGCGGGGGCCGGCGCGGCGGCGGGACGTTGCGGCGCGGCCTCGGGCGCGGCCGGTTTGGCCTCCAGACAGGTGTTCCATTCCTCCACAGTCAGTTCGTGCTCGTCACCCGCCTCATCCAATATGGTGATGGATTCCCGGAACAGGTTGGTTCGCAACACCTTGACCATGCCGTAGGACGTGGAAAATTTCTTGCCGACCCTAGGGCAGCGCTTCTGGAACTGCTCGTAGCTTTCCTGCTCAAAGGACAGGCAGCACAGCAAGCGGCCGCAGATGCCGGAAATCTTGGTGGGGTTCAAAAACAGGTTCTGTTCCTTGGCCATCTTGATGGTGACCGGAGCGAACTTGCGCATGAACCGCCGGCAGCAGCACATCTGGCCGCAATTGCCGATGGCGCCGAGCATCTGGGTCTCGTGGCGCACGCCGATCTGACGCAATTCGATGCGGGTGTGGTAGGCCTTGACCAGGTCCTTGACCAGTTCGCGGAAGTCGATCCGGCCGGGAGCGGTGAAATAGAAGACGATCTTGCCCCGGTCATGGAAGACCTCCACGTCGACGAGCTTCATCTCCAGCCGGCGGGAGTCGATGCACTTGCGGCAATAGCTGCGGGCCTCGCGGGCGAGCGTATCGTTTTCCTGCCGAATCTCGAAATCTTCCGGGCCGGGCAGACGAAAAATGGGCTTGATGTCCTCGAGGGCGGCATCTTCGGGCGGGTCCTCCCGAATCAGGGCCACCTGCCCCATGCCGAGCCCCTGTTCGGTCTGCACCATGACGGCGTCCCCGAGCGCGACCACGAAGGGGCCGGAATCGAAATAGTAGATGGGACCGTGGTCGTGGAATTTGATGCCGAGGATATGACTCATGCGCACCCTTGGAACGCCGCGGCAGCGGCGGTAACATCGTTGAATTGTCTCTTTTAGGCGGAAAAAGCCAAAACGGCAAATGTCCTGAAGTGCCGCGAAAAATTTCCGCAAAAGGCGTTGACAGTCACGCCCCCTTGGCGTAGGTTCCATCTTCGTCGCGTGTGAGTCGACACCGGGCCATTAGCTCAATTGGTAGAGCAGCGGACTCTTAATCCGTTGGTTCAAAGTTCGAGTCTTTGATGGCCCACCAGTAAATTCAGGGAGTTAGGTCAAAAGCCTAACTCCCTTTTTTCATACCATTTTTCCGCATACCGGTGCCACAAATCGACGCGGAGGCAGCGTGCAATCCACCGATGCCTGCCGCGGCGCGGACGAAGAAAAACGCGCGCCGCACGGTCATCGCTGCCGACAGCGAACCGTGAAGCGTGCGACCGAACTTCGGATGCTTGGGGGCACGGTCAAAGATTATTCGAGAAACGCGAGGCCGAGGAAGCCAAGCGGGGGCGTGTGCGCGGCACGTCGCACGCCGCGCGCTCCCCCCTATGACGAGACGCGCACACGGTTAGGAGGCGTCAGCGAGCGCCGGACTGCCGCCTTCCACCACCGGTTGTTCATCCTTGAGCTCCACGCCGGACAGGCCCAGGGCCAGAGACTTCACCACGAGATAGTCCAGGGTTCGGGCCGCCCGATCATGGGGCAGGCCCTGGGGCCGGATGTTGGAAATGCAGTTGCGGCGCTCGTCGGTCAGCCCCAGCTTTGGGGCGTAGGTCAAGTACACACCCAGGCTGTCCGGCGAGCTGAGTCCCGGCCGCTCGCCGATGAGCACGATGACGACGCGCGCCCCCAAAAGCTCCCCCACCTCGTCACCGATGGCCACCCGACCGCCTTCAACCAGGATGACAGGCGAACAGCGCAGCCCTCTGGCCGTGGCCAGGGGGACAAAGGCCGCAAGCAAGGGTACGGCCTGACGCTGGACCGCAATGGTCGACAGGCCGTCGGCCACGACCAGGGCCAGGTCCACGGCGCCCAGGCTCGCCTGGCGCAGGGTCGCGACGCTGGCCTCGGCCAGGCGACGGCCCAAATCCGGCCGGGCCAAATATTCCCGCCGGTTCCGGACCCGGCTGACCAAGGGAGGCAAGGCCGCAAACCCCGCCTGGGCCAGATCGTCGAAGAATTGGGGCGTATCCAGGGGACGCTGCACCGCGTCCCGGGCCTTGGCATGGTCCAGGGTAAAGCGCAGATGGGCCGCGGTGGGCAGGCTCACGCCGGCCCGGCCCAAGGCCACCCGGGCGGCGGTAAACTGGCGCAACCGGTCCCAGGGGGCCGGGGTGACGATGGCGGTGGAATCGTGTTCAGGCAATGGCATGGGGCAGCGGCAACCTCATCTCCTCCCGGCTCAAGGGCTGCGGCCGCAGGTCGCGGTCGAACAGGCCCATGTCCACGAGCCATTCCTCGAACTCGGGCGCGGGGCGAAGCCCCAGGACCCGGCGCAGGTACAGGGCGTCGTGAAAGGAGGTGGTCTGATAGTTCAACATGATGTCGTCGGCGCCGGGAACGCCCATGATATAGGCGCAGCCGGCCGCACCGAGCAGGGTGAGCAACACGTCCATGTCGTCCTGGTCGGCCTCGGCGTGATTGGTGTAGCACACGTCCACGCCCATGGGCAGGCCCAGGAGCTTGCCGCAGAAGTTGTCCTCAAGTCCGGCGCGGATGATCTGCTTGCCGTCGAGGAGGTATTCCGGGCCGATAAAGCCCACCACGGTATTGACCAAAAGCGGGGAAAACGCCCGCGCCACGGCGTAGGCCCTGGCCTCCAGGGTCTGCTGGTCCACGCCGTGGTGGGCATTCGCCGACAGGGCCGAGCCCTGGCCCGTCTCGAAGTACATGACGTTGTCGCCCACCTCGCCGCGCCCCAGGGACAGGGCCGCTTGGCGCCCTTCGGCCAGAAGGGCCAGATTCACCCCGAAGCTGGCGTTGACCCCTTCGGTGCCGCCGATGGACTGGAACACCAAGTCCACCGGGGCGCCCTTGGCGATGGCCGCGATGGTGGTGGTCACATGGGTGAGCACGCAGCTTTGGGCGGGGATCGCGTAGTTCTGGCGCAGTTCGTCGAGCATGACCAAAAGGCGGATGACGCCCTGGAGATTGTCGGTGGCCGGATTGATGCCGATGCAGGCGTCGCCGGAGCCCAGGACCAGGCCGTCGATGACCGAGGCCAGGATGCCCTTGGGGTCGTCCGTGGGATGGTTGGGCTGAAGCCGGGTGGCCAGGCGGCCGGGCAGGCCGATGGTGGTCCGGAATGCCGCGGTGTGCCGCGTCTTGGCCGCGACCAGGATGAGGTCCTGGTTGCGCATGATCTTGGAGACGGCCGCCGCCATCTCGGGCATGAGCCCCGGAGCCAGTGCCGCCAAGCTGTCCTCGTCAGCCTGGTCCGAAAGCAGCCATTCGCGAAAGCTGCCCACGCTCATATGCCGGACCGGGGCGAAGGCCGCGGCGTCGTGGCTGTCCAGGATGAGCCGGGTGACCTCGTCGGTCTCGTACGGCACCAGCGGTTCTTCCAGAAAGGCGGTCAACGGGACGTCGGCCAGGAGTATCTGGGCGGCTACCCGCTCCTCGGCACTTTGGGCGGCGATGCCGGCGAGTTGGTCGCCGGAGCGTTCGGGCGTGGCCTTGGCCAATAGCTGGCGCAGCCCGTCAAAGCTGTAGCAGCGGGGGCCGATGGTCAGGGAGTACACGGTGGTCGATCCCTTCACGTTCGGGTTGGATCCGCCCGCGCCCCTTCAGGACGGGGCGCGGGCGGATCGGTTCGTGGCAAGCGCTTACTTCTGATCGATGAGAACCGGTTCCGGTTCGAGTTCCCCCACCGCCTCTTCTTCCTCGGCCTCCTTGGAGAAGAGCCGGAAGTAGAGGTAGGAGACCGCCAAAATGGCCAGGAAGATGAGGGCCAGGGACAGGTTGTAGATGACCACGGCCACCAGGGACAGCAAGGCGATGATCAGGCCCACGGCCGGTGCCACGGGGTAGAACGGCGCCTTGAAGGGCCGGGGCATATTCGGTTCGTTGCGACGCAGGGCGAAGTAGGTGATCAGGGAGATCACGTAGAGGGTCAGGGCGCCGAAGACCGACAGGGTAATGATGTCCCCGGTCTTGCCCGAGAGCAGCGCGATGATGCCCACCACCATGTTGGCGACCAGGGCATTGGCCGGCGTCTTGAAGCGCTTGCTCACCTTCCCGAGCATCGGCGCCATGTAGCCCACCCGGCCCATTTCCATCACGGCCCGGCCGGCAGCCAGAATAATGCCGTGGAAGGAGGCGATCAGCCCGAACAGGCCCACGAAGATGAGCATGTGGTAGAGCAGATGGCTGTTGCCCACGATGGAGCCCAGCGCCAGCGGCAGGGGGGAATCGGAAGGCGCCGCGCCCGGGGTGGGATAGACGATGGCTTCCCAGCCGGACACGCCCACGGCGCAGGCAAAGGTGAGCAGGGCCAGGGCCACCAGGGTGAGGATGGCCGAGCCGAAGCCGATGAGGATGTTGCGCTGGGGATTGATCGTTTCCTCGGCCACGTTGGCCACGCCCTCGATGGCCAGGAAGAACCAGATGGCGAAGGGAATGGCCGCGAAAGCGCCGCTTATGCCGTGCGGCAGGGCATTGGCGGTCAGATTGTGCCAGTGAAAGCTGGGGGCGGTGACGCCGCAAAACAGCAACAGCTCGCCCACGGCCAGCACGGTGATGAACAGCTCGAAGCCGGCGGCGGCCTGGACGCCGTAGATGTTCAAGGCCGTGAACACGATATAGGCCGCGATGGCGATTTCCGTGGATGGCACATTGGGGAAAAACAGGCTGAAGTAGGCGCCGATAGCGGCGGCGATGGCCGGGGGCGCGAAAACGAATTCGATGACCTGGGCGATGCCGGCCAGAAAGCCGAGCTGACGGCCCAGGCCCCGGGTGGTGTAGTCAAAGGCGCCGCCGGCTTTGGGAATGGCGCAGGCCAACTCCGTGTAGCAGAACGTAAAGGTCAGATACATGAGGATGATAAACCCGGTGGCAATGGCCAAGCCCAGGGTCCCGCCCTGTTCCAGGCCCAGGTTCCAACCAAAGTATTCCCCGGAGATCACGTAGCCGACTCCGAGTCCCCACAGCATCCAAGGCCCGAGTTTTCGTTCCAGTTGCGTCGAAGTGTTGCCGCTCATCAATCCCGACCTCCAGTAAGAAATGAGAATGGCAGGATGGACGCCCCCTTCCCGCGGGGCGGACCAGGTCGTGAACGCGGTGGGCATGATTTGGCCCAGCTTCACGGAATGACTGGGATTATTTGCATGGGCGATGCCAAAGGCCCGGACCAGGACCAGGGCGACGGCGGAACGCTACGGGGCAGGGCGTAACGTCGGGCTCGGCAGCTGCGGAAAGGATGTGACAATTTCCCCAAAAGAGTGTAATACCATGCTTTTACGGAGAGATGGCAGACGTCGGGCCCAGGACGACAGGATTCGGCCGCGCCTGGGGGGCGGCGTTCGGGCAGCCGGGAACGGCAGGCGCGGCCAGTCCACAAAACAGACAATTTCGTATGATAAACGACAATATTGTTTCTAAAAGAAACAATATTGTCTAAAAAGGGGTTGTCCGACCGATCCGGCCGAGGCCTGGGATGGTCACGAACCCGTGCCCGGTCGCCGCGCCGGCCGAAGGAGCACCGGCGGGACAAGCCCCCTCCTCCCCGGGCGGCGTTGCCGCTTGTCGCCCGCCGCGAGAGCATCCTTTCCAGGTCCCAAGGGACGCGCCGGGCCGCCTCCGCCGGCCACCGAAGACCGCTCCGGCCTTGCCTGGCCGTTGCAGAGAGGATACCGAGAACATGGAGGAAGCGTCTTTCTCGTTGCGCCCTGGCGAAAGTACGTGTGTACCGCCAGCGGCCGCGAAGGCCTCCTCTCTAACGTGTCGTTTCCTCTTCTGGCGGAGAGCGTATGCACAACACCGGGACGCAGCCTCTGGACAGTTCCTCGCTTATGGGCATCGGCCTTGGCCCGGGAAGCCCGATCACGCTCCTTTTGAACTCGTCCCAAACAGGCATCATCATCGCCTTCATCGGCGATGGCGTTTTCCAATTTCTGAACAAGAAGGCCCTGGACTATTGCCAAATAACCCAAGACCAGGCCGAGACGATGTCCCTTGCCGCCATACTCGACGGATTGCATGGCGTCGATGAGGACGGCCATCCCCTCAAGAAGGAAGACTATCCGATCTGGTCGAGTCTGTATGGTGAAGGCAACGACAGTCTGATTTTTCGCAAAACAACGGATGACGGGACGACCACCTTTGTGATGCAGTCATCCCTTGTCCACATCGATGCAAAGACCAAAGGCACCCTCACCACCCTTGAGGACATCACGGAGACCGTCACCATAAACCAGAAATTCCAGGACACGGTGTTACGCCTGGAAAATCTCTGGCGCGCCTCCAGCCAGGCCTCGATCACCGTCAAGGAAGTGTGCGACATCACCCTTGATGCGGTTATCGACATCACCAAAAGCCAATACGGATTTTACGGCTTTATCACCGACGACGAACAACGCATGCTCGTTCACGCCTGGTCCGGCGAAACCATGCAAGGCTGCTCCGTCATCGACAAACCCTGTACATTTCTTATTAACGAATCCGGCGTCTGGGCGGAAGCGGTACGGCAACGGAAGCCACTTATTCTGAATGATTATGCGGCATACAACAAGGCCAAGCGCGGCTATCCCCCCGGGCATATCCAACTCGACAGGCTCATGGTCGTCCCCTTCTTCATCGGCAAAACCATGCACTCCGTGGCGGCGGTGGCCAACAAGCACTTCGACTATACCTATGAAGAGACCGAAACGGTGGCGAACTTTTTAAGTGACATTTATTCGGTCATCAAAAGACTGGAGCTGGAAAACGCCTTACAGATCAGCAGGGAACAGTATAAGAAATTGGCCATAACAGATTCGTTGACCGGCCTTTCAACAGACGCTATTTTTTCGACGCCCTGGAAGCCGAATTTTCCCGGGCCGAACGGTCGTCCTCAAGCCTCGCCATCATCCTCTTCGATTTGGATTTCTTCAAAAAAATCAACGATACCTACGGCCACAGCGCCGGCGACCTCACCCTGCGTGAGGTGACGGCCTGCCTGCTCTCCTCCCTCCGGAAGATAGACACCGCCAGCCGTTTCGGTGGGGAAGAATTTATCGTCGCCTTGCCGGGAACGACCCTGGATCGCGCCGTGGTCGTCGCGGAACGCATCCGATGCTGTATCGAAACGCACCCTATGTGCTATCAGAACGCGACGATACGCATTACCGCGAGCTTTGGTGTCAGCGCCCACACGGGCCGGAATTCCCAAGCGGCCACGGCGGCCGACGCCATCAACGCGCTCATCAACCAGGCCGACAAGGCCCTCTATGCCGCCAAGCATGCCGGACGAAACCGCGTCTTCACCACCCAAGGTCCGGCCGCGCCCGACATCCCGGCCGACCCATCCGGCGGTGCGTGCGGCTGGGACCGATAGCGTCACGGGAGCCCGGTCCCGGCCGACGCATCTCGGCCTTGGCCCGGGCGAAGGCCTCCTGAAAGGTCGTCTCCTGGAACCATACGGCTGGGATGACCATGCCCGTGCTACGAGGCGCGCAACGCCTTATACGCATTGATCAGGCCGTTGGTCGAACTGTCGTGGGACGTGACCGGGGCCGCGCCGCCAAGCTCGCCCAGAATCGTCCCGGCCAGCACCTTGCCCAGCTCCACGCCCATCTGATCGAAGGAATTGATCCCCCAAAGCACGCCCTGGGTAAAAATCTTGTGCTCGTACAGGGCAATGAGCGTGCCCAACGTCCCCGGCGTCAGCTCCCGGAACAGAAAAGAATTGGTCGGCCGGTTGCCAGGGAAGACCTTGGACCGGGCCAACAGCTCCAGCCGGTCCTTGGGGAGCCCCTTGCCGGCCAATTCGGCACGGGCCTCGGCCAGGGTCTTGCCCTTCATGAGGGCCTCGGTCTGGGCGAAGAAATTCGAGAGCAGCATCGCGTGGTGCTCGCCCAGCGGATTGAGCGACCGGGCCGGCGCCAAAAAGTCGCAGGGGATGAGCTTGGTTCCCTGATGGATGAGCTGGTAAAAGGCGTGCTGGCCGTTGGTCCCCGGCTCGCCCCAGACGATGGGGCCGGTGGCGTAGTCCACGGCGCGGCCGTCCGTGGTCACGGACTTGCCGTTGCTCTCCATGTCGCCCTGCTGCAAGTAGGCGGCAAACCGCGACAAATACTGGTCATAGGGCAAAACGGCCTGGGTCTCGGCCCCGAAGAAGTCGCCGTACCACACCCCGAGCAGGCCCATGATGACCGGAATGTTTTTCTCCAGCGGCGCGGTGCGGAAATGCTCGTCCGCCGCGAAGGCGCCGGCCAGCAGCTCCTCGAAGCACTCGAAGCCGACGGCCAGGGCGATGGACAGCCGATGGCCGACCACAAGGAATAACGGCCGCCCACCCAGTCCCAGAAAAACGAACATATTCGGCCGGATTGATGCCGAACTTGGCCACGGCCTCGCTATTGGTGGAAAGCGCCACGAAATGTTTGGCCACGGCCTGGTCGTCCCGGGCGGCGGCCAGGAACCAGTCCCGGGCCGAGTGGGCGTTGGCCATGGTTTCCAGGGTGGTGAAGGTCTTGGAGGCGATGATGAAAAGCGTCGTCTCCGGCGACACCTGCTTAAGCGTCTCGGCCAAGTGCGTGCCGTCCACGTTGGAGACGAAATGGCTGGTGATGCCGGGCACGGCGTAATGGGCCAGGGCCCGGGTGACCATCTGGGGCCCCAGGTCCGAACCGCCGATGCCGATATTGACCACGTCGGTGATCTTCTTGCCGGTATACCCCGTCCATTGCCCGCTGTGCACCCGAGCGCAAAAACCGCGCATCTGCCCGAGCACCCGGTTCACGCCGGGCATGACGTCCTGACCGTCCACGATGATCGGCCGGTCCTCCCGGTTGCGCAGCGCCACATGGAGCACGGCCCGGTCCTCGGTCACAGTTGATCTTTTCGCCGGCGAACATGGCGTCGCGCTTGGCCTCGACCCCGGCCTGCCTGGCCAGCTCGAACAGCAAGGCCATGGTCGCTTCCGTGATCCGATTCTTGGAATAGTCGAAGAGGATGTCGCCCAGACGCAGGGAAAAACGATCGAACCGGCAGGGATCGGCCGCGAACAGATCGCGCATGTGCAGATCCCCGACCTCCCGGTAATGCTCGGCCAGCGCCGTATACGCAGGCAGTTCCGTCAACAGGGCCATACGGTTCTCCTTTCCCATGAGGCCAGGGGCTGCCCCTGGACCCTTTAAGCCTCCGGCGGCCAGGGCGCTGCCCTGGACCTGCTGGGGGGAATCATTCCCCCCAGGCCCCCTGCCCCGAAAACTTATTTTACCCGCCCACTGTTTTCCAGGCCCCCCTTCGCGGCCGTTGTGACGGCAAGCGTCTTCGCTTGTCGTCACAACGGCCGCGCATCGAGGGGTCCGGGGGCATCATGCCCCCGGCCGCCGGAGGCATCGTACTCTCCCCTATTCTTCCTTCACCAGCGCCAACACGGCTTCCGCGTAGGCCTGGCGCAAGGCTTCCATATACGCCGCATCCACCGGTCCCTTCCAGGTGGTGATCTCGGCAAACCGCCGGGGGATGCGTGTCAGCACCGGATCGTAGCCGGTAGCCAGCTTGAGCCGCCAGCGGGCCCGGCGGGCCTTTTCGGCGGCCGCGTCCTGGCCGGCGGCCAGTTCGGGGTAGCCGAGGCTGGTCAGCACCTCGGCGATGACGTCGGGCTTGTAGACGCCGCGAGCAAAGAGGCAGCCGACCAGAGACGTCAGAAGCACCCGTTCCCGCTCGTCGTCAATCAGGAATTTGACCACGGCGGCCACATCCTTTTCCTTGTGCTTCTGGTCGTAGGAATAGGCCCCGGTGTCGAGGTGGGAGTGGCGGAAGCCCACGGTCTGGGAGACGAAATAGGTCTCGCCGGTGGCGTAGCCGGCCATTTCCTGGCCCAGGACGCAGGCGAACTCCTCGCCGCCGTAGTGCTTGGCCGCGGCCATGGAGCCCTGCCCGAGCAGGGCGTAGAAATCGTTGGCCTTGTGCCCGAGCAGCCAGAGCGCCCGCTTGAAGGCCTCGGCGTCGCCGAAGGCCAAGCGCACCTCGGTGTCCTTTTCCGAGAAAAGCCCCTTGGTAGTGGCTTCCACGGCCCAGGCCAGGGCCACGCCGGCCGAGATGATGTCGAGGCCCTGCCGGTCGGCCATATCATTGATGGCCAGCACTTCCGCCGGGTCGGTCACGCCGAGCATGGGACCGGCGGCGAAATTGGGTTCGTGATCGTAGGCCACCTGGTGGATGGCGAAACGGTGGGCGTCGGAGAACTTCTCCCGCACCATGCCGATGTGGATGCAGCCCACGGGACAGCCGGAGCAGGCGGCGTTGTGCATGAGCAGCTCGTCGGCAAAGGCCTCGCCGGAAATCTTGGCCGCCTCGGGGTCGCTGGTGGCGGTCATGTTGCGCCAGGGCAGGGACTTGAGCTCGTTTAAGGGCAACACGTTGGCCGGGGTGCCGAGGTCATGGTACTTCGCCATCATGCCCGAGGACGTGACCTGCTCGTGGATGGCCTTGAAAAGCTTGGCGTAGCCCTTGTCCACCGGCAAGGGCAGGTCGGCGTCGCCCTGAACGACCACGGCCTTCAGGTTCTTGGCCCCCATGACCGCCCCCAGGCCGAGCCGGCCGAAATGGCGGTAGGTGTCCACGTTGACGCAGGCGTAGCCGATGCCGTTTTCCCCGGCCGGACCGATGCGCATGATGCTGCGGTGGCCCGAGGAGCCGGCCGCGATCTTGCGCAGGAGCTTCCCTGTGGTGAAGACGTCGGCGCCCCAGAGGTAATGCGTGTCCAACAGTTCCAGCCGCCGCGAACCGACCACCAGCACGGACGGCCGTTTGGCCCGGCCGATGACGACCAGGGCGTCCAGCCCGGCGAAGCGCAGGGCCAGGGCCGAGCGTCCGCCGGCATGGGACTCGGCGTAAAAGCCGTTGTACGGCGACTTGAAGCCGGCCACGGTCTTGCTCATGAGCGGGAAATAGCCGGTGGCCGGACCGATGGCGAAGATGATGGGCTGCCCCGGGTCCAGGGCGTCGGCGGCCACCTCGCCGTATTTGGCGAACAACAAGGCCGCCAGTCCCGAACCGCCGATCATCTCGCCCCGGCCGGGCAGCATGACGATATCGCCCTTGGCCGCGGCCAGGTCGTAGACCAACACCCGGAAGAGGTCGTTATCGCTCGCCATGGCAGCTCTCCAGGCAGGGGGCGGAAGGCGCGTCGGCGTCCACCAGCTCCAGGCAGTCGTGCGGGCAATAGGGGATGCACTGGCCGCAGTGCAGGCAGACGCAGGGATCGCCCAGGGCGTCCAGGTAGATGGCGTCCACCGGGCAGGCCGGAGCGCACTTGCCGCAGCGGATGCACAGATCCTTTTTGAGCCGCACCCCGCCGCCGGACGGACGTTGGGTGAGCGCCCCGGTCGGGCAGGCGGCGGCGCAGGGGGCGGGATCGCAGGCCAGACAGAGGATGGCCTGGAAGCCGCTGGACACGCCGCCGGTCGAACGGATGCGGATGCCGGCCTTGTTCCAGGACACGGCCTTATAGACCAGCCGGGCGCAGGCCAGGGAACAGGAATGGCAGCCGATACAGCGCTCCATGCGCACGGCGCGATGGACTTTCATGGATGGACCTCACGGGAGGCAGGGGAAATATGCCTCCGGCGGCCAAAGGGCGCTGCCCTTTGGAATCCCGCATTATAACGCAATGATAGGGCATGGTTGTTCCGCCCTCCCGCAGCCGACCGCGGTTCACCGAAACCGCGGACAAGCCGGGGGGATCATGGTGGCATCATGACCGCTTGGGCGACGCCGGTCAACCGTCGCGGACCGCCCGAGGCGAATGCGGCTTCGGGGCCGGCTCGGGAAGCTTGCCGCCCTCCGGCGGCTTCTTGATGATCCACATGAGCACGGCCAGGCCGAAGAACATCATGGCCTGGGCGTGAAACACGTCGTAGAAGGCCATGGCGTTGGCCTGCTGGAGGAGCAGCTTGTACATGGTGGCGCCGGCCACCGTGGCCGTGTCGTGGAGGCCGAGGAACTTGGGGGCGAGATAGGCCTGCAACCGGGCCACGGCCGCCTGGTAGGTCAGATCGTAGGGGGTCAGATTCTCGATGAGCCGGGCCTGGTGGAACTGGGCCCGCCGGGCCAGCAGGGTGGTCACGAAGGCCACGCCGCAGGAGCCGCCGAGGTTGCGCAACAGGTTGAAGATGGCCGCCGCGTTGTTCATGTTCGCATTGGAAGTGTAGGCCATGGTCAAATAGGCCAGGGGCACGAAAAACAAGGCGATGCCCACGGCCTGGATGTTGCGGGCGGTGATGGCCGTGCCGATGTCGATGCCCAGGGTGAAGCCGGCCATGTTGAGCATGGACACGGCGCTGACCAGAAGCCCCGCAAAGAGGATGTAGCGGGCGTCGATCCGGTTGGTGAGCTTCCCCACCACGGGCAGCACGGCCAGCATGATGAGCCCGCCCGGCCCGAGCACCACGCCGGACAGGAAGGCCGTATAGTCCATCAGATTCTGCAAATAGAGCGGCAGCACCACGATGGCCCCGAAAAAGGCGAAATAGCCGAAGAACATCACGGCGTTGCCCGTGGCGAAACTGCGGTCCCGAAAGATGGAGAGGTCCACCACCGGGTTCTTGCAGCGGATTTCAAAAAGCAGAAAGGCGGCCAGGGACACCGTGGCGATCACGGCCAGGGCCAAAATGAAGTGCGAATTGAACCAGTCGTCCTGCTGGCCCTTGTCGAGCACCACCTGCAGGCAGCCCAGGCCCACCGATAAAAGGGCCAAGCCGATAGAGTCCACGTGCTCCCCGGGCTTGCGTCGCTCCAGATAGGGCGGGTCCGACACAAAGAGCCAGATCATGACGATGGCCACGATGCCCGTCGGCACGTTGATGTTGAAGATCCAGCGCCAGGAAAAATTGTCGGTGATGTAGCCGCCGAGCAGCGGTCCGAGAATGGGCCCGAGCACGGCGCCCATGGCGAAGATGGCCATGGCCAGCCCCCGTTCCTCGGGCGGGAAGGCCTCCACCAGGATGGCCTGGGACATGGGTTGCAGCCCGCCGCCGCCGATGCCCTGGACCACCCGGAAAAAGATCAGCATGGCCAGGCTGGTGGCCAGGCCGCAGAGCATGGACGCGACCGTGAACACGACCACCGACAGCAACAGATAGTTGCGCCGGCCGAACAGCTTGGAGAGAAAGCCGCTGATGGGAATGACCACGGCGTTGGACACCAGATAGGAGGTGAGCACCCAGGTCACCTCGTCCTCGCCGGCCGAAAGGCTGCCCTGGATGTGGCGCAGGGCCACGTTGGCGATGGAGGTGTCCAGAATCTCGATCAGGGTCGGGATCATGACCGCGACGGTCACCAACCAGCGATTGGGCGTCTTTCCCGTCATGGCGTGCCTACCGGGTATGAATGACCGGCACCACGCTCATGCCCAACCGCAGGGGCGGCATCGCGCCGGAGGTCTTGTCGAAGACGATCTTGACCGGAATGCGCTGCACGACCTTCACGTAGTTGCCCGAGGCGTTTTCCGTGGGGAACAGGGAAAACACGGAACCCGTCCCGGCCATGATGGAATCCACATGGCCGGTCAGCTCCCGGCCGGAATAGGTATCCACGACCAGGGTCACCTTCTGGCCGGGACGCACGTCCCTGAGCTGGGTTTCCTTGTAATTGGCCGTGACCCACAGTTCGCCCGGATCGAGCGGCACCACCGTCATCAACGCCTGCCCGGCCGCCACCATCCGGCCGGCCTCGATCTGCTTCTTGGTGACATGCCCGGTCACCGGGGCGACGATCTTGGTGTAGGACAGATTGAGTTCGGCCTGGCGCACGCGCTCCCTGGCCAAATCGACCTTGGCCCGCTGGGCGGCGGCCTGCTTGCCCTGGATGGCGGCCTGGTCCTGGCCGGTGGCGGCCAGTTCGATGGCGGCCTGCAACCGCTTGATGTCGGCGGTGATGACGTCGAGCCGGCGCGTGGCCGCGTCGGCCAGGGACTGGACGGCCCGCAATTCCGCCTGGTGGCCGCGGCGCTTGTTTTCGATGCTATCGAGGTCGGACTGGGAGACGACATTCTGATGCGCAAGGTATTGATGCGGCCGTAATCGAGCTGGTCCTGGTCGAGCTGGGCCGAGACCTGGGCCACGGCGTGCTGGGCGGCCTCGCGTTCCTTGACGGCCCGTTCGAGGTTGCGCTGCTGGCTTTCGAGCTGGGCCTTGGCCTCGGTCACCCGGGACGAGGTCTGGGACAGTTGCAGGGGGACGCCGAGTTCCAGGGCGGCAAGCTGGCTTTCGGCCGCGGCCAGATCGGCCCGGGCCTGGGCCAGGGCCACCTGGTAGTCGGTGGGATCGAGTTCCACCAGCACGTCGCCGGCCTTGACGAGCTGGTTGTCGTCCACCGGCACCGTATTGACGTACCCGGGCACCCGGGGCGTGATCGGGTGGACCCGGCCGTCGACGAAGGCGTCATCGGTGGAGACCGTGCCCCGCACGTGCAGAGCGTAGCCCAAGCCAAGCAGAACGACCGCCACCCCGCCGATGACCAGCCAGCGCTTCCGCGTGGCCGAGAGTCCCGTCTCCTCGGCAGAGGCGGCGTGCTTTTGGCGCAACAAGAGCTTCATGCGATTTCCTTGGGTTCAAGGACGGCATCCAGGCGGGCTTCCACCCGCATTAAAAGGCCCCGCAACACCGCCCGCTCCTCGTCCACGAACTCGCCGAAGATTCCGTCGGCGTAGCGCCGGACCAGCGGCATCAGGGCATCCAGGGTCGCCAGGCCCTTTTCCGTCAAGAAAATGCGTTGGGCGCGGCGATCCCGCGCGTCCCGGCGTCGGCTGGCCATGTCCTTTTTTTTCCAGCCGGTCCAGGATGCGGGTGATGGTGGTCTTGTCCTTGACGGTGCGTTCGCCGAGTTCGCTTTGGGTGAGTCCTTCCTTCTCGTGCAGCCGGAACAGCACCACCCACTGCTCCGGCGTGACGTTGAGGCCGGAAGCCACGAACAGCCGTCGCAGGCCGATCTTGAGCCGCATGGCGGCGTGTCCGATGAGATAGCCGATGGCGTTGTCCATATCGTAGCCAAGCGTCGAATCCATGCCCGGGCACCCCCTAAAAGTTGTTATGCGGAAAATAAACATAGCAACTATTCTGTCAAGGGACGCCGCCGCCCCCGACCTTGCCGGAAAGGCCGGAATCTGCCAGGACTCGGGACGCACAAAAAGGAGACCGGGATGGGATTGCTGCGCACGGGCCTGACCACGATCCACGACATGCTGCGCTTGCGGGATCGCCGCCGCCCCAGGCTGATGGCCCTGGAAATCTTCAAGTACATCGGGCCGGGGCTGCTCGTGACCGTGGGCTTCATCGACCCGGGCAACTGGGCCTCCAACCTGGCCGCCGGGGCGGACTTCGGCTACGCCCTTTTGTGGATGGTGACCCTGTCCACGGTGATGCTGATCGTGCTCCAGCACAACGCGGCCCATCTGGGCATCGTCACCGGCCTGTGCCTGTCCGAGGCGGCCATGAAGCACCTGCCGCGGCCGGTGGCGGTCTCGGCCCTGGGCACGGCCGTGGCCGCCGCCATCTCCACGGCCCTGGCCGAGCTTTTGGGCGGGGCCATCGCGCTTCGGATGCTCTTCGGCCTGCCCCTACCCGTGGGCACGCTCCTCACCCTGGCCGTGGTGATCTGGATGCTCTTCTCCCACTCCTACCGTCGGGTGGAGCGCATCATCATCGGCTTCGTGTCGCTGATCGGCCTGGCCTTCATCTTCGAGCTGTCCCTGGTCCATCTCGATTGGACGGCGGCCACGCTCGGCTGGCTCACGCCGGCCCTGCCCGCCGGGTCGCTGCCCGTGGTCATGAGCGTGCTCGGCGCGGTGGTCATGCCCCACAACCTCTTTTTGCACTCGGAAGTCATCCAGAGCCGGCAATGGCACCTGGACACGCCGGAAATCATCCGGCGGCAACTCAAATACGAGTACCTGGACACGCTCTTTTCCATGCTGGTGGGCTTTTGCATCAACAGCGCCATGATCTTGCTGGCGGCGGCCACCTTCTTTCACTCGGGCGTGGCCGTGGACGCCCTGGAACAGGCGCAGTCCCTGCTTTCACCCATGCTGGGGCCGGCGGCCGGGCTGGTCTTCGCCATAAGTCTCCTGCTGGCCGGCATCGCCTCCAGCATCACGGCGGGCATGGCCGGCGGCAGCATCTTCGCCGGCATCTTCGGCGAGCCCTACGACATCGGCGACAGCCACTCCCGGGTGGGCGTGTGCATCACCCTGGTGGGCGCGGCCCTGTGCATCCTGGCGGTGGGCGATCCCTTAAAGGGCCTGCTCTACTCGCAGATGGCCCTGTCCGTGCAGTTGCCCATCACCATCCTGCTCCAGATCTTCCTGACCTCGCGGCGCTCGGTCATGGGCGTCCACGCCAACAAGCCGGGCACCACCGTGGTCCTGGCCGCGTCGGCGGCGGCGGTCATCGCCCTCAACGTCCTGCTCTTGATCGACATGCTGGGCTGATCGCCCAACGCAAAAGCGCCGTCGACCGAAACGGCCGGCGGCGCTTGTTCCCCTCATAACTCGCGAAAAAGGCTACTGGGCAGCCTTGGGCGCGGGCTTCGGCGCGGTCTTGGGGGCAACCTTGGGGGCGACCTTCTTGACTTTCTTGGCCCGCTTCATCTTGGTCGGCGCGACCTTGTCCGGACCGGGGTAGTTGGCCACGGTGCCACCCAACTTCATGCATTCGTCGACCGTCTTGGTCATGACGACGTTACCGCCGACAGCGCACTGCCAGGTCTTGGGGGCCACTTTCTTGACCCGCTTGCCCTTGGCAAAGGCCGGCGAAGCCGCCAGGGCCAAGGTCAACGCCATGACCACGATCAAAAACTTTTTCATGGGAACCCTCCTCGAACAAATTGTTTCTGCGGAAATATAACGCGGTTCTGCCGAGTGCAAGGCCCCTGGCGGACAAATGCGGGGAACGGCCCGCGGTTTCCTTCCTTCGGCCGCCCCGGGGCGCGGCAGCATCACGGGAAGGGCGCCTGGACGGCCGCGCACAAGAACGCGTGACGCGCCCGGCCTGTCAAACATTAAAAAATTGAAATATAAAAACCGCGCCACCACATTCCCGCACCAGCCCTTCCGGGTCTGCGGCCCCCCGGCGCAACAGTCGCCGATCGTTCGTCCGGCAGGCGTAGCCAGTCACGCCAAGTCTTCCGCCTGGCGCGCAAAGCGTGACCGGCCAGCGCCACCCCGCAAAAAATTGCACTCCAGGCGCAGTATTTTACATATACCCTTTTACAGGACCACAAAAAATTCCTAACATTGTCACGAAAAAAAATAAACGGTGCAACGCTCACCGGGACCGTCGGCTCCTCACTCCCGGAGCCAGATATGGGATGGCGACACCCCACCGGGAAGGCAAGGCAACCGGTTTCGATATCAGGAGTATAGTATTATATATACGGAATAAGGAGTAATACGATGGCGCTTAAATCGATTCAGCTTAAGATCGCCCTCTCCGCCGGAGCCTGTCTGCTGGCCACTGCGGCCATCCTGGTTGTGTATGGACTCGTTTCCTCCCGCAATACGCAGGCCTTCGTTACCCAACGCGTGGGAAGGCTCTTGGAGGACGAATCGAAAAAGAACCTCGGCGCCGTCGCCCAAAATCAGGCCGCTTCCATCCAAAGCATCATGCAGGACAACCTGGACACCGCCCGCACCATGGCCACGGTCTTCCGGGTGGTCCGGCGCCAGATGGCGGACCTGTCCAGCAAGCATGGCTTCACGAATCCCACCCGTGACATCCTCAATGCAATCCTCTTCAACGTCCTCGAAAACAACCCGCGCTTCCTCGGCACCTATTCCTGCTGGGAACCCAACGCCGTGGACGGCCGGGACGCCGAGTTCGCCGGCGACACCAAGAACGGCTATGACGCCACCGGCCGCTTCGTCCCCTACTGGAACCACGACGACCACGGGAAAATCGCCCGGCAGGCCTGGTCGA